>Ga0247723_1000252_pt1 | contig 35496 bp, 65 predicted proteins | sample MSEWelMarce5H_FC_FD_189079 | JGI IMG/M metagenome (GOLD analysis project Ga0247723, IMG submission 189079) | Subsurface sediment microbial communities from gas well in West Virginia, United States - MSEEL Well Study Marcellus 5H_FC | ecosystem: Environmental > Terrestrial > Deep subsurface >... | reverse complement strand
CGCCTGGAATTATTCGAAGCTGATCCGCAGCTCCACTACACGGTTATCCTCATTGAGCCGAACCTCAACAGGATAGATACCATCACCGTATCCCGAGCTGGTGGCCACGGCCTCGTTAGCTTGGCCGAATCCTTCAGCTATAGTGACAGCTGATACGCCTTGATAGTTGAGCTGGCCTCTGTAAGCAGCTGGATCCCACTTCTGTGATCCGTCATGGTTATCAAAGTCCTTAGTTATGTAGCACGGATCAATGACCATGATCTGGCCGCTGTCCACGCCTACGCGCCCAGCTGATACCCATTCGCTCATACGCTCACCCCCTTGAGCATCCCGTTTAACTCCGCCTTGATACGGCGAGCATTCTCTCCGCGCCATGAAGTGAGGTTAGCGAGCGCGTATCGAACAATAGAATCAGCGCTGTCTGCATAGAAGTAATCGCTCATTAGTTTAAGCGATTTCATTGGAGTGACGTATGCTTCAGCGTAGACGTACCACGCCTTGTCTGAGCACTCCCATTCAATTTCCTGAGCAATCTCGTTTAGAGGTCGCATATTCAGCCCTTCGTTTAGGTAAGCGGTTGCTTACATCCCTAAACATAGGTGAGCGTGCCACTCTCGCCAAGAGCTTTTGCTGTGACATGCATCACATGACTGGTCATCTCTCTCTCTTACCGATTCCCTGAAAGGGTTAGACAGGGTGGGAGGGCTGTCAACACAAACAATTTAGGCTTTGGGAAATATTCATTTGGCACCCTATAAAACGGATCGAGCTCCAGCCGCTGGTGTGCAACTGGAGCCCGAGCCTATTACTTATTTAGCGCCTTCTTCGCATCTCTGCGATTAACCAACCCCTCGCAAGGATTCTCAGCGTTGAGGTCAATCAGCGTAGTTTGAGTGTTCATTTTTCCGTCTTCGTCAAACTGAACATCATAGTGAGCGTATAGGTATGGAACTGGCTCATCAAATGATTTGCGTACTTCTGCGTAATGGAGTTTGCCATCACGGACTGAGTATTGCCATTCCGCACCATCTTCGCCACGGAATTCAATGTATGAACCATCTGTGCAGAACGGAGCAACTACCGCCAAGAAAACATCTTCTTGACCTGTTTTGTTGTTGTAGGATTCTAAAGTAAAACCGTTGTCGGTTTCGCTTGTCTCAAACCCTAAATCGTTAAAGATAGTGATTGCTTTTTCTGCTTTGAGGATGTCCTCGTCACTCATCCATGAGAACCAAGATTCACCGTTAGATGAACCGCCTCGCTTGATAGCGTGGTACTTTGTCACGGATTCTTTTAATGCTTGTAGTACTTCGGCAGTTTCTGGGATTTCCCATTCTGCACTTGTTAGGTCAATGTAGTAACCCACTTGTCAGCCCTTCACTATTTATCATCTAACGCCTTGTTAGATAGGAGTACCTTCTCATCTCTTGCCTCTCTCACCAATAGCATTTGCTGTGATGTATGTCACACCTGGTGGAGCTTCTCTCTTACAACAACTCCCTTAAACGGGGTGGGTGGGCCAACACAAACAAACGCGGCCCCGGAGAGGTGGGCTAGGCCGAGCAGCTGTGTCTCCCCAGGAACCGGATCATGAACACGCTTTGGCTGCAAACCAAATCAAAAACAGCTTTGACTCGGGCTAGCTAAAAATGTGGGTCATTTTATAGTGTGACCCAGCACCTTTTTCATCAGGGCTGATGAGAAAACTCAGGAACCCATGTCGTCCACCGTGTCTCTAGAGACGTGGTGATTAGTCGAACTCGGATCGAGCCCGTGCGATTAGGAACAGTCTCTACGACAATTCCCGTGACGTGATTCTTATGCGTGGTGTAGATGTCACCAACCTTTGGCTCCATTACGCCACCCCGTGGTCTTGCAACACTTGCATGACTGCCGTGTCTAAGTCCTCGACAATCTGCTTCCAGTCAGCACCATTTATGGTGTAACCAGTCGCTTCCTCGTGTTCAAGGCGTGACCATGAACTTTCCCAGTCAGGGAACAGCGTGGTGTTATCAGTCTTGTTAAGCATTGAGTGTCCTCACTTCTCCACCTTGTGGATGGTCAGCAGGTAACGCGAGTCCGAATAGGAACCCACCGCCGTTACCTTCAGGGTCTTGTGATACGGAGATAACTCCAATCTCACCATTAGCGAATTGAACGGTAAACTCAGGGAACCCGTCACCGAAATCATCCTCGGTATTCATACCGTCGAATGATAGGATGCGAGCGCCTACGAATGAACCGTAGTACCGCTTCCAAAAATCATCTGCCATTTATTCAGCCCCAATTCATTAGATACTGTGCTTCTCTAACAACACGAACATTAGGGCACCCCGCCACACTCGCCAACACCATTTGTAGTGATGTACGTCACACGTCTCTCTACTACCTCCCTTTTAAGGTAAGAGACAGGGAGGGTGGGTCTCAACACAAACAATTTGCGCGAGCGCACAAAAAAGCGCCCTGCCCCTGAACGGAGAGGCAAGGCGCTTTCTGTATCCGATTACCAACTAGATTGGTACTCGAAACTCCAATCGGTAGTCATCTCTAAACACTTGTCAATTATCTTGATAGTGTCCTCTAAACTTCTGTAATACCACTCGTCTCTTTCATCATTACCGAAGAAGAAACCAGAGGTAGGCTCTACAACTCCAGCATGATCTGCCAGCGCCATAGTCTTGACCAACATCTCCAGCTTGCAATCGTCTCGTAGCTGAATTAACTGCCCACGTTCGACATAGTGAGGCTTGCACTCATCCTCGCCACCTTGGACATTTTGCACGAACCAGTTATGAATTGCGTTCGCTTTGCGCCAGTATCCAACTGTGAACTGAACCTCAGCAGAGGGAGAGTCATCACTAACAGGAACATCAGGGAACAGGTTGCGAAGTGTCCTGTACTCGTTCGTGTCCTGCATGTGTGACCAACCACCGACATACTTCTTTGCATGGAGATACATGTCTAGCCCCATTTTATTCCCCTTCCAACTCAGCCAGCACTTGGTAATCTGCGAAGGATGAAGCCCCCCACATTTTTGCAATACCTATAAGAGGGTTGATTAGCATTTCCACCTTCTCAGGAGATACGCCTTCCTTGACTAATTCATTTGTTGCCATGTCATAGAGGAAAGTGTGAAAGTCCTCTAGGTTATTACGAACAAACGCCATGTCCTCGGGTGTTGAGGTTGGCTCACCAATTACTCGCACAATGCGACTTATCTTTTCTTTATCCATTTCCAGCCCCGTTCGTTAGGGTCGTTCGCCCTAACAAGAGAACCTTCCCATTTTCTCCCCCGTTCGCCAATACCATTTGCTGTGAGCTGCATCACACATCTCTCTCCACTTATCCCTTAGGGATAGGAGATCAGGGTGGGTGGGAGCTCCAACACAAACATTGGCAGAGGCATTGGGAAAAATGAGTATTTTGGCATACCCTAAAAAAAACAAAGCGCCCACCCCGAAGGGCGAGCGCCTTGCTTGTAATTTAAGCGGTGACTAAAACTGTGTCGCTTTCGCTAACTAGAGTCTCGGTCACTTTAGGGTGCAACTCGTAACGCATTGCGGTCAGCATTGAGGCTGGCATACCCGCGTTCATAACTCGGGTTAGTAGTGTTGCGAGTGAGTAATTAGGATTTAGTGCTTGTGCGGTGTGGAGTGAGGCGGTTGCCAACTCGTTATCGCCTGTCTCGTAATAGAAACCTGCGAGGATAGCGTAGAAAGGTACGCGCTCAGCCTCTGCCATAAGTGGCAGTAACTCGGTGACAAAGTGAATTGCCTTTTCGTGTCCGAATTCTAGGACAGGTGCGCCTAGGACATAATCGCGGAAATTCGCGTTTGCGTTACTTGCCTTTACTACAATTTCCACTAGATTAGTATCTAGTGGGGCGTTAGCGGAGTATTGCGAAATTAAGGTATCGCAAGCCTCATGCGCTAAGCCGTTAGTGATGTCGTTAGACATTTATCAGCCCTTCGTGATTATCAAGCCCGTTTGCTTGATGAGATAAATCTCCCATGCCTTGCCCCACTCGCCAAGGACATTTGCTGTGATACGCGTCACAAAAGCTGAAGCAACTCTCTCCACCCTTCCCTTTAGGGATTAGGTACAGGGAGGGCGGGTACCAACACAAACATTTGGCGCAAAACAAAACGCCCCCCGCGTGGGCGGAGGGCGCTTGGCTATCTTACAAACCAACTAATAACGCTTGTCTCAGGATCACCGAAGTCATCCACTATGTACTCGTCGAACTCTTTCACCGCAGCCCCGGCATTCTCGGCCTCAATGACTACAAGGAACTTATTAGTCTGCTCGATCTCGAATGTGTACTTAGCCACGATCACACCTCGCAATCGTGGCCGTAGACATCATCCTCGGTGAGGATCTTGTCGCACTCAACGCACTTAGAGTCATTGAGTATGTTCCAAAGAATTGGCTCGCAAGCCTTGGCTGCAGCGTTTAGTTTTTCCTGTAGTGATTTCATTTGCGTACCCATTCCCAATCACAAGAGAGTCCGTCGGGTGTCTGAACGCATGATGACTCAATGGTCACGCGTTCGTGTGTTGCGAGGAAATTAATGCCCGCAGCGGTTGCGCCCACCAACATGACGAACGCGGAGAATAAGAGAGAAGCGAATACGATTTCACCTCGTGGTGTGAGCCTCATTGGTTTAACCCACAAGCCTGCATGAAGCGGAAAGAGTCGAAGCGTGGGTTGTCCATTGCTAGAGAGTCGGAGATAGCGTTCGCTACTTGCCAAACTGTGTCGCTGTCATTGTGTGGCGCGACCTGTGTCTTAATCGCATCTGCAATTAGGTTGTAGTCCTTGCGTGTCATGTGTTGCCCCTTTTCGGTTAATTCGGTGCCGTTCGCTACCGATAAGAGAAAGGTAGTGCCTCGTGTCACGCTCGCCAATGACATTTGTATGTGATAAGCGTCACATCTCCGCCAGCAGACCCCCCCAGGGTTAAGTGTGACCAATCTCACAAAGGGGGGCCAGGTAACAAAATCAGGTAACACCTAAATTGGTCGTGCAGTAGCCTAGAATTGTCGCTATGACCGCTCTCTTGGCTGTATTGGCCGCCTTGCAGATTGTGCAGATAATTGCATCCTCGGTTCTAGAGGTTAAACGAATGAAGCTCTTTAAAGAAGATCGCAAGATCGCTGAACAAGAACGGCGTGGCGTAAAATTTTATTAGCGATAATTGGTCACACAGTAGCCTAAAGAACTGCCATAATTGCGAACATGGCTAAGAAAGAAGAGCGTTACAAAAAGGTTTCCACCGTGTACAAAAAAGGTCGTGGTGGTGGCGGTAAGAGTGTAAAGCTCAATAAGCAGGAACTTGAAGAAGGTGCCGTTGCATCTGATCTATTGAAGAAACGCTCGACTAGTGAGTTTTCTACCACTGAACTAGGTGCCCTGATGCAGGTTCCACCGGGTGGCGCAGAACCTCATCAAATCAGAACTAAATCTCGCCAATTCAATCGAGTTGCTAATGACATGCCAGAAGCAACTGTTAGTGACATCCTTGTTGGACCTATGGGCGATTACAAGAAGAAGCCTATGTCAGCTAAGACTCCTAAAATCGATATAAACGATTAGAACCAATTCGGCCGTAAATAGATTTACCCTTTAGCCATGTTTATGCAATGGCTTATGGAGCAGTACGACAGAGATGATGAGATCTCTGCCCTGCAACATACAATCTACGTGGATTACAACAATGGCTGTCTCGGCAGTGTTGCTGATCTGCTGACTGTGGGTACACACTTTAAAACCCATCATCCAGACACTTTCTACAAGATGCAGAATCAGTTGGCCATTGCCATTAAGACTTACGATGACCCTCTGGGTCGGTAAACTATAGCCATGGCCGTTAATCGCAATCTTCCACCCAGTGAACCCGAAGATAATTCGGTAGAGAACTGGAAAGCCGATCGCCCTAAAGAGGGATCATCTACTCGCCAATTCCGCGACTGGGCTAAGAAGTCTCCAGATCGTGTAGCAAATGCTGAGGATCGCCTAGAAGAGTTTGAAGAGAACCCAACAACTAACACACGTGCTAAGTACAAGGGTAAGCCAACTAAGTCTCGTGCTGCAGTTGTCAGCAAGTGGCAAGCAGCTCGTCCTCAAGGTGGAACTGGTGTTGCTAAGGATGCAGAAGGTGCTGCGAACCGTCGTGCAGAGTTTATTAAGTGGGCAATGAATAACCCTAATAAGGGTGACAATGCCAAGCGTGCTATCAAGGAAGGAGATAAGTAAATGGAACCTTCAGAGAATCAATTTAAACTTATCTTCCTTGATCCAAAGCGTGCTGAGAAGCAAGCGCAGCTAAAGAGCGAGCGCCAGTGGGGACCGCAGCAAGCAGGAGTTGTAAAGCCATATGACAAAGACTCTAAGTAAGTGTCGTAAGTGCGACCATGAGATTGAATATGGAATCTGCATTGAAGACAATTGCAATTGCGTGTGTGTCAAATGATTTATGATCCAGCCGCTGGCAAGTCCAGAGCAGAACGTGCATTCGGGGAGATCCGTAAGGGTGTAAGTACAGGTATTTCGCGTTCGAAAGAGAGTCGCAAAACTCACTTTGGAATGTATGATGGTCGTAGAGCTTCTTATGGTCGCTATCAGGTTGCAGACACTGCATCTGATGCAATGGACAAGTCACAGACGAGGAATAATAAATGAAACCTGATATGGATCAGTTCCGCGCTGATCACTCTGCAATGCGTAAAGCACAACGCACATCTGATGCTACGTGGGCTAAAGAGCAATACGAAGCAAAGGGCGGAGATAAAGCCGCATATGATTTTAAACCTGAGTTCAAGGGTCAGTCCTACGAACAACAAGTAAAGGCGAAGAAGAATGGCTAAGACAGAGGCGTGGACACGTAAAGAGGGTAAGAACTCTGAAGGCGGTCTTAATGAAAAGGGACGCAAGTCATATGAGCGTGCTAATCCCGGTTCTGATCTAAAGCCACCTGTATCTTCTAAGGAAGCACGTCGTTCACCTAAGGCTGCTTCGCGTCGCAAGTCCTTCTGTGCGAGAATGGGCGGTATGCCAGGTCCTATGATTGGTGACAATGGCAAGCCAACTCGTAAGGCGCTAGCGCTAAGAAAGTGGGACTGCTAATGGTAAACCCATGTTGGGACGGTTACGTCCAAGTAGGTATGAAGATGAAGAACGGTAAGAAAGTTCCTAACTGCGTGCCTGAAGGTTCTGGTAAGAAGAAAGTTGCAAAACCTACTACTAAGAAGAAGGCAGGTAAAAAATAATGTGCGCTACTTGTGGATGCATGGGTAAGAAGACAGCTAAGAAGGCGGCTAAGAAGGCTGCGCCAAAGAAGATGTCTCCTAAGCAAAAGAAGCTTGATGTAGATAAAGATGGCAAGCTAGAAGGATCTGACTTCGCTGCCCTACGAAAGAAGAAGAAGTAATGTGTGCCAAGTGTGGCTGCAAGTGCAAGCCAGGTAAGCCACAAAAGGGCTGTAAGTGCACATGTGCAACTTGTAAGAACGCTAGAAAAAAATAATGCAAAAAAAGACAATTAAAGCCGCTGGTGAAAAGCACACCATTAAGAAGAACAAAAACGGCGATGTAATTGTTGACCATGCAGGTAACAAAGGTAAGTACGACAAGATCAACCTTACTAAGAAGGCTGGCGCTAAGACCATCAAGGCTGGCGTAAAGGCTACGAAAGATTGGCATAAGAAGAATGGCTGAGACTAAAAAGTTTGGACCTTACAAAGGGTCTGAAGCGAATGGAGGTCGCCCTATCTACGTCTACAAGAAAAAAGTAGACGGTAAGTGGGTTACTACATCGAAAAACAAGGCTAGAGCCGACTATGAATCAAAGAACGGAAAACTACCTAGAGGAACGGATGTTGACCACAAGGACAACAACCACAGCAATGACTCTAAGGGAAACCTACGAGCATTGAAGCATGGTAAGAACACCGCAAAAGAAAATAAGCGCCGCGCTGGTAAAAAGGAGAATGAAAAGTAATGGAACCAACATCAAGTCAATTCCCACAAAAAGGAACAAGTACAAGAGGTCTTGAAAAAAGAGCTGTCGTACAGCGCATTCAAGAGATGGATATTACTCGTAAGATGACTCCTGCTCAAAAGTATGAACGAGACGTAAAGTCTGGAGTTCAAGGAGCAAAGAATGTTGTTCACTTAAACCCAACGGTTCAAGAGGCTATGGATAACCCAGACACATTAGGCGGTCCAGTTAGCGGAGCAGCTCTTGCAAAGTTAAAAGCTAAGAAATCAGAAAGTAAGAAGACTGCTGAACGCGAGATGAAGCGCCGCTAGGTTGAACGACAAGGAACGCTTAAAGCGTTGGACTTGTGAGTTTTGTGAAAAAATATATGCAGTACCAGATCTAGCACGCATGTGCGAAGAGAAGCACCTAGAGGAAGACTACAAAGATGACTGAGCATAAAAAGCATAGACAACACGAAAACGTGTCTATGAATGAGCGGGGTTACTTACGTATTGGCGGACTTGTGCTTCCTTACTATCCCGCATACTATTGGGGCGGTATGGATTCTGGAACAACTAATGCAAGTACAATTACAACCGAAGGAGGTAACCATGCAGGAGACGCAGGTACTGGAGATAGCGGAGCGGGAGCTAACAACTAAAGATAGTTGTGATTCATGCAACGCTGCTGCACGTGTTGTATACACATTGTTAAACGGTGAGTTAATGTTCTGTGGTCATCACGCAAGAAGTGTTAACGAGTCATTAAGTAAAACTGCAATAACTGTTTGGGACCCTCACAGCGAATTGTTCTAGTATAATTTAAGTTGTCGAGGGAGAAGACAACTGAATGCATCACGTCCATTCGCAATACTAAGACGGCATTTTAAAAAGTTACACTACGCAGTAGGTACGGGAACATTGTTCTTAGTACTTAATCTTGGCATGTCCGCACACGCAGATGAGGTTACTCCTGCACCCAGCGATTCCGTTCAGCCTGCTGCCGATCCGACTCCCGATTCAACTCCGACTCCTGTAGCGAGTCCTGATACTTCTTCCAGCCCTGAGCCCGTGGCCACTCCTGTTGAGACTGTTGCTCCTGCATCAGAGCCTTCACCTTCTCCGACGCCCACTTCCGATTCTTCTCCGCAACCCGATCCAAATCAATCTGTAACGCCTGCGCCTTCGTCCTCGCCCGAACCAACTCCGACACCAAGCCCTGAGCCTTCTTCCGTTCCGGCTGATACCACTGTAACAACGACACAAGATACCCCAGTCCAAACACAGCCAACAGCAACAACATCTCCATTAGTGGCAACCTCTCCAGAACCTGCTCCAGTAGTAGTTGAGACTGTTACCCCAGGCGGAGACGACACGTCTTACAGAATCCCGCTGACAACTTCAGTCTTATTTAACGGTGTTGAGTATACAGACGTATACGCCACAACTAACTCTGTAATAACATTTGGTAGAGCAGATGGAACTTACTGGGATTACCCAACAACTCCGTCTATCTCGATTGAATCTCGTGACTGGTGGGTACTACCACAGCAGATGCCTGACACGCACTTCATTATTAGAACAAGTGACGGTGGATTTCAAGTAGATGGTATTTATCGCCCATACGGAACAATGACTGGTGCGACAACTCAAATTGTTATTACTGGTCAGATCCTTACAGACGGCAATGTTTCTTACACTTACTCTGTAGATGGACCTTTAGCTGGAAATGAAAGAACTGGAGCACGTCTTCAGAATGGAACTGTTGTAACACTTGAACAAGCTGGTGTTACTCAAGTTACAGCTCCTATTGAGTTAACTCCTGAACCAGTTGTTGAGCCTACTCCGCCACCTGCGCCAGAACCAACTCCTACACCAACACCAGAGCCTGAACCTACGCCTACACCCACACCTGAACCAGAGCCAACTCCAGTCCCAAATCCTACGCCTCAACCTGAACCTACTCCCGTTCCTGTCGATCCAACACCCACACCAGTAGACCCACCAGTAGTGGAACCAACACCAGAGCCAACACCAGAACCAGCTCCATCACCTGAACCTCCTATAACTCCACCAGTGGACCCTGTCCCCACAAATCCTGATCCTGCTCCACAGCCTGCACCACAACCTGAACCCGTACCTCAGCCAGAGCCTGCACCACAGCCTGAGCCTGCGCCACAGCCAACCCCAGAACCTGCGCCTGAACCTGCGCCTGAGCCAGAACCTGCTCCTGAGCCTGCTCCAGAGCCTTTACCTGAGCCCGAGCCTGCTCCAGAGCCCGCTCCAGAACCTGAGGAGCCACCTGTCGCAATCCCTGATCCTGAGCCATTGCCTACTGAGCCACCCATAGAAGAGCCAGAGCCACCCACAGAGCCCCTACCAGAGCCGGTAGAGCCCGAAGAGCCACCCGTAGCGCCCGAGGAGCCTCAGGAACCTGCCACACCCGTGGAACCAGAACCAGAACCAGAGTCACCAGAAATAGAGCCAGAAAATCCGTCCACAGAACCATTAGAACCTCCTATTGAAGAATCAGAGCCTAGCACACCAGAAGAAGAGGTTGCGAGTGCTGTAGAGGATGTTCTATCTGACGGAAAGCTTTCTGCTTCGGATGCTGATGCTGTTATGGATGCGCTAAACGCAGATGGCGAAGTTACCGCTGAAGAAGTGTCTGCGTTATCTGATGCCCTATCCGCTGACGGAAAACTGACTGCCGCTGAAAAAGATTTAGTTGCAACTGCACTTATTGAATCAGTAGCACCTGGTGAGACTCTTACTAAAGAGCAGATCCAAGATGCTGGTATTGCATATCAAGACCTACCAGCAGAGACTCCTGTTGAGGTTAGGCAGGATGAAAACGGTAACGAAGTTATAATTACAGCAGACGTAGCTGCGGCTCTAGTTTTACTAGAGAACCCTTCAGAATTAGTTGGCGCAATATTTAGCGATCCAGGGGAAGCACTACAAGCACTAGGAAGTATTGGTGCCGATATGTCTCCCGAAGAACGCGAAGAAGCAACAGAGATGGTAGTTGCAGCCGTTGTTGCGGCTGGAGCTGCTATTAATGCTGTTGGCGCTGCTACGGCAGGAAGTACAGGGGGCACTTCTACTGGAGGAAACTCTGGTGGAGGTGGAGGAAGTGGTTCTGGAGGCGGAGGAGCCTCTGGAGATTCAAGAGGAATTAGGAGAAGGAAGCCTTGAAAATATTAAGAGACATGGTTGATCAACTATGGACGCTACTTGGAATGTTTATTGCTTGGGTAGTTTTGGACGGCAGTGCAAAGACTGTTGTTGGCTACGCAATCGTAGGAACATTACTTGCTTGGGCTGTTACTTATCCACTACGTAACCCAAAGGATGATGAATGATTAAAAGAAGTTTATTAGCCGCAGTGGCCGCCATAGCGTTAGCTGTGTCGTTGACCAGTTGTGGCTATAGCGGATTCTTTAGGTATCCGTGCCAAGACCCAAAAAACTGGGAACTAGAAGACTGTAAACCACCTATCTGTACTGCTACACAGACTTGTCCTGTAGACTTAGTAAAGACCCCTCAACCAGAAGGAACACCAAATGTCTAAAGAAAAGCTAACACCACAAGATTTAGATGCTAGATTAAAGTTTATTCTAGGCATCACACTAGGAACAATCCTATTGGCAACCTCACTAGGTATTCTCTACGGTCTTTTGTTCGTAACGCAGCCAATTGGCGCACAGTCAGAGAATGACAAGATGTTCTTCAATGTTCTTGGAAGCATCGCAACATTTATTACAGGAACTCTTGCAGGTATCTTGATTGGTCAATCTGGTGCTAAAGACATTATGGCAGCACAGTTGTCAAACAAAGAGATGGACGCTAAGAACACACAGGCTGACAAGAAGCTTGAAGCAGAGATCGACGCAACCGCTGCTCGTCTAGCGGCAAAGCCTGACGGTCAAATGCCAGAGCCACAACCAGTTGATACAGATTGGGATAAAGACTAATGGCAGATCAAGGAACAGCAGCGCGTCTTATTGAGGTCGCTACAGCAGAATTAGGGACTATTGAAGGTCCTAAGGACAATGAAACAAAGTACGGCGCTTACACAAAGGCTAACTTTCAGCCCTGGTGCGGAAGTTTCGTTATGTGGTGCGGGAACGAGGCTGGGGTAAAGATTCCTAACACCGTTTACACACCAGGTGGAGCGCAAGCGTTTAAGAAGGCTGGTGCATGGATCGATGGAGACATTGCAGATCCAGAACCAGGCGATATCGCGTATTTTGATTTCCCCGCAGACGGTGTCGATAGAATTTCTCACGTAGGAATTGTTATCAAGGACAACGAAGATGGAACCGTTTGGTGCATCGAAGGCAACACCAGCCCAGATAAAAAGGGAAGCCAGAGGAATGGCGGACAGGTTTCTAAGAAACTTCGTGCGTTCAAAAAGAACAAAGCAGGAGAACAAATTTCAATCGTTGGCTTTGGTCGCCCAAAGTTCAAGGGTGGAGCAAAAGCATCTGTACCTGCTGCAGCTAAGGAAGTTTGTCCTACCTGCGGCAAGTAGATCTACCTCCAAGTAGAAGCCCCTCAGTTTCGACTGGGGGGCTATACTTTTGCCTGAATCGCCAAACGGGATTCAATTAACTTATATCGTCTAAGGAGATATACAAATGGCTTCAGGCTTAACAAATTCACAATGGGATCACCCACACAGACCTTACCCAAAGGGTCTCCCAGAACCATCACCCAAGCTAGTAACTCTGCAACAACTAATGAGTGATCAGTTTTTCCTAGGGTTTGATGAACAAATAAAGCGTTGGAACTCTCTAACCTCCACCAAGGTTGTTACGTTTCCTCCATATAACTTAATTAAATCTGACGATAACCACTACACAGTAGAACTTGCTGTTGCTGGCTACTCTAAAGATGACATTGAGATCACGGTTGAAAAGGACCTACTCACTGTAAAGAGCATCGCTACAGATGAAAAGACAGATGATGTAGTCCTACATCAGGGAATTGCAAAGCGTCAGTGGACTCAGAAGTTTGTGTTGGGAGAGTGGTTCCTTGTTAAGGGGGCAACTCTTGCTGACGGGCTTTTGACCATCAAGGTTGAGCGGGAAATCCCAGATGAGATGAAACCAAAAGTTATTAAAATCAAGTAACATATCTACTGACAGCGTTTCGCTACCTGTCACAGTGACCTGAGCATGTCCTTAAACTGCTCCTTTTTGCCCTTTAGCTCAGCAGGCAGAGCACGCGACTGTTAATCGCGGTGTCCCTGGTTCGATCCCAGGAAGGGCAGCTTTAGTGAGTTTCATTCGAGTATTTAATAGATAATTGCAACATGGCAAAAGCAACCTTTACAGCAAACGTGTCTAGCGGGTCATCTGTTGGCTTTTCTGGTGTCCCCGGAAAAGGAAACTACTCCTTGGCGTTTAGTCAACAATTTGGAAAGTCTTTTGAAAAGTCGTATAAAAAGAAAAAGAATCAAGAAGACACTGTTATTCAAGATCCTCCTAAGGACCAAGATCCTGTTAAAGAGCCAGTCAAGGAACCAGTTAAGCGCATAAATAAAGGTAAGGACGCAACTACTGCCGACGTTGAACAAGCAGTCTCTAAAGGCTTTATTACTCCCGAAGAAGCAACAGGTGGAGAATGGGGCAAGGGCGCTGCTCTTAGTTCGACCTACAGCAAGAAGTCTGCTGCTAACGCTGCGGCACATGGTGGCGTAAACGTAGGTAAGCAGTTCACTGGTGTTCGTGCAACCAAGGCTAACTTTGGTAATACCCCTAAGTTTGAAAACGGAGCCCCTAATTATGGAAGCGCTCCAGATAATCGTTCTGGTGTGGGCGCAGTAAATTTGGATAACGTAAAATGAGAGACCGCGAGTTTAGAGACGCTCTGACACGTGCTGTTGGAGCTATAAAAGGCGAAGACACCAACACGCTTCAATGGGATCGCTTTAACCCGTGAGAAAAAAAGAGTTTAAAGGCGAAAAGCCTAGAAATGATAAGCCAGTTCTAGATTCTCGCTTTGGTTTACGTAAAAAGTACCTAAACCCAAATGAAACACCAAGCATATTTTCATATGCAAACCCCGGTCGCGGAGTTCAAGGAGAGCACCAAAACTGATTTAGCGAGAAATCGCTACCCTTATCCCGTATCGTGGTGTTGCCTTAAGAAAGGACTACTATGGCCTCTTACACAATTAAGCGCCTTACTAACCCAACTCAACTGGGTACAAGCGCTTCCGCTATTTACACAGTCTCTGGTGTAGGTCTATCTGTTGCTGTACGGCAACTAATGGTCTCTAATGTTTCTGCATCTTCTGTTAACTTTTCAATGCACGTCGTACCAACTGGCGGAGTGGCTAGCTCGTCTAACCTCATGGCTCCAGCGGTAGCGATCGCGCCAAACTCTTTTATTACAATCGACCTAGATCAGGTTCTTACTAACGGAGACTCACTGTCAGCGTTCGCAAGTGCTACATCTTCTCTTAACGTAATGGTCAGTGGTTACGAGGTAACTGCATAATGGCTATCAAGGTATACGGTCCGACAATCCTTGCTAACAACACTTCGGGCCAGAGAAACATTTTGATATCCACATCTAATCCATCAAACACTGATGGTCGTGATGGAGATGTCTGGCTGAAATATACGGCGTAGTCTATGCCACAGTACGTAAAAGTTCAGGGTACGTGGAAATCCGTTGATGAGTCCGCAGACTGCGGAAAGATTAAGGTTAACGGTGTTTGGCGTACCGTCTCGAATTCTTACGTAAAAGTAGCAAACGTTTGGAAGTCTGTTTGCGCTCCTGTAGTGACAACAACTCCAACTACTACAACAACTACCGCTACGACCACTGCTACAACCACGGCAACTACGGGTACAACTGCTACCACCACAGCAACTACAACTGCAACTACTGCAACCACAACTGCAACCACAACAACAACCGCAGTTACTGGTTGGTGGGCAATTGGTTGCTGCAATGGAAGTTTAGTATATGGAAGTAGCGGTGTTTCAGAGGCAAACGCGCTAGACAACCTTGACGGAGCGTGTGTCGGAGACCCTACTGGTCCTTCTCAGATATCTGTTCAATACGGCACTACTTACCCTGCAGCACCGAACTGTGGAACTACAACAACAACAACCGCTACAACAACCGCTACAACAAGTAGCACTGCTACGACATCAACCACAACTGTCACCTGCGGTCCTTGCCAGTCATACACATACACAGCTCCAACATGTAATGGTGAAGACTCTTATGTGGGTAACTACGCTGGAACTCGACAAACCTGTAGTGATGGCACTTATGTAATCTGTACAGCAGCAACTTTCCAAAGTTACGGCGCATGTATTGCAGTCAACGTAAGCAGTTGTGGTGGCTCTGGTGGTGCTGGAACTTCTTGTACCCCAGCTACTACTACCACTACAGCAGCTACTACAGCAACAAGTTCAGCCACAAGTTCTGCGACTACCTCAGCGACAAGCTCCGCAACTACCTCAGCGACAAGTTCTGCAACGACTACAGCGACAAGCTCTGCAACTACCTCTACTCCAGCCTGCGTACCAAACGGTACCATTACCTACGGCTCGACACCTGGTCCTTGCTGTATCAACCCGTCTTGTGGATGTATTCCTATGTACGATAGTTGTGGCACCTTCCTCGGCTGTGAATGTACCTAATATCTGACAAGGTGTATGATTAAATCATGATGACAGATGTTAAAGCTTACGTAGAAGGCGAGTTTGCTTTTGGGTACAAAATCCCAAATGACAACCCTTTACTTACCTTTTTAAAAGGATCTCCAGAGTTCGTAGAAGTACCTGCCGATGTAAAGATGCCATTGGCTGGGGACACCTACGATCCTATATCTGGGTTTACATACGCAGACGACTCACACAGACACTTTAATGAAACACGTCAAGAGTCCACAGTAATTGCGTACATAGAAAACGGCGTGGTTAACAGAACCATGATCTACTTAATGGACGTTGCTTTAAACAACGCCACGGTAGCGGCTCTTTTAAGCAACCCAACCTTCGTATTTACTGAAGAGGCTTAAAATGACCGAGAAACTAACTCCTTGGCAGAAGTACAAGCAAAACCTTGGCGAAACACGTCCTTGGGACATGCTAAACCCAAACGTTGAGCATGCTACCGATGAAGAGCAAACTAGACGTTTTGATATCTGCAAAGCTTGCCCAGAATTAATTGCGCTAACAAGTCAGTGCAAAAAGTGTGGATGCATCATGTCTTTAAAGACAAAACTAGAGAAGGCTGTCTGCCCAATCGGTAAGTGGTAATCACCACATGAGTTTTATATTTCAATCCCACTGGCATGGCAAGTTTGGCAATCGCATGCACCAATACGCGTATGCCTCAACCTATAAGCGACTACATAATGTTGACTACATAACCCATTCTGATTGGGAAGGTACTCATCTTTTTAAAAACCAACAACACACTGTTACTACCAACCTTGATTTAGCACAACAGTTAAATAACGGGGCTTTACTAGGTGTAGAACGAGATAATGTTGTGTATGAAGCGTTTCCGGGAATAATTAAGGTAGATGCTTTAGAAGAGCGCCGAAACTATAAAAAGTACAACACTCCAATCTTTTTTGACAGCCTTTCCGCCTACAACGATGCGGTGTTTGCGCCTATGAAAAAAGAACACCTGCTTGAGGTGTTTGAGTTTTCAGATGAGGTAAAAGAAACAGCCGCTTACAAGTACTGGTCTAATCGCGCTGGAACCTACGACATCGCTCATTTACGTAGAGATGACATAGCAAGCCCAGAGTTTAATAAAGTAAATATTCAGGGATACTCCGTGCTATCTAAAGAGTCCTACTACACAGCGTTTAAAGAGCACGGGTTTGATCCAGACAAAATAGAGTGGTGCTCAGATGACTACTTAAACAAGTGGCATCCAGACCGTCCAGCAAGCCCTAGATTAAGCTGGGGCTACCCTCTAGGAGCCGAGTACCAGCAGGGGATTATGTTTGACTGGCTAGAGGACTTTTTGCGCCTCTATTTTGCTCGTACGGTCTTTAGAGCAAATAGTAGTTTTAGTTGGTGGGCTTGCTTCTTATCTCCAACAGCAACTGTGTATAGTCCTGTTTTAGACACACAAGTCATCTATGGTCGAGATGATAAGACTGAAGAAATTGAAGCGTATTTTGTTAAGGGCAACCAGCCACATTGGATGTATCTAGGAACAGCGAGTAGGTGTATATCAATATGAGAAAAGCATTAGTTCTAGGAGCAGGCGGCTTCATTGGAAGCCATTTAGTAAAGCGCCTTAAAGAGGACGGCATGTGGGTTCGTGGCGTGGACTTAAAGCACCCAGAGCATTGGGATACCTTTGCAGATGACTTTGTAATTGGAGACCTACGGGACGTCAATGTAGTCGCTGCTACTTTAGATCAGGCGTTCGATGAGGTGTACCAACTAGCTGCTGATATGGGTGGCGCTGGCTACATCAACACTGGAGATAATGACGCAGATGTCATGGGCAACTCAATTCTTATAAATGTAAACGTTCTAAAGAGGGCTCAGGATATTGGCGTTAAGAGCGTGTTCTTCTCCTCTACTGCCTGCGTGTACCCAGAGTGCAACCAGATGGATCCTTCCAGTATTAACTGCAAAGAAGAGACCGTTTACCCAGCATCTCCAGATACTGAGTACGGCTGGGAGAAGCTATTCAGCGAGCGCCTCTACACTGCCTACAACAAGAACCACGGGATGAAGAACAAGATCGCTAGATACCACAACGTATTTGGACCTTACGGCACATGGGACGGCGGTAAGGAAAAGGCTCCAGCGGCTATCTGCCGTAAAGTAGCAAAGGCTACAGATGAGATTGAGATTTGGGGAGACGGCAACCAGCACCGCTCTTTCTTGTATATAGATGAGTGCATCCGTGCAACTGTGGAGTTCTACAGAGAGGCAAAGTTCTTCGAGCCAATCAACATCGGATCTGAAAAGCATGTGTCTATCAATGAGTTAGTAGACATCGTTTCAGAGATTGCTGGAAAGCAACTAACAAAGAAGCACATCGACGGTCCTATAGGTGTACATGCACGCACATCAGACAACACTTTGTTTAAGTCAGTCATGGGTTGGTCGGTAGATGAGGACCTCAAAGCAGGTCTTACTAAAACTTACAAATGGATCGAAGAGCAAGTAGCGCTGACAATTTCCTAATCCTCTTGGATACTAGAGACACCTAGTAAGAGAGGGCAGCCATGCCGTACGATAGAGAACAATGGGAAGAAGTATCTTTCCAAGTATTTGAAGACATGGGCGGAACTATTCGCTCTGGATACTACCCAACTGGTGAAGGTCTTGTTGACGGTAACGTAGCAATTGACTTCGCGTTCGGTACCTTCCCTATTCAGCCAGATGAAGACCGCGCTGGAATGTTTCTTTCACAGAAGCTTGGCGTTCTAGATAGCCACAAGATTGCTGCCACTGAGTGGAACGCATACCCACTTAAGGATGGTCCAACAGCCGGTTCCCGCAACTATAAGGTGACCGCTGTTAAGTATCTAGGTGGCGATGATTATGAGTACACATCGCAAAATAACCTTCAAGTTGGAGACTTCGTAACCATCACTGGATGCGATGACCTTACCAAAAACTTCAACACTAGTAACAGAGAAGTACTCTACGCAGATGCAACAAAATTTAGAATTTCTGATGAGCTTTCTACAGGTGAATTAACTGGTCTTTATTATGGCCGAGTAGATGTTGTTAATGAGCCTTGGACAGGTATGGTTCTTGAAAACGGAGAAGAGTACTACGCTCCACGAGTTGGCTTGTTTAACAATGCCTCACTTGAAGAGGCTAAAGTTACGCATTACTTCGACTACCTACGTTCAATGGGCGTAAACCCAGCTTTCTTTAGAGATGCAACCTTCTCAGGCGAAGTTGAAGATGAGTGGGACGAGTCTGGAACCTACAACGAGGACGGATGTGTTCTTTACAGCTACATTCCAGCAGATGTTTATATCTACGATGATATTCAAGGTGTGCCTGTCTACGGCTCAGACCTAGACGGCGTAATCGCTGCTTCTCTTGCGTTTGACGCAGGAGACATCCTTAGCGCTGATGGCATGGCGGAAGACTACATGGTAGTTGTTTTTTCTAATGACTCTCGCAAAAATAACGCTGGATGGTGGTAATAATGGAAATCAAAGTAAAAAGCGAAGAAGGAGTAGAGACTAACGTTTCTGCTATTGATGCACTTAAGGCATTAAAAAACGGTGGCTCTAAAGTAACCGTAGAAGTAACTAAGACAAGGGGCCGATAATGCCATATCCATTAGATGACAACGGAAACATCCGTGTAGATTTTGTATGGGGCAACGTCCCAATGCAACCAGATGAACAACGCACAGATGATGGTGCGGACTGGAATAATAACTACAACCAGCCGGGAGACCGTGGTTGGACAGCGCCTTCACAAGGAGCAACTAGCGACACGCTTAACACTACATACGATCAAGGTCTTTCAGTAGGCGATAAAGATGGCGCTGGCGCTTCTTGGGACGATGTAACTGAGCGTCTAGTAGTAGTACCTTCAACTCACGACATTATTAAGACGGGCTACAACAACTTCCCAGCGTATATCCCTGACTATTCAGGCGATGGGGATATCGAATTTGAACTTGCAGTTCCAGATCTTCGTTCTCTAACCGATACAGCCGCTGAAGCACTTATTGAAAGCCTAGGGCTTTCTTTTGTAAGAGCCAACTCAACCAGTGGAGCGACTGAAGATAACGATGGAACATTTAAACTTCAAAATCCAGCCGCTGGAACAATAGTAAACGATGGAAGCACTGTAACTGCAACCTATTTCCAAGCAGGTGTGGCTGTTCCTAACCTTCTTGGAATGAACACAATTCAGATTGGTAACGCATTAACAGCCGTTGGACTTGTAGGCTCAGCTAGCTTGTCTAGCGATGGCGCAACTTTATTAAACAATGGAACAGTTAAGTCACAGGCTGTTGCCGCTGGAACAATTGTTGCTCCAGGAAGCACCGTAGCCTATGTGATGTACAACCACATTCATGTAACAGGCTCTATTCAAGCAATTGTATTTGACTCAGGATTGCCTGCTGGAGATTACAACATGTTCCTACTAGGTCGCACAATTAAGCCTGCTGTCGGTTGGAGCATTAACATCGCTGGCAATGGCGGAACTGACTACAACGGCAACTGGGAAGTAATCTCAGTAGTAAATGATGATGCTTACAACACTGGTGGAACTAAGGTAGTTATCCGTAACATCACAGTATCAACCAACACTACAGGCAATGGCGGAACCTGGACAAAGAACGTTTAACATTCCCTTAGACGTAAGGGTCTTAACCAATCTATAGATAGGAAAGAAATGACATATAGAGAAGAGTGGGAAGAAAAGTCTTTCCAAGTCTTTACTGATGAGAACGGTGTTCTTCGTTCAGGCTGGTACCCAACGGGTGAAGGCACTGTAACTGGCAACGTTCAAGTAGATCGCGTATGGGGAAATATCCCAATGCAGCCAAACGATGATCGCACAGACACCTACACCTCATTTGGTGGCGGTAATGGCGATGTAGGCTGGGATAGCACTTGGACAATTTCAAGCGACACCCTACAGACAACGCCTTACAACTACACTGAAGCATGGCAGGATCTCTTTGATGCTGTTGTTCGTACACCAGCAGATAGCCACACAATCGCTACAACTGGTTACTCAAACTTCCCTGGCTACATTGAGAACTACGCAGGCGATGGAGACGCTGGCCTAGAGACTGTTGTCCCTAACGTTCGCGGAATGCTCCGTACTCCGGGACAGAACCTGCTCTTGGCAGCAAACCTTAACTACAACCGTACTTACGTAAACTACGACGTTAATTCATTCTATAGCCAAGACAACTTTGTAACCGTTCAGTTTACAGAAAACCATGAGCTTCTTGTAGGGGATGTTATTAACATTGACTACAACGATGGGGATGGGTTTAGTGGAACTTGGTCTAACGTAAAGATTGTAGAAGTTACAGACCCGGACGCAGTTCGATTTGAGGTTCCTACAGCCTATGACCCAGAACTTGATGTTCAATCTGGTGCATCAGGATTTGCATGGGTTAACTCTTCTAACCGCTTTATCGTTGCACAGGACACAGCTGCGGGAAGCATTGTTGACGTAGAAACTACTGTTGACATCCGCGTACTTAACACAGACTGATAGTTAAACAAAAAAGCCCCCTGCATATAGCAGGGGGCTTTTTGCTTTAGTACCACTTATTTTTTTGCCAGAAGGCCCACGCGTTGCATGCGCCATGCGGATCGTTTTCTGAGCCATACCGCTTAAAGATATAGCGAAGTCCGTATTTAATCTGAAGCTTGGCTTCAGCTGTCTTTTCTACTTTGTAGTTACCCCAAGTAGATGGCATGAACTGGGCAATTCCATATGCGCCAGAGCTCTTGTTCTCTGCTTTAGGGTTGAAGTTGCTCTCTCGATCCCAGATGGCTCGGAGACACTTCCACTCTTTCATAGGCCAGTCACTTGCGTAAACTGTTAAGAAAGCGAGCGCTTCAGCGTCAAAGTATTTGACGGTGTCACTTGCCAAGGCGGCCTTGGCTGCTGTTTTAGTCGTTGTTACCTTCAAGTAGGTCAGGCTCACCGTTATCGGCTTCTCCGCAGGTGCAGGCACAGTTAGCGCCGCAGCCGTTGGTGGAACCACTAGATGGGAGAACATTAAGAACATTGTCATCCATACCGCTCCTACTTTCTTTAGATCAACTTGGAAGTTGATTCTGATATTAAGCATTTCTGCTCCTCTCAGTTGGCAAAAGGCGCCTTGTGAGCGCCTCTGTCATTTCCTACGGTATCACAGAGTTACACACGAATAGCAAATTGAACTCAAACTTTTATTTATTTGTATATAAGTAGACAATTTAAAGAGCCATACAGTATAAATAGGTTATGTAAATGTGATGTAACTCACACATCTGGTATCCCCGACTACATTAGGATGAGATTCTTAAATGAGCGCACTTGATTGGGCAGGTTTTGCCGCCGCTGTTACCGCAACTCTTACGGGGGTAGGTATGTTTACCCGGTGGATCGTTAAATCATTTTTAAGCGAACTAAAGCCTAATGGTGGGGACAGCCTATCTGACAAGATCAGGCTTGAGATTCTGCCTCTATTAGGTGAGATTAAAGCAGACGTTGCCGAGATGAAGGGTCGCCTAGATCAGCATCTCAAAGAAGGCGATAAGTAATACTGCTACACTATTAGCAGGGTCACTGACCCGCTACATAAGGAGAACAATGAAGATCAATAAAAAGTATAAGGCGATGCTCGCCTCTTACGCTCGTTCATTCGGTGCGGCAGTAATCGCTGTTAGCGCAACTGGAAACAACGATGTGAAGTCTGTAATTATCGCGGCGCTTTCAGCTACTCTTCCAGTAGCAATCCGCGCAATCAATCCTAAGGATCCAGCTTTCGGTATTGCGGCAAAGGTCGCAACTGATGCTCTTGCTAAGCTTGCAGAAGCAGACAAGGCTCCAGCGAAGAAGACTGCGAAGAAGGCTAAGTAATTATGAAGTGCTCTAACTGCCCATCCCCTGCCCTATACACAGTAAACGAACCCGGTGTTAGCGCCGTGTTCTATTGCCGTAAGTGCTTACCAACACGTTTGTACGCACGTGCTCAGGCTGGGCAGTTAGACCTTCCTAAAGCTCCAACACAAACTAAAAAGAAATCATCTAAGAAAGATGACACAGCGCCAGAAGACAGTGATGTCGTTCTAGAGCCAGAAGTTTCAGATGAAGATAACAAGGGTTGATGCGCTTCAAGCGCACCCAGTACCTAAATCGGTAATGAGTCCACAAGGACCATTCCCTAGAGAACTGTTTAACGAGAAGCCAGTAGTCTCTGACTACGAACCACAGTACGCTGAAGATGGCGGTAACTTTGTGGCAGGCTCTACTTCTCAAAATAATTTTAAAGGCTTTAGAGTGATGATCTGTTCTCTGTGCAACGCAAGAGTTAGCGAGAACAAAACTGGTGATCACGAGTGTGAGGCATAATGGCTAGGTCAAGAAACGGCATCAGCCGTGCAGAGTTAAACCGCCAAGACGAGGCTAATAAGAAGTTCAACATAGCCATGCGTATGGCTGAAAAGACTGGCTTTGATGAGCGCATAAACTCCCAGTGGACTGACTGGGAAATGGAGCCTGCAAAAGAGCCTATTACATTTAGAAACCAGCCTGCACCAACTACTAATCCCGCTCGACCACGAGCCTTAAAACTGGCGTACAGCAAAGAGGCTCAAAAGTTGGTTGTTAAGTTTAGAGATGGTACTTGGTGGGAGTACAACGAAATCCCTCCTGCTATGTGGACTAACCTAAAGGCTAGCGACTCTACAGGTAAGTTCTTGAAATACTCAGGTCTTGATACTCACGATAATATGGGACCCTTCGATCCTTCAGGGATGCCGCCAGAGATAAGGGTTATATTTAACAGCTAATGAAATCATACGGACCACTATACGTAGGAACACTTCAGTACTACCACCGCAACCTTCTCCCTGTAATCGAAAAGGGATGGACTCAAGAGTCTGAACTTCCATTTAGAAAAGGAAGTTGCTTAGTCTTCCGCTTCCCTAAAACCCTCCCCGGATTTTATATTGGCTTTTGGCATAAAGGCTCAGAGGTGGCAGAATACGACGAGGCTGGAGCCGAAGATAGACTGGCTAAGGCACTTGGCATAAGAGACATGGGTCTTACCCCAGACGATATTGAGGAGTGGAATGTTTAAGAAAAAAGAAGTTTGGAACAAACCCTTCTCTGAAAAAATTGCTAAAAGGGTTAAAAAGATACCTACAGGTGAATTAACTATGTGGATAGATCAAGCCATGCTAGATCTTGGTCGCTGTATAAGCCAGTATGAAAGAAGCAGAGACCCTTACCTTTTAGGTGAGGCGCTGACTGGTGCCGAGGCAATCCATGCGGTTGTGGACGAACTTCATACCAGAATGACAAAAGCGTAAAAACACTTTATCGACAATTCCCCTACACTATTACTACCTCACTTCCTTCTCCCTGTGCGGCACATAAAGCTCTGGTATAAAAACCAGGGCTTTGTGTTTTCTCCTACACTTAGGTTGACATGAGCGATATTGAATTTATTGACGAAGAAGACATCCTTGATGACGAGGAAGACGAGAACGGCCTGCCCGAAGAAGAGGACGACGGGTTAGACGAACTCTCTCGGGAATTCGTAGACAAGCTTATAGAAAAAACCATGCAGTTCATGGAAGCCCTTGTAGGTCACGATCTGCACCCTTATCAAAAGCCTTTGGCACGAAGAATCATTGAGTCAGTTCTTATTAATGACGGTGAAGAAATTACAGCCCTTGCTGCACGTCAGTCAGGTAAGTCAGAAACTGTTGCAAACACAGTTGTTACATTGATGGTTCTACTACCACGCCTAGCGCGTATGTACCCAGACTTACTCGGTAAGTTTAAGAATGGTTTATGGGTAGGTATGTTTGCTCCAGTTGAGGGACAGGTAGAAACTTTATTCGGTCGATCCGTAACGCGTTTAACTAGCGACCGTGCTTTAGAAATTTTAGGTGACCCAGAGATTGATGATTCCCTAGGAAAAGTTGCTGGAGTTACTCGTCAGATTAAACTTAAGAACTCTGGTTCTACTTTAACAATGATGACTGCAAACCCTCGCGCAAAAATTGAATCTAAGTCTTTCCATTTGATTGTTATTGATGAGTGCCAAGAGGCAGATGACTTCGTAGTATCTAAATCAATCTCTCCGATGCTTGCTTACTACTCGGGAACGATGGTTAAGACTGGTACCCCCACAACGCACAAGAATAACTTCTACCGATCCATTCAGTTAAACAAGAGACGCCAAACTGGGCGCGGGTCTAAGCAAAACCACATTGAGTGGGATTGGCGAGACGTTGCAAAGTGCAACACCAACTACGCAAAGTTTATTAAGAAAGAAATGCTACGCATCGGTGAGGACTCCGATGAGTTCCAGATGTCGTACTCTAACAAGTGGTTGCTTGAACGAGGAATGTTCGTAACCTCTGCAATCATGGACGAGCTCGGAGACACTTCTCAAGAGACTGTTAAGGCGTGGCACAGAACACCAGTGGTTGTTGGAATTGACCCTGCTCGTAAGATGGACTCAACGGTCGTAACGGTTGTATGGGTTGACTGGGATAGACCAGATGAGTTTGGTTACTACGACCACCGAGTTTTGAACTGGTTAGAAATTCAAGGAGATGACTGGGAAGATCAGTACTTCCAGATCGTTAACTTCTTACAGAACTACGATGTACTAGCCGTAGGTGTAGATGCAAATGGAGTAGGCGATGCTGTGGCGCAACGCCTTAAGCTCCTGCTACCTAGAGCCGAGGTTCATTCAATCGGCAGTAGCCAGCAAGAACAATCTAAGCGTTGGAAGCACTTAAAAGCCTTAATTGACCGTCGTATGGTCGGGTGGCCTGCACATGCAAAAACCCGCAGACTTCGTTCGTGGAAGCGCTTTTACCAACAAATGACTGACCTAGAAACTAAGTTTCAGGGACCTAACTTCCTAGCCCATGCGCCAGAGGAAGCCCACGCCCATGATGACTACGCGGACAGTTTAGCCATTGCCTGTGCCCTTACCATGGACTTAACTATGGTTCAGGCGGAGATGTCTTCTTCCCCATTCTATGGAAGATAATTTCGACTTTACTATGAGATTTTTCTGGTACTGATGGATACTTTAAACCGAGGCCTCAACCTTATATAAGGAGTCATAAATGACAATTTCACCAAACCCTAAGTTCCCAGAAGTTGCTGACAAGGTTTACGATCGTAAATATGCAGCGGCTCTTCCAGGACAGCGTGGACCACTTCGCTTCGAAGAAGGTATCGCAACCGATACTGATGTTCCACAGGAATTCTCAAAGGGCGCTATGCAGGGATATCAGCCTGCAGCTGGCCGTCCTAACCGCAACGCTAATGTATTCACTAAGACTGCTGAAGAGACAATGCGTGAACGCGCTCACGTCGGTTCTGCAGCTTGGGTAGAAGCACCAGACCATCTCGGTGAGTTCTCAAAGGGTGCATTTGCTGATCACGGTGCAAACGAGTTCGAGCGTGAGTTCCGTAGCGGAGCGCACCAAGAAGCCGCTAACCCAGCAGTAGTACACGACTAAAAATCAGATTAGCTCCCCACCGTCCTAGCAATAGGACTGGTGGGGCTTTTCTAAAAAGGATTATTGATGGCATACATCCAAGGTAAAGCGGTTCAAGAAGGTCCTAAACAGATCCCCGCTAACCCACGCCTTTACAACATGGTTCGAGTGCAAGCCTCCGCTCGGTTCTCAAAAGAGTCTCCATCAAAAGGTCACTGGATCCATACTAAATATAATCAAATGGGTGGAAAATACGTAACTTCAAAAAAGGATATTGATCCTCGTAATAGAGACTACGTAGAAGAAAAGAAAGAAAAAGAAGAAAAGAAGATTGCCAAGAAGGTTACAAAACCTGTAGGCAGAGGCCTTATTAAGGGCGAGTCACGCAAGTAGAAATCCAAAGTAAGTTTGGCACTGCTACGATAAGCGTACTAACAGTTTTAGATAGGGAGTAAAAGTGAGTTCAATTGACTTTTCACCGCCAAGTTATAGGGCGGCGTCAAGCGATTTAACAATCTCAATTTCTCCCCTAGGTCTTGTAGAACTAGCAGACGAAGAGTTTGAAGTACACGGTCCGCGACTAAACCGTTACTCGATGAACTGGGCTATGTATCTAGGTCATCACTATTCATACCGCCGTCAGACTGGCGAAAGTCAAATTGCTCTAAATTACTACAGAGCGTTTACAGATTTCGTAATTAACTTTACCTTTGGAAAAGGCGTGCAGTTCCGCTCACCAAAGGAGACAGAAGCGATTGTCCCTGATTTGCTGGAGCGAGTGTGGGAAGTCGACAACAACAAAGCAACAGTACTTTGGGAAATCGGTCAACAGGGAACTGTCTCTGGAGATTGCTTTATCAAGGTTGCTTACGAAGAAGAGTACAAAGATCCCGCTGGGCGTACCCACCCTGGTCGTGTTCGTATCTTGCCTCTTAACTCATCATTTTGTTTTCCAGAGTTCCACCCACATGACCGCGAGCGCTTGATTCGCTTTAAGCTTAAGTATCGTTTCTGGGGCACATCACTTGAAGGAACTCGTCAAGTATTTACGTACACAGAAATTCTTACAGACGACATTATCGAGGAATACATCAATGATGAACTTATTGATTCACGCCCTAACCCGCTCGGCACTATTCCTGTTGTACATATTCCGAATGTCCGCATCTCTGGTTCTCCTTGGGGCTTGTCTGATTGCAACGACATTATTAGCATTAATCGTACTTACAATGAGGTTGCTACTGACGTTGCCGATATTGTTAATTACCACGCTGCGCCAGTTACAGTCATTATTGGAGCGAAGGCTTCACAACTAGAAAAGGGCGCTAACAAGGTATGGGGCGGACTTCCTAAAGAAGCACGTGTTGAAAATCTTGAAGGTGGAGCGCAAGGATTAAAGGGTGCCATGGAGTTCATGGAACTACTTAAGAAGTCTATGCACGAAATGATTGGTGTTCCAGAGTCTGCTCTAGGACAGGCTATGCCAGTGTCTAACACTTCAGGCGTGGCGTTGTCTATTATGTTCCAGCCTTTGATGAACCGTTACCACCAGAAGATCGTTCAGTACGCATACGGACTTGAGCGCATCAACGAACTTATCCTTTTGAACTTGGCTGTTAAAGAGCCAGAGATGTTTACTTGGAACCCTCAGTTCAACACCCCTATTAAGCCAGGTCAGGTACAGCAGTTAGATCCTAATGACCCAATTACTTATCGTTCAGTTGTTCAATTCCCTCAGCCACTTCCACTAGATAAGCTCATTGCTCTTAACGAAGTTCAGTCGTTAATGTCACTAGGGCTTGAGTCCAAAGAAGGCGCCTTGCGCTCACTTGGTGAAGAGTTCCCAGCTGAGAAGATTCAAGAGATTCGTCAAGAACTTATGGATGATGCCAAGGCTGATGGCGCTCTACAGATGCTCAAGAATGAGATTGCTGGAGAGATTATGAAACTTACTGGTATGACTACAGGCCCAGATGGAGCCCCAGGTCAGCCAATTATGGATCCTGCAACAGGTGCTCCACAGGGCGGTCAACCAAGTGCCGCTACCCCTATCGTCGATCAGGCAACTGCCATGATCGCTTCGGGTGAGCAAGACCTAAGAACCCGCTTGGTAACAGAGGCTTACGGTACGCAACTCCCTCAGAGACGTGTACCGGAAGAGTACGAAAAATAAGCGTTTACGCTGACATTTCTTGTACTTGATAGAAAAATTAATACTGAATAAAAATGTTTGGTCATTCGTGCTACGGGCTTTAGCCCATTCGTAAAACGACCCCTAGGATGCAAAGGAATTACTTATGTCGGAAGGTTTAGAAGCTACTGTCGCGGCTGCATTTGCAGGCGAAACAGGAACTACTCCAGTTGTAAACATGTCTGGCGCTGACGCGTCAACTGCTACTACAACAAATAGCACAACTTCTTCTACTGCTGTGAACTCAAAGTTTTACACAGAAGAAGATCTAGCAAAGGTTCGCTCACAGGAAAAAGATAAGCTTTATCCTCAGATCGAGCAGTTGAAAGACGAAGTTTCTTCTCTTCGAAAAGAACGTGAAGAAGAAGCCGCTCGCTTAGCAGCAGCTGCTGCGGAGAAAGAAGCCGCAGAGATGGCAATGCAAAAAGAACAAAAGGAATCCGAACTTGAGGTTCGTGAGCTTCTTAAGGTTAAAGAGCAAGAGTGGCAGGAGCAGTTGGAGCGTGAGCGTCAAGAACGCGAACGAGCCTTCGCTCTTCTGGAGCAGGAACGTGCTTTTACGGACCTCCAAAATTACCGCAACTCGCGGTTAGAACAAGAGCGCGAAGCAATCATTCCAGAACTTGTGGATCTTCTATCAGGAAATACTCCTGAAGAGGTTGAAGCAAGTATCGAAGGATTGAAGGAGCGCTCAGCAAGAATTCTCGAATCGGCGCAGCAAGCAATGCAAACTGCACGTCGAGATATGACGGGGACAAGGGCAACCTTGCCTCCATCCGGACCATTGGAAACTAATACGGCGCAACGTAACTTTACGGCTCAAGAAATTGCAGCCATGTCTGTTCAAGAATACGCACAATACCGAGATAAACTCATGAGTCCTCAAGCTCGTGGGATCTCACAGGGCATGTTCGGCAACCCTTAATCCAAAATCCAACTTAGGAGATACATTTAAATGGCATCTGGAATCACGGGTACCGGCAACCTTGCTGCGTCCCCAACAGCTTACTCAGGCACAAACACCCAACTAACTCAGGCGATTCAGCAGATCTGGTCAAAGGAAATCCTTTTCCAGGCTCTACCAATCCTTCGCTTCGAGCAGTTCGCAGTCAAGAAGACTGAACTTGGTGTTGCACCTGGTCTACAGATCAACTTCATGCGTTACAACAACCTTGGCTTCGCTTCAGCGCTTGTCGAAGGTGTTCGTATGCAGACAAACGCGCTTACAGCACAGCAGTTCTCAATCACAGTAACAGAGCATGGTTATGCTCTTGCTGTGTCAGAACTATTGCTTAACGCATCATTCGATGACGTAATGGCTTCAGCCTCACGTCTTCTCGGTCGTAACATGGCTATCTACCTAGATAACCTTTCACGCGACACACTTATGGCAGCATCTTCAACAATTTACGGTGAAGATCGCTCAGCCCTATCAGCAGTTAACAACTGGTACGCAGATGGTACAACCGCTGCAAACCGTGCTGCTATGACAGGCTCATTCAACATGACAACTCACACTGTCAAGGATGCAGTCGAAACACTAGCAACCAAGAACATCCCTCGCTTAGGTGAGACATATGTTGCTTTCGTTCACCCACACCAGAGCCGTAAGCTTCGTGACAACCCAGAGTTCATCGAAGTAACAAAGTACGCAGCTCCAGGTAACTTCATGCTAGGTGAGATCGGTCGTCTATACGACTGCGTATTCATCGAAACAACACAGGTTGAAAAGGTCGCTGGTGGTGCTGGTCTTAACTACACAACTGACACCAACGTAACACCTGTTATCACACCTGGTGGAGGCTACATCACTCCAGCAACAAAGACAGGTAACGGAGCAGCAGATCGTTATTCAGCTATCTTCATCGGAGATAACGCATTCGGTCACGCTATTTCACTTCCAGTAGAACTCCGCGATGGCGGTATTCTAGACTTCGGTCGTGAGCACGCTCTTGCTTGGTACTCAATCTTCGGTCTTGGTCTAATTACTGACCAGTCTGTTGTTATTGCAGAAACCAACTAAAAACTTAATAGCAGAGGGGAGGGGGGCTTAACCGCCCCCCTTCTATTAAACCCAGACAATACATCGGAGGATAGAAAGTGGCTAAGAACCCAACTGACGTAACAGGTCGTAGACGCGACGAGCTAGCAGCGGCAAATATTGATGCAATCAATAAGAGCGCCGAGAGCATGTCCCTTGCTACAGCTGAAGCACAGATTAAGTTAGAAACTGAAGTTATTGATGCAACCAAGCCTAATCGACCAACAGTAGTTGTAGATAAGGTAACCAAGGTCGGCAGTCAAGACGGAGATACAGTAGAAATTCGCGTCATTGTTGACGTAGAGTCAATGACTCTTGGTGCAGGTAATGTCTACTCGTTTAAAGCGGGTCAGAAGTATCAGGTCACCACGGCTGTTGCGAATCACCTTAAAGAAAAGGGTTATCTCGCAGGAGTAATCTAAGACTAATCTTCAACGTGACGGCGGGTCTTCGGGCCCGCTGTTTTCGTTTATAAAGACTTTTCTAGTTCATGCATGGGATTATGTACCTAGTGTGTGCCAACAAATAAGGAGCAAGAGTGGCTATTTTATCTGACCTTGTCTCTAGAGTTCGTATGGAGCTTGGCGATCTGCCAAAAGAGTTCACAGTAACCCAAGCCGGTACTGGTTCTAAAAAAGATTTTGATCTTAAGGTCAAGCCAATTGACCCAATCACCCTAACTATTACAGTTAACGGTACCCCTGTGCCAACTCCAGTCGGGTACACCCTTGAAAAAGATCACGGAATAATCCACTTCACCAGCGCACCCGCAGCTAACTCTGTAGTAGTTGCGACCGGAACTCACTACCGATACTTCTCTGATTCAGACATTGAGACTTTTGTTAATACTGCTGTAGGGCAGCACCTTCACAATCGAAGCAGTACTTCTGGTAGCGCAACCACCCTTGCAAACCTACCCGCTGTAGAAGACTACCCTCTAGTAATCCTGTCAGTTATCGAATGCCTCTGGGCGCTTGCTACAGACGCAGCATTTGATATTAACATCCTTGCTCCAGACGGAGTAACGATTCCTCGTGATCAACGTTTTTCTCAGTTGACCACAATGATTCAACAGCGTTGGGATCAATACAAGCAGTTATCTTCTGCTCTAAACATTGGTCTTTGGCGCATTGAGATGGGCATACTCCGCCGCACAAGCCGTACTACTAACAAGCTTGTTCCAGTGTATGTTCCACAAGAGATTGATGACGCACGCCGTCCAGAGCGCGTCTACACTCCTATTGATGTTATTGGTCGCACTCCTCCTCCAACTAACGTTGGCGTATACGACATTGTTCTAAATCAGGGAGACTCTTGGTACGCACTGTTTGATTTCCCAGACGATACAGACTTTGACGATCTTGTCTTTAAATCACAAATTAGAACGTTTCCAAATTCTCCTTCTATTTGGGCTACCTTCACTATTACGATTGAAGACGGTCCAACTAAGAAACTAAGACTGTCACTTCCAAGCGATAAGTCTCGTTACATTCCACGCAGAGCATTTTGGGATTTACAAGCAGAATCTTTAAGCGATCCAGATTTCCGAAAGACTTACATTCGTGGTCAGGTATTCCTTAGTGAAGAGGTAACTCAGTAACTATGGCTGATGAGATTATTGTCACCCCTGCTGATCCTGTAGTTGTAACCGTACTTGGTGGATCTCAAGGTGTGCAAGGACCAACTGGACCGCAAGGCGCAACAGGGGCTACTGGCCCAACGGGTGCTACTGGCGCAACTGGTGCAACTGGTCCTGCTGGAACAGCTGGAAGTTTAGGTGCTACTGGTGCTACTGGACCAACTGGTACTCGCGGTCCTGCGGGACCTGTGGGTCCTACTGGCGCAACAGGTTTACAAGGACCTCAAGGTAACTCTGTAACAGGTGCTACGGGCTCTACAGGCCCTACTGGTGCTACAGGATCTGTCGGACCTACTGGACCTACAGGTGCTACGGGAGCTGCTTCTACCGTAACTGGACCAACGGGTCCAACAGGTGCGGCTGGTACATCTGTAACAATTCTTGGTTCATATAATTCTTTAGTAGAACTACAAACAGCACATCCAACAGGAAATGCTGGAGACAGTTATTTAATTAACGGTGCTCTTTACGTATGGTCAACCAACACAAACTCTTGGGAAAATGTTGGAACTATCCAAGGTCCTACTGGAGCTACGGGTGCTACAGGTGCAACTGGTGCGGCATCAACTGTTGCTGGACCTACGGGTGCGACTGGATCAGCGGGTCCAACAGGACCTACGGGTGCTACAGGCCCGCAAGGCCCTGAGCCATATAACTTTTTAGGTCCTTGGGACAACGGAGCAAGTTATCAAGTAGATGATGTCGTTTATGTAAACGGCGCATTGTGGATTGCTATTGCTCCAAGTAATGGTCAGACACCTGTACACGGTGGGCCTTACTGGGACATCATGGTTCAAGGTCCTACTGGTGCTACGGGTCCTCACGGAGCAACAGGTGCTACAGGATCAACAGGTCCTACTGGTGCATCTGGTGCTGACTCAACAGTGCCTGGTCCAACTGGACCTACTGGAGCAACTGGTTTAACTGGAGACACTGGTCCTACTGGTGCAACTGGAGAAGTTGGTCCTACAGGTCCACAAGGCGACACAGGTCCTACAGGTCCACAAGGAGAAACTGGTCCTACAGGATTAACTGGTGAGACTGGCCCAACTGGTTCTACAGGTTTAACTGGCGACACAGGCCCAACGGGTCCTACAGGTCCAACTGGTTCTACTGGACCTCAAGGAACTGCTGTAACAATCCTTGGTTCTTACTCAACACTTGGTGATTTACAAACTGCTCACCCAACTGGTAACGAAGGCGATGCTTATTTAGTTGGTGGAGATCTTTATGTTTGGGATTTAAATACAAGCGCTTGGTTAAACGTTGGAAACATTGTTGGACCAACTGGAGCCACTGGTGCGACGGGTGCTACAGGGCCTCAAGGCGAAACTGGACCTACTGGCTCGACAGGTCCTACTGGCTCATGGACAACTACGTCTTCTACTCCTCCAACTGGGGCTGTAGAAGGAGATGCGTGGTTTGATCCTAATACAGGCGGAATATTTATCTTTTATGATGGATACTGGGTTGAGACAGGATCGGCCCCTCTAGGACCAACTGGTCCGACAGGTGCACAAGGTATTCAAGGTATTACTGGTCCAACAGGTATTCAAGGTCCACCGGGACCGTCAAGTCTTGCATTAGCATGGTGGTTAGGAGCTTAACGTGGCAGGTATTGCAAACCTTGGCGTTGTAGATGACGCTACAGGTACAACTTACGAAGATGGACTTTTGGCTTTTACTGCTGATGCTTCATACCTGTGTTCAGTAATTATTTCTAACTACGAACTACTTGATGCGGAAGTGTACGTTTACGTAATTCCTGAAGGGTCTGTTAATTACTCTGACGAAACAAAATGGGCGCAAATCGCTTACAAGGTAGAACTCGAAGGCTATAATGTATTTGAAACAATTCGTTTTGGAATTAACGCTACAGATGAAATCTGGGTAGCGGGCACAGCTGGAGTTCGTTATTTTGTTCAGGGAATTGAACAGGCGGCATAGGAGACCAAATGGCAGGCATGCAAATACAGGGCAGTAAGCTCGTATCGGATAAAGGATTTAACAAAGGCGTAACCGCGCAAATTACAGCCGCGAACTCCTTGGTGACTCTGTTCACAGCTACATTCAAAACTCGTCTTAACTCCGTCCTAGTCTCTAACGCACTTGGGACTATTCTTCCAGTAGAGCTATATGTCTACCGTGAAGTAGACGAAAACGACTACTTTGTATCGAAGACTCGAGTTCTAAAGTCTAAGTACATGGTGTTTCCTCAAGTAGCTGGAGACACCCGTGTTGCAGAGGTTTCAATCGATGAGACCGCTAATAAGATTGGCGCTGAGATTGTCCTTCAGATAGGGGACTCAATCAAGGCTAAATGCCCTATTGAAGATGCTATAAATGTAACCCTTGACCTACGAGAGGCAATCAAGTAATGGCACAAGATCTAGTAGATATTGATGACGGATTTTCCTCAACGCTTGAGGATCTTGTAGATAAGGCGTTTTATGGCCTAAAGCAAAATACTGAGACAGGCCAGGCATATATCGATATCATTAACGGTGATGCTCCGATTCGTTTGCCCGACGAATTTGAGGTCACCTCTACCAGTTATCTAAATTGGATGTGGAGCTACAACACCTTCCGTTATAGCTTTGATCAAGAAACCGGGCGTCTACTGTTGGAGGTATTGTAATGGCACAGATCCTAGATTTAGGAAAGCTTCGCTTTAATTGGACAGGTACGTACACTGATTCAGCAGAGTACTCGTACAATGACATTGCTAAGTACGGCCCTAACCTTTACGCATATAAAAGCAATACTGCTACAACAGGTAACGCACCATCTAACGCTACATATTGGGCTTTGATTGTTGAAGGTGCTGACTGGCGCGGAACTTATACTCAAAATACTCTTTATTATGTAAATGATCTTGTAACAGACGGAACAAGTACATTTATCGTAACTGTTCAACATACTTCAGCTACTCCAGCAGGTGCTCTTCCAAACGATAACACCGTACTCTTTGCTTTGGGTCAAGAAGGTCTGCCAAACCAATCAGGTCAAGCATACAAACTTTTATCTACAGACGGTACAGATTCTCTTTGGACAGCCACTACTCGTTTAACTAAAACTTACACAGGTGGGTCTCAAGGAACAGGTGCTGTAAACTTTGAAACATCTGCTGGTCTTACAGACGCTATGTCTGTGTTCTCAGCCTCAACAACTGACTTTGCTCAGTTCCCAATCGTTAACCTAAACAATGGTGCTAACGCATCAACTGACTTTATTGCATACACCGCAGACGGCGTAAACGATAACGGCTGGATTGACATGGGTATTACCAGCAACAACTTTGATGCTGAGACTTATGGAATCACTGGCCCACATGATGGTTACGTATTCATGTCAGCGCCTCAAGGAGACACATACGATGTTGTTTCTAAGAAGACCCTCGCTGGAACTGCAACACTAACCACCTCACTCCCACATGGTTACACAACTGGAG
>Ga0247723_1000251_pt1 | contig 35540 bp, 55 predicted proteins | sample MSEWelMarce5H_FC_FD_189079 | JGI IMG/M metagenome (GOLD analysis project Ga0247723, IMG submission 189079) | Subsurface sediment microbial communities from gas well in West Virginia, United States - MSEEL Well Study Marcellus 5H_FC | ecosystem: Environmental > Terrestrial > Deep subsurface >... | reverse complement strand
GGCACCATCGTTATCACAAGCCCTGCCAGACCCCTCCCCCCCCCTATCGAGTTATACACAGGAAATTCACAGGTTATCCACAGATTGATGTACTACTTTCTACGGACTGTGGATAACTTGTGCAAAAGGTTTGTAAGTTGTTGATTTAATTGAACACTTACGCGAAGCTGACAAATGAAATGAAATACAACGCTCTTTATGTCAAATAGAATTTAACTTTCCAGGCATCAAAGTATTACTTTGCTGGCTGTTCACAGGCCAATTGTGGACAACTCGGGCCTGGTTCTGTGGATAAGCTGTGGATTGCATAAGTTAGTGAGCGCTTACATTCACGCAGAGCCAATGAAACCGTCAAATCTCACCACAAAAGAGGGTGAGATGGTGCCTTCCCCACATACCTGACCTCCATCTCATTCTGATCTGTCCCCAATTAATTTGATCTGTCCCCAATTCTTTCTGTCACAAGATCAAGCTCTCCAGCCAGACAATGCCTCTAGAACGCGTCTAAAAGCCTCTAGAAGCGTTTTTGTAGCACTCAATGGGGAGGGATAGCGACGCCATGCTCAAATCCATCCCAGGCCTGTATCCGAGGTTGTAGAGATGTTGATACGCGTCAAGCACCTCGAGCCATCCGGCTGAGATGTCACCACGGCCAGCAGCCAGGAGGATCGCTCTCTGGCCGTCATCAAGTTTCCGATGAAAAGCCTTGGCGTCTGGTTTAGCCGGTCTACCAACTCCACGAAGCGCCATCTCAACCCCTCCAAAATCATCACCAATGTTAAGACCCACTAACTTACTCAACAAACCCCGAAAAACCCCATACGCGGCATGACCCTATGACCCCAACCCTAAGGGTTGGGGGTCAGGGAGGGTCAACTTTGCCGCTTTTTTGTGCAACTTTGACCCTGACCCTAAACATGACCCTAGGGTCATTCAGGGTCAACTCTTACCTGTATTTTTCCTCAGTATCATGGCGCTTGCCTGCACCTCATCAACGACGACCCAACCATGCTCGGTGGCCTCAATGATCATGGCGGTCAGCAGCGCTCCGATCAGCTTGTCCGGGTAGCTGGGATTCACCATGTTCCTCACGGTGCGCTCCGCATTGCCGTCCTGGAGCAGTTTGTCCTTCAGTCCAGACCGGCTCAGATACGGCTGGCCGTCTCTTTCCTCTGCTCCGCAGGCCCACCAGGCGTTCTCAAACATCTTTCGATGCGCGTCTATCTTGGTGTCTTTCTTTGGCTCTGGCGGCGCTTTAGACTCAATAACCACGGCGCTAGTTACTGGCTGATTATCTTCGTCATACCAACCCGGAATAGTGATAGTTTGCAGTTCCAAATAAACAGTAGCCGCCATTTCAGCATCCTTAGATTTTCTCTGTACCAATTGCATAGGTACATCCTTTTTGCCCGGCACAACACTAATCTCAATATCTAATGCGCCTCGCCATGCACTAGATCCTCTGGCGCGATGTTGGGCCTCCTCAGATACTCCAGTATGGTGAACCAAAATAACCGAGCAATTAAACTCCTGCATTAAGTTACCGCAGGCATCGAGCATTGTCTTGGCGTCCTGAGCTGAGTTCTCATCGCCTGATAGGAACCGATGCAGGGTATCAACGACGATGACCTCTGGCTTTTCTTTGATGAGCCTGATCTGCTCGACAACCTGCAGGTAGCCTGCTGGTGTGTTCAGATCGCAGCCGTCTTTGGACAGCCACATAGATAGGCGACCGGCGCTGTTGTGGTGCTTCCAGGCCGCGATGCGTCCGCGCAGGCCGTGGTGGCCCTCGCCTGCTAGGTAAACCACATTCCCGGCTTTGACCTTCTGGCCGCACCAGTTGTCTATGCCTGCTGCCATGCGTAGGCACCAATCCAAGACGACGAATGTCTTGCCGCCGCCTGAGGGGCCATGCACCATGATGAGCGCCTGGCTCTGGAGCCAACGCTTGACCAGCCAACTGATCGGTGCAGGCTGGGCCGAAAACTCATCAACCGACACAAGCCAGCCATCTTTTGTCGGTGTCAAAAGACCCGCCAAATCGTGCCCAGCTTGGGCATAATCGTTGGCGTCTCCCTCGAGTGGCGGCATGACAATCCTCGCCCCAAATTTGGCCGCTGCCTGCTCGGCGTAACGCTGGCCGACGCCCGATTTATCATTGTCAGCCACAATCACTAAGTCCTGGTGCTGACCATGCATCTCGCGCATCGTGCCGGTGACCGGCACAAGATTGCTTGCGCTGTAGGCAACAATCACTGGGCGATTGGTCGTCTCGTGGATCGTGGCGGCGGTGGCAAAGCCCTCGGCGATATAGAGCGTTCCAGGCTCATCAAGTGAGCCTAACTGCCAGAACTTTCCGCCGGTCTGACCGCCAGGGTGGTAGAGCTTGCCACCATCGTGATCGATGTACTGAAGGCTCGAGATTGTCCCGTCGGCATCGTACAGAGGCACAACCAGCCTGCCATCGCCTGTTACCCGTGCGCCGTGGGTTTGGATACCCTTGCGCTGGAGATAGGGATGCTCGGGGCTTGCGCCTTGGGCTGACGACCAGATTGATTCCACGGTGACAGAAGCGACCTCCCTCTGACGCTGGAGTTCGGCGTCGCGAAGCGCCTTGGCCTCCGAGATGCGCCTGGCGTGAGCCATCTCCTCAGTTGGCGTGAGCTTGCGCCCAATATCGGCGCGCCATGTCACCTCAATGCCTGAGCGCCAACAGCCAAAGCGACCGGCAGGTACGCCATCACCAAAGACCAGATACCAGCCTGCCTTGTCACCATGACCCGGTGAGCCTTTGGTGCCTGATCGAAATCTATGAATCTTTCCATCCAGATGCACCTCTTGCGGTGGCTCGAGGCCAGCAGCACGGATGGAGTCAATGAGCTGAACCTCTGGCGGGTCAATGTGCTTCTCAGCAGGAGGCGACCACGGGCCTCCGAGGATGTTGGATAGGTCAGCCATTGTTAGTCTCCACAGAAGCAGGCAATCGCCTCTTCGTTCTTGTCAAACATATCACGCTGCTCTGCGGCGAACTTTGCCATCTCGGCGTAGCTAGGGCGGTCGGTGCGGAATTTGGCACCAGACGGCGCAGACGCCAACGCCAACGCCTCCATCTTGGCCCACCAAACTGCGCGCTCGGGTTTTTCTTGTATGAGGCTAAGAATTTGTGCGCCGCCCTTGAGATAACACAGATCACAGTTCCCATGCATGGTGACGCCATTCATGTTGGGAAGCCCAAGGTCAAACGGTTGTGCCCTCCAGAAAGCGCCAACGTCCTCTTTGGTGATTCCAACACGGCCCAATGGAGCAATCTTCTCCTCATGCTTGCCGTAGTCCTGATTGCCAATCTTGGCTAGACGCCTCTGCTCATCGGCGCGAATGCCAAGCATTGACTCCCACTCTGTCCAGCCGATTGATTTCAGGTAGCGATGAATCGCCCGCACCTTCATCTCTACGGTGCAAAACCGGCTCACCGGATTGGGCAAATAGTTGCGCTTGCGGATGATTGCCTCAAAGGGCTCGCCGTTACGGCTGGCCGTCTCAAATGTAACGACCTGAAACCTATCTTTCGTTTCTTCAGCGTCTCTGTACTCAACCCAAGTGATCGGCACTCCCCATTCTTTGCTGCACCTATCTACAAACTTGAGCGTGGCTTCTTCTTCCTTGCCGGTGTTAGCGAAGCAAACGATTGCCTCATCTGGTAAGCCATTGTTCGATTGCAGAACGCGCCACAGCATATAGGCGCTGGTGCGTCCTCCGCTGAAGCTGATGCAAGTGCGGTCTATGATTTTGAACGGGTCAGCCAAGCTCTTTCTCCGTGTCTGCCTTCAGTTGGTGATTTGTCTTGACCTCCAGCTCGTACTGGCGAGACATGGGCGGTCGTTCTCCCCAAGCGTAGATCACCTGCGGCCAGACGCCAAGTTCGTCTGCTAGCTTCTTCACGCCGCCATAGAAGGCAACGGCTTCCTTTGTAGTCATCTTGACCTTTCTGGGTTTTTTTTCAAATTGTGTTGACATCCTACGCCGACCTCGCCATCATTGCAACCCTGCGCGATTGGAATTGGCCGAAGGCGCAGCAACAAACGAAAGGAGCCAGAGATGGCTATTAGTGTGAAAAAGACCGGTGGCTTGTCTGCCGGTGGGGTGAAAGTCCTCGTGTACGGTCAGGCAGGCGCGGGCAAAACATCGCTCGTCAAAACTCTGCCCAGCCCCATTGTCCTCTCAGCCGAGGGTGGCCTGCTGTCCATTCAGGACGCGGACATTCCCTACATCGAAATCAACAGCATGGAGGCTTTGAAAGAAGCCTATCAATGGCTGACTGAGAGCAATGAGGCGAAGGCTTACAAGAGCGTGGCGCTTGACAGCATCAGCGAGATCGCCGAGGTGGTCTTGAACGCCGAGAAAAAGGCCACGAAAGACCCGAGGCAGGCCTATGGTGCGATGCAAGAGCAGATGGCCGACATTATTCGCGCCTTCCGCGACTTGCCGGGTCGCCATGTCTATATGAGCGCGAAGTTAGAGAAGACGCAAGACGAGATGGGTCGCATTCTGTATGCGCCTTCCATGCCGGGTAACAAGACCGGGCAGAGCTTGCCGTACTTCTTTGACGAGGTTCTTGCCCTTCGCATTGAACGCGATGGCGAGGGGAACACCCAGCGCGCGCTGATGTGCGACGGCGATGGGCTGTGGCTGGCGAAGGATCGCTCGGGCAAGTTGGCCGGTTGGGAAGCCCCCGACCTCGGCGAAATCATTGCGAAGATTGGCGGGTGAGATGGAACGCTCAGAGTTCATTAAGACCGTGAGCGACCTCGAGTCGCTATCCAGTATGTGGCTCATGGCAAAGACCGCCGAAGCCACCGCTGTTGCCGACCGCCGAAACATTGAGGATCGCATTAGGGAAATTACTGGCGTGCGTGACGATGTTGAAGGCACCGAAACCATCAAGGTCACAGGCTACAAAGTCAAGGTTGTCAGCCGCCTTGATCGCAAGGTAGACGCCGAGAAGGTGCAAGACCTTGCTGCTGAACATGGCTTGACGGCGCACCTCTCAAGCCTTTTCCGGTGGAAGCCGGAGATCAACATGAGCGCTTGGAAGAGCGCTGATGAGTCCATTACCGGCCCTTTGGCTGGTGCTATCACGACCAAGCCCGGTCGCCCATCTTTCTCAATCGAACAGGAGTAATCACATGGCTTTGCTTAATCAATCTTTTGACGCGGCTGAACTGCCGCAATCGACCAACTCTTTCGAGCCGATCCCCGAGGGTTCGTATAACGCGACGATTAGCCAGTCTGAACTGAAAACGACCAACGACGGAACCGGTCAGTACATCAAGCTGCGCCTCGACATCACCGGCCCCAGCCACCAGGGTCGAGTCGTGTTTGCGAACCTGAACATCAAGAACCAGAGCCAGAAGGCAGAGGAGATTGGTCGCCAGCAGTTGGGCGAGATCATGCGAGCGATTGGCCTGTCCAAAGTGCAGGATACCGATCAACTGATCGGCGGCGCTGTCAACATCAAACTGGCGATTCGCCCGGCACGGACTGACGAGCGCACCGGCAAGACCTACGATGCCGCCAATGAGGTCAAGGGCTACCGCGCAATCTCTGGCGCTGCTCCTGCGGCGTCCAAGCCTGTAGCACCTAGTGCTACGGCCAAGGGTGCTACGCCGCCCTGGATGAAGTAAAAATTTCGGGGGTAGCAAGAGCAGTCGCCATGCGTGTGCCGGGGTTTTAACTTGTCCCCGTTAGACTTTCACACACATGCACACGATGGCGTTTCCTCTGGCTTTGAGGCCACGCTACCCCCACCATAAAAAATCCCCCGGTGTTTAGCCGGGGGAAATGGTCAACTCAAACAAGGAGCGGGCAAATGAAGTTACCCGAAGCAGAGAATAGCATACAGGCGCTGATTGACAAGCATCACGAATCGCTTGCCGAGCCGCCAAGGGGTCATATGGGGTGCAGCCAGCTCGGTCACCCCTGCGACCGGTGGTTGTGGCTGTCATTTCGGTGGGCCGTGCAGCCGAAGTTCCCCGGTCGCGTCCTGCGCCTGTTCCGGCGTGGACAGAACGAAGAGGCAACGATTGTCAGCGACCTACGCGCCATCGGCCTTGACCTACGCATGACCGGCCCCAAGCAACAGCGCGTTGACCTTGGCGCTCACGTTTCCGGGAGCATTGACGCGATCATTGAGTCTGGCGTGCCCGAGGCACCGAAGAAACGCCACATCGCCGAGTTCAAGACGCACAGCAAGAAGTCATTTGACGACCTCGAGAAACACGGCGTAGAGAAATCAAAGCCCGAGCATTTCGTGCAGATGCAACTGTATATGCACGGCACCAAAATCGACCGCGCTTTGTACGTCGCCGTCTGCAAAGACAACGACGAAATCTATACAGAACGCGTCCGATATGACAAGGAAACCGCCGAAAAGTATATTCGTCGCGGTCATTACCTGGCGCTCGCAGACCGGATGCCGCCACCGATCAGCACCGATCCATCGTGGTACCAATGCAAGTTCTGTGACGCGCATGAGTTCTGCCACAGCACCAGGCTAACGAAACACGTCAATTGCCGCACCTGCGCGCATAGCACCGCCAAGGCCGATAGCACCTGGCGTTGCGAGCTACACGAGGCCGACGGTATTCCGATTGAATTCCAACGCAACGCCTGCGAGAGCCATACGCTACACCCAGACCTCGTACCGTGGGAGCGTAAAGACGGCCTCGACGATTGGACGGCGGTCTATGTAATTGACGGCAAAGATGTTGCCAATGGGCAGGGTGATGCCCATGTCTACACCAGCCGCGAGATATTGGCGAACCCGTCGGCGTGCGCGAATCCGAGCGAACAATTGACCCAACTTCGCAATGAGTTCGACGGGAGGATCGTCGGATGAGATTCGGTTCTGTCTGCTCAGGCATTGAAGCCGCCAGCGTTGCTTGGGAATCGCTGGGCTGGAAAGCCGCATGGTTCTCGGAGATTGAGAAGTTTCCCTCCTCTGTGCTGGCGCACCACTATCCTGATACGCCAAACCTCGGGGATATGACGGCGCTACCAGATCGGATTCTTTCTGGAGAAATAGAAGCGCCTGAAATTTTCTGTGGTGGTACGCCGTGCCAGGCGTTTTCCGTAGCCGGTCTGCGTCAATCATTGAATGACGACAGGGGCAATCTTTCGCTCACATTCGTAGGAATAGCCAATGCAATTGACCATGTTCGATCTGTTCGAGGAGATTCTTCATCAATCATCTTCTGGGAAAACGTCCCTGGAGTCCTCAACACCAAAGACAACGCCTTCGGTTGCTTCATTGGTGCGCTTGCAGGGGAGATTGACCCGGTTACCTGTCCAAACGGGAAGTGGTCAACCGCTGGTGTTGTTGTTGGACAAAAAAGAGCAGTCGCGTGGCGAGTCCTCGACGCCCAATATTTCGGAGTGGCCCAACGACGCCGCCGTGTGTTCGTTGTCGCAAGTGCTAGAGCAGACTTCGATCCCGCAGCGGTACTTTTTGAGTTCGAAGGCTTCCGCCGGGATATTGCGCCGAGCAGAGAAGCGCGGCAAAGTGTTGCCCCCACAATTGCAGGATGCTCTAACGGCGGTGGCTCAAATGGGCCAGGCCGAGATGTAGACAGTTGCGAGTCTTTGCAGATTGTGAGGCCCGTCTATGAGATGCATGGGCAAGATAGCCGAGTGCGTGACCTGGGAGATGTTTGCTCTACTGTTACCAGCAAATACGGAACTGGCGGAGGAAATGTCCCGGTCACCTTTCAACCCATCATGACAATGGCCCACGGCCAAGCCGGCGCTGAGATTGCAGCAGATCGCACGCCGACATTGACTTGCAACCATGAAGCGCCGATTGCCTTTCATCCAACACAAGTGCAACACATTGGAATAGACATATTCAACGCCGCGATGACTGGCGATGTGGCGGTTCCTCTTACGCACAGGTCGGATGGCACAGGAACTGGCCCGACTGTGATGGTCGGGTCGTTCAAGCCCGGACAATCCGCTGCCGCCCGAAGTATTGGATATGAAAATGAAATGGCACCCTCTCTAGAAGCTGGAGGAGGAGGTAACAACAAACCAGCCGTTCATATTGGGATGCAAGTCCGCCGCCTAACCCCCGTTGAGTGCGAGCGTCTGCAAGGCTTTCCCGACAATTACACCCACATCAAAGACAAGTGCCCAGATGGGCCTCGATACAAGGCGCTTGGCAATAGCTGGGCCGTGCCTGTGGTGCGCTGGATTGGCAAGCGTATTCAGGAGCATATCAATGCTCCGTGAATACCAACAGCGCGCCATCGACCAGCTCTATGCTTGGTTTGACGCTGGCAACAAAGGCAACCCGTGCCTAGTGCTGCCCACAGGCTCGGGCAAGAGCCACATTGTCGCGGCGCTATGCAAAGACGCGATCCAGACCTGGCCCGAGACGCGCATCTTGATGCTGACGCACGTTAAAGAGCTGATCGAACAGAATGCCGAAAAGATGCGTCTGCATTGGCCTGGTGCGCCAATGGGCATCTATTCGGCGAGCATTGGCAAACGCCAGCTCGGCGAGCCGATCACATTCGCTGGCATCCAATCGGTGCGTAGCAAGGCCGATCTGCTCGGCCACATTGATCTGGTGATCGTTGACGAATGCCACCTAGTCAATCACAAAGACGAAGGCGGTTATCGCAAGTTGCTCGGCGACCTCACGCGCATTAACCCGGCGCTGCGCGTTGTGGGGCTAACGGCCACGCCGTACCGCCTGGGCCACGGCCTCATCACCGACAAGCCCGCGCTCTTCGACGCGCTCATTGAGCCGGTTGGCATTGAGGAGCTGGTGTTCAAGGGTTACCTATCGACCCTGCGCTCCAAGGTCACCAAGGCCCGTTTAGATGTGTCTGGCGTGCATAAGCGCGGCGGCGAGTTTATCGAGAGCGAGCTGCAAGCTGCGGTCGATACCGACGACAACAATCTTGCCGTGGTGCAGGAGGTGATTGGCCTGGCGGGCGATCGCAAGGCCTGGCTCTTTTTCTGCGCCGGTGTCAAACACGCCGAGAACATAGCGGTCGTGCTGGATTTGATCCACGGCATCCCGGCCGCGTGCGTGACCGGCGACACGCCAAAAGCCGAGCGCGAGCAAATCCTGGCCGACTTCAAAGCAGGAAAGATTCGAGCGCTCACCAACGCCAACGTGCTAACGACCGGCTTTGACTATCCCGACATTGATCTGATCGCCATGTTGCGTCCGACCATGAGCGCCAGCCTCTATGTGCAGATGGCCGGTCGCGGGATGCGCGTCAAGAGCCACACCGACCATTGCTTAGTGTTGGACTTTGCTGGCGTGGTGGCAACGCATGGCCCCATCACCGCTGTGCGACCGCCGACAAAGGCTGGCGACGGAAATGGCGAGGCACCGGTCAAAGTCTGCGACAACTGCAACGAGCTGTGCCCCATCTCGGCCCGCGAGTGCCCTTCCTGCGGCAATCCATTCCCAGAGCCAGAGCGTAAGAAGCTCCAGCTCCACAACGATGACATCATGGGTGTGAATGGGTTTGATATGGAGGTCAGCCGCTGGAGTTGGCGCAAGCACATCAGCAAGGCAAGCGGCAGAGAGATGATCGCCTGCAGTTATTACGGATGCCTGAGCGACCCGGCTGTCACCGAGTATTTCCCCGTGCTGCACAACGGATACGCCGGAGAGATGGCGGCTCAGCGCGTGGCATCTATCGCGCAACAGGCTGGCGCACAGCTCACGGGTCGGCAATCGCTAGAAGAAACGGTGATCTATCTCAACCAGGCGCAACACCCAAGCACCATCGAATACAAGCGCGATGGAAAGTTTTTTAGAGTTATCAAGAGGGAATGGAATGCGACTACCGACTGAGCATGAAGAACAGCGCGAGCTGGTGAAATGGTTTCGCCAGACCTATCCGGGCGTCCGCATCTTTGCGATACCCAACGGTGGCCTTAGATCGCCCTCTGTGGCGGCGCGGCTAAAGGCCGAAGGGGTAAGTAGCGGCGTGCTTGATTTATGCGTCCCAGCGTGGCGGCTATGGATTGAGATGAAGCGAGCGAAAGGTGGCGTTGTCAGTCCTGAGCAACGCGATTGGATCGAATATCTGGAATCGCACAATTACTGGTGTATAGTGGGGAAAGGTGCGGAGGATGCCAAGACAAAAATCCTCGAATTTAAGGAGCAACCATGAAAAAAGTGAAAAAAGACCGATACCTCACCATTCGCCTGCCTGCCGACATTGAGCAGGACATCCGCCAGCAGGCGCTGATCAACACCCGGACGCTGGTGTCACAGATCATCCACTACATGAAGCAGGGGCTGGCGCAAGAAAAAGTGAAGAACTAGGGTTTGTCCCTATGTGCAATGTGCGAAATTGTGGGAAGATACATCCATCAACAACGCAACAGGAGCAAACAACATGACACGAAACGAAAAAATTGTTTCCGTTCTGCAATTGGCAATCAGCAAAACTGGTCATTGCGAATGGACTGATATGGTCAAAGCAATTAATGCGGCTGGCATCAAAATCACTAACTGGATGGTGGTTCGCGGCATTTTGCAATGGATGATTGACCAACAAATGGTTGTTCGTGACGCAGACATTTCTGTTGAGCGCTACATCGCCGCTTAATTAGCCTCACCAACACAACACCATGCGCGACACCCTAGCCGCCCTCCTTTGCGCCGCCCTCATCGGCGCACCCTTTGCCTACTATTTTCTGTGGGTGATGAAACCATGAACCACACCGAGGCAGACTACATCACCGCCGGCTACCGGTACGAGGTCGCCAAACAATCGCTTGCCGAGGCCCAGCGTATCCGCGTCATGCTCGAGTCCGAGACGCCCGAAGACCAGACCGAGGCGCGGCGGCTTATTGAACAAGGCAGGCAGGAGGCACGCAAATGAGCTTCGCGCTAGGAATGTTCTGTGGGCTTGCCATCGGCGCTTGTATTACCGCGCTGGCGTACACCTGGATGGACGGCTTTGCCGATCCAGATTCTGGCCCGCCATGGTTGGGCCGCAAATGCCCGCCGTGCGACGGCCAATGTCACCAAGGTCGGTACTGCCCGGCAGGAGAGAAAGATGCAACCTGACTACGCCTACCCCACGATGATGGCCGAGAAAGCCCTCAAAGACCTCCACAACTATATGCTGGAGAACCGCCTCGACGACGCGCTGATCGCGGGCCTGAATGCCATCGCGGACATTCGTATGGCGCTAGCAACTATCCGCGACGAGAAGGAACGCAAACAATGAACATCGAAGTGATGAAGCAGGCGCTTGAGGCGCTGGAAATGTTGGCTAAGTGGGAACACCCGGCATCCAACATCACGACTAAAAGCGGTCGCATTTATCCGCACCATGTCGCAAAAAACGCCGCAGCTACTCTACGCCTCGCCATTGAGCAGGCCGAGAAGCAGGAGCCGGTGGCGTGGCAATGGTTGGACACCGGGACATTCCGCAAGAAGCTGCCGAAGGATGCGGAGCCCGGCGCATGGCGTGCCCTCTACACCGCCCCGCCCCAGCGCCAGCCGCTGACGGAGGAGGAGATTGTAGAGATTGCATGGGATTGGAAATCAGGTGGCCCAATTGACTTCGCCCGCGCCATCGAGCGCAAGCACGGGATTGGGGGTGGGGAATGAAAGACTTTTTGGCTTGGTTTGGGGCGATCCATTTGCTGCTGTTTTGCCTCGGCGCGATCAATCTGATCGATTACCACGTTTGCATCAAGGGAGCGGGCGAGTGCCGCACTGGAGAAAAGAAATGACCCAACAACCCGAAGCCTTGCGGCTGGCCAACTTGCTTGAAACAGATGGCTGGCCCGATGCCGCCGCCGAACTGCGCCGCCTTCATGCTTTGTGCGCCGAGTGGGAGAAGAAAGCGGCGACGTGGCTAGCTTCGCCAGAAGCAGCACAGAGGCTGAACGGATACCGCGAATTGGCCCAGCGGCTGAATGCTGCGGAGCAAGTCAACGCGCAACTGCTGGAGGCGCTGGAGTTAATTCCGGCAAGTGGCTCCATGCTTGGCGCACAAGCAGAGGCGAAGCGAATCGCCGCCATCGCCGCAGCAAAGGAGAAATCATGAGAAAAAGTTTGCACCTGACCACCGAGTTTTTCCCGCGCCTATGGCCGTGCTTTGCCGTGGGGTTTTTCAGCGGCGGCAATGAGTTTGTCCTGCACCTCTATCTGGTGTGCTTTCGAATCCGGTGGGGGTACTGATGAACAACGAAAAAGTAATCAGCCTACCCGCAAGCGTGAACTACACCCCAGAGCAGGCGCTCAAGTCCGCGCTGGATATGTGTGAGGATGGTGGCCTGACCGATGTGATGATCATTGCTTTCGACTGGGAAGGCGAACTGTTTGTGCGCTCATCCAAGATGACCCGGGCCGAGGGGCTGTTCATGACGGAGAAGGCTAGGGAGTGGTCAATGTATGGAGGTTTGAAATGAGCGCAAAACGAGAGTATCTGTGGGCGGTGTTCGCCAGCACCCCACAAAGCCCGAAACTTGTGGAAGCGGCGCTAATTTTCTACCACGCCGAAGTTCCTGTCGAACAAGCACGTGAGTACATCAGGGTGTTGGCAGAAAAAATAAAGGAGATGGAATGACCCCGGGACAATTGATTGACTTGTTAGAGAAAGCAGAAATGTTGAAAGAGGAATCGCCCGGGGTTCTGGGTTGGCATCCAACGATGGAAAAGGCTGGTCGTTTTGTTGAACTTCACCGCGACTACCTGCTGTCCACCGAGATTCACTCATGCCATGCCGACTGCCAACGCTTTGCTTGTGTGCAGACTCGGCGGGCGGTGGAGGCCGAGCGCGAGGCGTGTGCGCAGGTGTGCGATGAGATTGATATCCGCTCCGACTACGACACTGGTTTTGCGTTTGAATGCGCCGCCGCTATCCGCGCAAGGGGGAACCATGCCTGACATCACAATGTGCGCCAGCGATACCTGCCGCCGTAGGACTGAGTGCTACAGAAACGAAGCGTCTGGCACAGAACCCGACCCCTACCAGCAGGTTTACTTTATCTCCACCGACATGAACGAGGATGGGTGCGAGATGTTTTCTCCACAGCATACAAAAAAGTATGTAAAGGAAGATCATGCCGACTGAGAAAGAACTTCTGGCGATCTGCCTGCGGTGGATCGAGGACAGCCCTGAGGATGCATTCGACCGGGCGATGCTCGTTGACGCGATCAAGGCCAAGCTCAAGCCTGAACTTGAGGTACAGCGCCTGCGCTCGTTTCTGACGCGCCTGATCGACCCGGAAGACCTGGGTCACGCCGTAACGGCTGAAGTCCGGCAAAAAGTGAGCGCGTTGCTCAAATAACTTAGGAAGCAGTCAAATGAAGCCAAGCCTCTTAGACCCCAAATTCAAGTACATACCGGCAACAGCCACCAATATTCAGGACAAATGGAGACAACACGGATGGAAGCCAAAAAATGAAGTGTCCGGTTTGCGGAGCGTGGACGCAAGTGAAACTAACCCGCCCGAGCGACCAGCTCGTCCGGCGATCTCGCGTGTGCGGTAACGAGCATCGCTTCTCGACTGAGGAGCGCGTCGTGCCTGACTCTAGGCAGCGTCTGACAGAAAGAGCGCTTTCTCAGCCTCGCGGCGCTTCACCAGGCCAGGCAAAACTCGACCGCCGCCCTTTGTCCAATCCATAAGTGCCTCAGCCGCGCCTTCCCACTCACCTCGGTTGGCGCGGATTCTGATCTGGCTGCGCTGGAGGTTGCCTAGCCCAGCATTAAAGGCAAAAGAGACCAGAGCGTCGAAAGCTCCTTGACGGCCAACCACGCCGGGAACAAGACGTAGAACACCCCGTTCAAAACTTGCGACATCAGTTGCGAATAGCGCATTGATCTCTTCCTTGCTCCAGACACGGTTGTCGCTGTCAGCCAGCGGGAACTCTTTTCGGTTTGCTATTGGCAAACGAATCTGCTGCTGGTACAGCACATGGCCATACCCAATTGTCCAGATGTGCGCCGGGCACAGGTAGGGCTTGTTCCTGCACCCCTCGTAGCGGTGCATCAGGTTAGCGCCAGCCTCTGACAACTTCACTTCTTGAAGCCCCTAGAGCCAAACCAGAAGCCGATGATGCCGCCTAGCATCGCCATCTCGTCGCTGGAGAAGATCAGCTCGCTGTACTTGATCACATCGTCAATGCTCTTGATCAGTTCCGGGTGCGACCAGAGGTAATAGGCAAGGAAGCCATTGATCGCCAGCAGCTCAAGCACAAACAAGTAGGTCACAGTCGGACGCACGGTGCCGATATAGTTGGCGACCCACTTGCTGGCCTTCTCAAGCACCTTCTTGTCATGCTCCTGAGCTCCTTGGGTCATGGCCGCTTCAGTCTGCATGGCAATCTGGTCAGACCTGATCTCTTCCACCTTAGCCTGGGCGGCAAAGCCCTGCGCTGCCAGAGCCAGCTCACGCTCAGACTGCGCTTTCGCCAAGGCAAGCTCATGCTTTTGATCCTGCTTCGATTGGAAGTAGTCGAGCAGTTTCGGCAGACCGCCGAGCAGGATGCCGCCAAGAGTTGAGAGAAGAGAAAGCATCAGTTACTCCTTAGCGTTGACCACTTAGCAGACCAGAACCTGCCTGCAAGACATTCGGTGCCACATTGCCCGCCATGCCACCAATCGAATACGGCCCAAGAACAGCGCGCCCAAGAGCCGGTAGAAGCTCCGGCACATCTTTGCTAACAACATCGTAGAAACTACGGCCAGCCAACTCTTTGCTAATCCGTTGCAGTTTCTTGGGGTCGGTGGTCGTCAAGATGCGCGTCATCTCGTTGGCAACTGCTTGAGTTTGAGCGTCACCCAATTGCGCGTAATCGCGTTGCAAAGCACGCATCAGGATTCCCTGCACGCTCATCGCAGGCATCTCTCGCACAGCTTTGCCACCAGCTTTAATGTCTTCAATAGCTTTTGTTCGCTCGGCAGTTTGAGAGCCTTGCATTACCTGCTTGGAGGTGCTTTTCATCTCCACTTCAGTCTTGAGGTTCTTGACGAAGTTACCGAAAGCCTCATCGCCAGCCGGATCACGCGGGAAAGTTGCGCGAATCACGCGCAGGTTCTTGGGATCATTGATGATGCGAAGTGCCGGGTTTCCGGTCGGCCCAACAACAGTTTCTGCTGTCTGAGCGCCGCCAATCCGATCAAGCAGGTTTTGCATCACGCCAAGACGCAGACCTTCCAGCTCCGATTTGGTCATTGACCTCATATCGTTGAGCAGGACATCAACATCCTTTGGCGTCTTTTGCAGAGCCGTACGGCCCTCTTCCATAGCATCCATAACCGCCGTGTCAGATGCCCAGATACGCCTGGCGTTTTTGTAGCTGGGGTTGGCTGCGTCAAGTTGCTCGAGGAACTTGGTTCGCGTGTCTTTGACAGCGTTGAGTTGCGTAGTGCCAATCCCGCTAGTCGGACTCTTGCCAGTAAATACCACATCATCTAGGCCCATCTTGATGAAGTGCAAGAAGGTGCTATTGATGTTGGTGACAGGATCGCCTGTTTCGGTAACCAGCTTGCCGTTTTCAATCTTGACGGCAGGGAGTTTGACGCCCTGCTCTTTGGCGAGATTTACAGCCCGAGCATAGGCATCTTGTACGCTCGGGCGCTCCATCAGCGTCACCAGTTCAGGCGTGACAGGCACATCTTTCTTGAGTGCGCGATCATACAGAGCGCCACCGAGTTGTGAACGCGCTGTCTTGAGCGCGTTGAACTCGTCAAAGAAAGCAGCCTTAGAGCCAAAAGCAACTTGCAGATCGCTGGTCAGGCGAGACAACATCCCCTTATCGCGCTCGGTGATGAACCTCTGAGCCTCTTGCTTGCCAGGGCCAGGGATGGCGGTAGCCCCATCAAGATAGGCCCGAGTATTGGGGCCAATGTCAGCGAGCGTGTAGGGCTTGCCCTTGCGATCAAGAACGAACTTGATAGCCTCGTCAACGCCGCCGACATCAGACACCAGCGCTTGCTTGATCAGCGAGCGTGCTTCATCTGTTCCCAAGCGCTGCGGGTTGTCAAAGATGGACTTGACAATACCGCGATAGACTGCGCCGCCTACTTTTTGAATTGGGATCGAAACCGCCCCAAGCCCAAGTCCAACACCGCCACCAATGACGGCAGACTTGCCAGATTCTGGGCTGAAAAGTTCAGCCTCAGATTCGCCAAGGCCAGCCGTAGCGCCAGCAGCAGTTGCCAAGCCGATTTGCGTTGCTCCGGGAAGAGGACGGCGACTAATGATGGCTGGAGTCGCGCCACCGGCAATGTTGGCAACAATGCTTTTGACAGGAGACTCTTGGGCGTACTCTTGCAAGCCGATGCGCTCAAGTGCCGTACCTACTGCACGCGGCGTAGGAGCAGCCTGTTCAGGAGCCATTTGACCGACTTGCTTGGCAACCTGCGCTGGCCCAGGGCTTAAAAAGCTCTTGATTGCGCCAATGGCCTCATCGGCAAAGTTCAGAGACAGCCCTTGCAGAAACTGCCCGAATCCGCCAGTTGACCAGCTCTTAGTATCAAGCTGGTCAAGCATCTTCTGCCCTTCTGGCGTGATGCGTCCCTCTTCTTTTGCAATTTTGAGTTCGTCTCGGAGATCAAGAATTTGGTCGTTTAGAGATGCCATTTTCTATTCCTTAGCGAGTAAGACCACCGGACTGCAATGCGCGACGCGCAGGCTCAGAGCCTCGAGTTTGACCACCAAGCGCCGCAAAGCGATCACGCAGAGTGTTTGCGGCAGGGCCGTACAGCGGGCTAGATTGCGCGTAAGTCTCAAAATCCGTGTTGTATTTTGCTTGTGCATTAATCGGATCTGTTTTGATAAGTTGGCTGTTAGTGGCAAGCCATTGGTTAGAGAACCTAGCCAAATCTTGCTCCCGCTGAAGTTTCAATTTCAGCGTATCCAACAACAGTTTGTTACCTTCAACAGTTTTCGACAGGCCAGGCGAACCGGTAACGATGAACTTCAAGTCAGTATCGGTCGGGTTAGCACCGAGTTGCTTAACCTGCGGCAAGACAATCTGAGTCGAGAATGCCTGGAACGCCTCTTGTCCAGCCAGACCACGGGTGTTGAAGTTGGGGTCGAACAGTTGTCCAACTTGCCCAAGTTTGAGCAAGGTTTCTTGTCCGAAACCAGTTCTGACGCCTTCATCAAGAAGGGTAGCCATGTTTTCAACTGTGCCAAGCGTAGAAGCTGCGGAACGACCAGCCCTTTGATTGCCAGTAATTGTTTCCGTCAGATTCTCGCCAAAACCCTTCTGCATATTGACGGTCACAGGATTGGTGATAGTGGTAACAGGGCGCTTCTCTTGCGCCATCTGTTTTTCCCTGTCCTGAATTGCAGCAAGACCTGCCGGGCCGTAATTTCGATAGATTTCCTCGGAATCGGTCGTCCCGTACAAATAGCGCGCAGCGTTTGCCGCATCGCCAGTAAAGTTCCGTGCCTTGGTGCTTTCGCGCAAGAACTTGATCTGCTCTCCCAGCACCTCTGCTCGAGCCACAGCTCGCGGGTCTTTTTTCAACCCAAGAAGAGGCTCTCGTTCCTTTTCAAGAGCCTGAATCTGAGTTTCAATTCTTGCGCCAGCGGCTTGTCTCGTTGGGACTACTGGTGCCGCAGGAGCCGGAGCTGCAACAGGAGCAGGGGCCGGAGCAGGCATAGGAGCCTCACCAACAGGAGGCAACGGAACGCCCGTCAAATCGGGTTGCGAAACAATCGTACCAACTCCCACACGGTTAACGATTGGTATACCTGCTCGCGTACCTGCGGAAACATCTTCAAATCTCATACCGGGCGCTACCGCCTCCGGAGCAGCAGCCTCCGGAGCCGCAATAGCAGCCGATGGAGCAGTAGCCGCAGTCGGATACAGACGCTCAAACGCAGCTCGCTGACGAGCAACCTCGTCAATTTCAGCCTGATCTTTTCTGGCTTGGGCTTGGCTGGCTTGCGCCGCTGCACCACTAGCCAGAGCCGCCGCCTGGCGTTGCATCCTCTGGGCAATCTCGCTTTCCATCTTGCGAGCCACATCAGCCAGTTGCATTGCCCCGACCGTATCGCCAGCCTGGTTGAGCATCTGCACGCCCTGCATGATCGAATTCGGGTCGTTGTAGTTGATCTGCCGAGCAATCGAGTTGCGCGTGCTGATCATCTGTAGCTGCGGGTCAGTACCGCCTAGCGCGCCAGCCAACTGATACGCACCACGACCGATGGCAAAGTTAGCCTGCTGGAACGGGTCAAGTTTTGCGTATTGCAGCGCCTGCTCGGCAGCGCGCTGCGCCTGCGCTTGCTGGTACAGCTCAGGCGTGACGCCGAAGAGAGATTGAACGATGTCGGCCATGATCTTCCTTTAGAGTGCGTAAGCGTACTCGTCAAAACCGCCCATAGGTACAGCTTCGCCCCGGCCACCCATGTAGTAGCTAGTCGGCGTAGACGATCCGCCGCCGCCAAACATCCCTTGAATTCCTCTCTGGAAAGCCGGGTTACTAGACGCGTTGACAAGCGCCGTGGCAAACGGGTTGTAGGCATTAGCCGCTGCTTGCGTCTGCGCCGAAGCCATGCCGCCTTGCAATAGTGCATTAGCGCCCGTCGGGTTGGCAATGCGACCGCCCAGCGCGGAGCCAAGCTCAAGAGCCTGCTGGCCCTGCGCCTCCAGCGACCCGACGCCGCCCAGATAAGCCTGGTACGGGGCCAGAGCGCCGACCTGTCCCTGATAACCTTGCGTCAGGAGGTTGCCTGCGGTGCCGAGTAGCCCTGCGCCGAATGATGTCTGCTGCTGACCGGCTTGCATAGCCTGGGCAGCAAGCGCCGCGTCTTGCTGCGCCAGGGCGTTGTAATACGCCTCCATCTCAGGCGTCGTAGCACCCAGACCAGCCGCGCCACTAGGCCGAGCGCCGGTAGCGCCTACAGACAGACCGCCGCGCCCTTGCTGGAACAGCGTGTTCTGAAGTTGCGCCATCTGGCGCTCCCGCGTCGGGGCCAGCAAGTCTTGCTGCCTAGCCATGTACTGCTGCGCGGCCTCTTGTGGCGACTGCGCCAGATACTGCTGCCCCAGGCCAAACAGCCCTTGAGCGCCTGCCTGCAAGGGGGCAAACTGTTGCTGCGCCTGCTCTGCTTGCGTCAGACCCTGACCAGACAGCGCCATCAGGCGGTTTTGATACGCCTGCATCTCCGGCGAGATGGTGTACCCCGCGCCGGTAACTTGACCGCCAGGCCCGTACTGGAACTGTGACTGACCGAAGCGCGTGGTAATACCTACCGGACGAAAGCGCGCCTCGTTGGTAGCAAGCTGTGCGGCTTCCCTCTGCGCGTTGGCCTGAGTTTCTGCGGCGTCCTTGGCGGATTCACCTGCAAAGTAGCCGCCAAGCAAACCTGCACCAGCGGTAATCAATGCAATAGGCATATCAAGCTCCAATTAAAACATCATCGACCTTAGACGGATCTTTCTCGTCGGTCGCATGGATACAAAACCAAACACAATCTGTCAGCGCCTTGACGCCGTGCGTCAACCCAGCCTTGATCTCAATGCAGGCTGGCGCTTCAATGATCTCAACATCCTCACCCTTCATCACGGCCACCTTGCCCTTCGCCAGGATCGACAGATGGCTGAAGTCGTGCGTGTGCTTCAAGATGGCTGTGCCAGCAGGAAACTCAGCCTGCTTGGCGTACAGTCCGTCGCTGAAGTGATGAGTGATCATTCGTAGAAGATGTTGATGGAGCCTGCGTCAAAGGTGTCGGTGCCGTTGACGGTGGTGATGCGAACGCGGTCAAGCGTAGAAATGCTTCCATCCCCGCCACCCATAACAACCAAGTTGGTTGCACTTTTTGCCGAGTGCGACGAAACCCATGTAGAACCGCTTAGGTTCGTTAGAGTAATGATCCCAGAATGCGTGTAGGAGGCTTGGTTAGACCAAAAAATAAATCCCGAAGTGCTAGACCCCCCAGCGGTAGTGTTTGACTGAGAAATATGAGTTGAAGTCGAGATGTAACCCGAACTCACGATGCCGCCACTGTTACCACCTTGAACCAAAATCGCGGCGGTGCCACTTACGCTCACTCCGTTAAACATCACGGTAATGCGCTTCACCCACGATGGGATGCCGGTGAAGTCAATGCTGGTACCCGAGGTGCTGGCTTGCGAAGTGCCAGATGTAATCACGCTGGATGCCATAGACGACAACACAGCTCCGCTAATCGTGGGGCCAGTTCCCAACACATTAGCTCCAGAGCCGGTAGAGGTTGTCACGCCTGTACCGCCATTAGCAACAGGCAAAGTGCCGGTCACGCCGGTAGTTAGCGGCAAGCCGGTGGTGTTAGTCAGCGTCCCCGAGCTGGGCGTACCCAAAGCGCCGCCGTTGACCACCGGAGCGCCAGCCGAGCCGACATTGACCGCTAGGGCCGTAGCCACACCAGTACCAAGGCCAGAGACGCCGGTAGCAACCGGCAGCCCCGTGCAATTGGTCAGCGTGCCAGAGGTTGGAGTGCCAAGTAGCGGCGTGGTAAACGACGGCGATACCAGATCAGCCTTTGTCGCTACCGCAATAGCGATGTTGACAAACTCGGTGTTGATCTCGGTGCCCTTGACGATCTTGAGAGGATCGCCAGGCGACAGAGAATCCTTCGTAGCGAAGTTGGTGCTTTGAACGTAATTTGCCACTTCAATCCCCTTGCTTCAGGTATGCGACCATCATCTCTAAATCTTGTAACGACGAAGCGCCTTTTATACGGTTTGCCTTCCAAGAAATAATCTGAATATTGTCGCTGGTGTAGCCTCTTGTTGAGTCTATCCTGTCGATGCTGGGGCTATTGTCTCTGAACCCAGCCCCGTTGAACTCAAGTTTTAAGCCAAAAATTGGGCATCTCCCGTCAGGCGGATAGATGGCCTTAACATCCTCAACCGATATCGAATGCTCTCGTTGATTGAGCCGAGCGCGTTGCTTTGATGCGTTAACAAGCATCTGAAGTCGATAGTCGAAATTCTTTCGGCGCTCTTTCTGATAGTCTCTGTAATACTGCGTTAAAGAATCTCTGTTTTTTACCCTGCGTTCGTTTTGATAGGCTAGATCGCAGGTTCTGCACCGATACTGAAGGCCGTCCTTGGCTTTAGAGTTTTTTGAGAAATCTGAAAGATGCTTATCCACTAAGCAGCGATTACACTGCTTAGTGGCGAGCACCAATTTTAAATTGGCGCTCATGACATCTTCCCATCTTTCGATTGGATTTCGATCTTCTGGATCGACAGCGCCGTTCCGTTGATATTCGTCTCGTACCCGGTCTGCACTACCTTACCGCTGCCGGAAGCAGACGCAACCAGCGTTTGCAAGGCGACGCCGCTGGAGTAGTAGGCGACAGGCGATCCGTTGGCGCCGTACTCAGCCACACCGTACTCAGACACCCCTTGCGTCGGGATCAGCACGTTGCTAGACAGATAGTTGGTGGCAAAGTCAAAGCCCCACTTGATCGTCACATACTGATTCGTTCCGCCAATCACGACCGCCTTGATCTTCTTGAGAATCGAAGTGACGTTCTGGTTCCCGAGATCGGCGTGGTTCGTGAAGTACTCAAACCGATAGTTTGCTCCGTCGTCTTGATAGCCGGTGTACTGGCCGATGTAGCCGGTCTTGCCGATCAACACGTTGCCATTGCGTCGCGCCAACAGCGCGGTTGGATCAATCGAGTCCCAAGTCGTCGCCCGGAATGAACCGTCCTGCAACTGAACCCGAGTGTCAAAACAAAACACTCGATCTGTTGAAGGCGTGGTCAGCAGATAGAACGCCTCAGTTTCTGAGTAGACCGACTTTACATTCGCCAGCGTCTCGCCAGCGATGGCGGTCATCAGGTCATTTCGGACGTTCTTGGACAAGTCACCCAGCGGCGCGGACTTCTCGACAATCGTCCTGGCGAACGAGCGCACACCAGAGTTGGACAGGAAAAGGACATCCTTGCCCGTCGTCTGGATAGAGTCGCGGGCGATGCAGCCGATGCCACCCACCGTGTCGCTCAGGCTCATGGTTGAGGGCGTCGTGGCGTTCTGATACACCAGAATCTGGCGCTTGCCAAAGATGATCAGGAAGCCGTTATGCGCGGCCAGACCCTGAATCTCGTCCGGGCCGTTAGGCCAGACACGATCCACATTGAGCGAGCCAGCCGTGCCGGTACTCCACACATGGCCTGCCAGCAGATCAGAGAAGTAAACGGTGTTCTTGTTGGTGGTGCTGTTAGCCACCCACAGGCGACCAAAGGCCGACAGAACGATATTGGAGTTCGTCACCGTCCCGGTGTAGCCGGTCTTCTCGCTCACCCGGCGATAGGTCGTGGTGCTGACCGCAGGGTCATAGATCAGCGGATCGTGGCCGATCTGAAAGAAGTACATCACGCCGTTGAGCGCGGCACACGACCAGTTGCTCGCCGAGATTGTGGGGGCCGTACCTCCACCCCCGTAGGTCAGCTCGGTAACAGCATTTGAGGTGCCCAGCTTGAAGAGCTTGTTATTGCCAGCGAACAGTACAGTCAGCGCGCCGTCAGACTCCACCAACTCGCAGATGACGCCGACATCGTTTGCGCCCAAGTTGCCAGACGAAGAGTTGACCTTCGTCCAGCCTTTGCGCGAGCCGATCCGGCCATACTGGTCAATGATGCAGTTGGTCGCAACCAGCGCGAAGCCCGCCTGCAAGTCTAGAGGCGAGTCCTGCGTGTTCAGCCCGTAGAAGCCGGGGGCCGAAATGCTGACTGATTGCAGCGCCTGGCTCATATTGCGACGAACTCCTGGTTCTCAGGGTAGCGGGTGCTTTCCAGCGCGATGTAGTCCGACAGCATCGATCGATAGAGCTGGTACGCCTCAGACGATGCCAGACCGCCATCCTCGCCGCGCTCGACCAGCGCCCGAGCGAAAGCGTTTTGCGCGACCAGCACATCAGGCACCAGCACAGAGGTGCTGTCCGACGAGAGCGTGGCCTGCGGGATAGTCAGCGAGAACTTGATTGTGTAGACATTATCCGGGCGCGGGTACAGAACCACCTTGGTGTCGCCGTTACCGTCCACACCATCGAACGAATACGCTTGGGGAATGCCGGTAACTGGCGTGGTGAAGTTCTGAAAGCGATTCATCTCGACAAACGAGATGTTGGTCAGCCCGACATTAGAGGTCGGATTGATCGCGTCCATCACCTGGAACTTCTGGCCTGCGCCGGTCATCGAGTAGATATAGGTGCCCGCCACCGTGGGGAAGGTGACCGTCTGGCCCAGCACGTTCCACGAGTAGGCATCCTCGATCTGGCGCTTGGCGTCGTTGACGAACTTGCCAATGAGCGTTGAGTAGCTGGTTTCGTTGGCCGTAGACACCTGCGTCTCGCGCAGACGAATCAGCACATCGTTGATCAGTTGCAGGTAGGTCATTGCCGTGTCAGCCCTGTTTCTTCAAAGGTTGCGATGAAGCTAAACGAACTGCCAGATTCAGTTGTGATCTTGATAGAGTCGCCCTCTTCCAGCACGATGTACGCATTGCCATCAAACTGCAAGTAGGTCTTAGCCGACAGCGTATACTGCGTCAGGATGTCATAAGTCGCGCTTGCGCTAGAGTCGATCCATTGCACCGTGATGTGCTTCGTAGAGCCACCCGTATTGTGGATGTACATCACGGTGAACTTAGCGTAATACCCGGTCGGCACCGTATAGACGGTCGTCAGCGTAGCTGCCGTTGGATTAACGCCGACCGAGATTGGCCTCACTTCTTGTTCCTCGCTGATATTGCCTTGGCTTTCGCTTTTGCATCCGCTTTGGACGACGCGCCCCAGGCTCGGAGGGACAACAGGAGGCGAGTCGGTTCGCCGTCCTTGTACTCAGGCCCGGGCATATTGCCCATTCGCGCTAGGAAGGAGGCCCGTCGCGGGTTGTCGCCTGATTTGACCGGGGCTTTTAGAGATCCACCGGTTGCAGCATTATAAGACGCCCTGCCCTTGGCGTTCAAGCCGCCTTTTTTGTTCTGTCCCTCTTTTCGCTGCCAGGCGGGGGTTTTCATTTCTTCTTAGCGGTTTTTGCCGCCTGTTTGAAGGCTTTGGCCGTAGGAGCGCCCTTCGTGCCAGGCTTACGCATCTTCTCGCCAGAACCGGCTTTGATGCGCTCGCGCTTGGCTGCGATGTTGGCATAGAGTCCTTGCTTCATTTCTTTTTGGCCTTTCCAGCTTGCGACAGGGCGATAGCCACCGCCTGCTTCTGGGACTTGACGACCGGGCCACCTTTGCCCGAGTGCAAGGTTCCGGCCTTGTACTCGCGCATGACCTTGCTGATTTTCTTCTCAGCCTTGGTCTTTTTCATTTGCTACGGCCCATCTTCTTCATAGGGGCAGACTTCATAGGCGGCGCTTTCATGGACTTGCCCATTTTGGCGGCGTACTCTTTAGCCTGCTTCTTGCCTTTTTGAGTGTAGGCGAACTTCTTTTCTCCAACCATCGGCATATCAATCTCCTAGATAGTGACTACTTTACGAGGGCGTCCACGGGGCCGAGCCGGAGCCGTGAACGGCGTGTCATCACGCTGCTTGTTAGGGTCGAACTCTGGCTCTTGTTCCTCTTCGTCCACCCGGACATAGCCAGCGTGACCGCGCATCGAATCAATGTCGTGCTGAAGAGTGAACGTCACCGTATTACCACTCTGAAGGCATCGAAAGGTTGCCATTAGAACTCCAAGAACAAGGGGGCCGAAGCCCCCTTGCTATTACGCCAGAGAACGGGCGATGACGATCCGCAGCGTGCTAGACGCCAGATCGACAGTAGAACCGGACTCGTTTTGAATGCGGAACTTGACGGTATTGGCTGCGCTGACATAGCCAGTAACAGTCAGACCCACCAGATCAACGCCCAGAGAAGCGCCGATAACCATATCGCCCAGCGCAACGCCGGGGACAGTCACATCGTCAGTTTCGCCAGCACCGTCCACCAGCGAACCGGCGTCCAGAGTAGCTTTGACCAACCAAGTATCAGAGAACAGACCACGGAACTGGTCGTTTCCCCGTCGGGTAGTAACGGAAGAAGCGGTAGCCATTTGAACCTCCTAATAAAAAGACGCCCCCCGGCTTGTGGCCGAGGGGCTAGTCATTAGGCCGGAACGGCCAGAGCGTAGGCGGCGGAAGCGTTAGCGGCGCCAGCGGTAGCAGAGGTACGCAGAGCCTTCACGCCGTAGATGGTGTCGGCGGTGAAGAGGGTGCCCAGGTATTCCTGCTTGTACTGCGTCTGCGAACGCACGCCGAGTTGCTCAACCAGCACCATCGAGTCGCGGTGGCCCATCAGGCAGATACGGTCGGTGCCGCTGCCGCCAGCGCCGGTGTCGGCGTTGGACGAAGCGAACACAGCCATACCGTAGAGCTGACCGATTTCACCGTTGCGGATAGCGTCGCCGTTGCCGATGAACGCTTGCTCGGTGTAGCGGGCCAGACCCATCAGGGTGTTGCGGCTCGACGGAGGGATCAGGAAGAAACGGCCGTCCATGGGAACGTCGTTGTCGTCCAAACGCTGAATGGTGCGGCGGATAGCAGCATCAGTCAGGGCGGCAGCGTTGGAGCTGGTGGAGTTGTACGCGGTCGTACCGTCAGAGCCGATGTAGGCTTTGGTGGTGGTGTTGCTGGTCGCGTAGTCGTCGGTGCCAACGGTAGCGCCGTTGAAAGCGCGGCCCAGTTGCACCAGGTCGGTATCGATGCGGCGAGCGAGAGCGTAACCGGCGTCTTCCGTGTAGAAGGCGCGCAGGCTGGTCAGGGCTTGCACTTCAACGATGTCCTCGATCAAGCGGCTGTATTCATAGTGCTTGTTAATCAGCACTTGAATGTTGGTGTCGCTCTCAGCAATCAGAGTAACGGCATCGGTAGCAGCCTTGGCAGAGGCAGAGCCGCGAACAGGCGCGGGGATGTTGACGGTATCACCCTTCTTGCCACGGAAGGACATCTTCTTGACCACGTTGGCCAGGACGAGGTTCTTCTTGTACGCAGCGATGATTTCATCAGACCAAATTTCAGGAATGAAATTGGCTGCGGAAGTGGTGGTGACGCTATTTGTCGGGGAAAAGGCGGTATTAGCCATGTTAAATCTCCAGATTTAGGTGGGTTACTTGACCCGGCCCTCTTGGTAAGCCTGCATGATCTCATCAGACAAGGCTTCGTAGCGAGCCGGATCGGTCATTTTCAGCCGAATGAGGTCGGCGCGGCGGTACACCCGCTTTGAACTCTCCCCAGAGCCACCAACATCAACCTGCGCGGCTTTCATGCTCTTTGTCCGGCTGGCGTCGCTTGCCTGCTCGGACTGTTTGGCTTTCACGCCACGCAGTTGCTTGAAGGTAGACAGCAGTTCGTTGGCAGAGTCATAGTCGAACTCAGCATCGGCTTTTGCGTACAGCGCCAGGCGAACGGACGAACCCTTCACCCAGTTCTGGAAATCAGCGTCGCCGACCACTTGCGTGTAATCGGGATGCTCTTGCGCCAGCTTTTGCTGAATCTGCATCCGTTTGAACTCTTGGCTCGCTTGGCGCGCCGCGAGAACATCCGGGTGCTTGTCTATGGTTGCCTGAACAGCCTTCTTTGGGTCTTCAAAGAAGTCTACTTCCGGTTCTTCCTCTTTTACTTGCTGTTGCTTCGACCCGAGGTTCTGCTTGATAAGCTCATCGGCCAGCTTTCGGACTTCGCCCACTTCCTGGGCTTGCTTACCAATGAGCTTTTCAGCCTCTTGGTGCATCCGAATGATGTCGTCCAGACTCTTGTCCCGATACTTTTCGGGGAGCGCGGGCTTCGACTCTACTGACTCAATTTCACTTTGCGACTCGGGTTCTTGGTCAATCAGCATAGATGTTTCCTGCCAAAATGGTTGTAGGAGATTCAACTCGGCCATGGGCTTATGAGTTGGCTTTGCGCTCCGCGTTCAGCTTTTCGATGTGCTTGCGCTCAAACCGCCCATATTCAGACGGAAAAGCGCCAGACCAACCTTCGAGCTTGAACGCGGGTGCGCTCATGATGCGGCTGGCTGTACCGCCGCATCCACACCGAACGCTCTTCGTCTCATAACCGACGAGCGTTTCGATGCGCTGCCCGCATTCGCAGGCAAATTCATACATTCTTCGCATTGTTCAAATCCTCGTACGCATCCTCGCTGACCTTTTTCAAGGTTTTCAGCCACGTCAGGATAGAAATCTCACCTTTGCGAAATTGTAGACTTTTCTCATCCGCAATGGTAGACACATTGTTTAATGCGTCAAGCATATTGTCAATATCTTCGATGAGGTCGATCCAGCCTTGATGGGCAAACAGATCAAATCTGTCCTCATAATACTTTTGTAGCTTGGGTTCCATTACATTGCCAGAGCGTTGAGAAGCAAAACTGCACCGCCAGCACCGACTACGACGCTGGCGTAGAGCATGGGCATCATCACGGCCAGGATCGCCGCGCTGGATAGGACGATGGCAAGCTGAAGCGCCATGCCTGCATAACTGAACCATGGGCTACGGGTCTTGGCGACATCGCGGTCAGCCTCTGCGGCCTTTGCCTTGGCGCTGATCTCTTCCATGTCGGCCTTTTGCTTGGCAGCTTTGTCGGCCTTGCCAGCTTCCTCATAGATCACCGAGCGAATGTTCTTGGCCTGATACCAGGCCCATAGGTTGTTCGCCTCAATGGTCTTGCCCAGCACCCGGCTAGAGTTGCTCCCGCCGTAGTAGCCGTTGACCGCCAGCAGCAGGGCAAAAATGCTGATCGTGATTGCCGCCCAGGCTTTGACATAGGCTTCACGCTCAGACCGGCTGGCGCTCGGAGGTGGTTTCTTGATCATAGACCTAGCTTCTGGAAGATCATGGCAAAGATACGGTTAGCGATGTCAGGCGGCAGCGTGATGATGAAGTCGAAGGAATAGTTGATGAAGATGAGGTAGCAGATGACCTTGATCCACTTCTCCATCGCATCAATGAGGATGAGATGGATGTCAACGGGTTTGCGGGGCATCTCATGCGATTATCTGTACGAGTAGCCAGCCAACCCCGCCGAGCAGCACCGCCGCGATGGCAACTGCGATGCCGATGTCCCGAAACTCTTTCATCTCGCGCTGGCGCTGAATCTCCGCGAGCTTCTCTTTCTCAGCCTCGGCCTTGTCCTCGGCGTTCATCTCAGCTTCGCGCTTCTTGATCTGGTGCCAGATGTCCATGTTGTTGGACGAGAAGAACAGCCCCTGCACCTCGCGCTCGAAGTCGGCCTGAGCCTTGAGCGCCATCTCGATCTGCATCGCCGCGCCTAGATTGCTCCCGCCCTTCTTCTTAGCCTGGCGTGCGGCTTTGGTGGCCGTAGCCTTGGCATCAAAGTAGTTGCCCAGCAGCGGGCCGAGCTGAGACACATCGCTGGCGGTCTTGCTGGCCATCTTGACCATCTTGACAGCCTTGTTGACGGCCTCCAAGGCGGCGATGGGGTCGATCATGATCATGGTCAGCCACCCTTGAAGTGCCCTGCCACCCAAGCGATCCCACCACCAACCATCGAGGCAATGGTCATGCCCATCCAGAAGCCCCCCTTGCCCTTGTTCGCCAGGGCAACAAGTTCTTCAAGCTGGCGCTCCATCTTGTCGATCTTCTTGTCCATCGTCTGGACGCGCTCCCAAAGAACGCCGTACTTGATCGGGTCGATTTCAGTTTCCATCTTCAGGCTCCGGCACATACACGCCTGTGCTTGAGGCGATTACGGTTTGATCTACCACTAGCTCGACCACCGGCTCATGCCACGACCAGCCAGCCTCAGCCAAGATTTCATCGGTGACCGCTTCCATCGTCCGGGTCGTGCTATCGGGCAGGCGCACCCGCGTAGGCCGCGTTTCGCTCGTGTCGCCACTACTGTGAATGTAGCTCATGGTATCTGGTTCACTCCATAGATGGCGTTGGTGACGAAGGCTGGGACGGTGACGGTGGTGGACATTGGCAGCGATGGCGGGGTGAAATTGGAGCTGTAAAGGGCCGCGCCTTGAACTACCCGAATATTTGAAAGATAGCCGCTGAAATTAACCAGTGATGATGAGGTGTTGGATTTCTGACCAATATTTGCGGCCTGAGCAGTAATCGTTGCGCTGCTTGTAAATGTGCCACTTTCTGCAACGCCATTGATGTACATCTGAACCGTGGAGCCAATTCTTACAATCGCAACATGAGTCCAGGTGTTAGCGGTTAAGGTGGTTGTGCTGGTGTAGCTTGATAGATAGTTAAATGTAATCTGCTGGCTTGCTGTAATCGACACAAAGTAACCAGCAGCACCAGCAGCAGATCTGGTATCAATGATGCAAGTGTTGGATGCGACGGTTGGCGAGTTGACAAAAAACTCAAAGGTAAAAGCGCCTCCGCCAAGAGTGAAGGGGCTAAATGTCGGGAAAGCTAAATAGTCCCCCGTCCCATCAAAGTAGATGGACGAACTCATCCCCGTCGGATACTGCGCCGTGCTGATGGTCGTGTTGCCGTTGATGGTGACGGGCAGATTTGTAGATGTGCTATTGACGATGCTGTAGTTGTCCGTCAGCAGCAGCAGCGAAGTGTTCGTGATGGCCGTCAGGGGAGAGGTCGGCGGCGTGAAGTTGCTGGTGTAGAGCGCCGTGCCCTTTAGAACGCGAATATTGCTAATGTAGCCAAGGAAGAATCCGCGATAGTTTGCGTCAACAGTAGCTTGTGCAACATTAAGGCGTCCGGGGAATCCAGTTCTAACAGAAGATGTTGCGGAAGCTACCAATGTACCGTTTTTAAACAAGTACATCGTAGTGCCGGATTTAACAGCGGCAAAATATACCCATTGCTGCAATGGTGAATTTGATGGGTCAGAAATTTCAACGGTATTTGCACCGATTGCATCTTGCTCCGCAAATGTTAATTTTCCAGAACCATTTATAATAATAAACCAACGACCGCTGCTGTTTGTCAGATAGTCAGAAACAATTCCTCTACCAATAAGGTCAAATGACGAGTATGTCGCCATATCCAAGTAATACCAACCTTCAACCGTGTAGTTGCCAGAACTCAGATTTAGCGCCGTGTTGGTGGGGGTTTGCAAGTAATTCGATGAGGCAGAATTAAAGTAGCCCGCGCCTGAACTGGCCTGACTAAACGGGTTGTATCCAGATTGAGCAGTCGAGGCGTTGTTGGTGATCGTGAACGCATTAGCGCTGCTGTCAATGAATGTCGTGTTGTTCGATACCGTGGTCTTACCCGCGCCGTAGAGCATCACATTGGCGCTGCCAGTAGTCGTGCCACGCTGCCGTGTGATAGACGGTAGAGCTTGACGGGTTATCATCCCGCTGCTTACGACATGGTACTTGCTCATGTAATCTCCAGGGCCGAGATGGTCACATGGATGTAGTTGGACGCGCTGGCCTGCGCTCTGAGCTTCTCACCGGCCTTGAGCACGATCTTGTTTGCCACGACCTCTAGCGTCGTGTCTGCTGGCACCGGAGTCGTAAAGCATATGTAGCTCTGGATCGTGTTGGAGCTATTCGTTTTGATGATCGAAATATCAGCCGAGGCGGTGCCGTTCACATTGGCGCACATGACGGACAGAACTATCGCCGTGTTGCCTGCCGTTGCTGGTGCCTGATAGACATCCGTGACGCTGGTGGTACTAAGTTGAGCCTGGGCATTGTTAAAAGTATTCGGCATTTTTATCCTCCAAGAGCCACGCTAAAGGCAATAACATCATCAACGGTGGCCCCGCCAGTTGCGGCTGTTGTTTGCGTCGTGCCATCGGGGAACTTCACACCGCCGGTCGTGCTTTCAATCACACCTGCAACGGCCAGCTTCGAAGTGTTGGGCGCAACGCCAATACCGACATTTTGCGTAACAGAATCCATCTTGAAGCCGACAACCGTGCCAGCCGCAAGGGAAAGATTCGCGTTTGATTCGATAATGAAATCGCTGCCCCCGGCACCTATGTCTGAATAAAGAGAGACATTCGCCCCGTCAAGCGTTATGTCTCCTCCGGCCTCTATATAGGATGAGAAGGTGCCCGCCCCAACGACATCTAGAGCGTTAATCGGGGAAGATGTCCCAATGCCAACTCGGCCAGCGTTTGTGACCGCAAAAGGCGTAGCGTCCGGGTTCGTAGAGTCTTCAACAAGTAGCGCGTTGCCCGTGCCGGTCTGCGTTACCCGCAGCGCCGCGCTGGTCGAAGACATACTCACTACCGTCGGGCCAGTGACCGTCCCACCAGTAATCGGGAGCGCGCTGACATCCGTAGCGCCCAGGACAACTACCCCGGTTTGGCCGTTGACGCTGGTGACAGAGCCGGTGCTTCCGGTCACATTGACCGTCACGCTATCGCCAGATGTAGTCGCCGTGACATTGGCGCCAACAAAATTGATGTTGCGAACGCCGCTGGTAAGCGTCGTCCCCTCATCCTGAATGGCCACCGCGCCATTGGTGGACATCGTGACCTTGATCTTTTCCGCCAGATCAGCCGCCACCACCTCGCCCACATTGATCTCGCGCCCGGTCGAGAGCGTGATGATCAGGCTGCCGTCAAAGTCGATCTTTGCGTCCGTGACCGACACGCCGTCCTGACCGTCCTTGCCATCTCGCCCATCGCGCCCGTCTTTGCCGTCCGCACCGTCTCGGCCTGGCGCACCGTCCAACCCCCGGTCACCCTGATCGCCCTTCGGCCCTTGCTCGGGCACGATAGACCGAGCGTAATCGAGCTGCTCTTTCGTCTCTTGCCGAATCTTGCGGATCTCGTCAATAATCAACTGCACATTGAACTTGACGCGCTCCTCCTTCTTGGCTTTTAGCTCCTGAAGGGAGGCTTCAACCTGGGACAGCGCGGCGAGTTTCTCCTCGTAGGAGATGTCGCCAGATTCGATCTTGAGTAGGAGGTCTTTGACGTTAGGCATTTTGCTTCAGGCCGTTGGTCAGTTCTTTCAAGAAGTCTTCCTCAGTCTTGGCGGCGGCTGAGAGCTTATCGGCCATCTGCAACTCGACGATCTTCGTCTTGTTCTTGATGTCCGCCTCCTTGAGCATCAACTCCGCGATCTTCACCCGCTTGTCGAACTCGCTCGACTCCTGGCCCGCAGGCAGATTCTTCGTGGCAGAACTCATCGCCTTGACCTGCAACTCCTGCGGCATGAGCTGCGTCTCGGTCAGGAGCTTCTGCGCCTCTGCCCGGTTCTGCTCGGCCTGGGTCGTGCTAACCGCAATCTGAGCCTGCGCCGCCTGGAGCGCCAACTGCTGTTGCATTTGCTGCATCTGCTGGGCTTCAGGATTGGGCTGGTTCATCTGCTCAAGCGCCGCGATCAACTCGAACCGATTGGTGAGGCTCGAGTTGTTCAGGATGCCCTTCAGGATCAGCGGCAGCACCGGCGTGTTGGGGCCGAGGGTCTGGAGTAGCCCGATGAACTGCTGCTGCTCGTACTCGCGGGCGATGATGCCCAGCGTCGCCGTCGGGATGAACTTCATGTCCACCGACGGATAGCGCTCAGGGTCGAACTGCATATAGCGGAACGACGCCTTCTGGATGAACGGAATCAGGAAGTCCTCCTGGAAATTCACCAGCGTGCGCTTGTACTTCTTGATGATGGTCGCCACCGCCATCGACAGCCCCGCGCCGTCGCGGTTGACCTGGCTCACCATGCCCTGCGAGTCCAGCGTGCCGGTTGCCTGCAAGAGCATCCGTTCGAACTCCTTGGCCGTGGTCAAGTTCTCCGGGCTAGACTGCCCGAACTTGAACGGATAGAGAATCTCCGACGGATTGCCGTTGACCATGAACGCCTTGCCAGGCTTGACCTCGAACCGCGCCCCTCGAGGCAGTCGGGTCGCGTCCATGCCCATCATGGGGGCTGTGGTCAGCGCTAGCGAGTCCAGATGGCTACGCACCTGCGCGTCGATGGCCTTCTGCATATTGTAGGACTTCTCCACCGTCCCGCGCCCCAGCAGGCGGTTGGGCACCGTATCATCTTGATAGGAGATGACCGGCCTGTCCTTCATCATGTACGGGTTTTCTTCTGCCTTGAGCAGCATCCCGCCGTTGGCGATGACCACAATGGCCTCGACCATGTTGGTGTAGTCCTCCGCCGCCGAGTCATCGGGGAAAAGCTCCACCACATCGGTGTCTTCTTCGGTCAGATACTCTTTAGGCACCAGGCCGTAGTAGGTCAGCAGCAGAACCTTCTCGTCTTGGTACTGGCTCGGCTCCTGCGTCGGCTCCAGATCGGTGTCTTCATACGCCGGGGCGATGTTGACCTTGCGATAGATGCCCTTTTCGATGCCTTCGACCACCTTGTGGATCGAAACATACTTCTCAATGGCCACACCCATGCAATCGTCAATGCTGGTGCCGTTGGGGTCGAACAAAAAGTTCTTCGGATTGACCGGAACGAGCTTCACAGCCACCCGATCTTTCTCCACCACACCGATTGCCGCCTGGCCGGTCTGTCCGGGGATGGCTTGGGTCGCCGGTTCGAACACTTTTTCCGTTTTGACGATGATTTCGCCGATTCCGGTGCCGTAAATCTCGGCCATCAGCTCGATCTGGTCGATAGACTTGCGGATTTTGTCCTGCTTGAAGTCCTCCATGAGCTGTGCCTTGAGGATAGACACATCCAGAGGGTTGCCGTTGACATCTCTGAGGTCGTCGGAGATGTCAAAGAACTCGCCCTGACCGAAAATCGCCTCCATGATCTCCGCGTGCCGCGTCTCGACGGCCTGCTGCGTCGCTGGAGTGACGATCCTCGAGCGCTCAGAGTCCCGAACCTTGTCCTCTGCGGCCCATTCACCCCTGAAAATGCGCTCGTACTCCATCCAGGAGTCCAAGAAGTTCACATTTCGGTAGTCGCGCCAGCGGTCGCAATGGTCAACGACGAAGGCGGTTAGCTCTTTGTCGTTCTCCGTAGGCTCGTCGAACTCGTTTTGATCCATGTCAGATCCCCGCAATAACGTCTAAAGGTTCCCACTCGTCGCCATCTTCATGCTCGAAGTAGCTAGTTATTGCCATCTGATCGATGTAACTTAGCGCGTCTGGCAAATCGTCATGTACCCCCTGGGATGGGAACATGAGAAGCTGATCCACGAAGGTGTCCCAGTCTTCCTCGCTATTGAGCACGATTCTCCCATGCTCGAACCTGCCCTGCAAGGCCCAGATGATCCGGTCAGCCTTCTTCCGGTTGCCATGCGTCAGGTCAACTATATGCGAAAACACATTGTTTTTTCGCATCAGATCGCTCAAATACGGCAAAACAGCGTTTTTTAGCGCCCCTCTCTCGATCCCCACGCTCAGGGGCCGGTAGTCGCGCATCTTCATCAGAATCTTCGCCGCCGTCTCCCGGATGTCCCACCGCCCGTGCTCAATCTCCTTGACGAACCACTTGCCGTCGTCCGTCACCTTCACCACCGCAATGGCCGACTCGTCCAGGCGCTTCTTGGCGTTCGCCGCCTGCTTGGCAACTTCCTCAAACCCCGCCAAGTCCACCGCCACGAAATAACTCCCGTACTGCGGCTCCTCGCCGTACTTGATCCACTCCTCCTTGAACACATCCGCGCCAGCATTGCTAAAAGACGCCATGTATTCCTGCTTGAACGCAAAGGTACTGAGCGTCTTCTTCGCCGACTCAATCTCCTTCGGGTCGATCAGCGGGTTGTCCTGCGTCGTGAAGTGCCAGCTCTTCCATTCAGGATCATCAGTTAACTTCCACAGATCATGGAACCAGTTCCTACCCTTGGGCGTGCCGATGAACATCGCCCGACCCTTCTTGTCCGACAAGGATGCCCGGATCACCTGCTCCCACGCCTCCGGCTTGATGTCAGCCACCTCGTCTAGCACCGCATAGGTCAGACTCACGCCGCGCAGGGTGTCGGGCCGGTCTGCGCCCCTGACGTAAATACGCGCGCCGTTGATCAGCGTGATGTCCAGGTTGTTCACATGGCTCGACTGAATCACCTCCCGCCCTAAGTCCAGCAGCAAGTCCCAGATGATCTGCCGGGACTGCCCCATCGTTGGACTCACATACAACACCGCCGAGCCTGGCGGACAGCGTAGCCCCTCGATGATCAATGTGGTGGCTGCTAATCTAGACTTCCCGCAACGCCGTCCGGCAGCGATCACCTTGAATCGGGTCGTGTCTTTGAATACCTCTTGTTGCCAGGGCAGAAGGCTGAAGTTAAGGTCAGACATCAGTTACATCCCCCGCCTCAATAATAGTCGGTGTTTCGCCAAGGCCGGTAATATTAATAGTCACCGCACTTCGCTGACCCTTATCTTTCTCAAACATACTCACCGGCAAAGATCTGTCCATGCACATCTTTAATGCCGCCATCTGACCAGGGTGATTATCATTAAGAGCGATCTGGATTACCTTCTCCGCCACATCCTTACCACCAGATCGAATCATTAACTCCTTGAGTTCCTTGATCCTCTGGTTATCCGTCTTAGGCAATATAGACGGCGGATTAACAGCGTACTGCTGAATCGTCATCGGGCCGAGCTTGCGTTTCCTAGGTTCCACTTTTTTCCTTTCGGGAAGATGGGCAAGAGAGTTTAAGTCAATTTCGCTTTTTCGGTAGGGGGGAGGCACC
>Ga0247723_1000250_pt1 | contig 35548 bp, 46 predicted proteins | sample MSEWelMarce5H_FC_FD_189079 | JGI IMG/M metagenome (GOLD analysis project Ga0247723, IMG submission 189079) | Subsurface sediment microbial communities from gas well in West Virginia, United States - MSEEL Well Study Marcellus 5H_FC | ecosystem: Environmental > Terrestrial > Deep subsurface >... | reverse complement strand
TTGTAACATATAATAATGATAATATATTACGAGAAAATCTAGAAAGATTATACTCAAGTGATTTACTACAGTATAATTATAATGTAAATATTATAAATAATTATTCTGAATTAATAGGATTTGATCATTATCCTAATTTAAAAATATTAAATAATGTATTGCGACCTGATTTTTCAAATGGCCATTTATCACGAAATTGGAATCAAGCAATTATAAATGGATTTAAAGATTTAAATAATCCAGATACTGATTTAGTTATAACATTACAAAATGATACTTTTGTAAAATCTAATTGTTTTTCTAATTTAATAAAATATCATAATATATATGATTTTATACAAATTGGAACTGGTGATCAATTAATGAGTTTTAATGTTGATGCTATTAAATATATAGGAATATTTGATGAAAGATTTTGCTCAATAGGATATCAAGAAGCAGATTATTTTATGAATGCCTATGTTATGTATAAAGATAAAATAAGCATAAATGATGGATTATGGCATCATAGACAACATAATATTATAGAAGATCCATATGAAAAATTTATAGAACAAATCCATAATTTAAATCAACAATTTCATAGTCATGAATGGCATGGATATAATTGGGATTTATTTTTTGATAAATGGGGATGTTGGCCTGAACATTGGCAAAATATAAAAGAATTTCCCAAAGAACCTCAAATACCCCGATATTATTTTTACCCATATTTTGAAAAAAATATATTAACTTTAAATGAACAAAAATATAGATCGTTAATAAAAGATATTAATAAATTTTAATGACTAAAATAAAATTAATTATATTTGATTTAGATGGAGTTTTAGTAGAAGCTAAAAAAATTCATTATGATACTTTAAATCAGGCTTTAGAAGAGTACGGTAATGAATACATAATTACAGAAACAGAACATCTATCTACATATGATGGATTAAAAACAACTCAAAAATTAGAATTACTTACAAAGAACAAAGGATTACATACCGATTTCTATGATGATATTTGGTATAGAAAGCAACACTTAACTATTGAAGCTATTTCACAATTACAACCTGATTTACAAAAGATTGAGTTGTTTAAACAATTAAGAGATAAAGGATATAAATTAACAGTTGCTTCAAATTCAATTAGGCGTTCAGTTTTAGTTATGCTTGCTAAAATAGGAATTATTGAGTATATGGATTTAATTATATCTAATGAAGATGTAAAAAATTCAAAACCACATCCTGAAATGTATTGGAAAGTAATGAGTATGATGAATTGTTTACCTGAAGAAACATTAATTGTAGAAGATTCTCCTCATGGATTATTAGCAGCAAGTAGAAGTAGAGCAAATGTTTTAAGAGTAGATAATCCATCTGATTTAACTTTAGAAAAAATAACAAATAAATTAAAAAAAGACAATTATATGAATATTCCTAAATGGCAGGATGGAAAAATGAATGTATTAATCCCAATGGCGGGAGCTGGTTCTAGATTTGAACAAGCAGGTTATACATTTCCTAAACCCTTAATTGACCTAAACAACAAACCTATGATTCAGGTTGTAGTTGAAAATTTAAATATTGATGCTAATTATATTTATGTTGTTCAAAAGAATCATCGTCAAACATATAATTTAGATACTCTATTAAACTTAATCACTCCTAATTGTAAAATTGTAGAAGTTGATGGTTTAACTAAAGGAGCAGCTTGTACAGCATTATTAGCTAAAGAATATATTAATAATGATGCTCCTTTATTTTTTGCTAATTCTGATCAATTTGTTGAATGGGACTCAAATGAGTTTATGTATAAAATGAATGAAACAGAAGCTGATGGAGGTGTTGTTATATTTAAATCTACTCATCCAAAATGGTCATTTGCTCAAATAGATAAAAGTACTGGGTTAATAGATTTAGTAGAAGAAAAAAATCCAATATCAGATAATGCTACTGTAGGATACTATTATTGGAAACATGGTTCTGATTTTGTTAAATATGCTGAACAAATGATTGATAAAAATATTAGAGTAAATAATGAATTTTATGTTTGCCCTGTATTTAATCAAGCTATTCAAGATGGAAAACAAATAAGACCGTTTTTAGCTACCCAAATGTGGGGATTGGGTACCCCTGAAGATTTAAATTATTATCTAAAAAATTATAAATAATATATGAAAACAGCATTAGTATTAGGAGCTGGTGGTTTTATTGGAAACCATTTAGTTACAAAATTAAAATCAGAAGGGTATTGGGTTCGGGGAGTTGATTTAAAATTACCTGAATTTTCATCATCTAAAGCTGATGAATTTATTGTAGGTGATTTAAGAAATCCATCATTAGTATCTAAAGTAATGTATTCTCTTTACCAAACATCAGAACAAGATAACATAAATTCATTTGACGAAGTATACCAATTAGCAGCGGATATGGGAGGTGCAGGTTATATTTTTACTGGTGAAAATGATGCAAACGTAATGCACAATTCAGCATTAATAAATCTAAATGTAGTACATGAAGCTGTAAAGAAATCAATTAAAAAAATATTTTATTCATCTTCAGCATGTATGTACCCAGAACATAATCAATTAGATCCTACTAATCCTAATTGCGAAGAATCTTCAGCATACCCTGCTAATCCAGATTCTGAATATGGATGGGAAAAATTATTTAGTGAAAGATTATATTTAGCGTTTGGTAGAAATTATGGTTTAGATGTTCGTATTGCTCGTTTCCATAATATATTTGGTCCTGAAAGTACATTTTATGGAGGTAAAGAAAAAGCACCAGCAGCAATATGTCGTAAAGTAGCAGATTCATTAATGGATGAAGAAATTGAAGTATGGGGTGATGGTTTACAAACGCGTTCGTTTTTGTATATTGATGAATGTTTAGAAGGTGTTCGTCGTTTAATGGATTCTCAATTTATAGGTCCCGTTAATATTGGTTCTAATGAAATGATTTCTATTAATGATTTAACTAAATTAGTTATTGAAATAGCAGGTAAACGAGCCGGAATTAAAAACATTCCTGGTCCTCAAGGTGTTAGAGGTAGAACATCAGATAACACATTAATTAAGGAAAAATTAGGATGGGCTCCATCGCAACCACTTTCCGCTGGTTTAGAAAAAACATATAAATGGATTCAATCTCAAATGTTTTCTTAATTATGTTTACAATAAAAAGGTTATATGTATCAATCAATCTACTACGATTCTAGAGAAAAGAAATATCACTTACGTGATGATAAATTGGGTTGGAACTCATTCGAGTATCAACCCACATTTTACAAACCAGATCCACAAGGACAATATTTAACGTTGTTCGGTGATAAAGTATCTCCAACTAAAACATACTCAGATACATGCTACGAAACTGATGTTGATAAGCATACTCGAGTACTAGTTGACTTGTACTCAGAATCAGACGATACACCAGAATATCACAATACAGTATTCTTTGATATTGAGTGCGAAATTGCAGGTGCATTAACGCCACAAACGGTAGCTAATGCTCCAACTAAAATTACATCAATTGCTTTATATGATAATTCGTTAAAGCAATATTATTGCTATATTCTAGATGAAGATCAATTACTTACAAATTCTGAAAAAGATAATACATTTGTTATCTCTTGTGTTACCGAAAAAATCTTGTTGCAAACGTTCCTAGATAAATGGAATGAATTAGATCCTACGATAATCTCGGGGTGGAATAGTGAATTCTTCGATGTGCCTTACACATACAACAGAATTGCCAAAGTGCTAGGTAAATCGCAAGCTGACCGCTTATCTCCGATTAATAAAGTATTTGTAGGCGAACATGAAGGTGAGCAAGTAATCAAAATTGGTGGTATTAATCACCTAGATTATATGTTACTATTTAAAAAATATGTAACTAAACAAGAACCATCATACGCATTAGGTAACATCGGAACCAAATACGTTAAATTAGGTAAGATCGAGTACTACGGTTCATTAGATAAATTATTTAAAGAAGACGTACAGAAATTTATCGAGTACAATATTCGCGACGTTGAGATTTTAGTTAAATTAGAGGAAAAAATGAAATTTATTGATCTAACAGTTACTGTTGGTCACTTATGTCATACTACCTACGATAACATCTATTACTCAACTGCACTAAATGATGGTGCTATTTTAACTTACTTAAAACGTAAAAATATTGTATCGCCTAATAAGCCTACTACATCAAATCCTAAATTAGGTGGTTTATCACGTAAGAAAGCTGAATTTGATTATAAAACAGGTAAAATCACTAAAGAACAATTAGATGAAATAATCGAATTATCAGAATATGCTGGTGGTTATTTAAAGGATCCGGAACCGGGCCTATACGAGTGGGTAATTGACTTGGACTTTACATCACTATACCCATCAATTATTCGTTCTTTAAATATTGGTATTGAAACATTAGTAGGTAGAATTGTAAATAAACATAAAACTGATAGTCAGTGGTCCTTAGATGAGCTGAAGCACATGGACCCAAACACTAAGATTACAGTCGAAAAACTACTACCAGATAAAACATTAAAGCTAACAGATACCACAGCAGGTATAATGTATAATTTCGTTAAAAATAATAACTTAATTATATCAGCTGCTGGTGTTATATTCGATAAAAATAAACAATCAGTTGTATGTGAAATTCTAACTGACTGGTTTAATAAACGTGTCGAGTATAAGAATTTAATGAAAAAAGCATATAAAGCAGGTGATACTGTTATGGGTGAGTTTTATAACCGACGCCAACATGCATATAAAATTAAATTAAATGACGTGTATGGTGTATTTGCTTTAAACTCATGGCGCTACACTGATGGTCATAAAATGATATCTAAAGCTATTACATTAACAGGACAACGATTAACTCAAGAATCGATTATATTCTGTAATAAAATAATGAATGAGCGGTTAGGTACAAATAATAAAGACTATATTATTACTTCAGATACCGATTCATTATTCATTCATGTTAAGGATTTGCTACGAGCTGAAGGTGTAGATTTAACTGATAAAGATGCTTGTATTAAAGCTACGTTAGAACTTGCTACCGAAATCCAATCATTAGCAAATAAACATTTAGATACACTAGTAGTTGATTTATTTAATTTACATGATCGACCTCATTATTTTGAATTAAAGCAGGAAGTAGTAATTGAACGGGGTTACTTCTCAGGTAAACGTCGTTACGCAATGTATATTGTAAATAAGGAAGGTGTTACTGTTGAGGAGCTAGACATGAAAGGATTGGATTTGATGAAGTCTAACTTCCCACCACTATTCCGTGAATTTGGTGAGTCAATTCTAAATCAGATTATGTTTGGTAAGAAAAAACAAGATATTGACAAGCAAATACTTGATTTCAAAGCTAAAGTAAATACAATTGATTGGCGCCAATTATTAAAACCAACTGGATTAAAACAATTAGGATCATATATTGATTCACGTCCTAGAAACGGTGAAATATTTAGTAAATTACGATTAAAATGCCCAATCAATACTAAAGCTGCTATCCGCTATAATGACTTACTACAATTTAAAGGATTAGATAAACAATACTCTAAATTCCAGATTGGTGATAAAATGTTGATTGCATATTTAAAAGATAATCCATTTAAGATTGATTGTATAGGATTTAACGGATATAATGATCCACCACAAGTTATTGAATTTATTGAAAAATACATTAATAGAGGATTACTATTTGATTCAGTAATGAAAAATAAAATTGAAGGACTGTATTCCGATATTGGATGGGGAATGCCTATATTTAATGCTAATTTTAACAAGTTCTTCACTTTTGATTAAAAAATATATATTTATATACGATGAAAAAGTTACACATACTACTACTAATGCTGATGGGAGTGTCAGCGTTTGGCCAAAAACAAAAATTTATTATTGTTAAAACATATAAGAACGGAGTTGCTACTGTATCTAAAGTAATTCCAATTCCTGTTTCTACACCAAAACCAATAATTGTACCTGTTGCTAAGGCACCAAAACCCCGAGTTAGAACAGTTACTAAAACAGTTGAAGTATTAAAATACACAATGGTACCAGTACCAACTGCTCCTACAGCATTAGATACTGTTGCTATTCTACAACAATACTATCCAAAAAATGTGCATAGAGAAGTACTAACATTAGAAGAAGGTGTTGGTAATGTTATAATTACAGATACAATTTCACATAATCGTTTAGTAAGTAGAAGATGGATTGCTGATATTAAACCAAAAGTTAAGGAACGAATCGTAGAAGTATATCGTCCGAAAGAAATACAATGGTATGTTGGGCCGCTTATTACTACAAACTTCACACAACCAATTCAATCATTCGGTATATCAGTTATTCGTAAATCATTAAACGATAACTTAATTCAATTACAAGTTGGTGGTAATGTGCATGAAGGTACTATGAAACCAAATGCTTATATGGGAGTTGGTATGCTTTTAAAGTTAAAGTAGATTTCTTCATTAAATTAAGGTTATGATCGATAAACGTAAATTAGTAGATAGTATTGAAAAATATTATCTGAATGGACTAACTGAAGCAGTTAAGTTCAACATTAAAAATAATGTATTAGTAATTCCATTCTCTACTACTAATCGTGATGTAGTTGGTGAAGTTACATTACCAATTGAGTTACCCGATGCTGAATTCGGTATATTTGAAACATCCCCATTACTAAAATTATTAAATATTTTAGATACGAATGTAGACATCCAGTATCAGGAAAAATTCGGTATAGTAGAAAAATTACTGATTGAAGATAATCAATACAAAATGATGTTTTCAGCATCAGATATATCATTAATTCCTAAAACACCAAATGCAATTGATGTAACTTATCAGTTAACATATGCTATGGAACCAGATTTCGTTACTCGATTTATTGATTGTAAGAAAGCATTAGGACCAGACATTAAAACATTTACATTAGAACCGCAAACAGATACAGCTCGAATCATATTAGGTGATCCATCAGGATATGCTAATAAATTAGAATTTAACATACCTGCTGTAACTGAAGGATTTCCATTTGCTTCATTATTATTTCCATCCGATGTATTAAAAGAAATATTATCTGCTAATAAAAATTTCGATACTGCTGAAATGAAGGTTAATGAAGATGGATTAATGAATTTAATGTTTGTTGAAGGAGATGCCATTTCTCAATACTTTATTATGGCTTCTTTAAATTAGATATATTTATATACGAAATAGGGAAGTATAATTTTCTTAATTATATTTACACTGTACTAAAAATAAAAGTTATATGAGCGAAGAGAAAAAAGCATTCGGCCGTGTAAAAGGCCAAACAAAAGCACAATCCATTATTTCAGATGAGTTATTAGCTCCATATGAAATCCAAGTAGATGAGTATAGCTATACTGTAATTGATTCCACTAAAACTGGAAATAACTTCTGTGGTAGTTTTACATCACTGTCTAATGCAATGGATAAAATCATTCGCTACCAAGTAGCAAATAAACGTGAAACATATTCGTTATCACAATTTTTAAGTAATTATACATCAGTAAAAGACGAAATTAAAAACTTAGTAACAGCATGATAAAAGCAGTATTCGACAATATCGTCGTTAAAAATGAAGAATCGGGAGAGAAATTCTACGGTTCAATTGTAGTACCAGATATGGGTAAGGAAATGCCTCACGTTGGAACTATCATTGGAGTAGGTCCAGGTCGCCGCAATGGAGAAGGTAAATTAATTCCATCAACATTTAAAGTAGGTGATAAAGTTATCCTACCTAAAATCGGACCAGTAAGAGTAGAATATGATGGGGTAGAATACCTTGTTACATCAGAAAATAACGTATTAGCATTAATCGAAACAGAAGACAATGAGTAAGCAAATAGTATTTAATCAAGACGCAAAAACAAAACTATTAAAAGGCGTTATCAAATTATCAGATGCAGTTACGTGCACATTAGGACCAAACGGTCGTAACGTAATCATCGATAATGCCGGTGAAAACCCAGTATCAACTAAAGACGGTGTTACAGTTGCTCGTTCTATTGAATTAGAGAATCCAATCGAAAATATTGGAGCACAGTTATTAAAGCAAGCAGCAATTAAAACAGCTGATTTAGCTGGTGATGGTACTACCACAACTACATTACTTGCTGCTACTATGATTGCAGACGGATTCAACGCTATTAAAGCAGGATCTAATGCAGTAGAAGTTAAACGTGGTATTGAGCAAGCAACTAAAGAAGTAATTGATCAAATTAAAAAGATCTCTAAAGACATTACTTCAGACGAGCAAATCAAACAAGTAGCAGTTATTTCAGCTAATGGTGATGAGGAAATCGGTGCATTAATTTCTGAAGCAATGAAAGCAGTAGGTGTAGATGGAGTAGTAACAGTAGAAGAATCTCGTATTGGTGAAACGTCATTAGAGATTGTAGAAGGTATTCAAATCGATAAAGGATATAAGTCATTATATTTCGTTACTAATAACGACACAATGACTGCTACATTAAACAATCCTAAGATTTTATTGTATAATGGCCGTTTAACTCAAGTTAAAGAATTACTACCATTACTAAATTCATTATCACAATCAAATGATGAATTGTTAGTTATTGCTGAAGATATTGATGGTGAAGCGCTATCAACATTATTAGTAAATAAAATGCGTGGTATTCTAAAAGCAGCAGTAGTTAAAGCACCTGATTTTGGAGATCGCCGTTTGCATATCTTAGAAGACATTGCTACAGTAACAGGCGGGCAAGTTATCTCACCAGAAAAGGGAATGAAGTTGGAGAAATTCAATTCCGATTGGCTAGGTTCGGCTCGCTTAGTTACAGTAGCTAAAGAAACAACTACAATCGTTGATGGTAAAGGTAATGTAGAGGAAATTGAGCAACGTATTGATGATTTAAAACAACAAATCGACAATGCTAAGTCAATGTTTGAACGTGAAAAACTACAAGAACGTTTAGGCAAATTATCAGGTGGTGTAGCAGTAATTAATATCGGCGCTCCTACGGAAGTAGAAATGAGAGAGAAAAAGGACCGTGTTGATGATGCTTTACACGCAACCAAAGCAGCCCTACAAGAAGGTATATTACCTGGTGGTGGAGTTGCATTAGTACATGCTCGTCAAGTACTAGCTAATAAGAAATACGATAATGTTGATTTAGACTTAGGACGTGATATTGTTTATCGTGCTTGTACTTCTCCATTCCTAAAGATATTATCTAATGCCGGATACGAAAATTTAGAATCATTCGGTATTGTAAATCGATTATCTGATGTATCATCAGAACATGGATACAATCTAAAAACTAAAACCATTAATAATCTAATTAATGATGGTATTATTGATCCAACTAAAGTAACTCGATTAGCATTAGAGAATGCAGTATCAGTTGCAGGTACAATTTTGATTACAGAATCGATTGTATACAATAAACCTGAAGATAAAAAATCAGAACAACCAGCAGACATGGGAATGTATGAATAAGGAACAATTTATATTCTGGCTTAAGGGATTTGTTAAAGCAGTAAATGAAGAAGGACCAACACCGAAGCAATGGGAAACCATTGTTTCGGAATTGGACAAAATTAAGGATTGTCCTGATTATAGTTCTCCGATTGAAGAATTTAAACCAAATCCAATATGGCAGGAACCACATTATGTAAATCCATGGGATAAGTATCCAATGTGGCAAGAACCTCTTTGGGTAAATCCATGGGATAAGTATAAGATAACTTGCCAACCTGGGGATACAAACTTAACAATAACATCAGGAAGTGGTACTATTAGTGGTAGTGGTGTTATTGTAACAGATGGATTTATACAGAATTCAAGTATAACAAGAGCTCAACCACCATTTACTTTAACAACTACTTCAACTGCATACGGGCATGTAAGTGGAAGTACTGTAAGTTATACAGTAAAAGATAAAGAGTAAAAATTGTAGTGTGGCGAAATTGGCAGACGCACCCTCCTGTCTCGGGGGCGGGGATAAATAAATAAAGTAAGAATAATAAAGGGGTTGACCACCTAGCTTCCGGAAGCGCCAAAAATTGTTCTTTACCTAATTACCTCATGAGTGGTTCGAATCCCTCTACTACAGCACCGGGCTTGTAGCTTAGTCGGTTAAAGCAGCGCACTCATAATGCGAAGATCGTAGGTTCGAGTCCTACCTGGCCCACTTAAAAATAAATGTTATGACAGTAAAATCAGTAAAACTACAATTAGAGCGTGCCCAAGAGGAAAACGCTCTCCTACATCAATTAGTTAAAGAACTTGAAGCAAAAATTGCTGTATTTGAAAATACGATTGCTAAATTAAAAGCTCTTAATTACATTCAAGACAAATATAATATTCCAGGTAATTAATTATGCAACATACTCTTTGGACCGAGAAATATAGATCACAAACATTAGATCAATATATAGGCAATGATGAATTAAAAACTACAATTGGTAGTTGGATTATCAAAAACGATATCCCACATTTACTATTATATGGTAAAGCAGGTACAGGTAAAACTACACTTGCTAAATTAATCACTAAAAATATCGATTGCGATATGATGTATATTAATGCATCAGATGAAAACGGTATTGATACGATTCGTGATAAAGTAAAATCATTCGCTTCTACATCTACATTCCAGCCATTAAAGGTAGTAATACTAGATGAGTCCGATTATTTAACTATTAATGCACAAGCATCGTTACGTAATATAATTGAAACGTTTTCGGCTAAAACACGTTTTATTTTAACGTGTAATTATGTTGAACGTATTATTGAGCCGTTACAGTCTAGATGCCAAGCATTTAAAATCGAAACATTATCTAAACCAGACATTGCTCGTCATTTAGTTTCTATATTAGAAGCAGAAAGTATTACATATAATTTACCAGATATATCTGCTATTATTACTAACTTTTACCCTGATATTCGTAAAATTATTAATGTAACTCAACAACATACTGTTGATGGTAAATTAACATTAACTAAAATCGATACTAAATTCGATATATCAGATGTAGTTAAGTTGATTCAAGGTAAAGACGCGTTTAAATCAGTTAGACAGTATCTAGTAGATAATAATATATCTGATTTTGAACCAATGTATAGAGCGTTATACGATGAATTAGGTAAAGATAATGGATTAATTACAATGACATTAGCTGAATATCAATTCAAACACGCTACTGTAGTAGATAAAGAAATCAATTTTATGGCGTGTATCGCCTCAATCATAAACATAATTAAATAATGGATCAAATGAAAATGAATATTAATCTCGAGGATACCACCGAGATTACATGCGATGAATGTGGCAACGCTACATTCCATGAAGCAGTAGTACTACGCAGTATTTCACGTTTTATCACCGGAACACCTCAAGATGGTATGATGCCTATTCCTGTATTTGCTTGCGATAAGTGTGGGCACGTAAATGCACAATTCATGCCTAAAGCACAACCATCAGCAGGTGCCCCATCAGTTGAAGATGTAAGCGATGCTCCAAAACGTTCACGTTTCCCACGTCCTGAGTAATGAATGAATTCTTTAAGATATTATCTTACTTATCATACGAGAAGGTACCTTATAGCAAATTAACTGATGCTGAAATTAAAAGTATCAATGTTTATATGCTACATAGGTACCTATCTATGAGTTCTGAATACTGTGTATTTGCTAATGAAGTACAAGCAATACCTAATCTAACACCAGAACAAGTATATAATATTTACTTATCATTATTACCAAAAGCTAAAAAGTATTTTAAATACACTAAAGCTGCTTCCGAAAAGATCGATAAGGATAAAGTTTCTAAATTATCTTTATTATTACAAGTATCTCAAAGAGAAGCAAACGATTATCTTGCTTTATTAAGCAACGATCAATTTCAAGATATATTAAACAGTTATGGCCAAAACACAGATACCCGCCCTTCTAAAGGAAATAAAAAACAAAGCGGTAAGAGAAATAAATTATCAAAATGATAAAACAATTTCATATTCTCAGTTCTCTATCTATGCTAAATGTCCATTTCGTTGGGGTTTAGAATATAGAGAAGGGTATCGCATTTATCAACCTTCAATGGCTGCTGTTTTCGGAACATCAGTTCACGTTGCGATGCAACATTATATTCAAACTATGTTTGATACTAGTGGTGCCGAAGCAGATCGCTTAGATATTGAGTCATTCTTTCAACAAACATTTTCAGACGAGTACAAGAAAACACTAAACGATAATAAAGGTGTTCATTTCTCTTCAGCTAGCGAAATGAGAGAGTACTATGAAGATGGATTAGCTATTATCGATTATTTTAAAAAGAATAAAGGCGAGTATTTTAGCACTAGAAAATGGCGTTTAGTTGGAATTGAAATGCCATTAGTGCAACCGATTGATGATAATCATCCTAACGTTTATTTAAAAGGATATATTGATTTCGTTCTGTATAATGAAAATACAAATAAAATTAAAATATTCGACATTAAAACATCTAAGATGGGATGGAAGGATAAGGAAAAGAAGGACGAACTAAAAATGCAGCAAATTATCCTATACAAGGAGTACTTCGCTAAACAGTATAATATCGACCCAGAACAAATTGATGTTGAATTCTTCATCGTTAAACGTAAATTATATGAAAATCTTGATTTTCCTCAAAAACGCATTCAAATCGTTGAGCCCGCTTCAGGTAAAGGCAAACGCACTAAAGCAGTATCACATATTACAGAATTTATCAATACAGTATTCAACCCTGATGGTACTTATAAATCAACAGAGCTAGTCAAGAATGTGTCTAAGGAATCATGTCAGTGGTGTCCGTTCAAAGACAATAAAGAACTATGCAATAAAGATTCGTCTTTCTAATTCTGTTATATATTTATATACAAATATAATAATATACAAAAATGGGAAAAAATGAGCAATTAGTCTTGACAAGTGTAAAAGTACACGGAGACATATTTGAGGAATTTAAAATGGCCTCTATAAAAAACAAATTTAATTTACAAAAGTTAATGAATAGAGCAATGCATTTATATTTAAACAATGATGAATTTAGATCACAAATTCATAATCACAATGCATTAGTAATGTCAGGAAGTTTATAAACAATTTAAAAATCAGTTATGCAAAATTACATTCCTAAAGATCAAAGGAAAAAAATTCTATTAATGTGCGACGACATTAGATTTACCTCTGGTATAGCAACTATGGCTAGAGAAATCGTTGTTGGTACAGCACACCATTTTAATTGGATAAATATTGGTGGTGCTATTAATCACCCAGAAAAAGGACAACGATTAGATTTATCTTCAGATACTAATAAAAATGCAGGTATTGAAGATTCATATATAATGGTATATCCAACTGACGGTTATGGTACTATTGAATTTGTACGCCAAATTATCCAAATTGAAAAACCAGACGCAATTATGTTATTTACTGATCCACGTTATTGGATTTGGTTATTTCAACATGAGCGTGAATTGCGTCAGCAAGTGCCTATCATTTATTTAAATATATGGGATGATTTACCTTACCCACTATATAACAAACCATACTATGAATCGTGTGATACATTGTTTGCTATTTCAAAACAAACAGAAAATATCAATCGTGTAGTATTAGGTGATGTAGCTAAGGATAAATTAATTAAATATGTTCCTCACGGAATAAATGAAAAACAGTATTATCCGTTAGATAAAACATCAGATGATTTTAAATCATTTGAAAAACAAGTATTTGGAGATTCTAAATATGATTTTGTTACATTCCATAATGCTCGTAATTTAAGACGTAAATCAACATCTGATTTAATTTTAGGATTTAAAACGTTTTTAGATACATTACCAAAACAACAAGCTGATAGATGCGCTTTAATTCTACATACAGATGCTGTTGATGATAATGGTACTGATTTACCTAAAGTAATTGAAATGTTACTGGGGGACAAACAGCAAAATATCTTTATCTCTAATCAAAAAATAAATACAGAACAGTTAAATAAATATTATAACTTAGCCGATATTACAGCGTTGATATCCTCGAATGAAGGTTGGGGATTATCGCTTACCGAATCAATGATGGCGGGTACTCCGATTTTAGCAAATGTAACTGGAGGTATGCAAGATCAAATGCGTTTTGAAGATGAAGATGGTAATTGGATTAAATTTACAGAATCATTTGGTTCAAACCATTTAGGCAAATACAAGAAACACGGTAAATGGGCATTTCCAGTATTTCCAAGTAATATTTCATTAATTGGTTCTCCTCCAACACCATATATCTTTGATGATAGATGTGATTTTAGAGATGTAGCTTCTCAATTATTAGATGCATATGCTTTAAAAATGGAAGATGCTAATGAATACAACAAATTAGGAGAAGCAGCCCGCGAATGGGTAACATCAGACGAATCAATGATGACTGCAGCTAATATGGCTAAAAACATTATTGAAGGAATAGATAAAACATTCGATACATGGGTGCCACGTCCTGTATTTAACTTGATTAAAATTGAAGATTATAAACCAAATTATTTAAAATACCCAGTAGCAGAACATGAATAAGCCGTTATGTGTAGTTAGCTCACCTGTAGATACATTCTCAGGATATGGAGCACGTTCAAGAGATTTTATTAAATCATTAATTAAAGCTAAAGGCGATGAATGGGATATTAAATTATTATCTCAGCGTTGGGGTTCTACTCCATTTGGGTTTCTAAATGAAGAAATTGAGGAGGAAAAAGATCTATTAAGTAGAATTATCCCTGCAATGACTGTTCAACCAGATGCTTGGTTTCAAATCACTGTACCTAATGAGTTCCAAAAAGTAGGAAAATATGTGAATATAGGTGTAACTGCAGGAATTGAAACTACAATATGTGATCCATCTTGGATTGAAGGTTGTAACAGAATGGATTTAACTTTAGTATCATCCCAACACGCAAAAACAGTATTTGAAAATAGCCAATTCGAACAAAAAGATTCAACTACAAATAAAACTACAGCTATCATTAAGTTAACATCTTCTGTAGATGTATTATTTGAAGGTGTAGATTTAAACAAATACTTTAAAACAACACCTGCTAAAACAGATTTAACATCAGAATTATCTAAAATTAAAGAAGATTTCTGTTTTCTATTTGTAGGACATTGGCTGCAAGGAGAATATGGTGAGGATAGAAAGAATGTCGGATACATGATTAAAGCGTTTTTAGAGGTATTTAAAGGTAAAACTAATGCTCCTGCTTTGATTATGAAAACTAATTCAGCTACAACTTCAATTATGGATAGAAATTCAATGTTAGAAAAAATTGAAGCGGTTCGTAAAACAGTTAAAGGTAGAGTACCAAATATCTACTTAGTTCATGGTGATTTAGAAGACGAAGATATAAATGATTTATATAATCATTCTAAAGTTAAAGCGATGGTATCATTTACTAAAGGTGAAGGATATGGTCGCCCACTATTAGAATTTTCAGTTACAGAAAAACCAGTAATTGCTTCTGGTTGGTCAGGTCATATTGATTTCTTAGATAAAGATGCTTCTATTTTAGTAGGAGGTGAATTAAAACAAATCCACTCATCAGCAGTAGTACCTAATATGTTAATTGCTGAATCGCAATGGTTTGCTCCAAATGATGGACAAGCAGGATACGCTTTAAAGGAAGTATTTGAAAATTATAAAAAATATCTCCCATTAGCTAAAAAACAAGCAAATATATCTAAAACTAAATTTTCATTAGATAAAATGACTGAACGATTAAGTCAGATTTTAAATGAAAAAACTAATCCAATACCTAAATTCATCCCATTAACATTACCTAAACTTAATAAATTAGATTTACCTAAACTAAATAAATAATGGAAGACATACAAGATTGTCCTATTTGTGGAACTGAATCCAGTGTATTTGAAGTAAAAATGTCAGGAGTTAATACTCGAATTTGTCAAAGTTGTGGATACCAAACTAATGAGGGGATGGTTGATGGATCTGATGTAGAAAAATCAATATTTGAATCACAACCAGAATTATTTAAAGATCTAAAATTAGTTGATGATGATGGATTCGTATGGTACCCAACAGTACTAAATGAACAAAATCAAGCTATGCTATTTCCAGATGGAAAGAACGCAGATAATTGGGGGTGGAGAGTAGCAGAATATGTTTTAATTGGTGAAAATGATAAAGCATTAATCGGGCAAACACATAAATTAAATATGGCGGATTCAGTTATATATCCTAATATAATGTTCCCTGCCGCTTTATATGCTTATTCAACTTTAATTAAAGACGACAATGAAGTTTAGTTTTGCAGTAACAGTATGTAATGAATTAGAGGAGATAAAACAACTTCTCCCTAATTTATTAAAAAATAAACAAATACAAGATGAAATCGTTATCTTGTATGATGAAAAAAATGGTACTCCTGAAGTATTAGAATACCTCCTTACATTCAATAAATTACCTAATGTACAAACGTGGCGTAAATTAGATTTTAATGGTCATTTTGCAGATTGGAAGAACCAATTCCTAGAATACTGTACAGGCGATTACATTGTTCAAATTGATGCTGATGAATTACCATCAGATGAATTTTGGGTATATTTACCTGCTTTATTTGAATCCAATCGAGGATTAGCAGATTCATTTTATATTGCACGACGTAATACAGTTGATGGATTAACTCCAGAACATATTGCTAAATGGGGGTGGATGGTTCAAAAAATTGATAATAAGGAATTAATTAATTTTCCTGATTGGCAACATCGCATATTCAAAAATAATGGTAAAATAAAATGGAAAAATAAAGTACATGAAGTACTTGAAGGATATGGATCTCTTTCATACATTCCAGCTGAATTATTTTTATGGCATCATAAAGATATTAAACGCCAAGAAAAACAAAACGCATATTACGACACATTATAATGATAAATAAAGGTACTAAAATAGTTGAAAATCAATATTTAGAAGATACTATAAAATCATATGAACAGAATGATTTAGATATACTGATTATTGGAGAATGTGAAAGTGAAGAAAATGTTATACAAACAGTATTACAATGTAATAAACATAAACATATTCAATGTGTAGATATTTTACCACTTCAACCCAATTCATCCCTAGAGAAAATTATAAAAAATAATCCTACAGTAACATTTACACAGACTGATTTTGTTAAGAATAATTTAGGTAAAAAATATGATGTAATAGTTTGTATAAGTGTATTAGAACATTTTGGGATGAGGTGGAATGGTGAAAAAATGTTTGATAAACTAAATTCAGGTGATGATGATATATTGTGGAATTATGATTTAGTTGGATTATTAAAAATGGGGGAATTATTAAAAAATAAAAATAGTAAAGCAATAATAACGCTTCCAGTAGGTCCTTATATGAATTATTTAGATAATGGTTTACCTTTTTTAAGATATTATGATATTAAAAGGATGAATATATTTGAAGAAATATGCATTAATAATAATTTATCAATTAATAATGAAACATTCTATTACACTCCAGATTTTCAAAACTTTGAAAAAGTAACCAAAGATATATCTAAACCAGAATATAACGGATATATTAATAGTTATACTCCTAATTGTATATGGGCATTTAATATTCAACAGAAATGACATTAAAACAGTTAATTAACCAATCAGCTTATGGTACTATTGGTTATATTGGATCTGGAAATGATTTGATTAAAGTAGATAAATACTTTGCTCATAATAGAGAAATAATAAATCAATATGCTCATATTATAATAGCTACTAATTTTGATAATGAAGAATACATCAATACCCATACTTTAATATGTAAACATCATTTCCCAAACTGTATAATATTAAATTCAACTAATAATAGAGGACACAATTTTGGAACAGCTGACTTAGATAATATATTATTTAATTATTGCAAAGAAAATAATATCGAATGGTTATGTAAATCAGCTAATGATATGATAATTCACAGTGAGTTACTTGATAAAGAAGTAAATGAAGCTGATTTTTATTACTTTATGTCTATTGGATATGGGTGGTTATTAGAAAAATATGATTTAGATTTAGATAAGTTTATAAATGATGATTATTTTTACCCACAAACTAATTTTTATTTTATTAATGTATCTAAAACAGATTACTTAAATGATGCTCATTATATTAATAAAACTTACAACTATACTAAATCATTAAACAACTACAATGGTCGTGTATGGGAATACATTGAAAATTGGAGTTGTGAGAAGTTTTTAAAAGACTGTGTAGAAAGAAACAATCTTAAAATAGAACATTTATTAATGGGATCTACTTATATTTCTTTATTAAATTTCATTAAAGATCAAAAATGCCAAGATCCAAGCCATAAAAACATAATGATGGAAAACATATGCCATCTACATTTTCCAGAACAAAACATAATATATATTTAAATCATGGTTCAAAACTTAGAAGAATTAGTAAATAATTTATATCGTATTCCGTCTGATATAAATGAGCACATCCCAACATTAATAAAATTTGCTCAAGATTCGCCTCATATTACTGAAATGGGGGTTAGAGGAATTTGTTCTACATGGGCATTTTTAGCTGGAGCTCCTCAAAAATTAATATCATATGATTTAGAAGACCCATCAAAATGGGGAGGTGATATAAATAATGTGTATGAAACAGCTCAAGCATATGGGTTAGATTTTGAATTTAAAATAGCAGATGTTTTAAAAATTGAAATTGAAGAAACTGATTTTTTATTTTTAGATACGTGGCATGTTTACGAACAAGTAAGAGATGAATTAGCTCTTCACGCTTCTAAAGTACGTAAATATATCGGATTCCATGATATTGTGTCTTGGGGGGAAAACGGTGAAACACCAGGATATGAAGGTATCAATCGAGCTATTTCTGAATTTTTAGAAACCCATCCAGAATGGGAAATTGCAGAAAAACACTTAAATAATAATGGTCTACTTATAATCAAACGAGTATAATGAAAAAAAAATGTGCTGTATTTACAATAGTAAAAAATGAAAATTATTATTTACCTATTTGGTTAAAACATTATAAAAAACAATTTAATAATGAAGATATCTATATTTTAGATCATCAATCAACAGATGGATCAACACAAAATTTAGATGTAAATGTTATTCCAATTGTGAATGAATTAGCTTTTGATCATCAGTGGTTAGTTAATGTCATACAAGATTTTCAAAAACATCTACTCCAAGAGTATGAATCAGTATTATTTGCAGAGTCTGATGAATTAGTTTATTCTTTAGATGGACGATTAGATTTATTAATAGATAAATTCTTATCAGATCCACATATTAACTTTTTAAGTTGCCACTCCCATGAAGTAATTCAGGATTTAGAAAATGAACCACCCCTTAGTAAAACTGATGAGATATTAAAACATAGAAATAATTGGTTTTATTGGAATATGTATGATAAAACATTATTAACTAAAGTACCACTGCATTATGAGTGGGGATTCCACAATACTATAGGTCAACCTAAAAATTTCAAGTATGATATGTTTTTACTTCATTTACATAGATGTGATTTTGAATTAATGTTAGAACGACATGAAGAAAGAGCAACTAAATGGAAAATGAAAGAAGATGGAGGTGGAGGTCAACATAGAATAAGTGAAAGAGAAGCGTTATTAAAATTCTTTCATGATACTCCATCAACAATTGAACCAATTCCCCAACACCATAAAAACGCATTAGATGGTATTTGATTACTTAATAGTTGGTTCTGGGTTTTTTGGTTCTATATGTGCTAATGAGTTAAATAAGCAAGGATATAAAGTTTGCGTTATTGAGTCTCGAAACCACATTGGAGGTAATTGCCATACAGAAAATAAAGATGGTATCAATGTTCATACTTATGGCCCTCATGTATTTCATACATCAAACGAAGAAGTATGGGATTGGATTAATCAATATGTTAAATTCAATAACTTTACTTTACGACCAGTAGCTAATTATAAAGGCGAATTATATTCACTGCCTTTTAATATGTGGACGTTTAATAAATTATGGAATGTCACTTCCCCAGATGAAGTAAAATTAAAAATTGCAGAACAATCTAAAGGAATTATTGATCCTAAAAATTTAGAAGAACAAGCCATTAAATTAGTTGGAACTGATGTGTATGAAAAATTGATAAAGGGTTATACAACTAAACAATGGAAAAAAGATCCTAAAGATTTACCAAAAGAAATCATTAAGCGATTGCCTGTTAGGTTTACTTATGATAACAATTATTTTAATGACACATACCAAGGTATCCCAATAGGTGGTTATACTCAAATATTTGAAAAATTATTAGATGGAATCGAAGTAAGATTAGGAGTTGACTATTTCCAAGATATATTACCAGAGCATAATAAAGTTATTTATACAGGACCGATTGATAAATTTTTCAATTACAAACACGGGGAATTAGAATATAAAACAACCCGATTTGAACATGTTCATATAGATAAAGATAATTATCAAGGATGCCCATTCATGACATTTACAGATATTGAAACTGATTATACTAGATTAATTGAACATAAGCATTTTGAAGGCGTAGAAACACCAACAACCTGGATATCATATGAATACCCACATACTTATAAAGCAAACGAAACAGAACCATATTATCCTGTAAATGATAAACAAAATAATGATATATATCAAAAATACAAATATGAAGCTGATCAATTAAATGATACGATATTATTTGGAGGTAGATTAGCTGAGTACAAGTATTATGATATGCATCAAGTTATTGAAAGTGCATTGAATTTTATAAAAACTATTAAGTAATGATTGATAATAAAAAAATAATTGTAGTTACCCCAGCAGGTAGAAAACGTTATATGGAACTTCTTCTTAAATATATTTTAAGAGAAAAAGATATTATCGATGAGTATAGAATATGGGTTAATACAGGAAATAAAGAAGATATTGAGTATTTCCATAGTTTAAAAAAAGAATATCCAGGTTTTATTACATTAGATGAAAGATTTACAGAAGAACCGGATTGTGGACATAATTTTAACATCCATAGATTTTTTAATAAATGCACAGATAAGGATACAATATACATTAGATTAGATGATGACATAGTTTGGTTACAACCAGATTTTATTAAATCTATTGCTACTTTTAGAATTAACAACCCTAAACCATTTTTAGTATATGGTACTATTTTAAATAATGCTGTAATCGATAGTATAGTTCAGAAATTAGGATTATATGAAGATTTTCCATTTTTTGAATATAGTTGTATGGATTCAGTAGCATTTAATAATCCCCAAATATGTGAGCAAAAGCATTATCATTTAATTAGCAATTACTTAAGTAAATTAAAATCCCCACCTAAATTATTTGATAAGTGGGTATTAAAAAATTATGAACGAGTATCAATTAATTGCATAAGTTGGTTAGGTGAAACGTTTGAAAGATTTGAAGGTATAGTTGGAAGAGATGAAGAAGATTGGTTATCATGTGTTCATCCCCGTGAAATGTCATCTCCTAATGTAGTATATGGTGGTGCTTATTGTGTTCATTTTGCTTTTGGGCCCCAACGAGATTATTTAGATAAAACTAATATGTTAAATCAATATAACAAAATATCAAATTACTTAGACATAGATGTAGAGAATATAAATTTTTCTAAAATAAAATGGAATGAATTATCAGATATAACTAAAATATTAATATATCAAATTTTATTAGATAACAATGAAAATAATTTATAGAATATCAGACGCGGGTTATAATAAAGTAAAACCTAAATACATCAATAATAGAAACTGTTTATGGAACGCAGTTAATGTATTTAAAGATGCTGATTGGTCTATTATTGCTGATAATGTATCTGAAAAAACAGATAATATGATTCAAGAGTATGTATCTAAGGATAATATTTTTTATACTTCAGTAGGTCATGGTGCTGGTACTTTTAATATTGCTTTAACTGAAGCATTAAGTTATGACGATAATGAAATAGTTTACTTCTGTGAAAATGATTATTTACACAAACCAGGCTCACAAAAAATAATTGAAGAAGGATTGAATGAAATTGGAGCCGATTTCGTTTCATTATATGATCATCCAGACAAATATATTGACGGTGCAAATCCATACGTACAAGGTGGAGGTGAAATGACTCGTGTTATGTTATCTACATCATCACATTGGAAAGTTACTAATTCAACAACGATGACATTCGCGTCTAAAGTGAAGACACTTCGTAAGACGGAAAATGTATTGCGTGAATATACTCAAGGCAGTTATCCCCGTGATTTCGACATGTTTGTCTCATTATACAATTCAGCTCATTACTTAGTTACCCCAATACCAGGTTATTCGACTCACGGTGAGACAGCTTGGTTAACACCTTTAATCGATTGGTCAAAAATATGATATCAGTTATAATCCCAACTTATAGAGAACCAGAAGTACTTGATTTATGTTTAAGATCTTGCATTGAAGGTCAAACAAATAAAAACGAAATTATTGTTGTTGTAGATGGATTCTACGAGGAAAATAAAGAAGTATTATACAAATATCAAGATGATATTTCAGTACTTGATTTAAAACAAAACGTAGGATTAGCTCGAGCAACTAACTTAGGTGTTTATAATGCGTCTAATGATTTGATATTGATTGTAAATGATGATAATGTATTTCCTGCTGATTGGGATACACGATTAGAATCACAATACCAACCAGGTGCTGTTTATGCTCCAAATCAAATTGAACCAATTCCAAGTATATTTAGTCAATTTGTAATTAAAGATTTAGGACGTGATCCTAAAACATTTGATTTAGAAACATTTAGAGTATTTGAAGTTAATTCATCTAAAATGATTAAGGACATAAACGGATCTACTTTACCTATATTCATGTCTAAGAAAGACTATTTAAAAGTAGGCGGATGGGATGAATCATATCCTGGAGGGTGGGTTGTTGATTGTGAATTCTTTATGAAATGTAATATGAACGGAATAGGAAGTATTCGCTTATATAATGTTTCATTTTATCATTTCGTTTCAATTGGAACCAAAACCCAAGAACGTATGCAAGAATCATCAATTAAAGAGCAACAATGTCATCATTATTTTTTCTATAAATGGGGTGATTTTATAAAACGAGATCCTCAGACTAATAAAGTGTTTGTCTAAGTAAAATGTCCTTATTATCATTACATTATGAATAAAGTTTTATTACAATACGCAATCGTAGCAATGTTACTTTCATTTGGAGTATTTACATTAATTAATTATGATGTTGCTCTAGTTGATTGGACCGATTCATCTAAATTCGGATGGGTATTACTTACATTTTTTATTTATCACAACACAACTAAACAACATAGAGACGAATAATATGTTTTACTACTTAATGCTTGCCTTTCTTATATTTGTGGCTTTTGCAGCTCACGTTATTTTAGCTCATCTTGCTCATTCACTATTAGAAGAATTTGATAGTACTGGATGGTATAGATACAAACCAAAATATAAAAAATACTTACTAATACCTGGACTTCCAGAAGTAATATTAGCAATATTGATGCTTATGATATGTGGTGTAATTATATACTCCTGTATTATTAGTTTATTTGAAGATTAAATTTTAAACCCAAAACCCAAACAATTATGTTAATTGCAATTTTAGTATTGTTAGGTATCGCCGGTGCCATTTGGTACTTTGCTCGTAAGCAAACGCATACCATTTCTTTAACAGCTGAACAGATAGCTGAACGAGATCGTCAAAATGAGCGTGATGCTGCTTCAGCAGCTGCAGCTGTAGAGCCGACATCATCAATTTCATCCCCTAGTGTTGAGCAGATTGATGCTGCTTTATCAGTAGATGAATCTGCTTTTACTACTCCTGAAGTAGCAGCTGAAAAGGTAGCTATTCAAGTTCTACAAGATGAATTAGCTAAAGCACAGGAATTAGCAACGGCTGAAGTTAAATCAACTTTAGTTGAAACTCCAGTAGTTGAACCAAAGCCTAAGAAAAAACGTCGTTATTATCCAAAGAAGAAGTAACAGCACACGGTTAAAAATTAAAGGTCCTAGTTTCTAGGGCCTTTCTTTATTATATTTATATGAGAAAATAAATACTAAAATATGCATCACTTATTAGAAGACGAGATTAAAGCTATTATAGGTGAGGTAGGAGAAGAAGTAACAGCTGCTGAACCAACATCACCAGCAGTTGATATGACTCCACCTCAATCCCCAGATAGTGGATTAAAGATGGTAGTAGATGTGAACAAGAATCCAACTAAAAAGGGTATTAAAGTTCAATTCATCGTTCCTCAAGGCACAGACGAGGCTAAGAAGGAAGAAATTACCCAAAAACTAAAAACAAAATTAAATAAGGGACTAGCCGATATCGGATTATCAGTTGATACCGATTTAGATGTACCATATCAGAATGTAGTTGGATTTTTAATCCGATTAGAGAGCTTTAAATTATTTATCAAAAACATTTTAAACCCTAATTCTGATGAGCAAGCGAGTAATACCGAACCTACAGTTTAATATAAACGGAGAAGGTGAACCTGATTACTCAGTAATTAGGGAAAATGAAATTATACAAGATATTGTTTATTCTCAAACAGTATGGGGGATTAGAGAAGCTATTAAGCGTAAAGCAAAACACGCTAAAATAATAGAAATCAATTCAACCGGAAATTATTTAACAGTAGATAAACAAGATTTTGAATCAGCATTAAATAAATCAATCTCATACTATGAAAAGTTTGAAGATTATGAAACGTGTGCTGAAATTGTAAAATTAAAAGAAAAGTTATGAGCGTAGATAAAGAGATTGAAGGAATTCAAAACCAAATTAATAGTATTATTGGTGCTAACACTAAAATAATACGTCGTAAGAAAAATAATGAAGATATCAAACATGAATTGTTTATCAACATTATTACTCAAATTGAATTAGTAATCAATCGCTCTACATTAGTACATTCAGACTTCAAAATCGATCTATCAGATTACGATGAAATGTATTTACAAATCATTGATAATCTGATTTATTTATCATTTGGAACTCAAGCAGCCGATTTAATTATTCATTATTGTTATGACCGTATTGAAATGGACGGATCAATTCCATATACTGATGTAAATGGAAATGAACGTGAAATATCTAATCCTGAACAATTGTGGCATGCTGTAAAACAATTGTTATAAATGGCTAAAGCTAAACCATTCAATAAAGAGGACCTATTAAGGGCCATGAGACATACCAAATCAATTAGGGCTGCGGCTCGTTATTTGGGGTGTTCTTATCAGCACTTATGGCCATTTATGAAATCATACCGTATAGATGATAACGATCCTAATTCTCCTACTTTGTTTGAAACACATAAAAATCAAACCGGAGTGGGTATTCCTAAATTCTTGCCGAATCGTCGTAAAGAACCGAATGTTAAGGCTATACTCGAAGGCGAGGACGGCTGGCAGAGCTTTACACCCGAAAAAATTAAAATCAGGGCAGTCGAAGAAGGATATTTAAAAGAATGTTGTGATATGTGTGACTTTTCAGAACGACGAGTTACAGATTATAAAATGCCATTATTGATGCATTTTCGAAATGGTAATAAAGTAGATTACCGATTAGAAAATCTACAATTGTTATGTTATAATTGTTACTACTTATATGTAGGTGAAGTACTTACAGGTAACCAAATACGTTCTATAGAATCAAATCAGGAAACAAAACAAGTTGATTTTGATTGGCAGTTAGATGAAGATCAAATAGCTAATATGAAAGCACTTGGATTGTGGGAAGACGACGAACCCGAAGAAAATAGCTTAATTGCTAGGAATAAATAATTTTCCTTATTATCTTTAAATAAATAAAAAAACAAGTTATGAATTTAGCAAAAGCATTAAAAGTAAAAAACAAGAAACTAGCTGAATATAGTAAGACTTTACAAAAGGTATTGGCTTATAATAGCTATGATGTAACCAGTAAAAAGGATTACAACGCAAAAACTTTACTTCAATTAGCAGAAGTACAGTTACAACAGTATGTAGATTTTAAAACTGCAATCCATAAAGCATCGGAACCTATTAGACATAAAATCTTTATGATTGGAGAGTTGAAATCATATTTAAATCGTATTCAAAGTTTATCTACAACTGAAGGTGTTTACCGAGATAGATATGCCCCTGAAGGATCAACTTTTGCAGCCGATATCACTCAATTAGAGAAGGATGAAAAGATCGTAGAGATAGAAACAGCAATCGAATCATTGCAGGATGAATTAGATTACTTTAACGCTACAACTGAGATCTAAAGATATTAACACTTTAGCTAACTGAAGAGATTGAAAAAAGGCTACTGTCTTAGGACGTCTATCTATAAAACTGATATCGATGATGTACTCAAAATTCAAGATTCATGTTTTCAAAACGTAAGCCACAAAGTTCAAAACTCTGTCTACCTTTTTTATCTTGGATGTTAGCTAAATGTGTTATAATTCGTAAATATAACTAAACAAAATAAATATGGCACAGTATTTCACAGTAAAAGCCGTTTTCGAAGTAGAAGACGCAAAAGGTAAAATTAAAAAACAAACAGAAACTTATTTAGTTGATGCAATGTCAGTTACTGAAGCTGAAGTACGCATTACAGAATATCTATCTGGGCGTGGTGAGAATGATTTTGAAGTAAAATCAGCATCCAAATCAAATATTGTTTCAGTAATCGAAGCATAATATTTATCAGTAATGAAAGAACAAGACGAATTCGAACCGCTTATAATTAAAGGAGGTAAGTTTGGCACACCCGGACCTGAGTATAGGTTAGAGATTGCTAAGCAAACTGTTAAAGCGGTCGAATTTGCTTGTAATCATAAGATAAAATATGTTATTGCTTGTATCATATTGTCACCAACAATAGGAGGTATGAATATGGCTACATCATTAGCAATGGATGATACTGATTATTTAGAAAATTTAGATGGTTGTTTACCAACATTAGAAGAAGCAGAAGAATATGAGTATTGTGCTAAGGTTATGAAGTTAAAGGAATTAGTACCGACTATTAAATTTACTCGTAAAAAACTTAAAAAATCAATTGTAGATGCAATCTCCGAACTATAAACCACGCGACCCAAAAACACCACTCGATATTGATATCGATAATATTGCTTATAATGAGACATATGAGGAGGATTTGGAATATTATGGATTAGAAGAAATTATTGAACCGTTAAATGAATTGGATGGTGATAGATGGGAAGTAATTTGGGCAGATGAAGATTTATTTGATGATGACGATGATTATGATGAGTTTCCTGAAGATTTATTCGCTGAAGATGATATAAATGACTTTGTAGATTAATTATGACTACTCAGGAAATAAAAAAATCTCAACGTCAAATGCTAATTAAAGCAATTGCTGATTTATATGAACAATGTGAGGACGATACATTATCTACATTAACATTAGAATTAAATTATAACCCATATAATATGGGACATAAAATAACAACAACACATCACACAATAGGTTATGCAGAACGATATCCAAACTCCGATAACGGAGAGCTTAATTCGTGAGGTAATTACTTCATACGACAGATATAGAGGACAATATAAATTAAATACTCTATTAATGATGACGCCTGATGAAATTATTAAGCAAATTGCTGAAGATTTGAAACGAGAACATGCTGAAAATAAAAGATAAACATTTTGAACCACTAATACCTAAACAGAAGCTGAATGCTATGATTAAGGCATTAGCAATGGAAATAATACATGACCAAAATTATAACCCAGTATTAGTTATAGTATTGAAAGGAGCTGGTATATTTGGAGCACATTTAGCTGAACAATTATATCCATTAAGCCCAGAATTAGAATTCGTTAGATTGTCATCATATGAAGGTACTGAATCTACAGGTGAAGTAAAACAAGTTCTTGGAATATCCCGCGACCTCTATAAACGTAATATAATTATAGTCGAGGACATTGTTGAGACTGGCTTAACAATGGTTGAATTAAAAGACTATCTAATTAATGAGAAGCAGGTTAACAGCGTTAAAATATGTTCTTTATTTACACGCCCCAAGAATTACAAGACTAATGTGGTTGTTGATTACGTAGGAATGGAATTAACCGATGATGAATTTATTGTTGGTTTTGGATTAGACTACGATGAACAAGGACGTTGTTTAGATGAAATTTATAAACTCGTAGAGTAATACAACAGTAATATTAGAAATTGTTTAGTAATACTGTCTTTAATATCTATACATGGATTTAAAACCCAATATAGATGAAGTTATTAAGTACATTTTTAATTAGTTATTTTAGTTTATTTACTCTTCAAGCACAACATACCTTATCAGGTAAAGTAAAAACAAATAGAGAAGAACTTATAGGTGTAACAGTTTGGCTTACCAATAATACAACCAACAAGAAAATAGGAACAACATCTGATATAGATTCTCAATATCAATTTCTAAATCTACCTAAAGGAAATTATTCATTAAAAGCAACTTTTGTTGGGTATAAAGAATACAATAAACAAATACAAATTGAATCAACCACTAATTTAAATATCCTATTAAACGAGGATACTAAAATATTACAAGAGGTTGTGGTAATGCAAGTTGTAAAAAAAGAAACTACAAACGCACTTGTTAATACACTTAAATTATCTTATGTTGTAGCTGATGGATTATCAGCTGAGTCTATAAAGAAAACACCAGATAGAACTGTTGGTGATGCACTTAAAAGAGTTAGTGGTGTAACAATCCAAAACGATAAATTTGTTTTAGTTAGAGGTTTAGCTGATAGATACAACTCGGCTCTACTAAACAAATCAATCCTACCATCAACCGAACCCGATAGAAGAGCATTCTCATTTGATATTATCCCAACATCACTAATAGATAATATTATCATCAACAAAGGAGCATCAGCAAACCTACCTGGTGATTTCGCAGGAGGATTGGTACAAATAACAACAAAAGAAGTTAGTGGTGATTTCTTTAATATATCATTGGGAGGAAGTTGGGGTTCACTATCAACGGGACAGGATTTTAGGTTGGTAGGCCCAATACAATTCCCATCAACATTTCCATCAACAAACGGATATAGAATTGCTGGATTGGGTGATAGAAGAGCATACACTAAACTAATAGGTTCACCACAATCCGAAGAGTTTTCATCTATTCCAAACTTAAATGGTAATTTATCATTTGGTGTTGTGAAAAACAAATGGAATATCTTATTCAGTTCAACTGCAAGAAACACATACTCTGCCAACACAACGGAAAGAATTGATTATCAATCATCAACTGAATTGGCATACAATTACAAAGACTTAAATTACTCAAATGTACAATCTCTAAATGGATTATTAAACATAGTTTATTTAGGGGAGAATCGTTATAGTTTAAAAACACTTGCTAACTACCAAAACGAAAAATCATTTTTAAGTAGAGTTGGTGAGAACTATGATAATGTTCAGTATGTAGATAGTAAATCATCTAACTCAATTCAAAAGTTAGTATTCAATACACAATTCGAAGGTAAGATTAAAACATTAGATTTTAATGTGGGATATAATCTTATGTTAAGAGACCAACCCGATTATAGAGTAACACCTTATATATCATCTTTATACACAACCACACCTTACTCAATAGCATGGAGAGATACCTATCGTTTTTGGAGTGTAATGGATGAAAACTCATTCAATGGGGGATTGAACAAATCCATAGGAGATATTCGTTTAGGAGTGGGTTACTTGAAGAAATTGAGAAACTTCAAAGCAAGAATATTCAGATACGAATCAACTGATTTATTAAATGAAATCACAAACAACACCGATAGATATACTGCAGATTTTGATTTGGCAAACGGATATGTAATGTATGAAAAAGAAATCAATAATCTAAAAGTAAATACAGGTTTTAGAACGGAATATAATTTATTCAAAGTTCAAACATCCGATTTTAGTGGACAGAAAATTTCAGTAGATAGAGAGTATTTGGATGTGTTACCATCATTAAACGCAACATATTCAACATCGGAAAAAACAAAGGTTAGATTATCGGTAAGTAAAACATTAGCACGACCTGAGTTTAGAGAAGTAGCTAATTTCGCCTACTATGATTTCGTTCGTAATGCCCAATTATTAGGAAATCCAAACTTACAAAAAACGGATATATTCAATTCAGATATAAAGTTTGAGTTGTATCCTAAATCGGGTGAGAACATATCAATTGGTTTCTTTGGTAAGAAGTTCTTTAATCCAATTGAGCAAGTTGTAGCGGATGGTTCAGTTCCATCAAATCTATTACTAACATATAAAAACCCAAATGAAGCATTAGTATATGGAGTTGAGATTGAACTTCGTAAAAAATTAAATGATTGGTTGGATTTATATTCAAACACATCATTCATCAATTCGGAAGTTGATATAAACGGAGTTAAAAGACAATTGCAAGGACAATCAAACTATGTAGTAAATGGTGGATTAAACTTACATAAAAATAACAATACATTCAACATATCATACAATAGAGTTGGAGATAGAATATCGGCAGTAGGATTTCAAGGATACCCTGATATATTTGAAAACTCTCGTGATGTAGTTGATATTGTTATTCTTCGTAAAATTAAAAACGGAGAAATTAAATTAGCAGTATCTGATATATTCAGACAACCATTTGAATATTACCAAAAACCAAATCGTACTTTAATCAAAACCAATAATGAAACTACAATTTCATTAACACTAAATTACAACCTATGAAAAAACTATTAGTATTATTCGCAAGTTTAACAATGTTTGCATGTTCAAAGGATTTAGGTGGAGATATAGCACCTTTAAATGTACCAACATCAACTACTTTAAGTGGAAACATTTCGGCAACTACAACTTTAACGGCTGATAAGGAATGGACATTAAAGGGATATGTTTATGTAACAGACGGAGCTAAACTTATCATTCAACCTGGCACAATTATCAAATCGGATATTAGTGAGAAAGGTGCATTGTGTATTGAAAGAGGAGCACAAATTATAGCAGAAGGAACTGCAACAAAACCAATTGTATTCACATCGGGTAGACCAGCAGGAGAAAGAACACCTGGTGATTGGGGTGGTATTGTAATATTGGGTAGAGCAAAAACTAATAGAACATCAGAGCCAACTATTGAAGGTGGTATTGGTAGAGCATATGGTGGAACTAACGATTTAGATAATAGTGGTGTTTTAAAATATGTTCGTATTGAATATGCTGGTGTTGCAGCAATGCCAAACTCTGAAATAAACGCACTAACACTAGGAGCAGTTGGTAGTGGAACAATCATTGAGAATGTACAAACTATCTACGCTAACGATGATGCATTTGAGTTCTTTGGTGGAACTGTATCGCCTAAAAACTTATATGCATACGGGACTGCGGATGATGATTATGATTTTGATTTTGGATATAGAGGTAAAGTATCTAATTCAGTATCAAAGAGAGACCCACAATTCGTAGATAATGGTGATGCTGGAAATGGTGTAGAATGTGATAATGATGGAACAGGTTCATCAGCAGAACCATTTACACATCCTATATTAGATGGTATTATTTTAATTGGACCAAACGATGCTGCTGCTTTAACTAATCATAATTTAGCAATGCGTTGGAGACGTGCTACACAATTTGAAGTTTACAATTCTACAATCATTGGATATATGAAAGGTGGATTCTCAATGGAAAGTAACGAAACTGCACAATTCTATAAAGATGGTGTAAGTAAGTTTCAGAACAATAAAATCGGTTCATTTAATTCATTAAACTTTATCAGTAAAGCAACTACTATTATTACATCCGATGCAGTTAAAACAAAAGCATTAAGTGAAGGTAATACTGAAGTAACTTTAACTCCAACCGAAATAGAAACTTTATCTAAACCAAATTGGACAGCAGGTTGGACAAAATTCCCAACAAAAGGAAATTAGCTTTTAAAAATTTCTTTATTATATTTATAGTATAAAAAAATAAAAGTTATGAACCCATTATTACTAACCGACGGTTATAAAACCGGTCATCACCAACAATATCCTAAAGGAACAACTTTAGTCTATTCAAATTTCACTCCACGCAGCAACAAATATGCTCCGAATGGATGTGATCAAGTAGTATCATTTGGCCAACAAATGGTTGTACAACAAATTCACGAAGCATTTCAAAACGAATTCTTTAGCAAACCTAAAGATGAAGTATGTGGTGAAATGAAACGTGAATTATCGATGTACTTAGGTACTGATTATGATGTATCACATTTTGAAGCGCTACACGATTTAGGTTACTTGCCTATCCATGTTAAGGCAATCGAGGAAGGAACATTAGTACCAATCAAAGTACCAGTATTAACAATTTACAATACACATCCTGATTTCTATTGGGTAACAAATTATTTAGAGACAATTATCTCTAATTTGTTATGGAAGCCAATGACGTCAGCTACAATCGCTCACACATACAGAAAAGTATTAACTAAATGGCAAGAAAAAACCGATGCTGAACGTGGTTGGTTTATTGATTGGCAAGGACATGACTTTTCAATGCGTGGTATGGATTCAGTTGATGCTGTTATTAGTTCAGGATTAGGTCACTTAACATCATTTTCAGGAACTGATTCATTACCTACATTATACGGTGCTAGAAAGTATTATGGCGAGACTGGATTTGTAGGTGGTAGTGTTAATGCTACAGAACATAGTGTAATGTGTGCTGGTGGTTCTGATGATGAGGTAGGTACATTCAGACGTTTAATTGAAACATACCCAACAGGCATCTTATCAGTTGTATCCGATACTTGGGATTTATGGAAAGTATGTACTGAACACGTAGTAACATTGAAAGATGAAATTATGGCACGTGATGGTAAATTAGTTATTCGTCCTGACTCAGGTGATCCAGTAGATATTTTATGTGGATTGAATTCAAATCACCCAACAATAATGGACCAATCACAGTTATTACCTGAATATAAAGGTGTAATTGAATTACTTTGGGATGTATTTGGTGGTACTATTAACAAACAAGGTTATAAAGTATTAGATAGCCATATCGGAGCCATTTATGGTGACTCAATTACAATTGATAGAGCAAATGAAATATGTAAGCGATTAGAAGCTAAAGGATTCGCTTCAACAAACGTAGTATTAGGTATTGGTTCATTTACATATCAGTTCAATACTCGTGATACATTTGGATTTGCAATGAAAGCTACTTATGTTGAATTAGAGGAAGAATTTTTAGCAACACCTGAAAGTGTTGAATGGGGTGTTAGAACAATTGGTAGAAACATATTTAAAGACCCAATTACAGATGATGGAACTAAAAAATCAGCTACTGGTTTATTATGGGTAGATAAAAATACTGATGGTGATTATATTTTACATGATAAAGTAACATGGGAAGGTGAGGATAGAGGTTATTTACAAACCATTTACAATGATGGTAAGTTTGAAAACACAACAACATTAACTGAAATTAAAAATAGACTAAAATGAAAGTAATCAAACCAAAAGATGAATCATATTACAATCATGATTCTATAAAAATATTCCTAGCAGGATCAATTGAAATGGGTGCTGCTGAAGATTGGCAATCAGTAATTCCTAAGATGTTTGAAGCTAAAGAAAATCTAACATTCTTTAATCCAAGACGAGATGATTGGGATAGTTCATGGAAACAGAATGAATCTAACCCTGAATTTAACTACCAGGTAAATTGGGAAATGGATAAACTAAATGCATCCAATATTATCTTTATGTACTTTTCACCTGAAACAAAATCACCAATTTCATTACTTGAATTAGGATTATATGCTGATAGTGAGAGAATGATTGTAGTATGTCCTGATGGGTTTTGGAGGAAAGGCAATGTGGATATTGTATGTACTAGATATGGAATTCCTCTGTATGAAACATTAGAGAAAGGTATAGGTGCCTTACATACTAAATTAAGATTTACTAAGTAAATTTCTTAATTACCTTTACGATATAAAATAAAAAATATGCTAAACTTAAATTTAACCAATGTTGAAACTTCAGATATTAAATTTGAAGTATCCAAATTTCCAGACGGGCAACAAACACTCAATTTAAAATCATCACGTTATGAAGTAAATAATGAAGATATTGTTATTAAATCACGTTTGAATAGCTTTAAGGATTTAGAGATTATTATCTGTGCTAATCAAGCATTAAAAAATGCAGGCGCAGATAGTGTTTCATTATATGTTCCTTATTTCTTAGGTTCACGTTCTGATCGTAAGTTTCAAGAAGGTGGTGTTAATTATCTAAAACAAGTTATCTGCCCTATTATCAACTCACAAAACTTTAAACGAGTAGTTACTATGGATCCACATAGTGATGTGTTAGAGGCATGTTTAAATAACTATGATAAGAAAAATAACTTTGAATTAGTTAAATTTGCTTTAACTAAAATTGATAACAAACAAGATGCACAAGAAAGAACAGCATTAATATCACCTGATGCAGGTGCATTAAAAAAGATATATGATGTAGCTAAATATTTCAAAATTACAAATGTAACTACAGCATCTAAAGTTAGAGATATGATTACAGGTAATATCATTAAAACTGAATTACCAACAATGGATTTAGATGGTATTGAACATATCGTTATTATTGATGATATCTGTGATGGTGGTAGAACATTCATTGAATTAGCTAAAGTAATTAAAGAACAAACAGATAAACCAATCTATTTAATCGTTACTCATGGTATATTCAGTGCTGGATTAAAACCATTATTTGAATATTTTGAAGGTATCTACTGTACTGATTCAATTGATGATATTCATAAAACATCATTTGCAGGTGAAAAAGTTAAACAATTGAATGTATTTTAAAAATTTCTTAATTATCTTTACTACGTACTAAAAGATAATATCATGAAGTTAGAATTAGAAGAATGGATTGAAAGTGGTTATGGTTATCCTGAATTTGATGACGAGCCATAAATTAAGTAGTCAGGTGGTGGAATGGTTAGACGCACGTATATCTTGGGGAGTGACCCTCTGCATTCAGTTATACGATTGAATGAACGTGATTCAATACAGGTTCGAATCCTGTCCTGACAACTAAAAACAAGTGACGACTGTGGTGTAATCCCACGGTATATAAAATCCAAAATGGTCCTGTTGAAGCCGGAATAGTCATACAGGTCAGGAGAGAGTTACTATAAGTGGGGAGTAATTAACCCAATACGAAAGGCAACCACCAATAAAATGGTTATGATGTACAAATGAGTACAATAAACTTGTTTTTAAAATAGTCAGGTGGCGGAATGGTAGACGCTACTAGAGTGAAATGCCGGAAGTCTCCTTGATGCATCAAGCAATGTCAACTCTTGAGACTGTGCAGGTTCGAATCCTGTCCTGACAACAATAGGTGAACTAACGCCATCCGTGAAATACGGAACCACTTGCAGAAACCTA
>Ga0247723_1000249_pt1 | contig 35609 bp, 58 predicted proteins | sample MSEWelMarce5H_FC_FD_189079 | JGI IMG/M metagenome (GOLD analysis project Ga0247723, IMG submission 189079) | Subsurface sediment microbial communities from gas well in West Virginia, United States - MSEEL Well Study Marcellus 5H_FC | ecosystem: Environmental > Terrestrial > Deep subsurface >... | reverse complement strand
GCGTATTGCACGTTTCCCTAATGTTATTATTATCAATAATATTTGGTTCTAGCGGAACATTTGCTAATGACAAATCATCAAGCGACTTATTAGCAACTGCTTTCCTTAATGATCCAATTGTATCTTTACTAATTTTAGTTGCCCCTAGCAAACCCATAGTCTTAGCAGCTCCAGCAGGGTTCAATGCGCCTGATAAAAGCTCAGTAGTTTGGTTTAATAATCCTTGCTGCTCAGGAGGAAGTAACCCTTTAGACGTTAAATAAGCTGTCGATCCTACTGCTTCTTCAGGCTTTAATAGTCCTGTCGCTGTAAATGGCAATGCAGCCAAATCAACAAATCCTGTGGCTAATTGAGGAATACCCCTAGCGGCTGATAATCCTAAACTTCTTAGCGTTTCCTCAAGTGTTGCCATAGAAAACCTCGTACATATCTGGTCTGTTAGTCTTTATCCACTCACGTGGTTCTTCATGGCACTTAGCAAAGTCTGTTCCAACCGTCTGACTTCCTGCATGATGAACATATCCACGACTTACAAAGTGCTGATAACCAGCCTTGTTTAAGTCATGACATATTATATTGTCTGAATACCAATTAGTGCTAGGGAATTGTGCTACATCCCATGCCTTCCTACTTATAGCCGCAAATATGGGAGCAATTACATCAACCATCTTTATATGGTTCTCGCTATTCCAACGCAGCCCGACAATAGTATCTTCGTCTACTGGTACTCTTATATTCTGATCTGGCAATACGTAATCTGATCTCGCTCCTAGAAAGCCAGTTAAGAACTCCCTAGTAACCATATCCCAATCTTCTTGCATCTTTTCAATAGTATTTGGCGTTAGCACTACGTCATCGTTAGCAATAATTAATGAATCGTAATTCCCTGCCTTAAACGCATATCCGACAATCTCGTTATACGCATCTCCGAAATTGGTAGCAGTATTTGGTCGGAACACGACTCGATCATTTTTAAGTCTTGCTCTAATCTTTCCCCACAACTCCAGACTATTTCCACTAATGTATATTGGTAATTCTGCTGCATATTGATTAATGCTCTCCAATAATACGTGGATGCTTGGGCTATCTACCGTAGCGATTACGATTGCTTGCAAGTTATCTCCATAAATAAAGTTGGTACTCGCTGCGTCTGTTTGATCTGGCAGCTTATGGAACTACCACAGCATCCGCTTTCCCAACACGGCTGAGGACTGCGCTCGCTCACTGAGCCGCCTAGTCACTAAGGACACTCCGCTGATCTTGCCGTTTCGATCCGGACTCTACCTCGGCAAACCAATCCTCATGCGTGTTGAGACTGTAAACTTAAAACCTACCGACTATAAACTTATCTTAGTTAAAACTACCTTCATTGAATCTACTGCTCTAGGAGTACGCATAATCTCATCGTCAGGAATACCCTTATCCATCATTTTCTGACCAATTTCTGACAATTTAAATTCCATCGACGTTAGATTGAATCGATCTTCCCACCCTAGATACCAGTGCCAATCAGTGTAATACAGCCAGCTATTCTCGTTAAACGCTCTAACGTGTGTCGGATCTTGCCATGCACCAAGACTTAGCTCATACGGTACGTTAATGTGTAACTCACCGCCAACCTCTAATATGTCCTTAATATTCGTCATTGACGACACAAGGTCAGGGATATGTTCTAAAACATCGTTTGCGACGACACGTTTAAACATCCCTTTTGTAATCTCGACCTTTCCAAACCTCGGAGTATCAATAATCTGACCGAATTCAACCTTAGATATGTCTACCCACCAATCAGGATTTACTCTAAGCAATATATCTGCGTTAAAGTAATGTTCTTTCCAATCCTTGCCGGAGCCTAGATTTAACGTCTTAGGGATCATTTCTTCTTGTTTCGTGCGGATATTGCAGCAGCTTTCTTCTTAGCATCAGCTTTTGAACTAGCTCCCCATGCCTGTAGGCTTAGAAGCAGTCTAGTAGGCTCACCATCAGGTTTTCTCTCTGCCCCTGGCATATTCCCCATACGAGCTAAAAAAGACGCTCTACGTGGGTTGTCGCCACTTTTAACCGGAGCCTTTAAGTCTGAGCCAGGATTCGCAGCCTCATACGACTTGCGACCTTTCTCATTAAGCCCACCTTTAGGGTTCTTGCCAGCCTTCTTAGTCCAAGCCGCAGTCATTTCTTTACCTTCTTAGCAGTCTTAGCAGCATCTTTAAAGTCAGCCTTAGTCGGTGCACCTTTAGTACCTGGCTTACGCATCTTCTCACCAGAACCTTCAGCTATGCGCTTTTTCTTGGCATTAATTGCATCGTACAATCCCGGATCGCCTTTTTTCTTCATTTGTATGCCCCAACGTTAATTTCTAAATTATCGTCGCCCAAGAATGTAGCAACGTCTCTGCAAAAATTATAAAAATCATCAAACTCAAAATCAGATTTCATTCTATTTATTGCTTGGCAAACTAATATAGTATTGTCTTTTGTGTAACCAATTGAACTATTAATTCTCTCAATTGAAACAGTATTTAATTGACCAGCTAATAATGTCATTTGCCTACCGCTATAAGCACAAATTTGCGACTGCTCATTCCAACAATCAACAATATCTTTAATTTCTAAGGAAAAGTCTTGTTTTCTTTTTAAAGCACCTCTTTTGGCATTTAATAAAAAAACTCTTGCTCGTCCTTCTATTGTTGAGTTTTGCTTATTCCTAGATTTAATATTTCCTTCTGTGCAACATTTCTTACACCAACTATGATAACCGTCAGGAGTTTGACTATGCTTGAAGAAAAACTCAAAAGAACTTTCTTCTTTGCACTTAAAGCAAACCTTCATTTCTTAGCCTTGTTCTTAGCTGTACGTTGACCACGCTTAGGCAATGATTTACCAGCCTCACTAAGTGCAATTGCAACTGCTTGCTTCTGAGACTTAACTACAGGGCCACCTTTGCCAGAGTGCAATTCACCCTTGCCGAACTCAGTCATGACCTTAGCTACCTTCTTAGCAGCTTTCGATTTCTTCATCATTTAACATTTCCTTTACTTGAATAAGTAAGTCTTGTTCAGTTGTCTCATACTTGCGCTCAAAGGCTTTACGCCCCATTCCGTGATACCCAGTGTTTCCTCGATGGTGCTCTGGACACAATGGCAATACATTATCGTGCGAGTTTCTGACACCCATTCCTAGCCCTAAGCCACGAATATGGTGTATCTCTGCTTGAGTACCTGCATACCCTAAACGATAGCAAATTATACAACCTATGTCTGCTACTTTAGATAGATATTGCTTTTCTCTTTTCTTCATTTTTCTGCTTTATAGCTAGTAAACGTCTCACCCTGGTTGCACTCAGGGCAGCAAGTAACCGTTCCATCTGACCACGGATCACTGACGTTAGGTATCTCATCCCAATCCTCAACAAACCCACAGTAATCACATTGTGCCAAATTGCTATCATCTATTACATTATCATTTAGGAAAGTATCTTTATTCATAGTTTTTCTCTCTATTAACGTAAATTCCATTTAAGTTTGCTACTATTTTCTCACTGGAGGATATATGTACGGCATATCTATCGACGGACAAGATTTCTGGTTTGAAGCTGAAGAAGTCGAACTCATGCAAATGGATGATGATGGCATAGTCTGGAAATACGATAACGAAGCCTGTGTCTGGATGTACTTTGATGACGATGCAGACGAATGGCTTTTATACGACGAAGAAAAATTTGATCCGTTCACAAAGTCGCTCTTTCCACAGCACGATTCGACGCCTCCATCGACCGCCAGCAATCAACACGAGCCTGAGCAGCGACCAACATCCAACGTAACCGTTCTGCCTCTGCTACGGCTTCTCTAAGCCCCTCTACGCAAGTAGCGTACTCAACCGTAGTGTAAGCATCTGCTTCCTTCTCAGCCATCGTGTTTTTAAGGCTACGCTGAAACCCCAAAGCCTTGACCGTCTTACGATGCTCCGTTAAGTATGTGACATCTGCTTTAGCCTGTGCGTAAGCCTCTGCATTCTTAATCATAAAATTTATTGCTTCATTCGGATCGATAGTCATCTGTTAGTTTCCATAATAGTAATTTAGCATCATCAACACTTGTCACTACATTTACCTGACCTTTCCAGAGCTTGTGCCAATTAACTTGATCTGGAGTAAGTACCTTTTTATCACCATCCTTGATTTCAAGCAACAAGTTTTTACCTTTGAAGCCGACAACAATATCAGGACAACCTTTACCTACTGCGTGAAGATGCTGAACCGTAGCTCCTAAGTCTCTCAGTGCCTTTACAACCTTAGATTGATTATCGTCTACCCTTTTGTAAACCATACTCCGTCATCCCCTCTTGATCCTAGCTTCCATTGTTCCCTACAATCTTTCTCTAGTAACTGAGCCGTTCTATCTCCGCGTTTTTTAAGGACAATAGACAAATACTCAATAGCCTTATTTCTATCCTCAGTACGCCACTTTAATATTTGACGAACTTCGCACTGATGCCTATGTAGTTCACTGTTATCAGGCACGAAACGCCCCACGGTTATCAAAGTCTATCGGCTGTCCACCTTGTACCTCAATGAACTGCTGGCTGTTGTGCTCGAAATACAATCCATAAAACTCCTCAGCCTCACCATTCCTCTGCTTTTGGCACATTAAAAACATATCTGGCTGCTTCTCGTCATAGTCCTCATTGTTTCTACGAGCATTCTCTTTCTTCTTATTTCTCCAGACTAAGAACACGTTATCCACCTGATCTGCAATCGATCCAGAACCTTTTAAATCAGTCTTTCCTGGCTGTATTTCCTCAGATTGCAACTTACGGATATGGTGAACTAGATGGATATGTACGTTATGGTCTCTCGCTAATGCACAAAGCTCGTCAACAAAGGATTTCTGCTCGTTTAACGCATCCTCACCACTTACGCACTTCATTAACGAATCAATAAAGATATGCTGTATCCCTAGTTCAACAGCACAGTACCGAGCCATTGCTATAGTTTTCTGAGCAGTCGTAGAACCTTGCTGATCGTAAAGGTATAAGTTCTCATCAATGAATCCTGTAAACCGTCCTAAAAGCCCACGTATGTATCCTTCCTTATCGTGAGTTAATGGGACACTAATATTCTCACCAGCAAATTGTCGCAACATACGGACAATGGTAGTTACAGGTTTCATTTCGTAACTAGCAATGCACACTTTCTTATCTTGCTTAATTAATCCTAGTGCTATCTGACCAGTTACAAGAGACTTACCGCCTCCGTTACCACCTGCGTATACCGTAACCTCACCTAACCTAAATTTAACGTCTGCGTGTGTCTTAGGCCACGGCATAACGGCATCTGCTGTCTGCTCTGGATCAATGTAGTTCTGGTATATCTCATCAAGCCATGTAGCCGCTGATTTAACCTGTGCCGATAGATCAGTTCCTTTAAGATACTTATCAACGTCAATGTTCTGAGACTTGATGATATTGCGATCATCGTAAAGTCGTTCCGCTATTGCAAAAATATTATCCGACATATTTAACTGCCTCCATAATTCGGTCGTGTGCTGTTTTCATCCTAGTTCTATCGACCTCTGATAGTTTCTCGCCTTTTGACATTGAATAAGCTGCTACCGATACAACCAAAGCCTCGAACTCAATAACTTTAAGCAAGTCTGAAGCATAATATCTTTTCTTAACTGGAGGCAAGTCTTTATTTACGTTAGGGAACAAATCGTTTATATCCATCCCTATTGCACCCATGATTTCTTGAATGGAACAATTCGCAAAGCATTTCAATAAGATACGACCATCATCAACTTCTCTTATCGCTAGGCTAGGAGACTTATCCATGTGAGCAGGACAGCAAGCTATGTAAGCTCCGTTACGACCTTTAACTTTCTCTAAACGGCTGAGTATAGTCTCTATCATTTCCACCCCATCAATGGCTTTTGAGTGGTTCCAGCTATTTCATCTTCCCATCGTTTAGCATTAAGCCAAGTAGCTGCATGAGGAATAAACTGTTGTTCTCTTTCAGATAACTTTTGATCTTTTACAGCTTTTGTAATTTTCGCAATAAGTTCATCGTTAGGCTTAATCTTTATCCAAGCCTTCTTAGCATTTTCTTTAGCTGTCTTTTTTGGATAGACTTTCCAGAACGTCTCAAACTGATCGATAGATATATGGTTATTGGTTATTGGTTTATGGTTATTGGTTGGTTGAACGTCCGTTGAACGCCCGTTAATCCTCCGTTCAGCGGATGCTTTACCAGCCCTAGATGCTTGTTCAACTTTAGCCTTGTAATGCTCAATTTCTTTGTCAGCCCTACGGTTAATGTATCCACCATCAACGTGATCAAAAAACTCGGTTAGGACTAAATCTACTTCAGATTCATACTCACGCATGTTGATCTGACGTGCAACAGTTGTTAAACAGTCGCTCAACGGACGTTCATGTAGATAATAAATATCTAGCAATCTGCGGTAAGCAATGTCTTCTATTGGATTTAAATGGCGTGTATGTGTTGCGTAATCGCCAATATGGAATTGGTAGTAGTGCATATATGCCCCTATATCATCGGGTAGTTATCACAGAATGGTGGGATAAGGCAGGACGGTGATAAAGCGTCTTTTCGGGTTGCACTCCCTAGCCAATCCCCTTGACTATATAGAAATACCTCGCTTTTTGCAAGTGCGGCAAATCTTAGAATTTATAAACTGTATAGCACTTCTTGACCTTTTGCAACCTGGACACATTTGTATATTGAAGTTATAAGTCGTTTTCTCTTTGGAATCTGACGTTTGACTTACAGGTTTTGAAGTGGCGTCTTTCAATTGCTTGACCTCGTGGGCTTATAGTAGGTGGAAATGTTTTTAGTGGTGTAAATGGCATAGCTTCTCTAGGAGGAACTAAGTCTTTAGGATCAGCTTTATATACTGGCTTTTCCTGCTCAACTGAGAAGAATACATTACCTATCTGGTTAATGCACCTATATCTTGCCAATTTCCTAAGCTCAGTAGTTATTGCCCAAACATTAAGAAAACCCATTGTTCCATGTAGTTTAAGGATATGTTCAGCAGTAATCCCACCTGATTCGTTGACAATTTGCAACACTTTCTCTCTGCGACTGTCTTTTCTAGGCTGGTACATAATTTATTTTAAAAAGTTGTTGACATACAAGTTTGTGATGCGTTATAGTTTCTTCGCTGCAACACAATATTAATTAACTAGGAGAATACTATGAATCGTTACGAATTTGAACAAGATGCACTGCAATCCATATTAAATAAAACTCCTGATGACTTTACGCAAGACTTTACCGATGGTGAGATGCGTGAATCACTGAATGAATTTTTAATAATCTGGGCTACTTATAGGCATGATCCAGTAGTTATGTCAGCAGGTATCAGTGCTCACATAGCAAGAATGATTTCGTACCAGGCTAAATATTCCAAAAGAGTAGATGACACATTGACTAGTAGTGATCTGTGGAACTACAACCAAGATATGAAAACTCAGCAGTGGGAGAATCGCCATGATAAGTAATATGCACAACTGGCAAATAGCTGAGATTGTTTATGCCTTGCGACTACTAGCTGAGAACTTAGAGAACAAACCTAAAACGTCTGAAGAACAAGAAATACTAGGAATAGCTTACGAAGCACTAATGATTGCACCTAGAGAAATCCACGAATTAGTTAATATTTTAGAATCGAATGACAACTATGAATAAATTGCTCAACACTAATGATTTCTTTGCTAGACGACCAGTATTGTGTGGTGTAATAATAGTTCTTCTATACATCATTGCAGGGTCACTATGAAAGACACCAAAAACATCTTATACAAGACTGACTATGTTATTTCGGCTAAGACTGACATTAAAAAGACATTTAATAAAATTCGTAAACAAATGGAAAAGGAGAGTACAAAAATATCTACTATTGAGAAAACACAATCTACCAATGTGGTTCAGTATAAAAAATTCAAATAAATAGAAAGCTAATATGAATAACGACTATCAATTACAAGAGCAGCACGAGCAACGTCAATGGCTTGTTTACGACAAACTACAACGCGCTAGAGTAAAACTTCAATCAATTGAATTAAAAAAATCAGGTCACAATAAATTTGCTGGCTACCGATATTTTGAGCTTGCAGACTTTTTGCCTACCGTAAATAATATTTTTTACGACCTTAAATTAGGCAGTACGTTAGAGTTTACTAACGAAATTGCAACAATGCGAATTGTCGATGTTGAGAATGGTGGATGCGCTAAATTCACTTGCCCTATGGCAGAAGCGAATTTAAAAGGTTGTCATCCCGTCCAAAATCTTGGCGCATCAATTACCTACATTACGCGTTATTTACTGGTCATGGCTATGGCTATCGTTGAACACGATGCTATTGATTCTTCTGAGCCAGTAGATGAAAAAAAGTCAGCAAAGCCTATCACTGTAGACGTATTCAATAGCATGGATGACGAGACAAAAGACATCATTGAAAACATCGCTATGGACGTGCGTCTATTGCTGAAAAAAGATGATATTGCGGGAGCAGTTGAATACATTACGTCGCAAGAGTTTGATGCAGATTCTAAGACGGCATTTTGGAGTAGGTTAGATAGTAAAGAGCGTAGTGCAATTAAGAAATTTTCAATAGGGAAATAAATATGACTGAATTTGATAATACTGACCGTGGCGTTTTATATCGGAATGAGAATAAAACTTCTGAGAATCATCCTGACTATTCAGGTAGCGTTAACGTAGCTGGTACTGATTACTGGCTTTCAGGCTGGCTTAAAGAGTCTAAGAAAGACTCTAAGAAGTTCTTTAGTTTATCGGTACGTCCTAAAGGTGATGCAGCACCTAAGCCCATCAATAAGCCTGTAGTAGCGGCTGATCCTGACGATTCGATCCCTTTCTGAGGAGCAACTATTATGAAATACATACTCGCAGCTTATTTAGCACTTACAGCAACATTTGCTTATGCTTCATGCACAACAAATAGCTATTCATATAACGGTCAATACGTAACGTGTACTACGTGCTGTTATGGGAATAGTTGCTCAACTAACTGCTACTGATCTCGCAGCCACTATCCTTCGTGGCCTTTAACAGGGGCTTCGGCTCCTGTCTTTTTATTCTGAGGAACACATGAAATTGCTCGACACTATTAAAGAACGCTACTCTGTAAAGAATGATGCTGAACTGAGTAGAAAATTGGACGTACCACCCCCTACGATTAGCAAGATACGTAGCGGTAAAGTCAGTGTCTCCGCAGATATGATTCTACGCATACATGAGACGTTTGAGATGCCAGTGAAGGAAATACGTGAGCTATTATGAAAATATTAATATTTATGGTGGCTATTTTAGGGTCTATATGGCTGTTTTCTAACATAGCTACTATCAAGGCTAATGAAGCCTATAGAAAAGGCTACAGAGACGGTTTTAATGCCCTTGCTGTGGATTCTCAGTGTGCCTCTTGGTTAATGAACTCTAATATTAAAGAAGCCAAAGAAAGAATATGTAAATGAATACTAAATTCTGTACTAGTTGCCAGTGCACAAGAGAAATAGAAGGTGGAGTATTCCGCAAGACTCGTACTAGTGGTCGCTGGATGTGTAAGCCATGCTCAGAGCATAAGACGGAAAGCATTTATAAGAATCAATCAGGGCAAGCTGCTGACGTTAAGACTCTTATGGCAAAGTTGTATCGTAATGCTGCACTGCAAAATATGAATGCAATTACTGAGAATAATGGTGAGAAATTATGATTGATCGTGAACTATTGTATGACGCTTTTTATGCGTATGAGGCTTTAGCTGGTCTTGGTGGTATGACAGATAAACATAAAGAAGCATACAAAAAATTACGTGAAGCACTAACACAGCCTAAAAAAGAATGGGTAGGGCTGACGGATGAGGAAAAGAAAGCAATATACGAAAAAGCTGATTCAGAGAACTGGCACGATCAGCCGTTGCTTGAAGCCGTCGAAGCCAAGCTGAAAGAAAAAAATGCCTAAGAATAAAATAGACTATGACTGGCAAGCCGTTATAGACGGTAATCGCACTGGCATCATTAACGTCATTGAAGGTATTCGTCGTGGTGAAGTTGACGAACTAGAACTAGAAAAACTTAATAACTTTGTGCAATTCTCACTAGCATTAATGCAGCTATCAGGGCCACAGAAATGGGCACAAGCTAAAATGAACGCTGAGATGATGCACTATCTAAAAGGAGAGTAAATGAGCTGGAATCAGACTGAAATGGACGTTATACGATGGAGTGAAGCCAGAGGAATCATACCGAATAGCACTTCTATAGCCCAATATCGTAAAGCTCAGGAGGAAATGCATGAACTCCACACAGCACTTATCAACCGCGACCGTAAGGCAATTATTGATGGAATTGGCGATGTTCTTGTGTGCCTTATTAATGTTGCTGCTTTGGAAAATGTAACCTTAACTAGCTGCTTAAAGTTCTCGTATGAGGAAATTAAAGATCGTAAAGGTCACATGAACGCTGGCGGAATCTTCGTTAAGGAATCTGAATCACCTGTCCTCTGAAGTATACTAAGCCCTCGGAGATAACCTCGCACAGTTCTGGTGGCATGAGCTTCCCCTCCCAAAAAGTAAGGACAGCAAAACCTGATCGCCAGTTCTTAGGGTTATCCTCCGCATAGTCAAAGCCAGGATCATCTATATTCGCTAAAGTTCCTGTATCTACACCGTATCTACTACCATTGTAGTCAGTCCACGGAGTAACCTTCAAACTGTGTAAATGCCCTGTAACGATAGACGTACCAGACTTCATTGTATTGTTATACACAGCATGAATACCGTTATGCCATCGATGCTTAATCATTGTGTGTTCATTGACCATCAAGCTAGTCGAGAACTTCCATCGTGGGAAATGATCCGATAGATTAAAGCCTTTAACACCTTCAAACGCTGAACCTACCTGAGACGCTAGACGAGTGTTAAACCGCATATCATGATTACCCCATGTCCAGTGCAAAATAGCACTCTTAGACGCATCCTCAATCTCTGATAGACGATCGTGACAAGCCTCTAGTTCCTGCTTTACTGTTGGGGTTTGTTGCCAGCCTATAGGATCATGCCGACTTGCTGATGCACCATCGAATACATCACCATTCATAACGATGGCTTTAGGCTTTAGCTCTTTAATGAGATGGACAAATGCCTTATGAGCCGTTGATATAATCCCAGGGTAATAGTGGCAATCTGAAGCCACCATAATCACACCGTTATCTATCTCTGCCTTAGCTCTAACCCCATTGCCAGGGTATGTGATCGTAAAGTTACCGAAACGAGGATCAGTGGATATAAGCGTTTTACCAGTGCGTCTCTCAATTTCCTTACGCCGAGAATAAACTGACCTTACTCCAATATCTAATATCTTTGCTATCTTTGATGCTGAACCGTACTTATCCCATAACGCTATAAACTCATCTTCTGGAACTTTCAACATAATGTTAATTTACTTTCCGTATAAATTCACCACACCAATCAGATCGCTCAGTAACAGGATAGCAACTGTCATATTCGTTGTCAATTTGAAATAATGTAGGAGGGTAACGTCTACATATTCCTAGTTCGTCTTTAGGTTCAATTTGAAAGAAAGCACACGATACACACGCTGGCATACAGTCATCAGGGATTTTTGCCATTCATTTCTTTTCTAATGGTTTCGTATTGGGAGTAGCACTGCTTGAGACTGATTCTGAGTTCGTCTGCTTCTCTAGCGATCCCGATAAGAACAGCCCCATCCTCTCGGTAAAGCTCTTTTCCGGTACAGCCGTTTGTTCCATTACTGGCAGTCTGGGACACTCCACTACTCTCGGTGCGGTTTGGACGGTGCTGCAAGCTGTTAAGCAAAGCGGTATTACGAGCATTAGCTTCTCTAAGTTCACGGTTCTTGTCCTCTCGTAGCTTGTCTGCATTACTTTGCATTGCCTGTTCTTTTTCACGCATTAAAGATACGCTAGTAGCGTACTCCTCTGCTAACTTAGCCTTCTCTTTATCCCATTGAGCTTGTACCTTAGCCTGACCTGCTGTATCGCCCTGCCAGTGACCTGTACCATAAGCACAAGCCACCGCTAGGACAGTACCAGCTATAAAGTAGGGATTCATTTAGTAGGGACTTTAGTACCTTCGAGCTTCTTATGAACCTTGATAGTTTTACAGACTTGTTTGCCTTTTTCGTCGTGGCAAACCTTCTTTAGTTCCCCACCTGCATAGCTATTAGCACTAAACGCTACCAATAGTGTCAGTATACTGATATTAAATCGCATAATTAAATCTCCGGTTGTGGTGCAGCAGGTGGAGCAGGTTTACCGCCAAATCCCATAGATACAATAGGAGCAGATGATACTGATTCTAATGATGGCTCTTGACGTACTACAGTTGTGGTAGTTGTCATTACAGGAGCAGGTTTAGACTCACCTTTCATAGCATCTTCACGCTCTTTAGGAGTCGTTAGATTAGGCGGTACGAACTGATCCTTACCTTTAACGGCAATCAACGTAGCCAATGCACCGAGAATGTACTTAGACATATCTGATAGCAATAGGAAAAACTGTTTATCCGCAGGAGCCATACCTGACATTGGCTGTTGTACAAATACAACACTATACATAGACAGACTAGCCATCATCATTAGGATCATGCAAAAGCAGATACCAATGGCAAACTTTAGCCAAGCATTTAGACTTTCTTCGTTCATTTAGCCACCTTCTCAGGTTTAGTTACATCGTCAGGACAGGTTTGAGTAGCCGTACATATAGGTGGCTTACAATCTGTGGCCTCCCAGTTAGCAGGGTCTTGACACTTATATCGAAACCTATCTTCACAAGCACTAAGCACCAAGCACATGAAGAGCGTGCTCATAATGTTTCTTACGATCTTCAAGTCCAATTGTGCCTCCGTTAATACGTTTCGTTAGCGTAAGAATGTCACCAGCATCAGCCCATTGATTTAGCTTATTCGTCTCCCAAAACCAGCAAGCAGACTGAGCAGCACCTTCAAACGTGGCTAGATACTCTGGTACATCGTTAATGTTCATCTCTAACGAGTCTGCAAACGCTTGATAGTTAGACTTGCCAGTAAGCTGGATTAATCCTCGTCCGCAAAATTTCCACCCCTCTTGGCTAGCCTCATCGCCATTACCCATACGGTTAGCGTAAACCTTAGACGCTATGGCAACCTGCTTGTTAGGACGAGATGCGTAATCCTGAGCTATTTGATCGTTAGGGAAGTACTTAGGGAATATCTTGCGGAGAGTCGCAGCCTTATAGTTTAGATTCTCTTTAAGAATCATAAAACCACCAGACTCATGAGCACATTGAGCGATAAAAGCAGCCATACGTTTAGGCGTATTAATATCGTAATCGGGGAATAACTGCTCTAAGGCATGATGCCAGTGCTCGACATACGGATTCTTAGGGAGTAGTTGTTTCAACTGACTGACGGTAATCATCTCTTTCCTTCAGTATTTGTAATCTTAGTTCACGCATACGCCTAACTTCAGTCAACGCAGCATTCGTAGCGTTATTAGCATCCATTAACGTAATGCCAACTATAGGCAAAGCAATGACAAAAACCAAAGCCATTACTAATAAACATACCAAGAGAGTCCACGGTACGTGTGGCTCATCCTTATCATCACTAGGACGCTTACTAGCCATAATGTGACAAAAAGAACAGCACCAAAATAGGTAATCTGTTCTTTTATCTCCCTAATCATTCTGCGTTTTTTAGCTTCGGCTTTTTGTATATCTCTTAATTCTTGATCTTTTGCTACTTTCTGCTCTGCTAATACTTTATCACGCATCTTCTCAAAACGAGTCCACAAGTCGCCTAATTCTGGAGGAGTGTTATATACCATCTCCTCTCTGATCTCGGCTTGTAGCTGGTCTAAACGCGATCTAATCAATACTCTCTGAAGTGCTCTACGACTAACCGATAACTCGCCCTTGTATACCTGTTTAGCATTCTTTTCTTCATCCCAGAATATGTTTTCAATCTGGTCTAATACATCAAAGAACTTGCCTAAATGGTCACCAATCTGAGTAATCGTATCGTTAGGATCAGCCTTAGCTATATGCTGAACCCTCTGTACTTCTTCGTTAAACTGTATTTTTTGCTGGTTACTAGGGTTAGGTATCTTAGAAAATTGGACTTTTAAATCATCTAAGACTTCCTTAACATCTCCAGCCGCACCTTTAATGTCTTTATATAACTTGCAGCCTTGTTTACAGGCACTAACAGCAGCATTCGCAAGCGCAAGAAGTGTAAACGGATCCACATTTACTTAGGCAATTGACCGCTACCAGCCATCCAGAAAAGTAAACCTAGAGCACCAGCACCAACAATCCAGAATATCTTCTTAACGACAGAGCGGCCTACTTCTTCGTATATCTTTTTAAAAGCTACCTCGGCTGCTTTCTCTGCGATATGGTCTATCTGCTGATCTGTAAGTTCAATCTTTTCCATGTAAGCATCTCTTTCTGCTTTAACTATTTCACTTAAATTGTCTGGCTTTTCATAATCTTTAACGCCACCATCTTTTAATATGGCATCAAATAATTCTTTACCATGATTTTCAATATCGTTAGCATCAGCAGTAAATGGAATCCAACCATAATGACTATGGTTTATCTCACAATTTATTCTTCCATCAGCAGTGTAAACAGGGTTTCTGTATTGCATTATGAGATTCTAAGAAACAATGTCGCTCTATAACGAGTTGCAGTTGAAGCATTAGACCTACCCATAGCCTTCCAAGTGCCACTAAGCGCAGTAGAACCATTAGTAAGGTCTGTACTAGCTGTTGTGTCGTTCTGGAATGTTGTAGATGCTGTATGCAAACCAGCAGGACGTAAATCAGCTCCTGCGTATGTTCCGCCTTCAATAATACCAGCCGTATTTACTAAAGCCAAGAAAGCATACGTTCCAACAGCACCATATTCAGCACTAGCATTAATAGCATAAGTTACTGTTATAGCTCCAGTAGAAGCACCATTAACGCTTGTTATTGTATTTGGGAAAGTAACCGCATGAGTATGAGATGTCGCTGTAACTGCATTTGAAGTAGAGCTAGTCAACGTGCTAGGAGTACCCATTGTCACAGTACCAGTGCCTGTGATTGTGGTGAAGTTCATACCGTTACCAGATGCGACCGAAGTAACCGTTCCTACACCGCCAGCAGTGACATCTTCCCACGATACGCTAGTACCGTCTGTCTTTAGATACTTACCTGAATTACTTGTCTGAGTAGGCACAAGCGCATTAATAGCCGCAGATGCTGATGTCTGACCTGTACCGCCATTAGCTACTGGTAATGTTCCAGATACAGCAGAAGCTAAAGCAACCTTACCCCACGTAGGAGCTGTATTACCTGACAATAGAACGCTAGTTGTCGTGCTAGCAGTAGCCAATTTAGCTAAAGTATTCGCACCACTAGCATATAAAATATCACCAGCAGCTAGAGTAGCTAAACCTGTACCACCACTAGTAACCGCTAAAGCAGTACCGATAGATACAGTGCTAGAAAATACAGCAGCACCTGTACAAGTCATTGCACCGCCAACAACAAAGTTATCGGCATCTGCTCCGGTTTGCATATCCTTAACTTGCGCCATAATTTCTCGTAGCGCATTGTTTATATTGCTAGGAGCACAACCTTCCGCAATATTAATATCACCAACATCGGTGTTATTTGAAGGAACATTACTCCATTCAGATATTTTGTTCTTTGCCATGATTTAACCTTTATTGACCTAATAGCCCTGTCACAGTACCCAAAGCAGCCGCACCAGGTACTACCCCAATTGGTTTCATTCCTTGAGTTCTGCGACGTAATTCATCGAGAATAGCTCTTTGTTCAATAGGATCAGTTGTAAATAATCGCTTTTGAAGTTCTGCTGAAGTTTCACCGCTAATACCTTTAGTTCTTGCTAATCCCTGACGAGCAATGTCCATAGCTACACCAGTTAATCCACCTCTAGCGTAATTCTGAGCTAATGAACCTAACTCAGCAGCACCTTGACTTGTTGACAATCGCTCACCAGTCTGAGAACCACCCATTAATGATTTTGCTGTTTTAGTCTGACTTTCAAGAGCATCAACATACTTAACAAAGTCATTATATTGAGCCTGATTAGTAAACGCATAACGAAGTAATGATTTTTGCTTATCACTCTTAAATATTTGACGAGTAAAATCACCACCTTTAAAGTTCTCAAGACGAGAATTTACGTCAGACATCATACCTAAACGAAATGCTTCTTTTTCAGAATCATTCATCTTTTTAAGATTATCTAATGCTTGTTTGTATTCAAGTTTTTGATACTTTTCACCTGTTTCAAATGCAGATTTAATACGCTCATTATCAGCAAATTCAGCATTAGCTTTAGCGTAATCTGTATTTTTAGCTTTTATAAGATCATTAAACTCACGCTTAACATTAGAAACATCTCGCCCATACGATGTCATTTTCTTTGTAATAGAGTCCGTCTCACCTTCTACAATACGATCAAGACCTATCTTTATTTGATGCAATATATCTGTAGGAACGAATTGAGAATTTTTAATTTGCTCTAAATCTGGCAATGTATCGCCATAGACTCCAGCGCGTTTTTGAGCCTCTTTATATGCGTCTTGGAATACAGGACGGTCTACATATTTACGAAAGTCTCTAGCATCAATAGCCTTGCTATAAGCTAATGGATATTTAGCACTAGCAGCGGACTTTTGATTCTCCGCTAAGAATTGCAAATACTCATATCCATTAACATTCTTGCCTAGACCAGCTTTCTCAACCAAACCTTTAACAATGTCGCTAGGCTGATCGATCATTCTTGATTCTAGAAATCTAGCTGTTGTTGCTTTTTGACCTGATGGAACGACATACGCAGAATAAGCCAAGTCCTGCAAACTCTTACCAAGATCAGCTAATACAGGACGAGGAACGCCAACACGCTCCATTTCGTCAAGTAGTTGAGCAGCTTCTTGAGTAGTTAGATTCTCTTTCTGTAACGCATTAGCTATCATCTTAGAAGCAGCACCAGGTTGGTCACCAACTCCAGATGCAGTTAATACATTCTTAATTACATTACCAGCACCACGTAGAACCAATGGAACCGTACCACCTAATGCAGCACCAAATACACCAGTTTCTAATGCTTTACCGCCAACATCAGTCTCAGCAGTGCCCGCACCAGTTAAAGCACCTGTAACTCCACCTGTAGCTGCACCTCTAGCAATTTGCCCAGGTATTGTCGTACCTGTAATAGCTTGTTGTACGGCAGGAGCAGCACGACCTAATGCTTTAAATGCACCCAATGGAGTAGCCAAAGCACCGCCAAACTCTGTAACAGTTCCAGTTACAGGATATTCTTTTTGGAATTCTTTTTGCTGTGCTCTTAATGTATTACGTAGTTCTTCATATTGTGGGCCTGAAATAGCACCAGTTCGTAAAGCAGACTCTATTTCCTCACCAAATCCAAGCGTAGCACCACCAGCAGCCGATCTTAATGCCTCTGCTCTAGGTGAAAATGGCACAGGAGGAGCCATTACAGAACCCTGCATACCTGATTTAATAACATTAGCTATTTCATCATTAGACATTGAGTCAGGAAACTCAACTTCTCCAACGCCAGGTATTTCAACAGTCTTAGCCATTATTCAACCTTTCCAGTTGCAGGATTGAATTTTAATTTTGGTTGAGGAGTCTCTAACTCATAAAAATCAGCTAATCCACTAGTATCTGGACGCTTGCGTAGACGCTCTAAATTAGTCTTATGAGTTGTTATTTTCTTTTTTGATACCTTTTCTAATGCACCAAGTAATCCCAAAACTTCTTTTTGGGTAAGTTTAGCTAAATCACCACCAGCAGCCCTAGCAATCAAAGTACGCTCAAAGTCAGTAATGGCTCCTTGACCTTTCATAGCTTCAGCAGCTTGTAACTCTAACTGAGCCAAGCCTTGCATTGCTTGAGTTGTAGCATTTAACTTTTCCTGAGTAGTGCCTGAAGTAATACCAAACTTGGAACCTAAACGACTAATTGTCGCTTCAGAGCTAGATAATGGGCCAGAAAATACATTACCTTCAATTAAAGGCTTAATAGTTGCAATAGTAGATAATGTGTTTTGAGCTGATTGAGCTTTATTAAATGTACTTTCGACTGCACCAGCAGTAGCTGTACCAAAAGCCTCACCAAATTTCTTATCAGAAGGCATAACATTTACAGTTGTACCTTTATTTGCGCTTTCTGACCACTGGTCAAAAGTTTTTACTTTTTGTCCTGCTGGAACTGTTGATTTATAGTATTCATAGTTTTTAATTTCAGAAGTTCTATCACCTGTTGGTTGACCAAAAATAACCTCACCAGTAGATGTGTCAACTACTTGCCCATTAACAACAGCAGTTTTTCTATCTTGTTGTCCTTGATAAATTGGTTGTCCAGTATCTAAATCGATCAACACATTACCAACTACAGCCGTATTCTTTTTTCTACCTATTGGGCTTTGGAAAAGAACCTTACCAGTAGGATCAACTAAAGTCTGACCTTCACCAACTGTTGTAGGCTTACGTAATGCAGCCTCACGCTCTGAAACGATACGGAAAGCACCAGCAGGGTTAGTATCAAACTCATCAGCCAAGTCTGGATACTTCATCTTCATAGCCTGTACACCAGCTTGCTGACGCTGCTGTAAAGCTAATTGCTGTGTCTGACCATAGTTCTGTAAACCTTGCTGATATTGCTGACCAGCAGCACCATAACCACCAGCCAAAGCACCAATAATGTTTTGCAATGCAGACCGTCTAGGGCCTTGACCACTAGTACCAGCAGCTAAAGCACTAGCAGCACCTAGTAATCCTGCAATATTTGATGATTTTCTAAGACCTGCACTTTGTTCTGGGCCAAGCAATCCACTATAAGCAGGGTTTTCTACACCAAAAACATTAAAGTAATCAGAAATAGCCATACATTACCCCAGTAATGAAATAGATTGCGGACGAATAACTTGTGACTGTTGAGGATTTAATAGGCTCATAAAGTCTGCTGGCTGTATCTGTCCACGAGATACAGGCATACCTCCTGGCATTTGGACTGGAGCAGCACCTTGCATTAAGTCTTTAGCTAATCCAAGTCCTACTTGAGATGTTGTAGGATTCTGGTTCATAAACGTATTAGCGGCACTAAAAACATCTTTAACGCCCATTGCTCCACCGCCAAGTTGCTGCATAAGTGTAGGAGCAGCAGCAAGTTGATTACCTGCAAATCCAGCACCAGTACCCATAATGCCACTAGCAGGAGCTCCAGCAGCACCACCAAAACCACCAGCAAACCCACCACCAAGACCACCAGTAGCCCCACCAATTAATGCGCCAGTAAGAGGATCACCACCCTTAATCGCCGCACTACCGCCACCCATAGCAGCACCTATCAACATTCCTGTAGTAACTGGATCACCCATTATTTACCCCCTGATGGTGTAGCTGTACTAGTAACTGTTCCACCTTGAGGAACGGAACTAAACAAATTAGCAAATTGAGAAAGTTTTGCGTAAGGCAAATTCTGCTCAAAGTTAAATCGATCCATTGCATCTTTCAATTCTGCTGCTGATTGACCTTCTCTAGCTGTGCCTACTTTTAACAGCTTATCAATGTCAGCATAGTCCAACTCAGCCATACCAGGAGCAGCCGTAGCCGCCTGATATTGTCTTGCCAAGTCATCAGCAGTAATACCCTGAGCTGAAGCCAAAGCACCTAATTTTGTCTTTAATGCTTCTTGCTGACCAGCAGTCAACCCGCCAGCACCAGCAAACCTATTCGCTATACCTTGCTGCTCCATTGTGCCTAAGCTCTTAATAGCAGCCTCTTGGTTAGCACGTTCCTGCAAGTAATTCTCAAGGTACGCTTTTTGATTCTGTTCAGCCAAAGATCGAGCAAATACATCTTGGCCTTTTTGAATTTGCTGTCCTGCCGCACCAGAGCCATAACGACCAGACGCAGCAGCCTGTGATTGCAGACCTCTCAGACCTTCTTGATAAGACTCAGAGGCCAAACGGTTAGCTTGACCTAACGCACCCTGTAGGAATGGACTAGGCTCTAAATACTGGCCTGTAGCTGTCCTTCTAGCTAAACCAAGAGCCTCAGACTCCGGCATACCTTCCATCATTGAACGATAGAACGCTGAACTAGGATCAGCAGCAGACATCCCTAAGTCTTGAATTTGCTTTGCTTGAGGGCTTGTATAACCCATCTGAGACGTTACAACATCCTGAGCTTGTCCAATTAAAGGAGAACCTCTTAATGCCCTAGTCTCTGCTCGACGTAGAGCCTCTGAAGTAGACTCAGAAGGAGTTACATAAGTTTTGCCAGAGTAAAAAGATGGAGTACCACTTGTGTAAAGACGTTTAGCTTCCTCTAAACCATAGGTAACATACGGCTTGATTGCTGGATCAATGCTCGTAGTTGTTGTGCTATTTTGACTACCGCCGCCACCACCCATAATTACACCTCGCAAATCCACTGTTTAGGACGGAAACCATACGCTGCCGCCCTTTTGTCCCACCCACGACGAAAACTAGAAAAAGTTATATTTTTAACATTGGCTTCTTTAGCCATACCTTTTATATATTTTAAGGCATTTTCGACAACATCATAACTATTTTCTAACGAATAAGCAGCCCATACGTGCAATGTCTCACCTAGTGGCTGCAATATAAAGAACCCCTTGTAATGGTTATTCTCTATCAATACAAAAAGCATACTCTTTTGATTAAAACAGTCTGTATATACATCCTCAACTATCCATCCAGTATTTCCTTTAGACCATATTTTCTCTAACGCTGGCTTAATCGTTCCCCACCAGCCCCGTAGTTCCTGCGACCCTATATATTTATATTCCATTAGCCGACAACAATGTACATAAATTCACATAGATGAGCGTTACTAGCATGATTAATGATTGCACTTCCTCGTGATCTTGTTCCCACCCATAACTTAGCCATTTCTTGTGCCCCTTTTTCATTCATAGGCGTAAAAATTATTGCCGAATCATAACCTATTCTAGGGTCATTTAATGTTGTCTGAGTAGCTGATGTCGTAGTCGTGAAATATCCTACATTATTCGTTTTACCATCCATAATCCCACGAACAACCTCTGATACAGCACGGTTATCAGCACCAAATGGGGGTAAAGTACGAAATTGTGTCATCGATCACCTGAAACAGAGTATTCCAAATCAACACCAACAATAGTTCGCCAATCTGCACCAGTAGGCTGCACTTTCACTCGATGATAATTACCATTAGAGCGCAAAGAAACTCGATTTATCGTATCTTGAGCAGCATAGCTAGTATATTGAATCTCATCATTCATTAAAACACGGCTAGATATTGCAACATTTCCAATACCGTTATCAACTATAGGTTTAGCAAGCGTTACTAAGCTACGACCTAAGTCTAAATCTTGGCTAGAAACATAAGAAGGCTGGAAATCACCAGTAAAACCATAGACTTTCTGACCAGATACAGCAGCTAAGAACCAATTTCCACCAGCATACGCACGATCATCAAAACTAGCCGTCAAATTATCAATAGAAGGTAGCGATAACGTACAGTTACTCGTCGTAATAGTCGTAGATGTTGCAGACGTTACAGTAAACGTATTAGTTCCAGTACGTGTTATCTGATAAAAGTTATCAGTAGCACCACCTGTAGTCGCATCAAAGTACACAAAACCACCTGTCTGCAACCCATGATTAGTCGCTGTAACAGTAATAGTCGTACCAGACTGAGTATACGTACCTGCTAACGTATTAGAACCCTGAGTAATACTGATCTTGTCTAATTGCTCTAACGTAGCAGACGCAGTTAATACATAAGCAATTGAATTTACATCAATATCAGAAAAAGACCACCTATTTAGCTTCGCGTTATAAATAAGCAATTGCTTACCAGACGCAGTAGGCATCACCCATATAACCAATGAACGAATAGGATCAACAGAAGCACTCATCCCAGTTGAAACTTGGTCAATAGCTACATTCTCAAAGAACCAGCGATTAACCTTCTCAGCACCTATAGGAGTGACGCTCTGACCATTACATACGTAAAAGCCATCATCAGCTAAAAAGTATGTCTGATCTGATAACTGTGCGATAGAGCCATTAGCGATACAGCCTAATGAGCGTGAGATAGCATCAAATTGAAAGAAGAACGGAGAACCCGAATAGGTCATCCGATAAATAGCTCTTTCCAAGAAAACCAGTCCGTATTCGCCACCAGAAAGACCAGTAATGTCGCCACCATCAGGAAGCAACTGAGAGTCAGACTGACTAGACGAAGATGCAGTCCAATTGGCCTCATTGTTGATGTCAGACCAATAAAGTGTACTTTCAGCTCCAGCAACATTGGCAGCAACAACAAAATCACGCACAACAGTAACGTACTTTGCAGTAGGAGCATCAGCAGATAAGTCAGCAAAAAGAGAAGAACTAGAAAGATTATATGACTGTAGCTTTGCATTACCGTTAGCAGTAATAACAACAGGCCCGAATTGAGTTATATCCCACGTAGTAGACGTATAACCACCAGACTTACTTACATCTACAAAGTTATTGTTCGTAGGATCAAACTTAAATATCTTGGATGCACTAGCGGCAAACAGTACATTCTGACCGCCAAACTTACCGCCAAACGTGGTTAGCAATGCTTCACTAGCTTGAGTCTCAGCGTTAGGATACGGCTGAATAGACTTTATAGGAGCATATCCATTAGCAACAGGATAGCAATTTACAGCTTCAGTTACACCACCTAGAATGCCAGGCTGATCTGGTGTCCACTCACCAAACGCTACTCTTGTCTTAGCCATGTATCACCCACAGGAACTTGTTTAGTCCATTCTTCACCATAGATCATCCCTTTAGTTGTTACGATAGCCTTGCCCATAATACTAGCGTTTCCTAGTGCAATTAATCCACCATTTGCTACAACAACTGTCGTGACATTAAATTGTCCACCACCTAAGACAACATTGCTAGCAACAGCAGATACAGTAGAGACACACACTATTGACGCATTACCTAAGACTAACTTAGCTCCGTCAGCCGTAACTGTAGCGCTACCTAATATAGCCGCTACAGCCTCTCTGTTATACCCGCCTAGTGCAGTTACTACAGCCCTGCCAGTAATCGCTGCATTGCCCTGTATAGCCCCTTCATAGGCCGTTACAATGGCTTTACCTAATATAGCCGCAGCACCGTTAGCAGTTCTAGTTCCAGATGCAATAACTACCGCATTACCAGTGACAGCTGCATTAGCAGCAATAATGGTACTCAGTGAGTCATCAGATACCGCAGCAGCACTTAACGGAATAAATCCAAGCATTTATGGCTCCACAGGCCAAGTTATATCCCAAGGAAACCCGCTTTGCGATGGAATATCCCTCAATGATTGACGATAAGTAGCCCATACTTCCTTATCTACAGGACTATCAGCGACTTGTGTCCAATCGCACACAGCTATTAGACGATTACGCTCAGTCCGTTGTGACGCAGCCTGTTGGGCATCCAAAGCAGCAATAGCGTCTGCATCTATATCATTAGCCGTAAACTTCGTGAACCATTGACCATTGATTTCTTCTACGCCATCACGAACAACAATCTGATACCTAGTAGCCGTTGGCTGTGCGCCATTTAGCACTGGGTCAGCACCAAACTCATTCAATAAAGCAACTGATAGCTGCTGTGGGAAGCTGGTATTTGGATGCAGTGACCGGAATTCTGATTCCGTCATCACCGCGCCCGTGTCTCTAATTCTTAGTTCCATGATTTACCCTAAGCAATAGCTAAGAAAATGTAAGTACCGCCTGAAGCATTTAACGCAGCAGGAGCAGCCGCAGTTACTTTAAAGCCTGTGGTATCGGTGTCTACGTAATTGGTTCCAGTAACTTCAGCGGCAGTTGAGTTCAATAACAAATACGGATCATTACCCGAACTAATTCCACGCGCTGAATCCCATACGTACCAATCGCCTGTTGAATCTGTACGCTTAATAAGTACAAACCTCGCACCCGCAGCAAAACCACAATTCACAGTCTGCAATGCTGCCGTTCCTGTGTAGCTACCTACTTTAGATACACCAGCAAGAGTTGCAAATAAATACATAACCAACGTAGTGTTGGTCGCGTATGCTGCGGCTAAATTGACATTAGTAGCAGTTGGAGCTGCTGTCATCTCTCCTGCACTTGCATAGGTTATGTTAATGTTTGCAGCAGTAGTTAAGTTTAATTTAGCTAAATTTTGAGTTGTAGCAGTAAAATTAAAACTAACAATCCAATTAACCACAGAACTTCTGGATTTTTGGATTATAAGCTCAGGAACAACGCCAAGATTATGCGGCTGCGCTCTGGCTGACCCTGTTTCCGTATAGCACACCTCATCAAAGAAGCCGGGGGCGCGCTTAAAGTTCCAATAGATATAATTTGCTGTGTTAAGGTTTACAGTTCCGCTGGCGCTTGCATCTGTACCAAAAGAGTACCCATCCATATTGATGGAGGTTACACTTGAAGCGTCATTAAATTCAATTGCAGTGCTGTTTGATAACAGTTCTCGCGTTGACCCACGTAGTCGATCATGAAGCCCAATAGCATTACCCGTGTTTCTAGATTTTGACCACAGCAAATCTGGCGTAAATCCGACACCAGTAACCGAAGCAACAGCTCCTGTACCAGTTCTTGTTAATGGACTAAACACCTTAGTCGCATCAGTCGGCGTTTTCATAGGGCCACGACGTATGGCTATGTAGATGTAATTAAATCCAGATCCATTAACGCTATTTGTTGTGACCACCGATGCGCTAGTTAAAGCAAAGCCGTTAGCACGAGGCTCTACCCAGTTATGGCTGGTGTTTTCTGGATTAGACGAGTTAAAAGCAATAGCTGGATCAATACTTCCTACGGTCATGCCACGCGTAATATCAGAGCACCACCAATCCCCACCGTCGCTATCAATACGCTTTACAAACACCCACTGCGCTTCATAACCAAGGTTGATAGGGTTCACACCGCCATTACCCACATAACTACCACAGCTAATCACATTGTCCGTACCAGACGCGCCAAAGCCTCCAGCGTCGTGGGCGAATAGGTAGGCGACGTAAGTGCCGCCAGAAGCGTTTGTTTCAGTTGCTGTTCCAACACTAAAAACTGTGCTTGTTGGCGTTGTGCTGTTCCATCTAGTCGCACCAGTAGCTACTGCATCCGTAGTATTAATAACCATATACTGCGTGTTTGCAAGACTACGGTGATAACATTGCCAATTTACTGTTGCGTCTGTACGTTTGACAATAATAAAGCCTGGCACAGAACCAAGATTATGGGAAATAGTTCTGTTTGCTCCATTCCCCGTATAAGTCACCACATCAAAGAACTTAGGCTGATCTCTAAATGTCCATGAAACATAGTTTTTTGGTGACCTATTTACCGCCTCTAAGTTTGTATCTATTCCTAATGAAAAGCCATTAGAATTAAATGATGTTATTGCATTTGTAAGCCCCGTAGATTCTGGGCTGGTGTTATTTGTAGCTAATGATTTTGATGTTCCTCTAACTGTATCTGCAAGGTAATGTTCCCACGGTTCACTACGAGTTTTAATCCATACCAAACCACCTTTACCCGCTAAATCAATGTCATTAACAATTGACCTATTTGCAGAAGTACCAGTATAAAGATACGTACTAAATACATCTTCTATGTATGCAGGAACAGCAGACTTACCAGCACCCTGTAGAGCTTTAGCTAACATTAGTTATTCCCCACGCGAGCACCATAAACCTGTGTCCCAACTTCCCACAGTACGATCACAGTGTAGCCCGTAGTATTTAACGTCGGAGCTGATCCTGAGTCTGTTTTCCAAACCACACCAGAGCCACCAAATGTCGCATCAGTCCATGTCAATGTATAAGCAGAGCCATCATCAACCATCAGTGTCACCGACTCACCAGCAACAAAGTTCGTGGCTTTAGGAGTACGACTAGCACCTAGCGTAATTAATTGAATTGAACCATTGCCAGGGTCAATCTCAAACGCAGCACCATCAGTGATCGTATAAACATCCTCTAAGATCGTACCAATAATCGCAGGATCAGTCAGAGTCTTGTTCGTTAGTGTCTGAGCTAAATCTGTAGCTACAGCCTTATCACCTGCATAAGTAGCAAATACGTCCTTAGCTCCAGCACCAAAATCAACAGCAGAATTAGAATTACTAGACTTTAGAACTGTAGTCCTAGCCAATTGACCAGCACTAACAGTCCCAATGCCTACTTCCCATGCACTGCCTAGAGTAATTGTGTAATAACACGTGTTGCTATTGCCGATAGCGGTACTAAAGCTCTGATAGCCACTAACAGCACCGTCCAGTGTCAATGTTCCAGTTCCGGTAGTGGTGGACGTTTCCCTTACCCGATCAGCAATAACTAACGCCATAATTACTCCAGAGTAACGGAAAGATTACCAGTTGAAATAGTGAATACATCGCCCGTATTGATAGCCTTAGAAGCATCTAACGGTGTGTGATACATCAAGTTACCCGACGTAGAAGCATCACGAATACCAATGTACGTTATAGTTCCCCAGTTACCTGTAGCCGTAGGGAACGTCACAGAAGCACTGTTCGTCGATACGCCATTGCTAGGGGATGCAAACGTCACAGCAGTACGCGCATAAGAACCACCAGTGACCTCAGTGCCGACATCAGCATCAGTCGGATCACTCGTATACAAAGCTACAAAACAAGTCGTAGGACTCGTATAACCTACATTACGTAGAGTAGCGTTAATCAACGCATTCTCTAAATAGTTTGACATCTCAGCCATAATTTACCTCACGAAGAAAACATAGACATAGGTTGACCACCATACTCACTCGATTGATCCGCAATGTTAATCGCAGTAATCGAACGCTCATATAAAGCAGCCCAAGTTTGCAATCTAGCATCATTCATCAAATACGGTTCTGCCTCACCCAGAGAAGCGTACAACAAAGCATCTGGATAGTTAGCAAGAAATACATTTGAGGAATTTGTATCGCTTAATAGCACAGGCTTTGCGTAATAAAGCATCTGTACGCTATAAGCAGTATCAGGAATAGGGGCAAACTGTATTTCAGCAGCAAGTACAGTGTAATTAACAGGCTTGCCTATATCTGTAGCCCTAGCCTTTGCATAGAAAGTATTAGGGGAAAAATAGGTTACTGGTGACCTTGGTGTAGTCTGCAAGTGTATATCTCGCATCTCCAAGAAGTCAGAAGGTAGCCCAAGCGTAGAATCACCCGAAGTTGTATTAGCAGTAGCCACTACAAGCATCTGACGCGATCTTAAATCTCTACGTAGTCGTTCTTCAGCTAATCGTATAAAGTCAGGTATTACAGATGTTAAATCACTCCTGGCTAAATAATTAGCTATCGTACTCTTTAACGAACTGTAATCCGTCATCGCTAATTCCCTGAATTGTGTCTTTCAACAGCCCCATCCTCTACATCTTCCCACCGATACTCATACGTACCAATGTGACCGATATGCTTAGACAGACTGTGATCTACATACGTCTGGAATCCGTTATCTAAGGCTTTGACGCAGAAATGTACATCCTCGCCTATAATTCCCTTAGAACCCCATCCTACGTCGTACCAAGGCTTCTTAATCGCCTCGAATACTTCTTTACGAATCATTACAACACCGCCACCTACAGCAGTACAAGGCTCTATTCCTTCTTTTCCTTTAGAGTCTATTTTATGCCAAGCGTGACTAATAATGTTGCCATCTTTGTCTTTTTGTAAATCTAAATTCAATGCCGTAGGTAGCGTAGGCTTACGTCTAGTTACCGCATTAACCCCAACAATCGGTACATCCCTGCTCAACAATATATCTATCGTATCGCTAGGAAACCGCATATCTGAGTCAATAAATAGGATAACGTCGCAGCCTTCCTTTAACGCTGTATCAACCAGCTTTTCCCTCTGATCGAATATCAACGTCCCTGCCATCGTATATAACTTCAGCCCGTTCTCACCAGAACCACAGCGAAACTTAGAATCTCGTCCCACCATCTTCGCAAAGTCAAACGCGAATCCTGTATGAACCTCATCACGTGCTGGAACACATACACCTACTGTTATACCCATTAGATCGTACCCCTGTAGACTTTGAATTGTGCATTATCAGAGCTATTGAGCCATTTGGCAAACGCTACATCATCAACGATAGCAAAGCCCTTCATAACACCCTTCTTATTCAAGTCATCAATGACCGTAAAAGGTATCCGAGCTACGTGGTGCAAATCGTTTAAGTGTCCTCGTCTTGCCTTGTCTGCTTCCCTGATATGGTTATTACTTTCAAGTATCTCAGTAATATCCTGTTTAGTTTCGATGATAATGCCGCCATCACCGTCTGCATGCACAACTTGTTGTCTAAAGGTCATAAATCCTCAATATGTGACCAAGTTCTACCAGTTCTTACACCGCGTATGCAGTTAGGAGAGACTCCTAGTTGCCTACCAAGTGCTGCATGGTTAAGGGTGCTTGATCTAATTAATCTTACTTTTTCAGCATCAAGAATTGCTTTTCCGTTTAAATCACCAACAGGAGCAACAGTTCTTTTCCTGCCTTTTTGAATCATATCCTGCGTATTTTCTTTAGCAGTACCTATCGTTAAATGATTTGGGTTAACACATATTGGATTGTCACATTTATGCATCACGTGCATTTTATGCGGTATGTCCTGTTTATTGTGTAATTTCCAACTTACCCTATGTGCGCCTTCTGAGCCATCTTTTCTAGCTCCTAAAGAAATTCTTCCATAACCATTAGGTAGACGTTGACCTTGCCATTCCCAACAATTATCGTCAGTTCCCTTAGTAACAAAACGCCAAAATCTATTTTCTAAAGTACTCGTATCATATTTTTTTGAATGGGGACTGCCATACTTTTTTACACGAATGTAATGTTTCTGACAGTATCCCCACCCAACTACCTTGCCTTCACAATCACTTATAACGCATTTCATACAATGCTCCCACGGTTAAAGTAAGAGCATTATATAATAAAATACATTACAGTGCCATGTTAAGATCCGCTATTATGCCATGAGCAGCTTCATTCTTAACCTCGAGCGTTACTTCAACCAGTACCTGAGTCTTATCAGCATCACCAGCTTTTGCAAGCTCGATAGTCTGGAATGGACGCAGGTAAGCCAGTGCAGCGTACTCAGGATCAAGGATCAGAGCATCACGTGTACGCATGAAACGGTTAGGAACGACAGACATATTACCGAAGTCGGACACATAAACGTCAGCAGCACCCACGATAGCAGCAGGAGCAGCAGAGCCAGCCACGTTATAGCGATATGCAGCTATACCAGTGAAGCTAGATGCCTTCTGCTTACCAGCAGCACCAACCATCAGCACTTTAGGCGAACCACCCGAAGTAAATACCTCAGCAACTACTTCCTTCAGCAGTGTCTCAGTAAATGTACGAGTGTTGCCGTCTGTACGTGTCGATACACCGATAGTAGTTGGATCACCACCGTTAGTCTGGACTGACGAGTTAGTCTTAATCCATGACAACAGCGAACCCATCTTACGAGCAGTAGAGTTAGTCGAACCAGCCGAACGACCCTGATTGCTCAACAGGATGGTTTCCAGGTCACGCTTGAGTTCCTGTGATGACTTAGCCAACTGATAAGCCTTTTCAGACTTACGACCAGCTTTATTAACTGTGTCCAGAGTGCCAGAAATCTTGATAGTTTTCTGGAGAATCTGAGTATAGTTACCCAAGCGAGTAGTAGGTGACAGAGTTGCATCGGAAGCGTCAGCACCCTCGACAGCAGCGTTATTTGTGGTAGCGGCTGCAAGAGAGTCGGTCTGCCACTCGTGGTAAACAGCCGTAGCCTTAGTCTTGCCGATAGAACTCATAAAAGGAGTTTCAGTCGGGGAGATGTCATAAATTACGTCGGTCAAATCTTCACGCTGACCAATAGCGTCATAAGCATTATAAATAGCCATAGTTTAATTCCTTATAAAAAGCGTTCAAATACACTTGCTGCATCTCTAGGGTTACCTGTCGATTTAACACGTGCCTTTAGTTTCCGTATTTCTTCTGCGTTCCCATCTCTAGGCTTGCTTACGCCAGACTTAATCGCTTTAGGAGCCTCGTTCACCTTCTTAGTGATAGCTGGCTTACTAGCGACTAACTTATCGTACTGCATAGCCTTATACAGAGTTAGTACCGCACGACTATCATAGACAGCCGCTAATTCGTTATCAGAGAACCCGATCTGCTTACCAAAGGCACGAATATCATTTCTAATCGCTTCACCTTTAGCTGGATCAGTAAACTCAGGGATAAAGCTAGACAATTTCTGCATTTCCTCAGCCACTACGGACTGCATCTGTGCTTGTCTATCCTGCTCCTGTTGCTGTTGGATTCGACCCCTCTCAGCCTGTACAGCAGCTAACTGCTTATCTCTCTGAATCATCTCAGCTACCTTGACACTGTACCCAATAGGATCAGTCTCTTTCAGGTAGTCCAGATTCTCTTCCTGCTGTGGCTGTAACATCTGCTCAATCATCTCAAGTCTTTGCGCGTACGTATCACGCATTGCTTTAGCTTCTTGAACTGCTTGACGCTCGGCTTCTACAGCTTTGCGATCTTCTGCTACAGCTTGCGATTTCTTGGTGTAATCAGTGCCAAGTTGATAAGACTTGATAAGCTCATCGAGGGTTACCTCCCGTTCTTCGCCAGCGGCTTTGACACGGAATTTTTGAGGCTCCTCTTGCTCTTCACTATCCTCATCTTGTTCTACCTCAGAGTCATACTCTGATTCGGCCTCGCTTTCGTTAGCTTCTGAATCGTTATCCGGTTGTTCCTCTTGGGAGCCTTCATTACGTTCCATCATGCTCAAGAAAGCGTTAGCTGCACCTTCTACCGTTAACTCTGCATTTCCCTGTTCGGGAGTCGTGCTTTGAGTATCGCTCATTAATGTTTCCTTAATTATATCGGGAACCGCCCGATTCGGACTACAAAATCTTTAACTTTTTTTGGTCAATTAGCTTCTGATCTGCTAACCCTTGAATATAGTTATCAATAGACTCAAGCACCCTAATCCGTAGATATGCTTGCTCACGTATCTCTGTATCCGAATAATCACTATTGAGAAACTTAGTTAGCTCCACGCCTCGTAGCTCCTCCATCATTTCGATGAAGTACTCGTCTCTCAATAGGTTTAATGCCCATTCGGTTCTATTCACGCCATACCTCTAGTCAATGAGCCTAGTTCACGTAATGCTTTAAGCGTTAGCTCAGTCTGCTTATTCTTCGTATCTTCGTCAGCTAAATCCATAGCCAGGACAGCTTGCAATTGCTTAACTGCTAACTCAGCCTCTTTAATCCGCAACTCAGCCGAGTCCTTTTGATTCTTCATCTGCATCTCTATACCTTTACGGGTATATTCGGCTTCGAGTGTTTGCTTCTCAAGGTCAAGCTTTGCCGCATCAATCTGTGCTTTTGCCTGAGTCTTTTCTCTTTCAACCTCTGCCAGCATCTTAGCAATCTCTGCTTGCGCATCTGGACTTGGAGGCTGAGGCTGGGATAATTGCGCGTTCTGTTCCGGTGTAATCTCATTCATGAACTCATTAGCATCTTTGAAACCTGCTGACTCGATGAACTTCGCTAGTGTGTTGCGATACTGACCAATCGATACCAGTGGATTAGATGGACCATACTGCTGAATGATCTGCTCCTGCTTGGCTAATACCATCTGTAACATAGCTAACTTCTGCTCTCGGTCACCCGAACCTAAACCAACATTGACGCTAATATCGTACTCATTAGCCCATGTACGTGGGTCAAACGTAACATACTTACCACGCATCCGAACGACACGAGGCTTATCCTGATACTTGCCCAATAGATGCAAGATGCCCTTAAACAAGCTCTTAACACCTGTCTCAGCAAATATACGAGCGATCAACTCCAGCTTGCCAGAGTTAGATTTCATCATGGCAGCCACAGCAGTAGCCGTTACATTGTTCAATACGTCTGGATCAAGCCCTTGTTGTGCATCATTAACGCCTGTTCTCTTGGCTTGTACCGAGTCCAAGTATTCCAGCATCGGCATAGCCTGGCTAAACGTACTCTGTACCGTTAGTGGAACCAAAGCATTAGGATTCTTTAAGCGGATAACACCACCAGGAGTCGCATTAAGCAAGTCATCCATATTGACCTGACCATCAACCGCACCAACACGACTGTTGTTAGTTAGATACAGGTTATCCAAGCTCTGACGCGTAATCGTGGACTTCTGTAACTGGATGTCCATAGTCCGATCAGCCAATGACTGACCAAAGAACTTATGCGGAATAGGTATCGGGCAGATAGAGTGGAACGGGATGTAGTCACACTCCTCATCCTCGAGTATCTCTGAGCCACAATAGATAATGCGACGCAACTCAGCAATACCGTCATCATCCTCATCTATGCGTATATAGCACTCGTATACCTCAAGTGTCTGCATAGCCTGGTCTAGGCTAGTATTCTGGTCTGGCTGCTCACCATTAGGGAAACGTGCAATACGCTCAGGACTGAACTCAAGATCGTTATAAGTCGCTAAGTCCTCGACAATATCCTTATCGAATCCCATAGCGATCAACTCACTACGAGTCATCAAGCGACGATGCGCTACAAAGTTAGACTCCTCAATGTTACGAGCAGACTTGGATATTAGGAATTCTTCAGGCGGTACGTTCTCAATCTTTACGCTACCTGATTCTTCTGTGCGCTGTACATACACTTCATACGATGGTATCTGAATGATATTGCCCATCATATCTTGCTGCTCTGTGTACTCTATTTCCTGCTTTACAACTTTAAGCGACTGATCCGATAGCAATAATGCCAGTTCATCCTCAGTCAGATTCTTATATTCTTCCTTGCGTACATCTACCTTGTCATCCCAGTAAGACTTGACTACGCCTACCTTCTGTAGCAGTGCGTCCTTAAACCAGTTATGTAGGATAAGCATCCCATCATTGTCACGATAGAAAGCCCAGTTACAGTAATCCGTAGCCTGTTTAGCTGTCTCCTCATCCTTCGGGCCTTTAGGCTCAAAGTAGACAATATCCTCAGTAGTAGTGAATACGCGGATCAATTGTGGCAATGCACCATCAATGGCTTCAGCTACCTCACCTGTGACGATCTGGCTGCGACCTTCCTGCTCATTACCGTAAGGATTGCGTAAGTAATACTCTAACGCTCTACGACGATCTTCTGTAGTTTCGGTGTCAAGATAGCCTATCGAGTTATCAATCTCATTCTCGATAATGCCTTTAATTGTGCCTTCGTCCATCATAATGCGTTCCTCTTAGGATTTTCGCAATTATACAATCCATTTGGTGTTAATGGGCAAATCTGACTGCCATGAAGTCTCGTCTTGGTCAAGGCTTATTGCTAGGTATCTAAACGCATCAGACGCATGGCTAGACCAGTCATGTAACGGCTTATCGTAGAACACTTGCTGACGTTCGTTATACTCTCTGCGGTAGTTCCTGAGAGCATCTAGCCCTGTTTTAGTCTTGTGGTCAAACCAGCACTGCGGCAATAGCCTTCTAGTGGCTTGTATGCCGTCTGCAATCGACAATCGTGGAGCTACAGTTATATCGAGTCCAGCTTCCTGTAAAACCTCTTTACGGCTCTTTCCTGTGCCTAGTTCCCTTACTTCCACATCGTGCGGAAGAAACTGCGTGAAACCTTCGTACTTGTTCTCTTTAAGCCAGGATACATACCAGTCCAGACCGACTCCGTGGTTTTCTGTGTAATCAATGAGGCGTACTTCTTTTCCAACCACCTGAGCAACCCACAGAGAAGTAGAATCGCTAATCCCCAAATCCCAAGCAACATAAGACTTACATAAGTCATCACGTTCAATAGTGGTGATCCGGTTCTTCTCTTCAAGATTATTGATAATCTGCCCATAATAGCTACCCTCTACGGCTGCATCAAAAGAGCACTCAAACTCTTGGTTGTACTTATCATCGCCCATTTCCTTACGAGCGTCTCTGAGTTCCTTCTCAGCCAGTATCTTGGTATCGCTAGCCTTAAACTCTAATAGCTTCCAACCTTCAGCAGTCTTAGCCCTATCTCTGAACTCTGCGAAATGGTTCCTGCCTTTAGGAGTTCCAATAAACAGACACCAGGTTGGGCTATCCTCAGTGTTCCTATCCGCTAACGCTGGACGTATAACCTCATTCCATATCTTAGGGTTCTGATCCCCTATTTCATCAAGGATAACGCCATCGAAATACTGCCCACGCAAGCTGTCAGCATTATCACTCCCGTAAAGGCTAATGCGCCTACCCCAAAAGTCAACCCTAAGTTCACTGATATTAGCAACAGCACCAAGAGGACGAGTAAATTCAAGCAGGTAATCCCAAGCCACACGTTTGGATTGTGCATAAGTTGGAGCAATATAGGCAAATCTTGGGTTTGGTTTGTTGCACTCAATGGCAGCCTTAATTAGATGGTTAATCGCGCTAACAGTCTTTCCCATACGTCTGTGGGCAACTACTACTGTAAACCTATGCTTGTCTACTGCCTCATGAATAGCTACCTGCTGTTCACGTGGCTTATAAGCAATCTCGATTACTTCTGCCATGTGACCACGTGCTGTTGAGGAGCACCGTCTATACCTGTCACCTCAGTCCTAGCCAGCTTAGGTATATGGTATTCACTTAGCTTTTGCATCAAGTCCAATGCCTTAGCAGGGTCAGGCTTTAGTCCATAGACTTCATCGCCCTCAGCTACCCTCTGTAGCCATCTATCCATGTAAGGTACGTTCTTCTCTAGTAGCGTAGCAATAGCATTACGCACTACTGCCGTACTCTTATTAGGTACTCCAGCAGGTCTACCCTTACCAGCATTAGTTAAGCCTGGGTGTGCTGTAGTGTGTTCTTCTTTACTGACTTCTGTTTCCATTTTTGCATTATCCTCTGGATGTCATGCTTACTTATTTCAGTTCCCTAAAAGCATTTTTAATAACTCATCGGTACTCATTTTATCTTGGATTAATTTCCGTCCTGCGTGTTCTGGGTCATATGACTTTACGTCAATAACGTGCATCGGCAGTTCAGTTTTACCTTTTTGCAATGCTAAGTCCGTTCTGTGATTCCCATCATAAATAACGTATTCGCCATTCTCAAGCCGTAAAGCTAATGGTTTATCTCCATAGCCTTTAACCAAATCACCAGGACTTTTACCAGTATTGAATTTTTCCCAATTCCTTGCACTTTGAAAACTTACCGCCTTAGACAAAGGGACAGTTTCAATTCTGCTATATTGTTTCATTTGCTCAACTGTTGGAACAGATGGCATAGCTAAACTACTTGGGCTTGGCAACATTCCTGTTTTATTTAAATCTTTTACTATAATGTTATTATTATCAATAATATTTGGTTCTAGCGGAACATTTGCTAATGACAAATCATCAAGCGACTTATTAGCAACTGCTTTCCTTAATGATCCAATTGTATCTTTACTAATTTTAGTTGCCC
>Ga0247723_1000248_pt1 | contig 35617 bp, 32 predicted proteins | sample MSEWelMarce5H_FC_FD_189079 | JGI IMG/M metagenome (GOLD analysis project Ga0247723, IMG submission 189079) | Subsurface sediment microbial communities from gas well in West Virginia, United States - MSEEL Well Study Marcellus 5H_FC | ecosystem: Environmental > Terrestrial > Deep subsurface >... | reverse complement strand
TTACAGGTGACTCTGGTGACCTAGTAATCGATGGTCACACCGCTCTAACTGACACACACAGCGGGTACCGCATCTTGCTTACCGCTCAGTCTACTGACGCAGAAAATGGTATCTACTTATATGAGGACGACGGTAACACATACACCCTCACACGTGCAGCAGATGCAGATGCCTACACTGAGCTAAAAGGTGCAACCGTATTCGTTCAAGAAGGCACCACTTACGGTCAGTCTGCTTGGACCCAAGGCAACACCTACCTAACCAGCTTTGCTGACCAAGACTGGGTACAGTTCTCGGGTGCAGCTCAGATTACAGCAGGCGACGGTCTTACTAAGACTGGCAACACTATTGCTGTAGTTGGTACTTCAAACCGCATTACCGCAAACGCTGACAGCATTGACATTGCTTCTACCTACGTTGGTCAGTCTTCAATTACCACCCTAGGAACCATCACCACTGGTGTATGGAACGGTACTGACATTGCAGTAGCAGACGGTGGTACTGGATCCTCTACAGCAGCTGGCGCTCGTGCAAACCTTGGTGCAACCACCAAATACACTGAAGCTAACCCAGAGCTAACCGTTTCAAGCGGTGAAGTTACTTGGACTGTAACTCACAACTTAGGTATTCGTACTGTAGTTGTTCAGGTCTACGACACTGTAGGATTTGACTCAGTGGAAGTTGACGTAGAACGCACTAACACCAACACTGTCACCCTTCAGTGGCCAGCATCAGCAACTGTAGATGCAGGTAAGTATCAAGTAGTAATCGTCGGCTAAGTTCAGACTAAATAAGGATCGATCTTGTCTAGAAGGTTTTTAACCCCAGTTGGCCTACCGTCGGGTAACACACTCCCGTCGGCAGGCTCTGCTGGCGATCTGTTTTACAAATTAGATGAACAAAAAATCTATGTCCACAACGGCACCAGCTGGGTAGTTGCTCAGGGCAGCGGTGGTAGCACAACTGTTTCAGCAACTGCACCAACAGACCCTACCGAGGGTGATACCTGGTTTAACACCACTAACGCCAAGAGCTATGTCTACTATGACAATGCTTGGATTGATATCTCGGTCGGAAGTGTCGGACCAACCGGTCCCGCTGGGCCAACAGGGGCAACTGGTCCTACAGGAGCAACTGGCCCAACTGGCGCAGGGGTTCCTGTAGGCGGAACAAGCGGTCAAATTCTTGCAAAAGTTGATGGCGACGACTACAACACCGAGTGGGTAGACAACGAAGGCGGTGGTGCTTCAGCGCTGTCTGAATTGACAGATACAACAATAACTAACCCGATTGATGGTCACACACTTCTTTATAGCGAAGCTACTAGTAAGTGGATAAACGTCAGTTTTACTGAAATTCTTGCTGACTTTGGTTTAATTACCGGAGACGGCGGCGTATACAATACAACCGAATTTACTGGTACAATAGATGGTGGGTTCTATAACACCACGCTATTTACTTCAATAGTAGACGGTGGAAATGAAGGTAGCTTCTAATGGCAATTAAAATTCAAGTACGTCGCGGAACAGCGGCTAACTGGACCTCGACCAACCCTACCCTCTCAGTGGGTGAGCTGGCATACGAGACCGATACCGGCAAGATGAAGGTTGGCACCGGGTCAGCGGTCTGGACTGCCCTGCCTTATGTAGGTATGACCCCTACCGAAGTGTCAGCCGCTATTACAGCTGCTATCGGTGGCGTTATTGATTTGTCACCAAGCACTCTAGACACACTCAACGAACTAGCTGCTGCAATCAACGATGACCCCAGCTTCTTCAGCACTGTTGCAACTAATCTTTCAAATCACGCCTCTGACACTACAAACATTCACGGCATCGCTGACACCTCATTGCTTGAGACCACAGCCGGTGCTCAGTCGAAAGCAGACACAGCGGAGACCGACGCTAAAGCGTATACTGATTTACTACTAGGAGACCCTAGCGTAAATGGTACAACTGGTAACACAGTTAAGGCTCGAATAGATACCGCCATAACAAATCTTATTGGAGCAGCCCCCGCAGCCCTAGACACTCTAAATGAGCTTGCTGCAGCTATTGATGATGACCCAGGGTTCTTTCAAGCGGTAGCTACTATTCAAGCTGCGGTAGACAATCTTACTACCGAAGTAAGTTCTCACGTCCAGGCTATCACTAACGTACACGGTATCTCCGACACACGCGATCTAGTCTATGAAGTAGACCTAGTAGACGCTATGGACGTACACAGACAAGACACTACAAACATCCACGGAATTGTAGATACTAGTCTTCTAGCTTTGACAGAAGACCCTACATTTACTGGAAACGTATCTCTGCCCGCTACCACAACAGTTGCGACACAAGGCGGAGTGCTCGAGGTAGGGCCAAATCAGTTCACAACCCTAAGTGAGATAACTGCCACTGCAACAGAAATAAACACCCTAGATGGAATTACAGCATCTACCGCTGAACTAAACATTCTTGATGGGGTAACTGCTACTGCAACAGAGATAAATGTACTTGACGGAGTTCTAGCCACCACTACCGACATCAATAAACTTGCTGGACTAGCTACATCCCACACCGAGCTTGGCTATGTGTCAGGAGTTACTGATTCTATTCAGACTCAGTTGGACGGTAAGGCATCGCTAACTGGTGCTGACTTTACAGGCACCGTCACAGGCATTACCAAGACAATGGTTGGACTTGGAAACGTTGACAACACCTCTGACGTAAATAAGCCTGTATCAACCGCTACTCAGGTTCTTATCAATCAGAAGGCCGCGCTAAACAGCCCTACTTTTACCGGAACTGTTGCAGGTATCACTAAGTCAATGGTTGGCCTTGGAAACGTTGACAATACTTCAGATGCCAACAAGCCAATCTCTAGTGCCACCCAAACTGCACTTGACGCTAAGGCTTCATCAACTGACCTATCAACCCACGCATCTGACACTACAAGTGTTCACGGTATTGCTGATACCTCTCTACTCGAGACTACCTCTGGTGCTCAGGATAAAGCGGATGCAGCCGAGACCGCAGCTAACAGCTACACCGACACTGCAATCAACGCACTAAGCACTTCGGACATTGAAGAAGGCACAAACCTTTACTACACCAATGAGCGCGCTCAAGATGCAGTCGGCAACAATGTAGGCGACGGTCTTGTGTACGATGACGCATCTGCAGCTATCTCTGTAGACACTGGAGCTGGTCTTCAGATTGACGGGCTAGGTGCGATTGAGATCGATTCAACAGTTGCTACTTTGTCTGGCACTCAGGTCCTAACCAACAAGACCATTGACACCGCAGACAATTCAATCACCGTTGTAGCCGCAGACATTAGCGACGTTACTGCTTCAGCCGCTGAGCTAAACATTCTTGATGGCGCAACTCTAGATACTACAGAGTTGAACTATCTAGATGGCGTGACCTCTGCAGTTCAGACTCAGATCGATGCCAAGGCATCTCTTTCTGGTGCGACGTTTACAGGCACAGTTGCTGGTATCTCGAAGAGCATGGTTGGCCTGGGTAACGTAGACAACACCGCCGATGCTAACAAGCCAGTGTCTACCGCAACTCAGACCGCTCTTGACGGCAAGCTATCGCTAAGCGGTGGCACCTTAACTGGAGCACTCACTCTTTCTGGTGCTCCTAGTGCCGATTTGCAAGCAGCAACTAAAGCTTACGTCGACAACTTGGCAACTGGTATTAAAGTTAAATCTCCAGTAGTTGCGGCCACCGTCGCGAACCTTGCTGGAACCTACGACAACGGTACTTCTGGACTAGGTGCAACACTAACTAAAGCCACCAACGGCGCTATCGGAACAATTGACGGTGCAACAGTAACTGTTGGTGCCCGCATCCTTGTTCGTGCTCAGACCGACCCTATTGAAAATGGTATTTACACCATTACGGATCTAGGTGACGGATCCAACCCATGGGTGATTACTCGTGCTACTGATGCTGACAACAGCCCATCCGCCGAACTAACCGGTGGATCATTCTGTCTAGTAACTAGCGGTTCTACATACACCAATGCTGGATTCGTAGTTACTAACGTAGGAACTGTAGCAATTGGAACCGATGACATCAGCTACGAGCAGTTCAGCGCAGCTCAGAACATCACTGCTGGAACTGGAATTGTCAAAGATGGTTCAGAGATCTCAATCGATGCTGCTGTAGTAGCAACTCTTGCTGACCCTACTTTTACCGGAACTGTTGTACTTCCAGCAACTACCTCAATCGGAGACGTCTCTAACGTCGAGCTTGCGTACGTAAACGGAGTTACTTCAGCAATTCAAGATCAGTTGGATGATAAGGCTCCATCAAATAGTCCGACCTTCACTGGCGAGGTATATGTACCTCTAACCGCTGGTGTAGTTAAGTCATCAGCTGGTGGTCTTCTATCTTCTGGAAACATTCAACCAGCTGACGTTGCTGGTACTGCAGTTATCACTACAGATTCTCGCCTAAGCAACTCTCGTACTCCTAGCGGTAACGCTGGTGGCGATCTTACTGGAACTTACCCAAACCCGACTTTGGCAACCTCAGGCGTGACCGCTGGTTCATACACCAACGCAAACATCACAGTTGACGCAAAGGGCCGTATCACCGTTGCTTCTAACGGTGAAGGTGGCGGTGCAAGTCTTGCAGTTTCTGCAACTCCTCCAACTGGAGCAACTGAGGGTGACCTATGGTTTAACAGCGAAGCAGCTGGAATCTATGCCTTCTATGACGGCTTCTGGGTTCTAACTTCTGGTGAAGCTGGCCCTCAAGGACCTGCTGGCCCTACAGGACCTGCTGGTGAAGCGCTTCCTCTAGGCGGATCTACAGGACAAGTACTAACTAAAGCATCAAGCACCGATGGCGACGCAGACTGGGTAACCCCTGTAGTGGATGACTCAACTGCTATAATGGTCATCATGGGTGCGTACTAACAACGCAAATAACACAACAAGAAAGTAGTAACTAATGGCTACAGTAACAAAAGCTCTCGCTAGAGCATCATTCGCCACAACCGTAGGCGATCTGTACACAGTTCCGACCACTGGAACCACAACTGTTGTAACCAACATTGTTGTAGTAAATACCAGTGCATCAGCTCAAACCTTTAACATCCTCTTGGATGGCGTTGAGCTTTTTGACGAAACTCCAGTTGCAGGTCACGGTACTATATCTGTAGACATGAAGCAGGTTTTAGGCGCAAATGCTACACCAAAGAAAATTCGAGGCTTTGCATCAGCAACGTCTGTAAAAGTTCACATTAGCGGAGTAGAGATAGTATAATGAGTATTCAACAGTTTCCGGCATCAGATGGCCGTTTTAACCCAACAGAAGTTCTTACCGATCCGGTAAATAAACTACGCACCTCAACCGCCCAGGCGCTGATTGATACCGACTTCGAATACGGTACTCAGCAGTCGAAGTGGGAGAACCTAGCCGTAACTAACAACCGCCCTTTTGCAGCGCCTTCAGCAACTGCAATTCCTAACGTTTCTGCAATCAGCATGTCTACAAACGCGCGCGTAGTTACCGTGACTCTTTCTACAACCACAGCAACGGTTACAGAAGCCACCCCATCTACTCCAGTGTCTGGATACGTTCAGTACACAACCTCATCAGCTCACGGTTTCTCGACTGGGCAATACGTAACCATCTCTGGCTCGTCAGTTTCTGGCTACAACGGCACATACTTGATCTACTCGACTCCAACCAGCACAACCTTTGCAGTTGCTAACTCAACAACAGGAACCGAAACTTGGTCATCAGGTCAGGCAATTGCTGGTGTTGCACCTGCAACCGGAACTGCAGTAAACGTGCAGGACACATTCCTTGCAGCAGCAAATGGCAACTTCCTGATTGAGTCGGGTGGTGGTACTGGAACATTTACCTACCTAGGTCGTGCCCAGAACAAAACAACTGTTACCGATATTCTTGACCCAAACAAAACCGCAATTTATGTTGCTAACCTATACACAAACGCAAAAATTGGTGCGGCACCTACGATTAGCGTTTCAGGTTCAGACCTAAAGGTTACTGTAACTACTACAGTCCCTCACGGTCTATCAATCGGTAACACAATTGCTATCACTGGTATCACTGGAACCAACCCACCAAATGGCTCATACCGCGTGGCAACAGTTTCTACCCCAACCACTTTTGTATACTACGCTGATCCAACTGAAGGTACTCCTTCTAGCTTGACTGCAACAAATGCATCTGTTTATGTACGTCCGCAAGCTCAGTTCTTGCACCGTGCATTTGACGGTGGTGTTTTGTTCTCTGCTAACGCAAGCTCAAACTATGAGGCTGCAATTCGTCAGACTCGTCGTTACTTCCGTTATCAGTCTGGTAAGGGCCTTCAGATTTCATCTGGAACCATCTTTAAGCCATATGCAACCATCGATGGCATTACCTCGTCTGGAACCACTGCTACTGTTACCACCAAGGAACAGCACAACATTCAACCAGGCACATCTATCCTAGTTGCAGGCGCAAACGAAGCCCCTTACAATGGAACATTTAGCGTAGCTGAGATTACTGGTTTCAATACGTTTACATACGAGATGGAAACATCTGCTGCTGGACCAGCTACGGGTATCGTAAACCTAAACGTAAACTCTTGGTACGGATCAGCTAACCGACTAGGTCAGTTTGACGCTCAGAACGGCGTGTTCTGGGAGTTTGATGGTCAAGGTCTATATGCTGTAAAGCGCTCATCTACTCAGCAGCTTTCTGGACGTTCAACTGTGACCAATGGCTCTAACGTAGTTACTCGCACTAGTGCTTCGTTCCCGACCGCATACTCTAGTCAGCTAATTCCTGGTGACTATGTAGTAATCCGCGGACAGTCATACCGAGTAATCGCAGTCGATGATATCTCAGCCACCCCTAACTTCACAATCTCACCTTCTTATCGTGCTGCTAGCGCGTCTCACGTGAGTATTTCAAAAACTATTGATGTCCGTGTTCCTCAGTCGGAGTTCAACCTAGACAAGTGCGACGGAACTGGGCCTTCAGGCTACACCGTTGATTTGACCAAGATGCAGATGTTCTACATTGACTACTCTTGGTACGGTGCTGGCTTTATCCGCTGGGGACTCCGCGGTGAAGACGGTAACGTGTTCTACGTTCACAAGATGAAGAACAACAACGTCAACAATGAAGCGTACATGCGCTCTGGAAACCTTCCAGCTCGCTACGAGTCTTCTACATTGCCACCAACCACTCGTGTAGATGCAAGCTTGTCAGACACTGACACCACAATGACAGTGCTTGATACTTCTGCGTTCCCTTCATCAGGAACTCTTGTTATTCGCCCTAGTACCGTAGATAATCAGGCTGACTTGCTACACGAGTATGTCAACTACACCGGCAAGACAGCAACTACCTTTACTGGCCTGACCCGAGGTGGCGCTGGTGCAACTGGTGTTTCTACTACCTGGACATCTGGTTCCAACTCAGGAATTGTGTCAAGTGCAACCGGTCTTCAGGTTGGTCAGCGAGTATTCTCAAGCACATCGCCTAGCCCAGCTCCAGACGGTGCGTTTATTACAGACATTGCTGGTACTGTAATCACCCTAAATACCGCAATCACTTCATCTAACCCAACTTTGATCTTTGCACCAATGGGTGCAACTGCTCAAACATACACTCACGTAGATACAGCTCCTACTTCAGTGGAGTTGGCGTACCCTTCATTTGCACCGTCTATCTCCCACTGGGGTACCTCGGTAATCATGGATGGCCGTTTCGACGATGACGCGTCTCTTATCTTTACCTACGGTCAGACCGGAACTGTTTCGATTCCAGCTAACGCTTCAAAAGCGCTGTTCTCGATTCGTCTAGCTCCATCTGTAGATAACGGTATTAGCGCTAACTTTGGTCAGCGTGAGATTATCAACCGTATGCAATTGAAGATGAACAGCTTAGGTGTGACTACAACATCAGCAAGTACGAACTACCTAGTGCGTGCTTATTTGAATGCGGTCCCTTCGGCTTCAGTTAGTTGGAATACCCCAAACTTCTCTGAGACCGGAACGGCGAACTCGTCTCTAGCTCAGATTGCAGACTACCGCTCAAACGGTAACGTGACTGTATCTGGCGGTGAAATCACAGGTGGTTTCTTGTCTCAAGGCACTGACTCGATTGAGTTGAGCCGCCTTCGTGACCTTGGAAACTGTGTTCTTGGTGGTGGAGGTACAACCTCTAACTCTGGAATCTACCCAGACGGTCCAGACACCCTAACCATCGTTGTAACTAACCTATCGTCATCAACCGCGTCATTCAGCGGTCGTCTAGCATGGACAGAGGCACAGGCATAATGGCTATCAATTTTCCTGCAGAACCTACAGTCGGTGAGGAATACACCTACAATAACCGAACCTGGACATGGTCGGGCGAGGTCTGGACACCAAACCGTGCTCAATATACTGCAAACCGAGACATCGTCTCGGATGTGGATGGATATTTAGTAGCTGCAACCACCACATCAACCGAAATTGGTTACGTGGCTGGAGTTACTTCATCTATCCAAGATCAGCTTGAGGATAAAGCCCCGCTAGCGAGTCCAGCGTTAACAGGAGAGCCAACAGCCCCCACTGCATCTGCTGATCAGAATGATACCCAGATTGCAACAACTGCTTTTGTAGTAGGACAAGCGTCTTCAGCAAATCCAGCAAGTAATGGCACCGCGGCACCAGGCACATCGTTAAAATATGCTCGTGCAGACCACGTTCACCCGAGCGATACCAGCCTTGCCCCTATAGACGCGCCTACATTCACTGGTGTAGTTACCGTAGATACAGATGGAATCGAGTTTGCGGACGGTACGCAGACTAAGCAGGGCGTCCCATCTTTGACCACAATCAAAGCTGCAATTACGGCAAACGCAACTACCTCAACGCTAACCAATCCGCTTACTTACCGAGACTCCCTAGTCCCGATTGCAGGTGCCTATACTGTCACAATTGACGCGGATACAACTAACTCGATTACCTTCCCAGTAGGAACCTCAATTGACTTCTACCAAAGCAGCGGGACAGGCGCTGAGTTTGTCCAAGGAGCTGGCGTAACACTACAAAAAACCCCCGGGTTGAAGTTCCGTACTACTTTTTCATCTGCTACGATTACTAAGGTAGCTGCCAATACTTGGCTAGTATACGGCGACCTATCAGCTTAAAATTTCTAAGGTAGAATGACATACTATGAGTAAAAGAACCGGTAGACGCTCCGCCCAACAGAATGACTTTCTGCAGCCGAGTCCTGTAACCATAAACAGTGCCAATAACGTAGGAACCGACCGTCCTTACCTGCTTTCAGCAACAGGAACTGACGGCCAGGGCGGCGCTGTGGCACTGGTCTGGACTCTACCAAATGATTCACCTCCAGCTACTAGCTATGACATTACTAGCACCCCAACAACCGTAACAAAAAACACTACCTCAGCGCCAAGCGTTGGTAGCCCTTTTATATTTGAAGGTCTAGCTTCTAACACCGCATACACTTTTACAGTAGTAGCCAAAAACAACTCAGGTGACTCCAACCCAACAACATCTGAGTCAGTAACCGTAACTACAACACCAGCTGCTCCTAGTGCTCCAACAGTTAGATCTGAAACCAACAATCAGACTGACTTTGTAACTATTACCGCTCCTTCAGCTAATGGCGGTTTAGCCATCCTTGCATCCAACCCCTACTACTGGGAAAGCAATGACAGCAAAAGCGGCTTCCGAGAATCGCCAGGCGAGTTTTCTGTGTCTCAAGAAGGAAACACTACTCAGTCTTATAGAGTAAGAGTTTCTAACGCTAACGGAGCTTCTCAGTGGTCAGAGTACTCAGGAGCAGTAACTACTCCTCCTTACTTCCCACCTTACTTCCCACCTTACTTCCCACCTTACTTCCCACCTTACTTCCCACCGTTTTTCCCTTATTTCCCACCGTTCTTCCCTTATTTCCCACCGTTCTTCCCGTTCTTCCCACCGTTCTTCCCGTTCTTCCCGTTCTTCCCGCCATACTTCAGCCCAAGGTGTATCGAAGGTAATACTTTGATCAACACTCCTCGTGGTTTGGTAGCAGCGAAAGATCTTTCAGTAGGAGACATTGTCCTATCTGTAGCTATTGGAGAGCTGGCCTCTATGGAAAACACTCCAGTAGAGTTTGAGATTGGAACCTCGTTGACAGTAACCTCAAGCGGATTGGTTGAGACCACAATCACCAATATCGTAGAGAGTGTTAAGACTGGCATTACCTACTTCAACGGTAATGACTTGGCTAAGTACTCAAGCGAGCAACCTGTGTTCGTGCGATCAGGAGACACTTTCCAAGTTCGCATGGTAGGTAATCTAACTATCGGTGACAAGCTTGTATCCGTGCTAGAAGACGGAACATACACCGAAGAAGAGATTCTAGAGATTACAGTTCTAGAAGAGCCTGCAACCGTATACCAGTTCTCATGCGACGAGTACCACTGGTTCGTAGCTGGAGGATATCTAGTCCACAACAAGTAGTAGTAATAAGCAATTAGCCACCCCTTGGGGTGGCTTTTTGCTATTTTGAAGTAAAAAAGCACTAAGATAAGTCTGTAAGCTAAATTAGCTAACAATTGTCTAGTGAAGGTTTTGGTCATAATGCATCAAAATGAAAATGATTGGTTCACAAAAGATAGATCAGAGACATCTAGTAATCGATTAGCCGATAGGCAGCTAGGTAGTATAAAGGTGTCAAACCCAGCGTTGGGGATTAACCTATACAGCGGAGCAATTACCGAACAGCAGGGTAAGGCTTATATAGATGTCTTAGAGTCAAAATTGAACGGACAGACTCGGTACGAATGGCAGGGCGCACGCGTAACATCTTCGGATGAAGTGGCTCTATATGCCCGCAATGCTTTAGATTTTAAAATTAGCTCGAACAATCTTGGCGCTAGGGACGAAGAAAACTCCGAACTTTACGACATGCACGAGCGAATTTTTCAGGCAATCCGCCAATGTGTTGACGACTATGGACGCCAGTGGGGCGTAGGCATAGCATCATACGAGTCATTTAATTTTGTAAAATATGACGGCCCTGGGACACACTTTAAGGTTCATGCTGACCATGGTCCAACATATGTATGTACAATCTCCGTGTGTGTCTATTTAAATGATGACTACGAGGGGGGGGAGATACACTTCCCTAGATTTGATAAATTAACTATTAAACCTAAAGCCGGAGACATTGTTGTATTCCCGTCAACATACATCTACGAGCATGCCTCTCAGGACATGATTAGCGGTATTAAGTATGCTGTTGTGGTTATGACAGACTATAATGATCGAGATGGTGTAAACCACAGGGTTTCCCCGACCATTCAAGCTTACGAACTTAAGTACTGACAAGAGGAAGAAATGACAGCTGAACACGTCACCGAACCAGACGAAATCATGAAAAAAGAGATGGAAGACCACAACACCCGTCTCAAAGCGTGGTATCACCTAGATGAACAACCTTGGAGTTCAGCGGAGGAGGTATCCCCTGGGACTGGCATATGGGTGTACCATGATGTACTGCCAAAAAGCTTAAATATCATAGAACGCCTCGAAAGCGTGTTAAGCGATGACAAGAATCCATACAACTATTCAGAGGCTATGGTTGGCTACGGGATGAAAATGCCAGAGTATAGAGACTGCTTTGATTTTAAATATAAAAAAACCGACATCACTCAGGATCAAAGTGAAGCCGGACTAGCCCTTCAGTCGCTCGCGGATGATACATATTCAAGACAACTTCAGGCCGTTAAGCATTATACGCAGCACTACAATATCGGGGAGCTACGTTACTGGGAGGCAACTAACTACATTAAGTATGGCCCAGGGCAACACTTCCAAGAACATCACGATCACGGGTTCTCGTACAACTGCGTAGTTTCAATAGTTGCGTTCCCTAACGATGACTACGAGGGTGGGGAACTTTACTTCAGGCTTCACAACGTGACAATCAAACCTAAAGCAGGCGACGTGTATCTATTCCCATCAAACTTTATGTATCCGCACCGTGCTATGCCAGTGAAGTCTGGTACTAAATATTCAATGGTTACTATGCTCGATTACTCTGATAAATACCACAAGCCTGGATTTTACGAAGAGACGGGCAACTAATGCGCAAAATTGAAGTCCGTCGAGGATCCCCAAACACAGCAAAAGTAGAGCCACTACCAGCAGCTAGAGATTGGATGGATAGCTCAATCGAGAAGCATGCATACATGTGCTTTCCATTGACCCTTACAAATAGGCTCGGCTGGGGCATCTCGTTCCCAGAAGACATCGTGTTTATATGGGACGGCGTAGATGACACTACTCCAGATCACGTTAAGGTTTTAAAAGGTCAAGAGTGGGCAAACCCACAGCGCGGAAATGCAACACTAAGTTTTGATACAGGGCTTATTTTTAAAACAGACCCAGATATAACGCTTCTCACCATGCCTGTGCCTAACCAGTTCATTGCTGGTACTCAGTGTTTTACAACTTTGATTAGTACGTCTTTTTATATGCCACCGCTTCCTGTTGCTTGGAAGCTAACCGAGGCAAATAAAGAAATCACTATTCCCGCTGGGACACCAGTGGCTGCTTTACTACCTATCTCTTTAGGATCATTAGAAAATGATTTTGTTATGGAAATAGATGAAAACATCTTAGACAATACCTACTGGGAAGAACTAAAAAAATATGGAGACGCTGCTCAAGAGAAAAATGCTGTAGGAGATTGGTCTAAAATGTATCGAGATGCCGTAGATTACACAGGAGAAAAAGTGGGAGCCCACGAAACTAAATCAATTAAGCTCAAGACTGTAACATGCCCGTTTACTGGTCAAACCTACGAAGTAGAGGATGACTCAGTTGAGCAAAGTAAATAAGATAAAGTTTGTAATCAATCGTCCTTGGCTAAACAAAAACAGCGCCTCCGCGCCTAGCCCGACAATTAAAACTATTCCAGAGTGGTATCGTAAGGCTGATCGATTTGCAGTTAATCCTCACACAAATGAGCCTTGGATTAATCCGCAAGATGGCGGAAAGGTTCCTACTTGGAAAGCGTGTCCAGCAATATTCGACATTATGGGAACAGGATATGTCTATAAAACCCCTTGCGACGTAGAAGTCTATGAAGAAAATGGAGAAATCCAAATTAAAGTAGCAGACCAATACAACAAAGATTTTGTTGGAGATCGCGCGCCAATGCCTCAGTTCGTGCCTCCGCAGGGCTACCACGAAAAGCATTTTGCATGGTGGGCCGATTGGGCCGTTGTTCTCCCTGAAGGATATAGTGCGCTCTATTCTCAGCCGTTTAACCGATTTGAGCTGCCATTCCTAACAACTAGCGGAATCATTGACAACGATAAGGTGCACTTACCTGGCACAATGCCTTTCTTTATAGTTAAAGGTTTTACCGGGATAATCCCAGCAGGAACCCCGTATGCTCAGATTCTTCCTTTTAAAAGAGAAAACTGGACATCGGAGCTGCAAACCGATGTCACCCACAACCAAATGATCAACAGCAACATGGAAAATGCTCAAAAATATCGAGTACCAAATGGCGGAGTCTATCAAAAAGAAGTGTGGACTCGCCGAGTATATGAGTAAGTAGGATAGTAATATGACTGAACAAGAGCTAGCAAACAGCCACCGAGGTGCGCCTAGAGTTTCAATCACCCCTTCAGGGTATTTTGGAGACTCTGCCGACAATATTGTCTCGCTTGAGAACTTTATGACTGAGGAAGAAATTGTTGCACTAGATACCTTTATCAGAAGCAACACCGAGTGGGATGTTACCGAGACTCACTACAACGAAGAAGGTACAGTAATTTATGACTCTGATTACTGGAAAGACCGAGTAGCTACGTACTCAACTATTGACAAGGTTAATCCTGAAATTCCTCGCATAATCGAGGGCATGGTCGAGCGTCTTAAGGGCGAGGTAGACAAGTTTTTTAAGGTAGACGCAATGCCGACTAGTCCAGCACTGGTCCGCTGGTTACCCGGGATGCTTCAACAGCCTCACGCTGACAAGGAGTTGCACATTGGAGACGATAAAGGTAAGCCAAATGACTTTCCTTACTATGACCTAGCGGGCCTTTTCTATATCAATGACGACTACGAAGGCGGGGAGTTGTACTTTCCTAACCAGGGGATTCAGTTTAAGCCAAAGCGTGGAGCTGCTTATTTCTTCCCTGGAGATCTAAACTACATTCACGGCGTCACCAAAATCGAGTCTGGTATTCGATACACTTGCCCGTTCTTTTGGACAATTGTCAAGCATCATGGAAGTTAAGCAGCTATACCCTCGAGTAAGTGTATACAGTGGCTTGCTAGGAGACACAGCAAGCATTATTTCAACTCTTAGAGCTGACTACACCTGGGAGGGTTGGTACACTTTTGGAAATCAAACGGTCCTTCAACTAGATCGTAGAACCTTCGACTCCTTCCCCTCCCCCCAAGAGTGGGTTCAAATCGAGGAGTCTGTAGAGAATCCCAACTCAGCGTCCAAAGCAATTTTAAAATCATTCTATGAAGCAACCAAGCATTATGTAGATAACAATAAAATCAGTCCTGTAGCTTGGAATTTTAACTCTCCAGCCGTGTGTATGTATGACACTAACGGGGGAGCCTCTGAAGATATAGCAATGCACTACCACACGGACTTTCAGCAAGAAAAACGAGAAGAGCCGGGATTCAAGCCGTACATAACTTGCACCATGTATCTAAATGACGACTATGAAGGCGGAGAGATTGAATTTAAAATACTGAAAGAAGACGGTGTTTTTGATGGAATTGTGTATAAACCTAAAGCGGGAGATATACTAGTTTTTCCTTCTGATCAGCCTTATTATCACGGGGTACGACTGACTACAAAAGGTCAGAAATACTTTGTTCGTTCTTTCTGGGACTACTATTTCCCTGGTACAGAAGAATGGCACGCTAATCAAAAGAAGTACGGACCAGACAAATGGGCCGAAATGGAACACCAACGAGAGAAACTGGAGCGTCAAACTGGACGCTACAACCTAATGAATAGAGAAAATAATGCTTGATTCGATAGACACCTCTACTTTTATCTACTATAAAGACGAAGTAAACACTCAGTCAAAAATAGGAGTAACTCACAACAAAATAGTAGAAATTCCTAATTTTGTAGACGCTGATACAGCAAAGAACCTAGTTCAGTATTTTGAGAGGGGGCCAGAAACTTGGGATTTTATTGCTTTTTATGGATCCTACGGAATGGGTCTCAATCCAGATCCAACCGAGTTAGCAAAATTCAAACTTCCTAGCGATATCTTTAGTAAAATAAACAACAAAACAAAACAAGCAGTAGAGCTAGTATTTGAGCGTGCAGTAAAACCCAATACGTCACATGCTCAGAAGTGGACTGAAGGCGCTTTCGCATACCCGCACTCAGATAACTCGGACTTTGATGGGAACCCAACAGCTTTCGAGATTAACAAGTATGTAGCAATTTTATACCTAAATGATGATTACGAGGGCGGGGAACTCTATTTTCCAGACCACGAGCCAGAGCTAGAGATAAAGCCAAATAAGTACTCATGTTACATATTTCCAGGCGGAGTCGAGAATATTCACGGTGTAAAAGAAATTATCTCGGGCGAGCGTCACACAACTCTATCTTTCTGGGACTTTGCCGACATTAAATACTCGGAGGAGCGCCTCTCCGAATGGGACAGGGAACTCAAGGAAGTCAGGGACTCTCAGGCTGAACAGCGCGTTGAGTGGAAAAATGGTAACAAATATGCCTGAGTATAATAGCGATATGACAGAATTAAACCCTGAAGAAATCTACCCTCGAATCCACGTGTATCGAGGCATATTTGATGATCCGTACGGCTTTATAGAAAAAGTTAAATTGCTACCCAGCTGGGAGGCGTGGTGGACCTTTGGCGAAATGGTAAGTTTGCCAGGACTAAATCACGTAAGATTTGAAACAAAGCCAACGCTAGAAGAGTGGAACGCTTTTCTAGAAAATACTGCAACTCAGCAAGCGGGCAAACCAGGGGTGGACTTGTCTATCTACGTAGATAAGCTGTTTTATCGGATTACCGAAGACTACATGAGCAAATACCCCGTAGAGCTGCCTAATTGGTCCCACCAAAAACCATCTATTGCAAAGTATGTAGCCCTAGGTGGAGTAGACGATGACCGTTACTCAATGCACTATCACACGGACTTTCAGCGCGAGAAGGCAGATGCCCCTGGCCTTAAGTATGCCCTAACTTGCACCATGTATCTCAATGATGATTACGAGGGCGGGGAGCTTTCGTTCAAGATAGCAAATGATAGTGGCGGCTATGACGCAATTGATTACAAGCCTCGCGCGGGCGACGTTGTAGTGTTTCCTTCTACAGAGCCATATTTTCATGGAGTTAAGCAGATTACCTCGGGGGATCGCTACTTTATTAGAACTTTTTGGGTTTATGAATTTGAAGGAACCCCCGAGTGGCTGGCTGGTCAGGCCCAATACGGGGAAGAACTCTGGGCCGAGATGGAAAAAAAGCGAGAAAGCGCCTTTAGGCACAGTCAGTCAACGGACATATACAACGATTAGATAGTATACTTATAGTTTAGAGAGTAAAGTAGGTTAAAGATGTTTCCAGAACCAGTATGGCTTAAAGATGACGTTGTCACGTACCCAGGGTTCCTTAGCCCAGAAGAGTGCAATAAGATCATCGACTTTTTTGAGGATCAAGGAACAAATTCTGGTCACTGGATGCAGACTTGTTTTTATGACTCCCTAGGTATGGCTTTGATGATTGAGCAGGACGCTTTAAATCGCTCTGGTCTAGAAGATCTACACAAGGACTATTTTCGCTGGCTTCCAGAACATATCCGGGCAGCTATCGAAGCTGCGTACAACCGTGGAGTTAAACTAAACAGCGCGCACGCTCAGAAGTGGCCAGTAGGTGCTTTTGCACGTTGGCACTCAGACAGCTCTGACATTGAAGGAAATCCAACAGCTTGGCGTAATAATAAATTTGCCAGTGTTCTCTACTTGAATGACGACTACGAGGGTGGGGAGCTGGAGTTTCGTGACTACGATTTGACCGTAAAGCTTCCTCAGGGCAGTTTGATTGCCTTCCCTGGCGGAATTGAAAATATTCACCGCATCAACGAAATCATGGCTGGAACTAGATTTACAATTGTCGGCTTCTGGGACTACATTGACTCGGTGTATACCGAAGAAGAGTTGCAGCAGATGGAAGAAGAGATTGCCTACGAGCGCACTCGTCAAGACGAGCAGAAGCGCCAGTGGGCCGCTGGAAATAAAAACGCTTAAGCAGCTTGGGAGAGCGATGATTGACCCATCAAAAGTAACTGTTTACGCCGAGCGCATCTTCTATTTTGAAGGTATTTTAGACGATCCAGAGTATGCAATTTATATGCACAAAAACATGGACGAGCTTCTAGAGACCGAGAATCAGGATGTGTTCCATAAACTAGGACCGTGGCAGACATCTGATGCTACCCCACACGTCTACGGTACAAAGCGAATGTCCACCTTCGATAACCTATCAAATACAAAAAATCAAGAGGTTCGTGAGTTTTATTTAAAAGTCAGAACCATATTTGACGAAGCTGGTAAATACTACTTTGATCAACTGGGGATTAACCATCAAAGCACGGAATTAATGACCGACATAGCGTCTTTTCACTACAAAACTGGTGAGATGATGGGGCCGCACGTAGACGATGATTATGACCGAGTAGTGGACCCTATTTGCACTGGACTGATATACCTAAATAACAATAAGGTTGGCGGTGACCTCTGGTTTCCAGAGCAAGACTTGCTCATTAAGGCAGTTCCTGGCAGTTTAGTCATATTCCCTTGTGTAAAACCTTTTTACCACTCTTCGACTGAAATCAGGCAGGGGGAGAAATACCACATCGGAACCGGGTGGAAGCGTAACCGTACCCAAGCAGAAATTGCCCTACTCCCCGACGGGTACGGTGTAGGCGAACGTGAAGGATATCAGCCTTCTACCAATATGCCAAGTTATTAAGAAACAATCATTATGCCCTATATCGGGTAAAATATAAGAGACCGCCTATAATTTAGGGACTCCCGTGTATTGCGCTACCACAAACGTTTATGACATTATTGTCGATCAAGGCGCTACCCTTTTGCGCTCAATCGGGCTTAAAAGCTCTGCTAAAGCACCAGTAACGCTTACTGGGTATACCGGAGTAATGCATATTCGAGAGAAAACAGACTCCACAAGCATTGTATTAACCCTGACAACTTCTAATGGTGGCCTAGAGATTAACGCTTTAGCTGGCACCGTGTTAGTTATAGCCAGCCCCACCCAGACTGCAGCTTTAGAGCCTGGCAAATATGTTCACGATCTAGAACTTACAGAGACATCAACAGGAACGGTCACAAAAATAATTCAAGGTAACCTAACTGTTAGAGCCGAGGTAACTAAATAATGTTGTCAGATGATTTTGCATATGTAGAGATTAAATCTGTTGGCGTTCAGGGACCAGCAGGTGCCACTGGGCCAACAGGCCCGTCAGGCGCCCCCACCGGGCCAACAGGGGCAACTGGTCCTACAGGAGCAACTGGCCCAACTGGCGCTACTGGCATCACAGGAGCCACAGGTGCAACTGGAGCTAACAGCACTGTGGCTGGCCCTACAGGACCTGCTGGTTCAACAGGACCAACTGGTGCAACTGGTTCAACAGGTGCAACGGGCGCTACAGGTGCTACTGGTTCAACGGGTGCAACTGGTGCAACGGGAGCTACTGGAGATCAGGGACCGAGAGGTCTATCTGGATTAAGCGGTGCAACTGGAGCAACTGGTGCAACTGGTGCCACCGGTGTTGGTGCAACTGGTCCTCAGGGTATTCGAGGAATTCAAGGTGTTCAGGGAGAAACTGGCGAACAGGGTATTCAAGGCGAGCAAGGAGATATTGGGCCAACTGGTCCGCAAGGAGTTCGTGGAACAACAGGAGCAGCTGGCCCTACGGGGGCTACAGGTGCTACTGGTGCTACTGGTGCAACCGGTGTAGCAGGTTCTACTGGTGCAACTGGCGCTACGGGTGTTGGTACTACAGGTGCAACTGGTGCTACTGGTGCTACTGGTGCAACTGGTGCTACTGGGGATCAAGGGCCAAGGGGTCTATCTGGTCTTACGGGATCAACAGGTGCTACTGGAGCTACGGGGTCTACGGGTGCAACTGGTCCCACAGGTGCAACTGGAGCTAACAGCACTGTAGCTGGCCCTACTGGAGCGACGGGTGCAACAGGAGCAACTGGTGCAACTGGTAGCCAAGGCATTCAAGGTGTCGAGGGTGATCAAGGTATCCAAGGTATTCAAGGTAACACTGGGCCTCAGGGTGAAATTGGAGTAACTGGACCCCAGGGTATTCAAGGCACTACTGGTGCTGTAGGCCCTACTGGTTCTCAGGGGCAACAAGGCATTCAAGGAAATACTGGAGCAACAGGTGCAACTGGTTCAACAGGACCAACAGGCGCAACGGGTGTAACGGGAGCTACGGGCGCTACTGGTGCCACCGGCTCTACCGGTGCTACTGGAGCGACTGGTGCAGATAGTACAGTTGCTGGTCCGACTGGTGCAACGGGTGCAACTGGTGCTACGGGTTCAACTGGACCCGACGGCGTATTCTACACAGCAGACGTGGCTCCTACGGTAGACATCAACGAGGGTGATGTTTGGTTCAATACAACCAACATGCTGACTTACGTCTACTATGACGGCTTCTGGGTTGAGTGGGCAAGCTCAAGCGTTGGTCCAACAGGAGCCACGGGCGCTACGGGTGCAACTGGGCCAACTGGCGCTACAGGCGATACTGGTGCTACTGGTGCTACTGGTGCGACCGGAGTTAGTGGAGCATCTGGACTGGAAACTTGGACAAGATACTCCCCAATATTTACAGCAACAGGGCTAACTTTCACCGGGAGTGGATCAACCTATCCAACCTACGATTCTTACTATGTAAAAGCAGGAAGATTAGTAAGTTTTGTCATCGAAGTTGACTGCTCTACAGTTACTAATTTTGGTACAGGACAGTTTAAATTACAGCTTCCATTCACTCCCGCCGTAGGATTTAATCACTTCACCGGCTGGGCCTGGGCTGATCCAAACGTAGATCCAGATACTGGAACTGGCCACACAATTATTAATGCTGATACAGCAGGAGTAACTGATGTGCTAGATATTCATTACCTTAAATCTGCAGGTGGTGCCAACGCTTCAATTAGAGAAGGCCTATTTATTCAAGGCACTCCGGTAACACTGTCAACAATTAGTAAAATATACGTAAATGGTACGTACATTGCAGAAGCCGAGGGTGCATAATGGCTATTAATTTTCCAGACAATCCATCAGTAGATGACGAGTATGTAGTTGGCTCCACTAAATGGAAGTGGGACGGAGAGACTTGGACCGTTGTTCGTGCAGGCGTAGTTGGCCCAACTGGCGCTACGGGAGCAACTGGATCAGTTGGTCCAACTGGTGCAACAGGTGCTCAGGGTGCCTCAATTGTTCTACACGGAACAGTAGCTAATGTTGCAAGTCTTCCATCAACCGGACAAGAAGTTAATGATGCATATATTGTCGATGCTGACGGTGATCTATATGTCTGGGACGGTTCTGCGTGGGATAACGTAGGCCAGATTGTTGGTCCAACAGGAGCGACCGGAGCTACTGGAGCAACAGGCCCAACCGGCGCTACTGGTGCAGATGCTTTGTGGAACTTTACTGGAGCTTATGGCGGGGGGACAGCCTACGCTACTGGCGATGTGGCTACATACGAAGGCCAAACCTGGTATCGGCTTAACTCTAATGGGGGTAACGTTGGAGATACTCCTGCAGAAGGAACATTCTGGACTCTGATTGCAGCTGAAGGTGTTCAAGGGACTACAGGAGAGACTGGTCCAACTGGTGCAACTGGATCTACTGGATCTCAGGGTGACTCATTTGGAATTTACTACTTAGGAAACTATAACCCAAACTCTGGATATCAACCTGATATTGCAGTAGCGCGAGGCTCTGACGGGCAGCTCTATCTTGCTAAGGCAAGCGGGCAGCTTGGTGACCCGATTGACTATTTAACCAACGGGCAGTGGGAGATTTGGATCCCTAAGGGAGCAACGGGTGCAACTGGACTTCAGGGTGAAGTTGGAGCAACTGGATCACAAGGTGCTCAAGGTGACGTTGGTCCTACGGGGGCAACTGGAGCGACTGGCGCGACAGGCTCAACGGGAGAGCAAGGTATTCAAGGCGATCAAGGCATTCAGGGTATCCAGGGTATCCAGGGCGAGCAAGGTATTCAAGGTGAAATTGGTCCAACTGGTCCCGAGGGTATTCAAGGTCAGCAAGGAAATGAAGGTGCAACAGGAGCGACTGGAGCGACAGGCGCTGACTCAACTGTTCCAGGACCAACAGGTCCAACTGGAGCCACTGGACCAACTGGAGCAGACGGTGTCTATAAATTAGGATCTACCCCTCCAAGTAGCCCAGTTGCTGGCGACATTTGGTTTAATACCGACGATGGTGCAATTTATATTTACTACGACGGCTTTTGGGTTGAGGTAACAGGTGCTATTGGACCTACTGGTGCAACTGGTGTGACTGGTCCTACGGGCGCAACAGGTGCTACTGGTGCTCAGGGTGTATCAATCAACTTCGCGGGATCGGTTGCTGACTACAACGCACTTGACGCAATTACTGGTCAGGCCGTGAACGATGCCTACATCGTTGAGTCAGACGGTAATTTGTGGGTCTGGGATGGCACAAACTGGAATGATGCAGGTCAGATTGTTGGTCCAACAGGAGCGACTGGCGCTACAGGCTCTGACGGCCCTGGCGGTATTCAGGGAGATATTGGCCCTACTGGTCCGACTGGAGCTACTGGTGCTACAGGTGCAACGGGCGCAACTGGTGCAGACAGCACAGTAGCTGGCCCAACAGGTGCAACAGGTGCAACTGGTGCAACTGGTGCTACAGGTGCAACGGGCGCAACTGGTGCAGACAGCACAGTAGCTGGCCCAACAGGTGCAACTGGAGCTACTGGCGCGACCGGAGCGGATGGCGGGTTCTCGTCAACTCAAACAATAATTACTCCAACAACAACCTACACAACTCTTTTGGCAGATGCAGGTAAGCTCGTGACAAACTCGGGAGCCCTAGCCGTGACAGTAAGCAACTTGCTTGTTGGTCAGCAGATGGACTTCCTACAGTTAAATGCCGCTCAGATTACGTTCACTGCGGGAGCTGGAAATACTTTAAACTCTAAAGAGGGAAGACTAAAGACTGCAACCTTGTACTCAGCTGCAACAGTCAAGTGTGTAGCTACGAATACATACGTGCTTATCGGCGATCTAGGGTACTAAATGTTAGGTCTAGGACTTACGTCTTTTTTGGATAGCACTAACAAGTACTATATAAAACAGTTTTCTATAAATAGTTTTACGTTTTCAAATCAAGATAGCTCCAGCAATAGACTGCTATCAGGTAGTCACTATATTGCCCCTTTTGACCTAGGGGTTTTGGTAAAGTACTCGGAGTCAAATAGCACCACTCCTTGGGCTAAAAAACTTACTTATTCTGCAGATAGCACAATATATACTGCATTTCTGCAAGGAGCATATGACAGCTCTGGAAACGGATATCTAGGATTTACAGTAAATGGTAACATCCCATCATATAGAGGTGGAGCAGTAAAGTACGACACAAACGGTAACGTCCTATGGCAAAAAATGGTAATTAAAAACGCCTCTACATCTATAGGTCTATTTTTTGGCAAAATGGCCTCGGACTCGTCTGGGAACTCCTATCTCTCTGGCAATGACTTTGGAGATACCGGAGGTCCTATTGTTTTTAAATTTAACTCGTCTGGAGTACTTCAGTGGCAAAGAGGGATTAGAAATGTTGCAGGAACTTTTGAAGAGTTTGGCAGATCTTCCTATGCTAGAGCTTTAGTCGACTATCAGGGGAATATAGCTCTGTCAGGGGAGACCGCTGTACCAGGCGGCGGCGGCGGGGTCAGTCAAGCTTTAATAGTGAAGTGCGACCCTTCTGGAAATATTATTTGGCAAAGAGGGCTATACAATGCTTATGCTGGGTATGTTAACGTGTATGGCCTTAGCACTGACTCTTCAGGAAATTTTTACATGACGGGGTACACCTACGACCAAACTTATGGCCGAGTGGGGGTAGTAGCTAAATACAACTCTTCAGGTTCTTTACTCTGGCAAAGAGGGATAACGGCAAACGAAACCAGAGATGTTGCTTTTGATAGTTCTGATAATCTCTACGTTTTAGGAGCTACAGACGAGTACACCGCAAACTCGCAGGAAACTTTTATAGTAAAATATGATTCAAGTGGCACTGTTATCTGGCAAAGAACTATAGGATCTCCTGGTTACACATACAGCCTAAAAATAGAAGTAGTTGCAGATAAAATATACATAAATGGCTATGGAATGGGAGGATCGACAGCTGGAATCATTGCAGTGCTTCCTACGGATGGAAGTCTGACAGGTACTTATCCACTATCTGGAGGCCAAATAACCTATAGAGCCTCGGATATGACATCCCACACAACCTCCTATGCGCACAGCGCAACTGGAAGATCTTTTGACTCGACTCCGCACACCGTTTCAGACGCAACTATGACATCAGAACCTTTTAATATCGCAGCGAAATACAACGTAAACCTACAGTAAGGAAGTGAATATGTTATTTATAGGACCACTAGGTGAATACCCTAGGCACATTGGAGACGTTCAAATAGTACAACCTACTTGGGCCCTAGGAGATCAGCTTCCTGAAGGTTGGAACCAGGTTACCGAGACCCCTATGAGCCTAGAAGCAGGGGAAGATCAGATTGTCTATGAAGCCGCACCTCAGCAGATAGACGGGACTTGGCGTCAAGTCTGGGCAGTCAGAGACTTAACTGAATTAGAAATTGAAAGAAGAGACGCCCCTCAGACTTTAATAACTAAATTGCAGTCCCTAGGCCTTACAACTGCAGAAATAGACGTTTTGACTAGAGGTTTAAGAGCCTTCTAAGTAACAATCCCCGTGAGGCCGCTCTCGTCTCTTGATTGCTAATCATGGTAAAATATAGCTAGATTCAGTAAACGCCCCTAAACCCCTCAGGACCTAAAATGGCAATTAACTTTCCAGATTCTCCTGCACTAAATGATGAATTTACTGCAGACTCTCGCACATGGCGCTGGGATGGGACTGCTTGGCGTATAATTTCTGCAGCGGTAGGGCCTGCTGGTATTCAAGGTGAAATTGGTCCGACAGGTCCAACTGGACCTCAGGGTGATCAAGGTATTCAAGGCGTGACTGGTGCAACAGGAGCCACTGGTGAAACTGGTCCGACTGGTGCTACTGGTGCTACTGGTGCTACTGGTGAAAACGGAACTAATGGAATTGACGGTGCAACAGGTGCCACTGGTCCTCAGGGGGACCAGGGTATTCAGGGTATTCAGGGTGATCATGGTATCCAGGGTATCCAAGGTAACACCGGGCCTCAGGGGGAGATTGGAGCAACTGGACCTCAGGGGGATGTCGGTGCTACGGGAGCAACTGGAGCTACTGGTGCAACTGGTGCAACAGGAGCAGATTCAATAGTTGAAGGACCTGTTGGCCCAACCGGTGCTACGGGTGCTACTGGAGAGACAGGTCCTACTGGACCAACAGGTGCAACAGGCGCAGAGTCTTTAGACGCTCTTTCAGATGTAACTATCTCTACCCCTGCAGCTAAACAACTAGTGAGCTACGACGGCACTGGATGGGTAAATGGAGATAAATCAACTGTTGGAATTTACGTACAATCAACAACCCCTGCTGGAGCGATTACTGGCGACGTTTGGTTTTGGTAATTTAAATGGCCAGTACCACGTCATCCTTTAGCCCGAGGTCTCAACACAAACTTAACTACACGGTTAATGCGTCGACTTCGGGGGATACTACAACATTTACTTGGTCGTTCACTATTACTACGTCTGGCAATACGTTTCAGCCTTTTGGTAGCGATGGTAGCTATAACAACAGCTCAACGCCTGGAACTACATTTATTGGTGGTACTAGCAACAACGCTCAGTCTTTTAGCTACGACTATAGGTCACCAAACCAAAACAGAACTTATACTTTTTCTGGCGGAACTAGAACAGCTCCAGCTGGTAGTGGAGACTACACGTTTACACTGGAGGCATCCATGGGCTCACTAATTGGATCTGCTTCTGCAACTATTGTAATTTCCTCTGGATTCGCTTCTCCTTACTTCCCACCGTTTTTCCCTTACTTCCCACCTTACTTCCCACCTTACTTCCCACCTTACTTCCCTCCATATTTCCCACCAACCGCTGAAGTTCCGAACGTGGTTGGTCAGGCACTTTCTACGGCCCAAAGCAATATCGAGTCACTTGGTTTTACCTACGCTCTAGGATCCTCCCCAGCAAACACAATAATTTACTCTAATATAGGCAAAGCTTCTTCATATAGCCCGACTGGTACTCAAGTTGTAGGAACTACAGTCACAGTCGAGGGCTACAACTACGTAGAACCAGGAAGCCGTATAGACGAAACCGGTGCAGCTGTAAAACACACCGTAGCCAAGCGTTTGGACGGCACCACTTGGGTAGATATTCAGACTAGGAAGCGCTTTGATGGCACCGATTGGGTAGATATAGCGTAAAGTCCTAGGTTGGCCAAGGCTGTCCTATGGTAAAATATAGCTAGATCTTAGTAATCTCCGCCCACGCTCAGGACAGATAATGACCACTGCTATCAATTTTCCAGACAACCCAACGCTAAACCAACAGTTTACGTCTAATGACCGCACCTGGGAGTGGGATGGGTCCGCTTGGAGTGCGGTAGAGGGTGTTGCTGTTGGTGCAACTGGTCCGACTGGTGCTACGGGTGCTACGGGTGCTACCGGTGCTGGAACCACTGGTGCAACGGGTACAACAGGAGCTACAGGTGCAACTGGTGCTACTGGTGCTGGAGCCACTGGTGCAACCGGAGCCACCGGGGCCGCTGGACCAACAGGAGCTACTGGATCGACAGGACCTACTGGTGCAACTGGTCCTCAGGGTGATGCAGGACCTGGAGGTATTCAAGGAGATATCGGACCAACTGGTGCACAAGGTGCTTCTATAAATTTTCTCGGAACTGTCGCAGACTATACCGAGCTGGATGCAATCACTGGTCAGGCTGTCAATGATGCTTACATCGTAGAGTCAGACGGCAACCTGTGGGTCTGGGATGGCACAAACTGGAATGATGCAGGTCAGATTGTTGGTCCTACTGGAGCAACGGGTGCTACGGGTGCTACAGGTGCAACTGGTGCTACTGGTGCAGACAGCACAGTAGCTGGCCCGACTGGCCCGACTGGCCCGACTGGGGCAACAGGAGAGACAGGTGCAACTGGACCTCAAGGGGATATTGGTCCTATTGGAGCTACTGGTGCTGAAGGCTTTATTGCTCAGGCAAACGTCCCTACCGACACTAACGTTCTGTGGCTAGATACTGATGCAGACGGAATTGTAGGTGAGGGGCCAACAGGTCCAACAGGCCCTGAAGGAGCTGCAGGCCCTACCGGTGCTAATGGAGCTACGGGTGCGGATGGTGCAACAGGAGCAACTGGTGCAACAGGCGCAACAGGTCCTACAGTAGATGCATCAGCAACTACTACAGGTGTAGTCTATGGAAAAACCCCCGCAAGTGGAACTAGTGTATCGTACGGTCGTACCGCACTTCAGTCTGTAACCTCTGGAGGAAATAATACTGCGATAGGGTATGCAGTCTTAGACGCATTGTCTACAGGATCTAACAACGTTGGAGTAGGTACGCATGCACTCGGGAGTGTAGTCGGAGGGACTAATAATACTGCAATTGGAACTAGCGCTGCTTCTGGAATAGCAAACGCAGACGAAAACGTAGCAATCGGATCGCAGACGCTACTAAATAATAATTCTGGTCAAGGAAACGTAGCCATAGGCACATATGCGCTACAAACCAATCTAGGTTCGAAAAACGTAGCTATAGGATACAACGCAGGAGGGTCTGAGACCGGATCTAATAAGCTATATATTGCAAACTCAGGTACAGATACGCCACTTATTTATGGTGAGTTTGATAATGCAAAGCTCGTGATAAATGGCGGTCTTGCTGCAACACAGACAGCAAACAGCGCTAACTACCCAGTAACCATTTCATCTGCAAACGAGCAGGGCGGCGGTACTGGTTGGTCAGACATCCTAAAACTAATTAACAGTAAGTCTGGCGTAACAAATCCTGCCAAGCACATCCGCATGAATGCTACTGGCGGTCTGGAGATTGTAAACGATGCGTACACTCAAACTATTTTCTCGGTAACAGATTCGGGTGTAGTAACGTCTTCAAATCTTGGAGATAGTGGTTGGATTTCAGTCTCATCTTTGGCCAACGGCTTCTCAGCAGTGGCAGCAGTTGCTTATCGCAGATTAAATAACGTTGTCTACTTGCGTGGAAACCTGACAGGCGGTACAGCAGGCACAGGAGCATTTACTTTGCCATCAGGCTATCGCCCAGCGCTTTCTACTGTCATCCCAGTTCAGCAGTATGGAACTGGAAATATCACGTATGTCACTGTTGGTACAGATGGTGTGGTAGTTCCAAATTCAACATCTGGTTGGCTTTCAAGTGTAATATTCCCGGTAGGATAAGGATTAAATAATGAGTCAGCTAAAGTTTTATAACACCAACACTTCTCAGTGGGAGCCAGCGATTGTTGGTGCTACCGGACCGACTGGAGCAACTGGTGCAACAGGAGCGACTGGTGCAAACAGCACAGTTGCAGGACCTACTGGCGCAACGGGTGCAACAGGCCCGGCAGTCACTACCATGAGCTCTTCTGTTATGACAAGCGTTAGTACAGATAAATCTGCCAACTACACTCTGACATCTAATGATAAAAATACTTACATTAGGTCAACCGGATCTGCAATTACAATCACTGTTCCCGACGTATTGTCCAACGGAGATAGCGTAAATTTTATTCAAGCAGGTTCTGGTCAAATTACCTTCGCTGGGTCGGGGATAACAATATTTTCAGCCGATGCTGCGCTAAAAACAGCAAAGCAGTATGCTGGTGCCACCATTGTTAAATCTGGCGGAGCATACTATCTAGTCGGAAGCCTAGGATAGCAAAGTGCTAACCAATCTTGGATTTATAGGGATTCGTATAGCAAAAACAGTACTTGCTATAGCCCACGGCGCTTCTCCAAGAATATTAGCATATCCTTGGTCTTCGGGGTACGGTACTCAGTACGCTAACCCATCTTCTGGCATCCCAACTTCGGGCGGATCTAGCTTAGCTTTTACTAATTCTGGAAACGCAGTTGTTTTAGGTCACGCAACCTCTGGATTTAATTATTTATCTGCATGGCCTTGGTCATCTGGCTTTGGAACAAAATATGCAAACCCCGCATCAGATGGCAATGACTTTGATGTCATAGACGTTACATTTAACCCATCGGAAACTGCAATAGTGGCTTCAGTAAACTCTCTTCCTCAGGTAGGTGCTTGGAGGTGGTCATCTAGCGGTTTTGGTACAAAGTACTCTTTCCCAGCTAGCTATTCATCGGATGGGCGCGGTGTTGCTTTCAACCCTAGCGGAACAAGCGTTGTAGTGGGGCAATCCCCGTCTCCATATGTGTCAGCATACGCTTGGTCATCAAGCGGTTTTGGTACAAAATATACAGACTTATCCCCCGCATTACCTGGCTTTGGGGCATCTTCAGTAGCCTATAGCCCAGATGGAGCGGCTATAGCAATGACAAGTCAGCAATCACCATACGTGTCTGTATACGCCTGGTCCTCTGGCTTCGGGGCAAAATATGCGGATCCAGCTACTACGCCAACTGGTAACGGGCAAGGAGTTACGTTTAACTCTACTGGAACTAGCATTGCAGTGGCTCACACAAATTCACCGTATATATCCGCTTACCCTTGGTCGGCTGGTTTTGGAACAAAGTATGCAAATCCGGCTGTTATGCCTCAGGACACGGCGATGTCCGTGGCATTTAATAAAGCTGGAGATGCACTGTCAGCAGTCCACTCTCTATCACCATACGTCACTACTTGGACATGGTCTTCTGGCTTTGGCTCAAAATATACAAATCCAGCTAATGCAGTACCATTTGGACTACCTAGAAAAGTAGTCTTTAGTACCAGCTAGCTGTATAATTAATCAACCAATAAACATAGGAAAGAAAATGACAGATAGCCAACCAACTGCATTAGAGCTACGACAGGCTGAAGTAGTCGAGTATGAGAATAATATTGCTCTTTACACAGCGATTGCTGGCTCGCTACCTAGCGAGTGGCCAGATCGCCTAGTCCACCTAAAAGGAATTGCCGATAAGCACACTGCCATCGCTACGATTGCGGATCTATCCGATGTAGAGCTAGTGTCAGACCTTTGGGCACATGACGATGCTCAGGCTGCAATTCGCGCTAACTATGTAGAGAAGCGTAAAGCTGAAGCAATTCTGACCGTACTACAAGCACAAGCGTAGAATAATAAAAAAGAGCTAGCCTAATCAGCTAGCTTTTTTTGCTTAATTAGTAACTCTCAGCTACGCGCAGTGTAGTGTTCCAATCAACTTCGCCAACGCCAGTCGGGACTACGCGTGGTTTAAGAACACGGTTAGAGATGGTTGCCTTAATACCTTGGCCGTTAACATCTAGACCGCGGTCCTGAAGCTTGCGCTGGAAAGCAATCTGAGTCATAGCACGTTCACCGCGCTCATCTGACCATGTACGGTAAATTCGATAAACTTCCTTAACCTGGACAGAAGCGTCATCACGCTCTACAGTTTCTTCATCTAGGAATAGCCCGATGCGGTCCTCGTTCTTGCGGTAGATGTCAGAGGCATCACGTACAGCCGAGCACCAGCCAAGAGGATCACGCGCACTTGAGTTTAGGTAGCGAATCGCACCCTCGACTGCCCAGGATAGTACAGCAGGTAATCCACCGTCTGGGTCAGAAAGGTAGGCTTTTAGATCTGGATTGGAGCGTTCTGGATCGGGAACGTGCGACCAGGGAATTGGACGTAGACGACGCCACATAGCATCATCATTAATAATCGGGCGGTGGTTAGTAGTGACCCACATCTTCCCCTGAGCCTTAAATGTAAATGGCTTCTCGCCAGGTGAGCGACCCTGAATAGTAGATGAACCAGTCATCTGCTTAATCTGGTTTTCGTTCAGACGTTCAGACTCTGGCAACTCGTCAATCCAGATCATACGCTTACCGCGTAGCTCGGCCATGTAGTACTGAGCAGAAGAGTCGTTTCCACCCTTACCAGCTGCCATAATTTCTGATGGCAATTTACCTGCGTACTGCTCAGTTCCAAGCGCGTTCACGATTGTTTCAACAAAGGTGTTTTTACCAGAACCCGGAGGACCGTAAACAAGGAACAAAACATCTTGGTCACTAAGACCAGTCAAGGTGTAACCAGCTGCGCGCTGAATCCATTCTTGAAGTTCTTTGTCACCACCAGTTGCGTAATCAATAAACTGCTCCCAGCGAGTGTTCTTAAGTCCGGGCGTGTAGGAAACAGGAGCACGCTTTGTGATGTAAAGATCAGGCTGACCTTTAAGAAGTTTTCCTGTACGTAAATCAACAACACCGTTTGTTACACCAAGAAGATGTACGTCACCGTCCCACTGTTCAACTGCAGTTACGACGCGCGGATCAGAGTTTGCGCTCTTAATGGTCCCAGCAATGCGAGTGTTTGACTTCGCTTGCTTAGCCCAGTTTACAAGTTCTTGACGCTTAGTGTCATCGTTAGCGTCGTAGTTGGCGGTCTCACTAGCAATAACTGGTGCGAGGCGCTTTGCAAGTTCTTGGATTTCTAGGTCCTCTGCATCTGGACGCCAGTACTCACCGCTCCAGTGGAACCAACCAAGTCCAGGGGTATAGCGAATAGCAGACCCATAGGTGTCAACTAGACGACGACCATTACCAGTATCCGTTAGTGTACGGAAGCCTGGACGTCCACCATCTTTTTGCAACACAGCATCAACGTCTTCTGGAAGAGATAGGTTATCATTGCCAGTTGCTTCAACTACTGACATACCTTGGCTCACAAGCTGAGATACGGCAGCACCAACAACACCACTAGAAGCAACTTCTGGATTAGAAGCAAGCTCTCCACCAGGCGATAGCTTTTCTGCTAAGTCTCGCCCCTGAGTTTCGACCCACTCAGACAAGCCGTCCCAACCGCGATCCAGTTTAGGGTTGGCAGCTACAAAGTCAATTGCGCGGTGCACGTGCATTAGAAGAGAGTTTTGTCCCTCGAGTTCCATTGGAGGGTGTACCATCTCGTGGTTAAAGCGAATCATCATTGACTCAATTGCAAGACGATCTGATTCTTTAGTTCCGTACTTGTTTGCAAGAGCACAAGATAGTCGATAAATTTCTACAGCACGGTGGCCTTCTTCAATTCCCTCGGAAAGAATCTTGTCAACATCAACTTTTTCGCCAGCAAACTCAAGGTCTTCCATCCAATCCCACGAGCCCTCTTTGTAGCTAGAGCCGCTACCTTGACGAGCTGCCTTAGCGCGAAGGACTGCTAGAAGTTCTTCTGGAGCTTCAGCAACTTCCATATTCCAAGGCTCGTGCCCAGGCTTCCAGTCATATGTAATACCAGAAAAGTGGCGCGAAGGGGATAAAAGAATGTATCCGTTGTGCTTGATGTCGATACCTTTAAGGCCAGCTTTTTCAAGGTTACCGATAAATTTTTCGTTTGGGTTGCACTTGTAGATTAAGTGGCGACCGCGAACAGTCTTTCCTTTTACAGAATACTCACCAGTCTGAGCCTCAACGGTTGGGATAATTGCGCCTTCGGCACGCGCTTCAAGGATGTCAAAAGAGTCATCTCCACCAGATCGCGGATCGATATCGATTGCAAAAAATCCAGAGTCTTTACAGAAAACACCAACGTTGTAATCTGGGTTTTCAATCCACCATGCTTGTACTTGAATTACATCAGTAGTTGCATCTTTTTGACCTGCACCGCTAGCAGGGTGCTTACCAATATCTTTTGATTCCGCGTGAGGCTTACCGCAAGTACAACGCCCATCAAGCGTGATTCCGTGAACGGGGAGAACGTGCCAACCTTTTTTTGCATACCATTCTGCGCCAGTAGCTAAGCGTCCGGTGGCTGACTCCCATGTCCCCATTAAAAAACCACCTTGTCGTCGTTAAAGATATACATATGCTCTCCAGTTGATAAATATCAGCATACACATGCGGGAGGTATGCTGCAAGTCAAAACGCTAAATTGAGGTAAAAATACCTAACTTATTGGCGGTCTGATTTAACAGCGCGTCAAATAAGGACGACCCTAATAGGGTAAAATAGGAAGAACAAATTTAATTGTTTCCCTCTAGAGAATCTATTATAGGCCATGCCCACTGAAATCATTTTTACTATAGCAGCAGTAATTACAGCCCTTGGAGTAATCTTCGGTGGTGTCTATGCTACTTTTCGTATCGTAAACCGCATCAGCCAAGCAATTGGTGTTGACTCTTCTGGTAGAACTATATCAGACCGCCTAGACCGCGTCGAGCACCAGCTCTGGGAAAACGGTGGCAGTTCTTTGGCCGATCGAGTAAACGTAATCGGGGATCATGTTGTAAAGCTTTCTGCCGAGACAGAGCTAATTAAAGATTTAGTAACTAGCGGAAAAACTGCTCCAATAAAAGTTGTAAAGACACGCCAGAAAAAAGCTAGCTAGCATCTAAACCATGTAGTAGGATTTTCCTAGTGAACTATAACCACTAGGAGAAACATGTCCCTCAACGACAAGCTTAAGGTTGCAGCTGAAGAATCTGCCGTAAAGCTCTGTAAACTAGCAACCCTGCTAGCTGGCTCAGAGCTTACTGAAGACGAAAAGAAAAACCTTGTAGCTATCCTTGAAGTGGATGAGCGAAACCCCGCTCGCGTTCCTAGTTCAACCATCGGGCAAATTCTTCGAGAAGAAGGTTTTGATCTTAGCGATAGCGCTGTAGATCGTCACCGTCGTAATCCAAAGACTTGCGCATGTAAGCGGACAGCAGGTAAAAAATAATGGGTCTTTCTGAGCGTCTAGAAGCATTGGCTTCTCCAGGGAAAAACGGATCAGATTTTAAAGTTTTGAACACACCAGAGAACTGGCGTCCAAAGGTGGACGTAGACAGTGTCAACGGTGGTTATGTGATATCACACCCCGCTGAAGTCGGAGGGCTTCCAGATGCGGATGCAATCCTAGAGCAGTTCGAGATGAACCCGTCAGATTGGACCGTAACCTCGGTTCGTCGAGGTAAGTGGCAGAAGTATGACGGCGAGTTTTTAGAATCCCTTCGTGTAAATATTGTTCCTGCATCAGTCAATAGACTTGAACAACTAGACGCAGAAAAACTTATTGACGAAATTAAAAAGTGGCGTCCAGCAGCTGGCGCAAAGAAAGCAACTGGCGAAGGTTCTTTTGCATTGTTTCCAGCTGACCAGCAGATTGGTAAAAAAGCTGGCGGTGGCGGTACCCAGCAGTCAATCGATCGCATTCTTGCACTAACCGAATCAGCGGTCCATCGTTTCAAGGGCTACCAGAAAATGGGCATGAATCTTGGAACAATTACCTTAGGTCTCCCAGGTGATCACGTCGAAGGAAACGTATCTCAAGGTGGGCGCCTTCAGGGTTTAGCTTCTTCTGATTTAGGAATTACAGAGCAGGTGCGAGTAGCTCGTCGTTTGCTTATGGCGCAGATTAAAGCATTGGCTCCTCTAGCCGAGAACATGGTTGTCCCAGTTATCAATGGTAACCACGACGAAGCTGGTCGTTATGTTGCAACAGACCCAGCTGATGGTTGGAACGTCGAGATTGCATCATCAGTTCAAGATGCTTGTGCAGAGAACCCTGCACTGCAGCACATCGAATTCCGTTACCCTTCTTCTGGTCACCAGACTCTTGTGACAGAAATCTGTGGCGTACACCTAGGAATGTTCCATGGGCATCAAGCTAATCAGAACACTATAGAAAAATATCTTGCAAACCAGACTTTAGGTCAGACCGCACTAGGTGGTGCAGACATTTGGGTATCAGGTCACTTCCACAACTTCCGCACGATGGATATCGGCGAGCGTCTATGGTGCCAGTGCCCGACCACAGACCCGGGATCAGATTGGTTCCGCGATCGTGCTGGCGCTCAGTCGCGCGCGGGACTACTTACAATGGTTTTTGGTGGAAGCTATGACGCACGCGAGAACCTAAGCGTCTTATCTATGAAGGGCTAACGTGAAAGTTGCAGTTTACACAATTGCGCTTAACGAAGAAAAGCACGTGGAGCGTTGGTACAACTCTGTAAAAGACGCAGACTACATCCTTATTGCAGATACAGGATCTACTGATAAAACTGTAAAGATTGCGAAGAAGCTTGGAATCAATGTAGTAAACGTTCTTATCAAACCTTTCCGATTTGACACTAGTCGTAACGCTGCTCTAGCAGCTATTCCCGCAGATATTGACTACTGCATCTCACTTGATATGGATGAGGTCCTTACCGAAGGATGGCGTAAAGATATTGAAACTCTCGCGCTCGTAGAGCCAAACCAATCAGCTATTCTAAGAAGCACTCTTACCTGGAACTTTAAAGAAGATGGCACCCCTGGTCTACAGTACGGCGCGGATCGTGTGCACTCTCGATGGGGAACGATATGGCGTCAGCCTGCTCACGAGATTATTGGAACATACGGGGACTACCAAGAAATCCGGGGTTGGGTCGGATTCGGCATTCACCATTTAGCGGATGCCACTAAGTCCCGTGGGCAGTATATGGCTATGCTTAAAATGGCGACTCAAGAGAACCCGTATAGCGACAGAAACGCCTTCTACTACGCTAGAGAGCTTTATTTCTACGGACTATACAAGGAGGCGGCTAAGGAATTTAAGCGCCACCTAGAGCTTCCTACGGCCGTTTGGAAGCCAGAGAGGGCCGCTTCTTTGAGGTACCTATCAATCTGTGAGCCAGATAACGCGGAGACGCATCTGCTGAAAGCAGTAGAAACAGACCCAACGCGTCGAGAGCCTAAGGTAGCTCTAGCGCAAGAATTCTATAAAAAGAAGGACTGGACTAACTGCTATAAGTGGTCTGTAGAAGCCTTAGCAATTGAGACCAAGCCCCTAGATTACATGTGTGAAGAATTTGCCTGGGACCACACCCCATGGGACTTAGCCGCTTTAGGCGCATACAATATTGGGCTGTTCTCAGAAGCTCTTACTTATGGAACTAAGGCCGTAGAGCTAAACCCTACGGATCAGAGACTAGTAGCTAATCTTGGCTACTACCAGTCTGCTTATCCTTCCGAGCCTCCAGAGAGTGAAACGCCTCAATAGCGTTTGCACTGGTACGGCTCTGCCAACTGAAGTTACAGTTTTCGCATTCAACAATTTTCATGGTAGACCATCTGCCCTTACTAGGACGGTCTACGGTTTTAGTTTTTAAAGATCCGGTTTTTGCCTTACACATAGGGCATAGCGGGAAACGCTTGTGACGCATCTCTTGCCCCTCCCAATTTACTGAC
>Ga0247723_1000247_pt1 | contig 35704 bp, 35 predicted proteins | sample MSEWelMarce5H_FC_FD_189079 | JGI IMG/M metagenome (GOLD analysis project Ga0247723, IMG submission 189079) | Subsurface sediment microbial communities from gas well in West Virginia, United States - MSEEL Well Study Marcellus 5H_FC | ecosystem: Environmental > Terrestrial > Deep subsurface >... | reverse complement strand
GGAATTGGAGGCAGCGGAGGCGGCGGAGGCGGCGGAGGAAATTCTTACGTCTACATACCTTATGGTACTGTTGAGAAACCAGAAGTAAACAGTTCAGTTACGGTACGTTTTGGGCGTTCATACGAAACACCCAGAACTCTATCTCGTCTTCCTGGCGGGAACGAAGATACATATCCGCAAATGATTCAGTATTTAGCGAATCAGCCAGTTAGGTCTGCTGAAGATTTAAATCGTGGTATTCCACGCGATATGAACACTGAAGCAAGTTCTAATTTTTCTTCTTTAAAATTTGTTTTCCCTTACATCCCTAGTGATGTGCAATATTCTTCATTGTCATCTGTATGGACTGAAATTCCTCGCGGATATAATTACCCTTTCTTAGACTGGTCTGCTTTTCAACGAATGAAGGTATCGTTTTCATTGATTGTTGCATCTACTAGAAAAGAACCCGGTGGGGCTATTGTTCCCGATGGTATAACTACTTCTGTTGATGAGCAACTCAATGTTTTACGTCTAATGTCTCAGACCAAGCAACCAATTACTATTTACAATATGGACTCTTTGCTCACTAATACCAATGATGCTTTAAGTAAGAAGCCAACACAGTTCGTGATGACAGATTTAACTATTGAAGGTATTAGGAGGCAGGAAACACCACCTCAGCATATTACGACTGCACAAGTTAATATTACTTTGTTAGAAATAGTTGTTGAAGAAGCACGAATTATTAATATTGAGCCACCACGTTTTGATGAAATTGTACCCAAGAGAACGACGACAACCAATGTTCCTACTGGGCCAGATTTATGGACGCCAACTTTTCAAAAATCTATAAATAACACTTTTGTTTTACCGACTGGAACACCATAATGCCCCCCGTCGTCAACCCCAACCCATATCTCACAAGTAATTGGCCTGATAAATCTAAAGTTAAAGTCACAAAATCGTTTAACGAACCTGGTATTCGCAACGTAGGTCGCAGCGGTAGCAACATACGCATAAGTATGATTAGACCAAGAGAAACCGACCTTACACCATACAGTACATATGATTTAACCTACACAACAGGAACTTATACTTCTTTTGGATTAGGAGATGCATCCTATAGTCTTAAAGAAATAGTTTTTTCCGGAAGATATGGGCTAATGCCTGTTGGCGTTGGAACTGACGAATATGTTATTAAGCGTCTATGGTCGCCAGTTTTATATAATGCAACCTCGCCTAGTACGACATTGCCTAAACTTTTTTACAATACTTCTGATATAAATGCCTCGCTAGGGACAGGATGGAAGTGGTACCTACAAAGTCGTTCTCCATATTCTGCAATTTCGCGCGAAACAATGGAAGCATGGTATTCGGGTAGTGGTTTAATAATCAGTGTAGGGCCCAGAGATGACAAAGATGAAGAACCACTTCAAAGCAGTCCAGATAATAAAGGAATTATAGAAGTACCCGGTATTGACGGCGGAATATATGTAGGCGCACTATCGTCGGCCGACCCCTATGTTCTTACGGCTCAAATAAATAGAGGGATAACAGTCAGCCTGCTATTAAAAGGTTATACGCAAGCACAAATTGATGAATATTTTAAGACTCGAAAACTGCCTACACGACCAGGAAATAACAGTATTACTGGCTCAGGAACATCCGAAACTACTCCGACACTCTCTTTCGTTGATTATGGTGAAGCGACGGTCTCGGTTAAAACAAGTAACGGATATAGCGAGATACCTCAAAGAACTCTTGAAAACAAACCATATATTTTTCAACGATATACCGACAGCAAGGGTGACCTTTATGAAAGAAAGTTTGCTTTCACTCATATACCTCAAACAATATCCTATACTCCTGGCGGTTCAGAATGGAACGAAATACCACGCTCCACTGACTCGCCACTAGTTGAATGGAACTCTTGGAATTTAACCAAGGTACAAATGTCTTTTATTGTTGCTGGTAAAAGAAATGAATCAGGAGTAGCAGTTCCTGATGGTATTGATATTGACGTTGAAGATGAACTACAACTATTACGGGCAATGGCAACCCTTCCTTTCCCTGTCACTATTTTTGGTTTGGATGATATTTTTGACTTGCAATTACGGCAAGCATCTATTACGGGGGTGCCTTCGGAGTGGGCTATTACGGATTTGAGTATTACAGCAAAAAGAAGAACTACTTTCAGTCCTTCGCTTATATCTGTTGCACAGGTAAACCTATCCTTGACTGAGTATCCTATTGAAAAACAAAATATTTATAGATTGCCAAAGTTGAGGATTCCTGGCACTCCGCCGCCACCGCCGAATCCAGGCGGAGGTAATCCTTCTGGCCCTAATTTATGGACACCTATTTTGCAACCTTCTGTACGAGATAGTATTGTTCCACCTACGGCAACGGGATAGTTATGACTGGAAATAATTTTACAACTGGTAAGGCTGATTGGGAGTTGAAGTTTGGCGACCTCAGTACTGGAATTATGGAAGAAATTAAATCATCTATTATTTCCATAAATGTTAGTTATTCCATGAGCCTAGTCACACAACTATCTGTAGAAATAATTGACACAAACTTTGACTTACTTAGAAACAACTACTTCATAGTAGGACGAGATGTTCTTTATCGGACACAAACCCAGTTGGGCCAATTCGAAGGCGACAAAAACATGCTTGGGGCACCAACAGCATCAATTAGAAATGACAACAACTGGTTAGAACAACTACTAGAAATAGCATCCGTTGAAGTATCTCCTGGAAGTGGTTCATCACCAATCATCAAACTAGAGTTACGCACCAAGGCTGTACAGCAAATGAAAAGAGATAAGCAGCCAGGCACAATTAAAGGTGATGGTGCAGACTTTGTTATAGCAGCAGCACAAAAATATAAATTGAGGTACTCAGTTCAAAGAACAAGTAAAAATAAACAAATAACAAAAGCAAGCGGCGACCAACAGGCAGACTCCACATGGACAGTTATGGACAGCCTTGCCAGCGAATCTAAATACTTACTCTTCGAATGCGACGGCGTCCTATTCTTTGTTTCACCACATCGCCTCATAGGTAAATGGGGAGTTTTTCAAACAGAATTAGAATATATTGACCCACAGAACAATAAACCATTCACAGCAACATTCAACTATATCCCTTTGCGTTGGCCAAGAAACTTTTTGAATGAAGGGTTTTTTGGTACTCTAGGTAACGCTTATCAACTTCATCAATGCCCTCAAGTTAGACAGTCAGAAGATGACCCGCTCGCCGCAGAAGGTAGTGCCACCATCGACTACATTTCCGGCATGTCGTTGCGTCCAGGGATGACTGTACTCCTTTTTGGCATCCCAACATTCGATGGTCGGCCGTTCCTTATTACAGAAGTTTCTTTCAACCATTTTAGTCGCGAACCAGTTAATATTAGTTTTGCTAGCCCTGAACGTCCTGATGGAAAAATCATTAATTATGAAGTTGGAAACATATTCCCGTCCACAAATATTAGTGATACATATTTGTATAACAGTGGAGGGTTGATTTAAATGGCAGATATCAGAGCAACTACCCCAGGTGCAAAAGGTGCTGCATATCCACTTCAACCAAACGCAACATATTTAGGTGAAGTGAAAATAGTTCACCCAGATAATACTGTTGGTGTTTATGTTAAAAAACTTAGTTCAACATTTAGCCGTTGTAAGGTAGTTGGCTCACCGTTACTTAAACCAATAGTCAAGGGTGACAGGGTTGTTTGTGGGCTACTTGACGGACTCAAGCAGGAAATGGTTGTTTACGGCTCATACGACACTACTGGTGATACTTCAACTGGTGTTTTGGATTCACTTACCGTAACGGGTGATGTCACTGTAGACACTTCAACGCTTAAGGTTGATGCAACGAATAACCGTGTTGGTGTTGGCACTACTAGTCCGCAAGCAACATTAGATGTGCAAGCCACTACTGGTACTGCCATGCGTATCACTAACTCGGGGTCAGGTGAGTCATTCCGTGTAGAGGATGCAACTGGTGATATAACACCTTTTGTTATTGATGCTTCAGGTAATGTTGGTATGGGCACTGCTATACCGTTAGCACGACTTCATATTACGGATGGTAGTGCCAACATTCGTTTGAACACTACAACTGTTGGTGCCGATGCTCTTAATATAGTGCCCCCTACTTCATTTAACAGCCGTAGTATAACGCTAAATACTGCTACTTTGACTGCTACCCGTACTATAACTTTGCCTGATGCTACAGGTACTGTAATTACGACAGGAAACCTAACTAACTTTACTGTTACTGCTGGAACAACTACTACTGCCGCTAGTGGTGTTGGTTACATGGGACTGCCTCAAAACTCTACTACGACTGGTGCTTATCGTTTAGTTGCTGCTGATGCTGGTAAACATATTTACTCTACTGCAACAAGAACAATTACTGTTCCAGGGAACGCTTCTGGTGGCACTCCTCAAGTTGCTTTTCCAGTTGGAACAACTATTGTATTCGTCAATGCAACTGGTGCGGTATTAACTTTATCAATGGATGGAACAACGACAGATACTTTACTTTTGGCTGGCACCGGGACAACAGGTACTAGAACTCTTGCCGCATTTGGTATGGCAACTCTATTGAAAATTACTTCAACATCATGGATTATTAGCGGAAACGGTTTGACCTGATGACTGGTGCACTTACTGGCTTAATTGGAAGTATAAGCATACCTTTCTCTGCTACTGGTGGAACGACCACCGACCATGACGGTTTTCGCGTTCATCTTTTTGAATCAACTGCCAACTTTGTAGTCAATAGTGGTTTTAGAAGTGTTCAAGTGGCAATACTTGGCTCTGGTGGTGGGGGTGGCGGAGAAGGAAACGGAGCAGGTGGCGGTGGCGCAGGCGGATATACCGCACCGACCGTTTTAAGTGTTGGGCCAGGGACTTATGCGGTGGTAATTAATGGCGGTGGACCTGGAGGCACTGGTGGCAATAGTGGAACAACCGCTGCAAATAATACCGCTTTAGGTATTACGGGGATAGGCGGCGGTAGAGGTGCAATCAATGGCACTTCTGGCGGTAACGGCGGATGCGGTGGAGGTGCTCCGCTTTTTTCAAGCAGTATAGGACTCGGCTCGCAGGGAAATAATGGTGGCAGTGGAAACTTTTTTAACGGTGGTGGTGGTGGTGGACTAGGTTCCGTTGGTGCTAGTGGTAATGCGAGTCCAAATGAGACTGGTGGTGCAGGCGGTTCTGGTGCGCTTCTTCCTACTACTGGGTGGCTCCCTTCACAGACCACGCTCGGCGGAGGAGGCGGAGGAGGCGGAGGAAATGGTGGAGGGACCGCCACTGGAGGCTCTGGAGGTGGCGGCGCTGGAAGGGGAAATGCCACTGGCGGGGTCGGTTCAAACGCAGACACAGGAACTGGTTCTGGCGGAGGCGGCGGATATACTACTGGCGGGAACGGCTCTGCTGGTAAAGTTTGGATTAGGTATAGAATCTGATGGCTTATTTTGCAAATCTTGATGATAAGAACATTGTTACGCAAGTAATATTTGTTGACAACCTAAATGCCCCAGACGAAGAAACGGGTATCGCTTACTGCAATAGTGTTCTGTCAGGAAGATGGATTCAGACATCTTATAACAGTAAAATTCGTAAAAATTACGCAGGGGTCGGCTACACTTATGATGAAATTCGTGATGCTTTTATTCCACCTAAACCAACCGATTTCCCCTCGTTTGTTTTGGACTATGAAAAATGCTTATGGATTACCCCTATTCCACGACCAGATGGCGATGAACCTTGGGGGTGGAACGAAGAAACTCAAGAGTGGGTTATCCTTGATTTATCGAAAGTTGATTTATCTCAATCAGAACCTCCGCCAACAGCCGAATCATAAAACGATACAACTAGATGTCAATAAAATAATTGAATTGTTGACAAATCAGACTTTATGGCAGTCCCACCAACGCCATTTGCAGTGTAAGATTAATGTGGACTAGGAGGCAAAATGGATTCATTAAGATTTCCAATAGAATATAATGAAACAGGTTTTGCTAAACTTACTGATGGTAGCGATTCTTACTATAAGCAATTATTAAGTATTTCTGCTCTCACAGAACCAGGCATACTGCGAATGACGCCTGATTTTGGCGTATTCGACCCAACATTCCAATCTGCCGACAAAGGACAATTCTTAATAAATGCCAGCAGATTTGTTCCCGAAGTACAAATTACAAAAGTCATCAACAACATCGACGGAGATGGTAACAACACCATATCTTTCTCCTTTAGAAGGCGTCAATAATGCCCGCAGATTTCTCACAATACGTAGACCTAACCATCCATGACGTGCAGCCAGTAGACGTATATCTTGGAGCCATAGAACTCGCCCGCATCAGCATGCCCGAGTTCACCCTTAGACAAGGCACACCAGAAGACGCACTCTTCCAAGCATTCGCATATATGTCATCCCTGTCAGTGGGAGCAATCAACAGACTCCCATCACGACTCATGGAAGGCCTATCAAAAATGTTAGGGACAACCCGTTCCTATGGTGCTAGAGCATCCGTTGCCGTTGAGTTTATTGCAACAGACAACGACGGGGTATATATCCCCGCTGGAAGCATCTTTTCTTTTTCAGAGAAAATTGCTGGCGACACCTATCAGTACACTTTTGAATTAGCCGAAGATATTGTCATTGACTCCGTTGAATCAGGAACAACTATACCCGCATTGGCTATCCTTTATTCTCAAGCAATTGGCATACACCCAGTAATGATTAGCGGCGACTCTTTAGTCCCATTGAATGTCAACGTCAACCTAGATACTATTAGAGTTTGGGAAGACGGCGTTAGTACGACTGGTACAATCGGTTCAATTAGTGCGAATGGTTTACTGCAGGGTTCTACAACGTTTACTGCTTCTGGAACTAGTATCGCAGGGGCAGCAACTTATACTGGGGTCACACAGAGCGCAACCAGCGGTTCTGGTAGTGGCGCAGTATTTACGATAGCCAAAGCCGGAGGAGGCACGGCATATAGTGGGGCTATCACGGTCACTATAACATCTGGCGGTGCTGGATATGTGTTGGGAAATACGATTACTATTCCGGGCGCAAGCCTTGGTGGCGCAACACCGGCGAATAACTTAACCCTAACTGTCGGCGGGAGCCTGGGTAGTCCGTGGACAGCAACGATTACCAATATGGAATCAACTTCTGGTTTTGCTGTTGGTAGTACATTGACAGCGACAGCAGGTACAGGGACATTGCATGGAGGTTCGCCAACTTCCGTCGTCATAACATCGATACCTACTTCAACGAGTGTGACATACACTGTTACTGGTGGAACCACACCAACAGCAGGGACTGTCACTAATGTTACTGGCTCACTTTATCCTACGCCTTTCACTAATGGCTTAGAACCAGAGAATGACTTCACTTATTTAAGCAGAGTAAGAACACATATTGCGTCTTTATCCGATGTATTGGTAACCGCAAGCCAACTGCAGGCGTATGTGGCAGTAACGTATCCAAATATCAGCAGATGTCGTGTATATGACAATACAGATTCTACTGATAATGTTAGTTTAGAGTTTAATGGGGAAACAGAAGGTTTCGTCACCGTATTTGTTTATGGTGTCGGACAAGACTTAACCACTACTGAAAGAAATAATATTGCAGCACAACTTGCAGAAAAAAGTGTGGCTGGCCTAACAATCGGAGTCTCGTCCTTCCGACGGGCAGGACTAGAAGTTGAAATAGATGTTGTTTATGACAGTAGGCTTTCTGAATTTGATATTGAGTCTCTCATTAAAAGCGTTATATACAATTCGTTGAGTCCAGAAAATTTCCCAAGCAACGAACAGCATGTAAGGACGAGTTATATCTCATCATATTTACTTGGGTTAGACGGAATTATTTCTGTAGGAAACGTTACTCTTAATGGCACTGATGCTAATTCGGATACTAATGCCGCTAACGGGGACCTCCCATTCATCTACAAGGGAACCTTGCCACTTATATCCGACATTGACAACGACATAGTGGTTAATCTGACAGCAAGAGTAATTTAATGGCACGCACAACCTCATTTTTAAGTAAAAATAATGAATGGTCGTTTCTGGACGAAAATGAAAATGTTATCCCATTAACTGGATACCCATCTTCATGGACTGAGGAAAATGGTGTAGGTGTAGTAATTTCTGATTATAAACACATTTACTCCCACTATGCATATCAAGTAAACCCAACCAATGCTGACCCTGTGGTTATAAAACTTACTAACCAGTCCGTACCTGCAAATATTACTGAAAGTTCTGTGCTTGCAAATCGCAGCACAAGTGAAAGAATAAAATATGCTACTTCAGCACAATTGCCACAATATTCTTATAGTGATGGTGTCATAACTTCCACAAATGATGAATTTTTGACAATAGGTTCAGACACTTTAAGGCATGGCGGAACAGTCCAAGTCACCGGGATAGAACGCACCGATGCAACGTATACCGCTACTGGACATGGGTTTTCTGTTGGCGATTTAGTCACAGTCACTGGGGCAATTCCAGAATCATACAATATTACAAATAAAGAAATTGCAAGCGTAACCGCAGATACTTTTACTGTTTTAGAAATGCCATCAAATATTGGTAATTTTTCAGCATTGCCTAAGGTTGCGGTCGAGCAGCCAGCATACGAGATTGGTGATACCGGTCCTGCAGGCGGTAAAATATTCATTACCCCTTCGACGCACGGAAATAACACTGGCTTATATTTTGAAGTTGCACCTGTTGGTACCGAAGTTTCAAGAACATGGGCCCAGTCCACCCCGACCGACTATCAGTCTACCAATGTTGTTGGAGCAGACGGCGTACTCATTGGTACTGGTGCCAGTAACACTGGTGACATTATTACTCAAGGCAACAATAATGCCACTACATCTGCTGCCGAATATTGTGATGAGTTAACTTATGGCGGTTTTGTAGATTGGTTTTTGCCTTCAAAGCATGAACTAACACACTTATACGAGAATCGTGTAGCCCTTAATACAGGTTTTTCTTCTGCAGCATATTGGAGTTCCACAGAAAATGCGTCCAACAGTGCATGGCTTCATGATTTTAGCAATGGTCTTCAGGTTTCATATTTAAAAAACGCGATACAGCGATTACGCGCCGTTCGCTCCTTTAGTGAACCTCCTGTCCCGCAGGGTGATGAGTATTTGTCTAATGCTGAAGTTTCGGGTAACGGAAAAAATTATGTCTACACCTGTGAAGGTCATAGTTTTGCGGTTGGTTCATTCGTTACCGTAACTGGAATATCGCCAAACATATTTAATGTTGTTAATAAGCAAATAGTTTCTGTCACAACTAATACCTTCAGTGTTGAACCCTATGAAATTGGGGATACTGGTCCGGGTGGTGGGATTATTTTCTTAACACCTTCCACGGAAGGAAATGTTGCAGAACAATATTTTGAGGCCGCCCCTGTTGGGGTCGAATTAAACAGAAGTTGGGCTACTGGAGCAAACGAGTCAGCATCAGTTTCTGGGGCTGACGGTACGGCAATTGGAACAGGAGCACAAAATACTATTGATATTGTTGCTCAATCAGGGAATCTTTCCGCTAGTTCTGCTGCAGTTTATTGTAGTAACTTAGTTTCTGGTGGTCAATCTGACTGGTTTTTACCATCAAAAGATGAACTAAATGAAATGTATGAAAATTTATATGTAGTAGAAATCGGCGGGTTTTCTACTGGAACATATTGGAACTCTTCTGAATATAACGCCACTACCTCTTGGGCTCAGAATTTCTCTACTGGAATTAAATATAACGACTGGAAATATGCCTCAAATTATGTTCGCCCTGTGCGTTCATTCCTACTGACATCTCCGGGAACTTATGCAGCACAGATAACAGCAACAGATACTGTTTCTACATCTGTAGTTACAGACATAAGTCAAAATAATGTTTCATACATAACACCTGGACATCGTTTTGCTGTTGGGCAACTCGTATCTGTTTATGAAACATTCCCAATTGAATACAATGTTACAAAAACTTATATTACTGCCGTCACGCCAACGACATTTACTATTGCAGGGATATCGCCAAACATTCCAGAAATGTCACAAGGCGGAAAAGCAACAGCGAACGGCGACGAAGGCGCAAGAATTCTTGTCAGAAACGAAACTGGTTTATTACAAAAATACAATGGCGTTTATACTATTACCGATTCCGGGGGACCGGAAAACCCATGGATACTCACACGCACACAATCATTCCCACTCGCATTCAACTGCATGACACGCAGTGAAACACAAAACATTACAACTTCAATAAAAATATATGAAAGCGGAGGAACACCCCCTAGCGGTAGTGAATCGTATACAAGTAATGCCGGAAAATATACTGCTGCTAGGTCCAACCTTTTTAACTCATTTTCTTCCCTATCTCCCTATCAGGTTGATATAGAAATAACAGTTAGCGGTCATGGTGACGACCTTTTTTATGTAACATTGCCGTTCTTATATAATTATTATGGTTGGCTTGGCAACACGTACGTTCAAAATGCTAGACGTCAATATCTACCTCATTTTTATTGGGATGTAGATTCTCAACAAAACCCAGATTACCCGTTCTATAAACTTCTTGATTCAATGACTTATAAAGCAGACGAAGTCATGCAATCATATTCTGATTTTTTTACTTATGAACTATCAGAACTTCCTGTTGACGCAACTGGTACTGAAACTTGGGCTACTAGTACTTTGACTACTCCTGAAAATGTTTCTTTGGCAAATAGGGAATGGTTGAGTCAATTTACTGGTGGAAAACTTTATACAGCATTACCTTCGGGGGTTTTGGCCGGTTCCGTATATTTGGATGATTTTATTGAATGGCAGTTAGTAAATAAGTACAGTGGATATAGGGCCGGTAGTACTCAAGCATTAAAAGACGTTATCAAACTTTGTTTAACTGGTGATAAAAAAGTTGCTATCACACCAAACGCTGATAGTAATATTTGGAAAATAAAAATTTATACACTAGTATCAGAAACACCTACAGATTACGCAATTGGGGATATCGGTCCTGGTGGCGGCAAAGTATTTATCACTCCTTCTACGGCTGGAAACTCTACAGGACAATATTTCGAAGTTGCTCCTGTTGGCGACCAAGTTCAAATAACTTGGGCTACTGGGGCAAACCAGTCAGCAGCGGTAACTGGGGCTGACGGTACGGCAATTGGTACGGGCGCACAAAATACTGCAAATATTGTTGCTCAATTAGGAAACGTAGCAGCAACATCAGCAGCCGTGTATTGCAGTAACTTAGTTTCTGGGGGTCAATCTGACTGGTTTCTACCATCAAAAGATGAACTAAATGAAATGTACGTCAACAGAGTTGCTTTAAATACAGGTTTTTCTTCCGCGGCATATTGGAGTTCTACTGAGACCAACGCGAGCACCGCATGGCCCCAGAATTTGAGTACTGGCACTCAGACCAGTGCTAATAAGTCCACCTCTTCCTACGTCCGTCCCGTGCGGGCATTCGGCAGCCCAACCGTTTTGGCGCTCGCCGAATTAGTTCGCCCAATGGGATACATTTACGAACATGCAGCAATATCTAGTATAAACTTAATTTTAGATAACATTGCCGAAGGAGTTCTTGATTTTGCTTCACTTGGCTAATCTTTAGGAGAAAACATGACAACGTCAGGATTAGGATACAAAGACTTTCAAACTGGCGCAATTTTGTATGCCTCAGAAGTTGATGGCTATTTAATGAACCAGTCGGTCATGGTATTTGAAGATTCGGCAGCACGAGGCGGTGCGCTCACTGCTCCTGGGGACGGACAGGCGTCCTATCTGAAAGATAGTAAAGTTCTGGAAGTATATAAAGCCGGCACAGGATGGGTGACTATTGGCTTCCAGTCAGATATTCGCGATTCACAAATAATGACATATATGCAGGTAGTCTAGTATTTGTTATTCTTGATATTGCCTTTAAAGAAACTGGTATTAAACTACAATGTTATAGGCATTAGAGGAGTGTGAGCCATGCTTGCAGGAACATATAATATAACTTGTGAGCAGGGCTCGACGTTCAGTCGCATCATTACGGTAGAATACCCCGACCCCAATGACGCCAGCACAATGCTCCCGTTCAACTTTACTGGTTTTACCGGCAGAATGCAGATACGGCGAACAATTGAGTCATCTGTCGTCATGATTGAACTCACGACAGCAAATAATGGCATCACATATACTACTTCATCAACGATTAATGCTGGTTCTTTCGTTGTAGGTACGAGATATATTATTTTAACTGCAGGAAATACTTCTTTTACAGCAATTGGCGCTGGAAATAACACGTGGGAACATCATTTGTCGCTACTGGGGCAGGAAGCGGAACAGGAACGGCCTACTCCCCAAGTGGACAACTAACCATTCGTATGACGGCAGCACAGACGGCAACACTTGAAACAAGCGGAGTATACGACCTGGAAATAATAAACTCAGCAAGCGAAGTTTCAAAACTCCTCAAAGGTGCGTTCACGCTTCTCCCGGAGGTTACCCGATGACTGGTATACCCAATACGGTCAACATTCAGCAAGATACCCCGAATACTGTCAGCGTAAATCAGGAAGACCAAAACCTAGTTACCGTACAAACAACGGTCAATAACGTCATCGTAACCACGGGCTCTATTGCTACTGGCGCAACTAGGCGACACGTACACACACAAGGGTCAGTTTCCTCAACTTGGACCATAAATCATACCCTAGGGGGCAATCCTAGTGTAATGGTTGTGGATTCTAGCAACACAGTAGTCTACGGTGAGATACAATATTTATCTAGCACTCAAGTGCAAATTTTATTCAGCGCCGCATTCTCTGGATTTGCATACCTAACCTAAGGAAACACCATGGCTCAGAAGTTTCTAACAAATATTGACCTCAATCAGAATCAACTGATTAACGCAAAATTTGAGGCATTGGCCACCAACCCAAGTAGCGGCAACTTTGAAGGCCGGATGTACTTCAATACTGCAACATACAGCCTTATGGTCTATGCCAATGCTGCATGGCGAAAGACAGTACATAGCATTACTTCTGGTGGCGGCGCAGGAATTGCCGAGGCCCTCACAGTTTCTGAGTCCAACGGCACCGTCACTCTTACCCTCAATGTCGCCGATACCGATAGTGCTGGTTTGCTACCTGCCGCAATGTGGAATACTATTACCGACGCCACCGATTCGGCCACTGCTTCCAAGTTGGCAAAACGTGATGCAAACGGCAATTTAAAGGTTGCCACCCCTACGGATGATGCCCATGCCGCTACTAAGGGCTACGTTGATGCCGCTCGTTCAGGCCTGGATGTTAAGCAGTCGGTCCGTGCAGCAACTACTGTTGCCGTTCTTCTCGCTTCTGGTCTAGAAAATGGCGATGCAATTGACGGGGTAACGCTTGCTACTGGCGACCGCGTCCTCGTAAAGAACCAAAGCACCGCTTCTGAAAACGGTATTTACGTAGTCCAGTCTACTGGCGCTGCTGTCCGCGCAACAGACTTTGATGGTACAGGTGAAGTATCTGGTGGAGCGTTCACGTTTGTTGAAGAAGGTACCGCCAACGCCGACTCCGGCTGGGTCGTAACAAGCAACGGAGCCATTACCGTAGGTACAGACGCAATCGCTTTCGCTCAATTCTCTGGTGCTGGAACAATTATGGCTGGTGACGGTCTCACCAAGGATGGGAATACGATTAATGCTGTTGGAACAGCGGGTCGCATCACCGTATCTTCAGACGCTATTGATATTGCATCAACCTACGTTGGTCAAAATACCATTACCACACTCGGAACAATTACGACAGGTGTCTGGAACGGCACGGACGTTGCAATCGCAGATGGTGGTACTGGGGCTTCAACTGCTGGAGATGCCCGCACCAACCTTGGTTTAGCAATTGGTACAGATGTTCAGGCTTATGACGCTGACCTTGCTGCAATCGCAGGTTTGACTTCTGCTGCTAACAAAGTCCCCTACTTTACTGGTTCTGGAACTGCCGCACTCGCTGACTTCACAGCAGCGGGTCGCGCTCTAGTTGATGACGCTGATGCAGAAGCACAACGCTCAACTCTTGGTCTAGTCATTGGGACTAACGTACAGGCGTATAACTCAACTTTGGCAGCCGTTGCTGGTGGAACATACACCGGCGACAACGACATCGTGACCCTTGGAACAATTACCACTGGTACTTGGAATGGCACAGACATTGCTGTCGCCGATGGTGGTACTGGTGCCTCATCTGCCGCGAGTGCTCGTACTAATCTTGGTACTGCAACTTCTGCTGGCACAGCAACGACTTCTACCCCCGCTCTTGCTCGCATTGCTAAGCAAGGTTGCGCCGCCAGCATCACCGGCACCTCAACGACAACAGTTAGCCATCTTTTTGGCACAACAGATGTCATTGTTCAGATTTACGAAGTGTCTAGTGGCGCAACAGTTATTGGCGACATTGTCCGCACTAGCGCAGACGTTGTTACTGTTACACTTTTGGGAACGATTGCTCTCAACGACTACACAATCGTAGTAACAGGCTAAGTAAGTATTGCCCCGAGGGGCCCATCATAAGAGACGACCGAGGTCATGGCTCAAAAATTTATAACACCAATCACGATTAAGCAGTTGTCTTCTGCTGGCTCTGATGGTTTAACAATTTTTCTTGATGGCGAAACTTATGCAAGATTGCAGGTTCAGGGCGGTGGACGGCTCGTTTGGGGTGACGGTTCTGCTGCGGGTGACGTAAACCTATATCGTGATGCAGCGAATGTCCTCAAAACTGACGACACCCTAAAGGTTCCGATTTTATTTATTGATGGCATTGAGGTAGATACTTCTGGGGCTACCTCCGACCAAGTTTTGAAATTTGATGGGGCAAAGTTCGTCCCATCAAGTGTCGTTGGTACTCAGGGACCTCAGGGAGCAACTGGTGCAACTGGTCTGACTGGAGCAACAGGCCCAACTGGTGCTCAGGGTTCAACTGGTCCTCAGGGTGCAACTGGCCCACAGGGTCCTCAAGGTGATGTCGGACCGCAAGGCGCAACTGGAAGCCAAGGTGCAACTGGCTCACAAGGAGCCACGGGCGCACAAGGTTCTACGGGTCCTCAGGGTCCGCAAGGTGATGTGGGCGCTCAAGGTCCGCAAGGTAATGTTGGTCCTCAGGGGTCAAATGGGGCACAAGGCGCTACGGGTGCACAGGGTACTACTGGTGCACAAGGTTCTACGGGTCCTCAGGGTCCGCAAGGTGATGTTGGTCCTCAAGGTGCGACGGGTAGCCAAGGAGCAATCGGACCAAGTGCAAACATCTCTGCAACAGATACAGTCGTTGTTGGAAAGTTGTCTGGCGACCAGTCAATTGCAAGCAACACCAATGATGTTCTTATTTCTTTTGTAGATGACATTGACCCTAATAACTGGTGGAATGCAACCTCTAAACAGTTCACGCCAACAATTGCTGGTTACTACAACATTGCCTTGCAAGTATGGTGGACTGCTGCTGGTGTCACAACAAATCAATACAATGTTCAGATTCGTAAAAATAGCAGCACATCTGCTATCTTCCAAAATCAAACAGTAACAGGTTCAGGTTCTTCACAGGGTGGAAGCAGGGTTATCTACCTTAATGGAACTACGGACTATGTAGACTTCACTGCATATAACGGCGACTCTGCATCAAGAAGCCTTCAATGGGGTGGCGCTGGTCAAGGAACATGGTTCTCTGCTGCTTTAATGACTACAGGCGTTGGCGCTACGGGTGCAACTGGTCCGACAGGTGCTACAGGCTTGACGGGTCCTCAAGGTGCACAGGGTTCTACTGGGCCACAGGGCGCTGTTGGTGCGGCTAGTACGGTTACGGGTCCTCAAGGTGCGCAGGGTTCTACTGGACCACAAGGAGCGCAAGGTGCTCAAGGAAGTCAGGGCGCACAAGGATTTACAGGCCCCCAAGGCACACAAGGTTTTACAGGCCCCCAAGGCACTCAAGGTTTCACTGGCGCTCAGGGCGATACAGGACCCCAGGGTTCACAAGGTGCACAAGGCGCAACGGGTCCTCAGGGTTTCACTGGAGCGCAAGGTGCCCAAGGAAACTTTGGTGGTGTCACATTCGACTATACATTCGATACAGATGCCAGTCAAACCGACCCCGGAGTAGGGACACTAAAATTCAATGATGGCATTTTTGCCTCAGCAACAATTCTTTACATCGACGACCAAGATGACAATGCAACAGACATTCAGTCATATTTACGCACAATCGATGATTCAACAAGTTCCATAAAAGGACACTTTAGAGTTTCCGAAAAAACTAATTCAGCAAACTTTGTTTTATTCACTATCTCTTCAATAACTGAACAAACAGGATACTTTGACGTTAATTGTAGTTATGTATCTGGTTCCGTCACGACTTTTAGCGACAACGCTGATGTCATTATTACTTTTGCTCGTACAGGTGATGTTGGTGCACAAGGACCTACTGGACCGCAGGGCATTCAGGGTCCCACCGGTCCGCAAGGCACCCAAGGCAATACTGGCCCGCAGGGTGCTGAAGGCTCGCAAGGTGACACGGGTCCACAGGGTTCGCAGGGTGATACTGGTCCCCAGGGTTCGCAGGGTGCCCAAGGTTCCCAGGGTTATACAGGACCTCAGGGTGCGCAAGGACCCCAAGGAACTCAGGGTTTCGCCGGTCCCCAAGGTTCCCAGGGTTATACAGGCCCACAAGGCTCACAGGGGGCGCAGGGCGCACAAGGGGAGACTGGACCGCAGGGTTCGCAGGGTGCGCAAGGTTTTACTGGTCCGCAGGGAGTACAAGGAGCACAGGGTGCTCAAGGAACTGCTGGTTCCCAGGGTGCTCAAGGTGCCCAAGGTTCTCAAGGCTCACAGGGAGACACAGGTCCACAAGGTACTCAAGGCTTTACTGGTCCACAAGGTACTCAAGGCTTTACTGGTCCACAAGGGACGCAGGGTTTCACTGGAGCGCAAGGAGATACCGGCCCCCAAGGCTCACAAGGTGCACAAGGAGCACAGGGATTTACTGGTGCTCAAGGTGCTCAGGGGGCTCAAGGAGCACAAGGAGACACGGGTCCACAAGGTACTCAAGGTTTTACAGGACCTCAAGGAACTCAAGGATTCACGGGTGCACAAGGACCTCAAGGCACACAAGGTTTCACAGGACCGCAAGGTGCGCAAGGAAACTTTGGCGGTGTCACTTTTGAGTACGTCTTTAATACCGATACGGCACATACGGACCCAGGTGCTGGAAAACTCAAGTTCAGCAACTCTGACATAACACTTGCTACAGAACTTAAGATTGATGACGTTGACGCAAACTCAACAGATATTCAGTCGTACCTAAGAACAATTGACGACTCAACAAGCACTATCAAGGGCCACTTCCGAATCTCCAATAAGGGCGATTCTTTAGACTTTGCAGTGTTCACCATTTCTGCTGTTACGGAAGAAACAGGCTTCTTTGATGTTTCTTGTTCGTATGTTTCAGGTTCGGCATCATCATTTAGTAACAACGAAAGCATCATTGTTACCTTTGCCCGGACAGGAGACATTGGAGCGCAAGGAGTCCAGGGTGCTCAGGGTGCAACTGGTCCGCAGGGTTCTACAGGTGCGCAGGGTCCGCAAGGAGATGTAGGTCCACAAGGCTCAACTGGAGCCCAAGGTCCGCAAGGGGCAACTGGAGCCCAAGGTGCTACCGGACCTGTTGCTGGAAGCGCCAACCAAGTTGTTTACAAAGATGGGACCAATGCTGCAGCAGGTAGTGCCAACTTAACATTCAATGGAACAACACTAACGGCAGCGGGATTCTCTGGTCCATTAACGGGAAATGTAACAGGCAACGTGTCAGGCACTGCCGCAACCGTTACTGGTGCTGCTCAAACAGCAATTACTAGTGTTGGAAACCTAAGCACACTAACCGTTATTGGCTCCATTGCTAGTGGTACAAGTACTTTCAAAACTGATACCAGTAATAATCGTGTAGGCATTGGGACCATCAACCCAGCAACAACTTTAGATGTTATCGGTACTGCCACAGTGCGTACTGCGGCAACCCAGGATGGTGTTGCGCTTGCTGGTCGTGCAGGTGGAACCAGTACTTATGAAGTAACTTTAACGCCAACAACACTTACAGCAGATAGAACATTGACGCTACCGAACAAAGCAGGGACTGTCGCAACAACTGCCGACGTTGGTCTTGTCTTTTTGAATAGTGGAACGTTCTCTGGTGTTACAACAGCAAACATAACATCGGTATTTAGTTCAACTTACGATAACTACAGACTTGTTATTTCCAACCTTCAAGGAGCAAGTGCCAATCTTTACTTATTCTTTGTTGATTTACTATCTGGTAGTACTCCTGCAGGGGCTGGTTACTACTATGCAATGAATGGTTTGACTTATGGCGGTTCCACAGACAACTATGTTGGTGCGAATTCGACACTCGGAGTCGTCGGCACAATTGCATTTTCCGACGGTCATGTTGCTCTAGAAATATGCAGACCATTTCTTGCCGATACCACAACTATTAGTTCGCATAATGCCTCAACGTTCGGCAATTACACTGGGACATTAATACATAGCGGACTAAGTTCCTATAACGGAATTGCATTCTCCAACTTCCGTCTTGGAGCAAGCGCCACAACAATTTCAGGTTCTTGGAAACTTTACGGCTACACAAATTGATAGGATAAAAATATGCCAAGAGTTAAATACACATACGACGGTTCTGCTGGAACTGAAACAACAGAAAACTTTTCTGGCGCTGAAGAAACAGCACAGAACGCAATTGATGATGCAAATCAGGCTGCGGCAGCAATTTCTGCATCAAATGCGACGTATAGACAGTCGTCGACGCCATTTGGCGGCCCTGAATCAACATACGGCATGGAGGTCATCTAATGGCACTAACACCCACAAGACTAACTGGACCAGCAGCATTTGCCACGTCCGCGGGAGATATGTACACTGTTCCGTATACCTCTGGACAAACAACGACTACAGTTATTAAGGAGATTGTCTTATGTAATACGTCTGGTTCTGCACAGACAGTAACTCTTTATTTGAAACCTAAAAACGTCACTGTAGCAAGTTCGCATATTTTTATTAACTCATTGTCTCTGGCTGCCAATGAGACAGTAACAATTTCTACGTCCATGGTATTAACAAATAGCAACAACACTGCTGGGGATACATATTCAGACAAAATACGAGGATTAGCGAGTGCAACGTCGGTTAACTATATTCTAAACGGGTACGAAGGATACTAAAAATGGGTAAGTTCATTTTTACGAATGGAGGTGGCCTGAGCGTTGCCTCTGGACCATCAACAACGTCAAAAGCGAACTCCAACTTAACTGCATTTCTTGACGCCCCAGACCCCATATATGGTTCTGCCGTTGATGGCACCCAGACACTTGATGGCACGACTACTATTCTCAGTATGGCTCCCTCATCTTCTGTTTACACTGCAACAAGGGACCTATTTTTCTATAACCTCACACTTTCGGATAGCGTTCGACTCAATCCAGGCGGATACCGCATCTTTGTCCAAAATATACTGACGCTGGGTAATGCTTCAACCATTGGATACACGACTGGTTTTTCTACTGCTGGGTCAATACAGCAGGGTGGCGCTACCGCAACTGCGGTTACTCATAGTCTTGGTGGGTCAAGCGCAACACAGACTGCGACCGCACCAACTGCAGCAACGGGTGGAACAAACTATTACTACCAGCCGTTTCAATCAGTTCGCGGCTACTCAATCACTGGAACATCAACAACGCCAACATTTTTGCGTGGTGGAGCAGGGGGCGCTTCTGGAGCAGGGGGCGGGGTAGTGATTCTTGCCGCAAGATATATTACTGTAACTAGCGGTACTGGATATATCAAAGCGCCTGGAACTGCTGGCGCTGGTGGAGGTGGTGGGGGTGTGATGATAGTCATCTCATCGGCTTCAACACTAAACGCAGGTGTTTCATATGATGGCACAGGTGGCACTGGGTGTGCTTCGGGAACATTTATATATTCTCAGGTGGCGTAAAATGGGAATCAGACGACTAAATAAATCCTTAGTTCAGAGGACCGGTGGAGATTCCATTTTTGGTAATGGCCAAGATGGTTCTGTCACTATTACTAGCCCTACAGTCACGCACATGACCAGAGATATGTACTACTCGTCACTAACTGTCAACTCTGGGGCAACACTATTTACCAACGGTTTTCGTGTTTTCGTCAAAGACACCTTAACCAATAATGGAACAATAGGTTTCCCTGCTGCTACCTCAGCAAACGTTTCTGATGGAAGTGGAACTATCGCAGGGCGCCAAAGTTCTTTGAACCCAGCAAACGCATGGGGAGCAAGTACTGGTGCTATTAGTAGTACGGCGTTGAATGACTTAGATGACGCAATGGCGGGATGGTTTATTACCGCGGATGGCACAAGAACGAAAATTGGTTCAGGCTCACTTGGGGCCACGGGCAATGCTGGAACAATTAGTGCCAATGCTGGCACTGGTGGTGCTGGTGGTGCTGGTAGCGCTGGCCCTCTAGGTATTTTCCCTGGAGCGACCGCAGGTCAGGCTGGCGGTATTGGAAACTCTGGAAGTTCTGGAAGTTCTGGTAATGCGGCTACTGCGGGAACTGGTGGTGCGGGCGGTCTTGGTGGTGGACTAGTTGTCATTGTTGCTAAAACTGTGGCTGGGTCTGGTTCAATTTTAAGTAGGGGGCTTGCAGGTTCGTCCGGAAACCCTGCTACTTCCGGAAATCCTGGTTCTGCTGGTAGTGTAGGAACAACCGCACCAACACGTCCTGCGAGCCATAACGCCGGAGGACACCCTTCTGGAAACCATCCCCACCCCGCTGGTAGCGCACCAGTGTATGGACATACGACAGGAACTGTGGCTCCCGCATCTCATAACCAAGGAACATTCCATCATCCCTCGGATAGTTTTCTCACAATTGCACCACATTCGGCTACCCCATACAGTAACGCTGCCACGGGCGCACACAACCCTAACTCGCACAACTTTTCAAACCATAACGCCACGTCGAATGCTACGCACCAGGCCGCAGGTAGTCACCATAGTGCTCACAACCCTAATACGCATGTTTATTGGTCGAATCATAATGCAACATCCAATGCAACTCATCATGGCGCAGGAAATACCCACGGCTCGCACGCCGCAAATGGTTCTCGCGGTTTTAGTAATCATAACGGTACCGCAAACCCAAGCAAAAATCATAATGCTGGGCACGGATATCATCATCACCCCGCTGGTCATCATGGTGGAAATCACAACTCTGGACACGGACATCACGCCCACCCAGCATCACATCACGGAGGAAATCACAACTCCGGGCACGGACATCATGCCGGAAACACAGGACATAACTCTGGCTCACATACTCAACCAGCAGGAACCTCACCTGCTAATGCTGGGCCATGGACATCCCCAGCAAACCCAGCCTACATATATTATTCATCCAACTCAACGGCACATCCATCATTCCATAACGCTGGATACTTCACGTTTCCTGCAGCGAACCACAATGCTGGACTCACCGGCTCTAACGCCCTAGCCAACCCATCCGCAACCCCACATCCGAACTGGCCTGGTGGACCTGGTGGCGCTGCTGGTGCGGGGGGAACAGCAGGAACAGCAAATGCTGGTGGGACCGGTGTCACAGGTAGCGATGGTGGTGTTATCATCATTGCACGCAACGCCGGAACAGCCAACACACAGATGAGCCACAGCAACTTCCCATATACGAAAGCAATCGATATTTAGTGGACCGCGTAGTTTTTTGCCCAGATGAATCAATGATTGAAGAAGCGTCAAAACTTGCTCGTTCATGGATGCTCCCAATACTAAATGGGCATTCCCAAAGAACAGAAACTTTAGATTTTGATGATTCTCAAGTGACTTTGCTTTCTATCCCAATTGAAAAATACGTGGACTACAGTCCTCAAATTGGCACAAATGAACTTTTTGTTTTTATTTTTGTTGATGATTTTGAGTCATGTAAAGAAGTTAAGTTTCGTCTCGTAGAAATAGATAATGATGATTATATTGTGCGAGTTGTAGGCGAGATGGCTCCAGAAGTAATAGAAGAACATCGCGTTGTCGTCAAACATAGATTTCTTAAATCAGGAAAATATATTGTCATAACCATGCGCGACGACATAGAAATATGCAAGAATGAAGTTATGGTACACGATGGACAAAGGAGATAACAATGAGTTTTTTTGATTCTTTAACAAATGAACGCAAATTGCAAGCGATTGAAGTACGAGCAGCAGGTTTCAAGGAACAGTTGTTTGGAAGTATGGTCGCTGCAGGATTAGACCCAGATTTGGTTGATATGGAAACTTTTAATCCAGAAACAGACATTTCTGAAGAAAACTCTGGTTGGCGGGAACAAATTACCCGCACTCTGGAGGCATTAGAAAAAATTGAGGAAATCCGCGAAAGAATCGTTGGATGACATGAAATTTAAAGAACATGCCGTTGGCATTTGCCAATACGACAATATTTTTGATGCTGGGAATTTTATTGAACTCTTAGAAGAGGAATGTTCTCAGGATTGGGGATATGTACGATGGGAAAAGTCTGCCACTGGCGAAGGACAAATTTCTAATACAAGAACATCAATGGGGTGCGAATTGATGCCTCTTGGTTCTAATGAAATTTCTATTGAGAGAGTTATGCCACTTGCTTCTGAGTGGCAAAAAATTTGGGAAAAGATTGACCCAATTGTTTGGGATTACAGGCATGTTTTTGAGTTGGACTTAGAAATGGATGAGGGGTACCGTGTACTTAAGTATGGCGGTGGTGCCGAGTATCATGCTCATCATGACCATTTCAGAAATAATTCACGTAGTTTGAGTCTCGTTGCTTTTCTGAACGACGATTTTACTGGCGGTAATCTTGTATTCCCTCGTTTTAATGTAAATATTGAACCAAGAGCAGGAAGCGTTATTATGTTCCCTTCTAATTACCCGTATTTGCATATTGCTGAACCTGTGGGGGAAAAGGACGACACTGTTAAATATTCTTTAGTGACGTGGTTCCAATGACACCAGAACCTGAAGAATCCAATGTTGAACAAATTATTGATGCTAATTTTGATTTAACTACAGGCCGATATAAAGAAAATGACGAAAGTATTGTTTCCTGCGCAATGCTTGACCAGCCTATAGTTTTTGTGATTGAGGATAAAAACAATGGGTTATAACTTACAGAATGACTTTGACTATGTTCAAGAACAACTAGCGACGATTGCTGTAACAATCGGCATTGACTTGGCAGATATTCAAAATCTAACCCTGGATGACCTCATGGAGTCTTGTAGTAATGTTTTTGGAACCGCTAGTCATGACCCAGATTCCCCCATTGCAGTTGAGCGGCACGCAGAATTACGTAGACATCAACAATCATTAAGAAGGTTTTGGTATCTTTTCCATGTTCTTAAATGGAGACTAGACAATGAATGATAATTATAGTGTTTTCCAAATGGCTAACTTGCTTTCACATACTGTTTCTTCGGACATTGATAAGGCAGCCATTGTTGCGAGCAATGCGCAGTTCTTGCAGTCCGAAATAGCGACTGACGTTGACAGAAATCGTTCAGCAATTGGCTATTCAGTCCAACTAAATTGGCTAGACCAAATTAGTGATGCATCTAGTTCTGCCATGGACATTGAAGTATTGACGCGCTCTATTGTGGAAATTGCTGTACGAATTAAAAACCCATCAAAAGTTATTTTTTATGGGATGAATTATATTCTAGCGTCAACGCTTGGCGATATTGTTCCGACGGTTCATTATGTGAACACCATGAGTGTTGATTATATGGAAAAATATACGAATACTATTCTGCCGGAAGAAAAAGTAATCTCTATGGAGAATTTTGTTAATGGGGACATTGACGAAGATTACGATTTGGCACTCATTGATGTCGAAATGGTTAGTCATGATTTTTTAATCATTGACAATGTATGGGCCAAACTGCCTTCGGGTGCTTTGATGATTCTCAATATTGTCAATGACTTTGGTTCACTGTACTCATTAAAGAATAAGCACCCCTATTTCCAGTATTTGTCGCGCCTCGCTGAAGATGATGACAAATACCTATTTCATATTCCCGTAGCAACAGGTTTCACATTTGTGGTCAAAAAATGAACCGAAAAAAAATAGTAGTCATTGGTTCTGGTACTGCAGGGCTCGTCACAGCACTTATTATCAAAAATTACTTCAAAAATTATGAAGTCACTGTTGTTTCTTCTAGTAAAAAAGGCATCGTAGGTGTAGGTGAAGGTTCAACAGAACATTGGCGCCATTTCCAAGATGCTATTGGTATAGATGTTCACGAAATGATTAAACATGCTGACATTACGCACAAATATGGGATTAGATACGAAAACTGGACGAATCACACACCAGACTATTTCCATAGTGTTGGTGGAACGGGCTTAAGTGCGGGAACATTTTGGGGCGGCTACGCACATGCATTAGAAAATGGCTGGCCGTTAACAAGTACTTTTTCTTGGCGTGGTTTGGTGGATAATAAAATCATTGATTCTGGAGATAAAACGCACTTTGGAACAAACCAATATCATTTTGATACTTTCAAATTAAACGGATATTTAACTAAAATTGGAAAAGAAAGAAAAATTCATTTTATTGACGCAGACGTAAATGATGTTAGCGTCGATGAATATGGCTTTATTCAGCACATAAAAATTAATTCTTCTGAAGATGTTATTGACGGCGACTTTTTTATTGACGCAACAGGATTTAGTCGTGAAATATTGAGCAAAATTTCTGAAAATGATTTTGTTTCATATCGCAAATATCTTCCGTGCGATAGCGCAATCGCTTTCCCAACACCATCTGACCCATCAGGCCAGATACGCCCATACACACGTGCGAGAGCATTAAAAAATGGTTGGATGTGGGAAATTCCAACCCAAAAACGCCGCGGTAACGGTTATGTTTTTTCTTCAGACTTTTGCTCGGTAGATGAAGCAATTAAAGAGGCTTCGGAAATTCATGGATTTGAAGTAGAGCCAGCAAAAACGCTTGATTTTAAGTCAGGATATTTTAAAACCACATGGAAAAATAATTGTGTTGCAGTTGGATTGGCTGCAGGGTTTGTTGAACCGCTTGAAGCAACATCAATTTCTACTACAATTCAGCAGGCTCGCCTTATTTGCTCATATCTTCCAACATTATCGCGTGAAAGAACATATGGGATTAAAGAATATCATCGTGTCATGGATTCTATTATGGAAAATATTCTTTGCATGATTTCACTTCACTATATTTCAGACAGAAATGACACTCCGATGTGGGCGGAACAGCAAAAAGCAGAAAAACCACCATTACTGCAGCATCTGCTTGAACTATGGAATACCAGATGTCCAGAACATCATGACATACCTTCAACGGGATTTGAACTATTCGGTCCAGCACATTTATGGCACGTAGCCCAAGGTCAGGGAGTGCTTAATAAAGAAGTTGCATCAATACAATTAGAAGCATACAATTCCCGTGAATCTTCTAGAAAGAATATTTCACAAATATCATCGGAACTCATTAACCAGAAATTGGTGGACCATGCGGAAGCGCTCAGAAAAACTGCAAATAGTTAAACCAGACATTTTTTATGATTTACCAAAATTAAAGAAAAATCAAGTATTTCTTTCTTGCGTTGACCCTAATTTAATGGATGATTCATGTCGTCCATATACCAATGCTGGGAATTGGCCTGAGTGGTGGAAAGAATTGAGTGGTTCCGATGGGAGCCTTAAGAGATGTTCTGGTACTTCAGATTATCTTGCAACAGGTTTCACTATCCCCCTGTGGGCAAAGTTGATGATTCGTCCATCTTTAAATGGGAAAAACTGGGATGCTAGATTTGATTTAGTTACTGATTTAGGAGACTTTGGTATTGAAAGTTTCATGTATTCACAAACAGGCGAATGTCCTGTTACGAGAGCACGAAAACTCCAAGAATCGAACTACATTAAAGTCATTAACCCTTGGTTAATAAAAACCCCTCCAGGTTGGTCCTCTTTATTTCTCCCTCCGCTTTGGGACCCTAACCCAAATTATACGATGCTACCTGCGGTAGTTAATACGGATTATTATCATAATGCGCATATGGTGATTAATGTATTAACTAATGAGCCTTTTGAACTTGAAATAGGACGCCCTATGTGGCACGTAATTCCATTCAAGAGAACTAAAGAATCCGAACTATTATGGGGCGATACAAATGCCTATAATCTTCTGAAACATAGAGGATTCGGCGGTGGCTTTATGCCTAAAAGACAAAAAAGTAAATACAAAAAAATGCAAAGAGATGTTGATTCCGAGTTGGCCACGCAAAAGAAAACATTTATTGATAAAATAATGAGACGAGATGACTGAGGTTCTAATATGGAATTCAATATTACAGAAAACCAAAAAATTATTGCTAGAGAGACTGCACGCCGCCGTTTAGAAACAGAATTGTTTACCGCCGTCCTACTTGCAGGAGTGGACCCCGATGACCTAGAGTTAGTTGATGGCTCTTTTACTTGGCAACCAGATTTTTCAAATGCCGCCTACAGTGACACCGCCCAACTTCACCTACGAGACATTCTTAATGTCTACGAAAAGTTTTTATCTCAAAATTAAACTGAAAGGTCTATGATGACCATCCAATTTTCTTGGCCTGCAGGGAAATCTTCAGCCATTATGGTTGCTGAAAATATTTTAAGCAAAGAATTATGTTCTTCAATTATTGATGAATCTTCAAAATATTATGAGAGACTGTTTATACCGGGCCCAGTCATCAGTGGTGTGATGGCTAATGTTAAAAGTACAATGGATTTCAGTTGGTCAAAAGAGAATCTAATAAATAACAACATTCCACCAGAGCCATTGTCTACATATGAAATGGAACTTTCAAAGGCTATCTTTACTTCTGTTGGATATTATCGTGAACAATTCAGGTGGCTCTGGGACTGGGTGGGCATTTGTGATACGGGATTTCGCATGCAAAGATACATCCGTGGTGAAGGCTTTTACAGAGAGCATATTGACGGCGGGCCGGTTCCTGTTGTTATCTTGAATCGTGTTCTCGGCGCTGTCGTTTATCTCAATGACGTCGAAGTTGGTGGGGAAACATATTTTCGCGAACAAGACATTTATGTACCCGCTAAAGCAGGGTCAATAGCGTTATTTCCTGCGTATTGGACACATCCGCATCAAGGGTGTGTGCCAATTTCAAATGATAAATGGATTGTTAGTACATTTATATTAGAAAATAGCGAAAATCAACCTCTTGACATGATTGATGACGGGAAGTCTTTGGGTAATGAACACCTATTATGACCCGATAACGAATCGGACTTTATATAAAAGACCTCCAGCATTCATTGTTGATGAAGTTTTTGAGCCATCTGTATTTAGTAAATTGAATGAAGATTTATCTTTACTGCAAGAAACCAAAGTTATTTCCTATGAGCCATCTTTGGGTAGATTTGGCATAAATAGTATGGATAAAATTGAATCGCCACTTCCGGAATATCATCAAATTTTATTAGATAAAGCCCGGTCTACATTCACTCCAACATTAAAACCTACTTACTGTCTATGGGTTACCTATCGTGGTTTTAGGGCTCAACTCCCATACCATGTTGATGATAATGCCTGTACATATACGATGGATTTGTGTGTTTCATATAAAACACAGTGGCCCATCCATGTTGAAGAACAAAAAATGTTGCCAGAACCAAATCAGGCAGTTTGTTATTACGGTGAGGACCAATACCATTGGCGCGAAAGTTTCCCTGACCCAGCAAACAATGAAGTGCAAATGATTTTCTTTCATTTTGCCGAACCAGAACATTGGTATTTTACCAAGGGTCCGTCCCACTTGCATGAAGTTGCCCGTGCTAGACATGAGTATCAGAAAAAGAATGGAATCAAAGGCACATGAATAAAATCATTCAATTTAATCAGAAAATACTTGATGCTGTTAAAACAATGTCTAAAAAAGAATATTGGAATCGACCCAATATTGTTGAGGCATGGGGTTTTGCAACAAAAATTGCCATCATTTTCCCCGGCCTTCTTTTTGACAAGCAGTGGTGGTGGGTGTATATTTTCGCCATCATTTCCAGCGTTTGCTTGATTTGGTCATCGACAAAGAAAACACTACCAACTATCATTTTGTTTAACGTTGCCTGGGTTACCTTGGCGACTGCTTCAATTATAAAACATTTCGTATGATTTCTATTATTACGCCGACGTATAACACCCCTCAGGAAATCCTTGCTCGTAGTTGGGGTTCGTTGAGGTCTCAGACTTTCAGGGATTGGGAGTGGGTTGTTTGGGATGATTCAACGAATAATGAGACGTGGCGTCAGTTGTATGGCTTTTGTTCCGATGAGCGGTACAAGATTCAGATGCATCGTTCTCATGTTCATTCGGGGTCCATTGGCGAGGTGAAGCGGAATGGTTTCATGGTTGCTAAGGGCGATATTTTGGTTGAGTTCGACCATGACGATGAGTTAACTCCTGATGCCCTCCAACTTATTAGTGATGCGTTTAATCAGAATCCTGATGTAGGGTTTGTTTACTCCGACTGGTGCGAAATCCTCCCAGATGGGCAGTCAGGGCGCTATCCAGACGGTTGGGCCTTTGGGTACGGCAGCGACTATTGGGACAAGGAGCACGGCGTTTGGACTATGCGTGCGCCAGAACTAAATACTGTCACCATGCGACATATCGTTTCTGCTCCCAATCATGTTCGGGCTTGGCGGGCGGACGTTTATCGTGCCCTCAACGGGCATGACTGGAATCTTAAAGTGGCTGATGATTACGATTTGTGTGTCCGAACATTCTTGGCGACCAAATGCTTACATATACCGAAAATGATATATAAGCAGCACATATCGCCCAAGACTGCTCAGCGGCAACATAATGCTTTGATTCAAGAAAATGTCGGGATTATTGCCGAGAAGTACCGGACTTTTCTTGATGACAAATTTGGTTTAGGTATCTGATAAACTACAGGCTACTAGTGCGCTAAACTACTTAATGAACGTTCATTAAGGAGGCCATCGATGGCTTTTACACAAAAACGCCTTGCAACCACATGGAGTAGTAGTGCAACCCAACTCACTCAGGCTGGCGCAGTCATATATGAAGTACCGGCTAGCACGACAACAATTGTTAAGCAAATATTGCTATGTAACACGACCAGTTCAGCAAAAACTGTCAGTATTTATATTCTCCCCACCGGAGCATCAGTCGGTGATGCTTTTGCAATTTTCAAAGATGTATCGCTAGATGGCAAAGAAACACTTATTCTCAACACCGCCATTGTCTTAACCAGGACTGCTGGAGATAAAATTCATATGGTGGCCAGTAGTGACTCTTCTATAACGGCATCCGTATTTGGAATTGAAGAGGCATAAAAGATGACAGTTAAGAACGTTCCCGCCAAAGTTCGCATCAATAATGTTGACACTATTGTCGAACTCAACGAAACCGAAACTTTAACAAACAAAACACTGACCGCTCCAATCGTTAACCAAGCCGTTCTTACGATGCCAGTAGAACAACTAACCTATTCAACGACGGCAGACCTTCCTGGAACCGCCTCGGCATTGGGTGTACAAACAATTAGTGTCACAACAGCAACTGCCTACTATTTCAACCCTAGTACTGGGAAAAGTGTGACTTGGGTTCCAACATTCACAAACGTAGGAACACTTTTGAACGTAGATGGAAAATCTGTCACGGTTACAATAATTGCTAAAATTGCTTCAAGTGGCGGATTTGCTAGCACTATTGACTTGACGGGAAGCACCCTCGTTTGGCAGGGTGGCGTAACTCCATCATCAGCCAATACCAGTAGCGGCACCGATGCCTATACTTATACAATAGTTAGGACTGCTGCAGATACATATACCGTATTTGCCTCACGAACACGGTTTGCGTAATGCCTATTATCTCTTCGTTTAATGGGTTGGCCGCGAGAGGTTTTGGTTTCACCAACGGCCTACCGCCATTGCCGCCGTCATCCATATCCTTCACCCCTTCAGCACTGAATGCCGTTGTCACATTTGCAACTACCGACACTTCATATCCTGTCGATTTTGTTCAAAAAAAAATTATGCAAGGTGCAACATTAATATCTGACTGGGCGACAATAACGAGTGGCAGCAATATTTCTGCTTCAGACCTTACTCCAGCAATTTTATATACCGTCTATTTTAGAACACAAGATACTGGTGGACAAAAAAGTGAAGAAGTAAGCGCAACATTCACCACCTCAGCAGAAACAGCCCCCGGAGCACCAACATTCTCCTTGGCAGTCGCTGCCAGTGATGCCGGAACATTCAAATTTAACATTACCTCAACAGGCGGCACCATAGGAACATACTCGCGCACTACTCAATATAGAGTTGAAACTTCCGCAGGAACACAATTGACAAATTGGACAACAATTTCGTCAAACTCAAGCACGGTCACTGCCTACGGCGCCGATACTTATAACGGTTCCGGAGCACTCAGTCCAGCAACGCAATACAGAGTTCGTTTACGTTCCGTCGCCGCAACATCAGGAACAGAAACATACGCCGCATACCAAACGGTGACCACTAACGATATTGTCCCCCCAAACGCACCAACCAGCCTCACTGCGACACGGGTGGATGGAAATGCTGGCGAATTTTCTTTCACATTCTCCCACACCGAAGGAACCGCTAGATCATATCCAGTGTCTGGCTCCCAATATAGAGTGAGATCAAACAACACTGAACCATACACTTACGTCACTGGATACTCAACATTTCAACAGTTTATTGGAACAATCTCAATCGGTACATCCACATACCTAAATGCCATCATGTCACCTGGAAGCACCTACTATGTTGATACACGCACATATGATACCCAGGGAAGATTTAGTACTATTACATCAGCCTCTGTCACGTTAAAAACAAAACGCGACCCAACAGTAGGTTCAGTAACCGTCGCAGCACCAACATATAACGGCACAAACACCACTACTTTAAATGTTACTCCTAGTGGTTTTACTACTGGATCATGGCCAATCAGTTACTATCAATATAACTTTGATAACGGTGATAGTTATACGACATTATCCGGGAACTCCGTAGGTGGCCGTACTGCGAATACTGCATATACGGTTTATGTCCGGGCAGTTGACACTCAGGGGAATGTTTCAGCAAAAGCAAACGGAACAGCAACAACAAACTCAACGATACCTACGGCACCGTCTTTTGCTTGGAATAACATGTCGGCTAATTCTTCCGTTACTGCCAACGCACTAATATCTAAGCCAAGTTTTGCAGAGACGGCTTATGTTGAGGTAAGTAGTAATAGTTTTGCTAGTTACACTACTTATAACAGCGTCACTAATCCTAGTATTGTCGCTTATGACAGCCTCTATGACAGGTGGGCTTTTTCTCTTGGTGGCCAAGCGTTCAACTCTACTATTCAATATCGCGCATATGTGAGAAATAAACACGGCGCAACCGGTGAAAGCGGCTATAGCAGTGTGCGTACTTGGGTCACACCAAAGAAGAACGTTGCATACTCTTATACCGGCGTCGTTGGTGAGTTCACTCTTGCAGCAACAAACTCTTCACTAGCGCCCTGTGGTCCTTCTTCTGCAAGTATTACTTGGGGATATGTACCTCCATCGTCTGATGATGTTGGATATATTCTTATTGATACCGTGGGTGTTCAATTAAAAACTGGTGGTTTTTCTAATACAGTAACAGATTATTTGTATTTTAGTTATCCTGGCGGAACTGTCTCTACGAGCCTCGGTCCGAATACGGATGCCATTTATGGATTACGGTATGACTCAATTAGTGTTGGTGGTTCTTCATTGAGTGGTGGAACCATCGCATTAAACTTCCTGTGGGTAAATGGCAACCCAACTGGTTCTGCTGCAAGATTAGCAAACTCTATTTATGGATGTATACCAAACGGTTCAAGTTGGTTTTATGCTAAGGATTTTTATGTAACAGGTGTCCAGACAACTAGTGGGGATGCTACTTGATGTATTAGTCTATAATAGAGTTCACTATCCTGCAAAGTGGTGAAAAATGAGAAAAAGGGGCGCCCGCAAAGGGCAATGGATATTTTGGGTTGTCGCATTATTCGGCTGGTTCGCACCTGCCGGAGTTCTTGCTACATCTGAAAACCTATTGGTAAATGGTGATTTTTCAGCCAACGGTGGTGGCTGGAGTGGAGCGAGTGGGGGCAGTTCTTGCTCCAATGGAGTTCCTAGTCTTGGAGTTTGGGATGGTCAATCGCAACTCACTTTTAGTTATATTCAGAATTCTGTATCTCAGCAAGTCACTATTCCGTCTCCATCAGCACTAGAACTTTCATTTCTTGCGAATGGTCCATGGGGCGGGACATATAGTGCGACGGTTTCCGACTCAAATGAGTCTGCAACAACAGGGGTGCTAACCGCAGGTACAAATCAGGTGTCCAATTTAGGGGTAACCACAACACAAAACGATGAAGTTGTCACAATCACATTTGCTGGTAAAGATTCACTATTTTGGGCTGGATGTTATGGGCCAGCAATTAGGAACGCATCGCTAACAGTAGTTACGCAACCGACATCACTAGTGGTTACGAGTTTTCTAGATGATGGCTCTGTTGGAACGCTACGTTGGGCAATAACCCAAGCAAATGGTACATCTGGTGGAATCTATGACTCAATTCAAATTCCCGCAGGGACTATCACGCTTGCTAGCGCACTTCCAAACATCACACAAAATGTAACTATTGTCGGAAGCGGAAAAACTTCGACAGTCATTGATGGTGATAGTCAATTCCGCATCTTTAATGTGAATAATAATATTTCTTTAACAGTCAGCGACTTGACGTTGAAGCGTGGACAAAATGCCAATGGTGGTCTTATCTACAATAATCGTGGGACTGTCACGGCCAATAATGTTCGTTTCACGAGTATGACTGGTGGTAGTGCAGTCTTTAACAATAACGGCGGTGCCATTGCCTACTATACGGATTCTACGTGGGATTCTCTATCAATAGGAATTGCTGGCGATTATGGCTCCACGCCTCAATTGGATGCTGGGCTTACCTCGTGGTCGACTACAGATGATTCTATCTTCCAGAACCGCACTTATGTAACTCGTGGCACTTTTGAAAATAATACCCATGGCATCTATAACTATAGATTCACAAAAGTTATTGACTCTACATTTACCAATAACTCAGGAACTGGCGCTAATGTTACTGGATTAAATAGAACACAAATTATTAATTCTGTATTTACCAATAACGGAACTGCCATTTATCATTCAGCATGGATTCCTTTTGGTTGGAATATGGGGACAGATAACCGAATAATTAATGGGAATACCTTTACGGGGAATACGATTGCCATCAACTTATATGACGGCTGGAACAACGGCCAAAGGAATCAATCAGCATCAACAATTTCAAATAATATTTGGGATGAAAATGGAACATGGGTCACCTATTCCCAGTGGGACGGTTCTACAAATCTGAATCTAATTGCAACCCCTTCAAGCGAGGGCACACCATTCATTCAATCAAGCAATATCGTCCCACCCCCTCCAACCACTACCACAACAGAAGCACCCACAACAACCACAACCGAAGTCCCTACAACAACGACAACTGAAGTTTCGACTACGACCACGACGGAAGTTCCTACCACAACAACCGAGTCTCCAACTACCACAACAACGGAAGTGCTAGAAACGGAAGAACCAACAACAACTGAACTTCCAGTTACTTTTCCTCCCGATACAGAGCCAGAAGATACAATAGATACAACCCCAGATACTACTGATGGAGGCACTGATGGAGGAACCGGAAATTCCGAAGACACAACGTCACCCGAAACAACCGTACCTGAATCAGCCCCAGAAGAAGAAACGCCAGATACAACACCGGAATTACCGGTAGAAGAAGAAACATCAGAACAAGTCGTTGATGACATTCTGGCAGATGACCCATCCCCAGAAGAACTGGGGGACGCTGTTGGTGAAGCATTGGCTGCAACAGAGTCGGAAGAGGAACTAGTCAGTGTTGCTACTGAACTCCTAACATCAGACCTTGACACAGAGAAATTTATTGCAGTCATTGATGAGGTTTTTAGTCAAGACTTGTCTGACGAGGCGCTTGCCGAACTCGTAAGTACTGTATTCGCCGAAGATTTGTCAGATGAAGAAATTGCCGCTGTCGTGGACCAGGTATTTACCGCCGACATCAGTGATGAGGCATTTGCCGAAGTTCTTGACACTATCTTTGAAGAGTCATTAAGCGACGAAGCATTTGATTCTGTTATTGATGCCATTTTGGATGAGCCGATTTCTGATGCAGCGTTTGATGAGTTGGTTGATGTCTTGGGTGGCGAGAGTGTTAGCGATGAGCAGGTCGTTGCTGCAGTTGACGCCATTATTGAGAACGGCCTTTCTGAAGAGCAGTCAGTAAGTATTGCTACAAGTGGTGAGGTGTTGGAGTCAATTACGGGCGACCAGGCTTCCGAAATTTTTGCCACTGTTCCGATTGACGATATCTCGGATGCTGAGGCTGCTGCGCTAGTTGAGGCCGTACAGGATGCCCCAACAGAAGTTAAGGAAGCATTTGAAGAGGAAATCAATATTTTTGCTGCAGGAAATGTTGATACATATATTCCGCTCGGCTCCAGTATTCCAGTGAGTACCAGGCGTGTTCTGATTGCTGGAACAGCGTTGACCCTAACAATGATTCCAATCCCCGTACAAGTATCACCATCACGCTCAGGTAAGTGAAATTAACAAAATAGAAAGAGGAAATAATGAAAAAATACTGGCATAAATTTTTAGAAGTTCTTGACGGACTCAACTGGACCGTGGCAGGAACAGTTTTAGTACTCATCACCTTGAGCGGACCAACAAAATCTCAGGGAATTCAAATATTCGTATTCGCTTTACTATTGCACCTGCTCATTGCCGTTATTAAACCATCTGACGAATAGTAGTAAAGCCTGTACAATATAAGTACAGAACCCTAATATTTCAGGAGATTCATATGAGCAAATATCCTTTCATCAAACTTGTAGTACCAACAGCACTCAAGCAGTTCAAAAATGGTCAGTTACCAGCAAATGTTTTGGCAAAAGTCAAAACTGGTGGACAGATGTATGCCCCTGTTGCTGCTCAATTTGACAAAATGTATGACGCTGCCCTCGCTGCTGGCTTCAAACTTAAAAATGTTGGCGACTACCGCTCATTTGAAGGCCAGTTAAACATGTTTATGGACCGCTACGTCACCACCGACACCGGAACTGGCGTCACCCGTCAGTACGAAGGCAAGACCTGGTACCTCAAGAAGGGCAAAGCCCCTTCAGCAGCACCGGACCCCACTGGTCTCAAGGGCTCCAATCATGGTTGGGGTCTCGCAATTGACCTCGGATATGACGTCAACGGCAAACTCACCTCAATGGGTGGAGCGTGTGGCGACTGGATGTGCGCAAATGCACCTAAGTGGGGTTTCTACCTCCAGGGCGACAACCCAGCCTCCAAAGAATTCGAACTATGGCACTGGCAATACGCCCTCGGTGATGCTTCCCCCGATGGTTCTGCCG
>Ga0247723_1000246_pt1 | contig 35722 bp, 61 predicted proteins | sample MSEWelMarce5H_FC_FD_189079 | JGI IMG/M metagenome (GOLD analysis project Ga0247723, IMG submission 189079) | Subsurface sediment microbial communities from gas well in West Virginia, United States - MSEEL Well Study Marcellus 5H_FC | ecosystem: Environmental > Terrestrial > Deep subsurface >... | reverse complement strand
CAATCACAATTAAAACGTGTGTTATGTGTAGCGGATATGCAACACTGTGATATTAATGCAACACTATTATAAGCAATACAACCTATAATACATTTCCGATAATTAAACGTTATCGGAATAATGCGACAATAGATTATCTATTCCTACGAGCTTGTCATATTTTGGATAGCCACCCCCCCATACACCCCATAAACCGCCGCGCATTTTTTATATATATATATATGGGACTTATTAGGATACCTTTAGCCTCAAAGCCTTCCACATTCTCAGCCGCACAAATGGGTATATCCACAAACAACCCACCACCTTTTTTCTTTGCCTGACCAACCTTAATATAATATTAAAATACTACTAATAGTATATGAACAGATCAATGTACCAAGATGATGATGACGATAACGACTTTTATACAGCCAATGTAAAAGCAGTTGTTTATATTGAGAAAGATAATTCAATAACAGTTAAGTTCACAGGATTACAAAACAAAGAACACTCAGCAATATTTAGTTCTTGGTTAATGATGCTATTAAATATTGAGAATGCAATTATAAGCAATGAACAATCTAAAGCTATTCACTAATGACAACGATTACAGAAACAGTAATTAACAGCGGTACAATACAATACAAGATTCCATACTACCCCAGAGAAAAGCAAATTGAACTTCATTTTAATATGAAGAAATATCGCTGGTCAGTATTAGTCTGCCATAGAAGGTTTGGCAAAACAGTGTGTATGATTAATCATCTACTAATGTCAGCACTACGTTCTACTAACAAAGCACCCAGATACGCCTACATAGCACCCACCTTTAAACAAGCCAAATCTATTGCTTGGGATTATATGAAACAATACACATCATTAATACCTGGCGTTAAATTCAATGAAACAGAATTACGTTGCGATCTTCCTAATGGATCTAGAATAACATTGTTAGGTTCAGAGAACTCAGATGGATTACGAGGTATCTATTTAGATGGTTGCGTTATTGATGAGTATGCAAACGTACAAGGTAAGTTGTTTACAGAAATTATTAGACCAGCATTATCAGATAGAAAAGGATGGTGCGTATTTATTGGAACTCCACAAGGAACGAATAATAACTTCTATGAATTGTTTCAACATGCTCAAGGGGATAAGCAATGGTTTCATTATAAAGCTAAAGCATCTGAAACTAAAATAGTAGATCAAGGTGAATTAGAAGCCGCAAAGAAAGTAATGGGTGAAAAGAAATACCTACAAGAATTTGAATGCGATTGGATTGCGAATATAGAAGGTGCTGTTTATGGAGATGTTATAACTAAAATAGAAGATGCTAGGCAGCTGACAAGAGTTCCTTATGATCCATCACTACCTGTATCTACTGCATGGGATCTAGGCGTGTCAGATCATTCAGCAGTTATATTCTTTCAACAAATGGGAAGAGCAATTAATATAATAGATTATTACGAAGAACGTGGTCAAGGGTTACCGCACTATATTCAAATGCTACAAACAAAAGATTACGTTTATAAAGATCATTTCGCACCACACGATATTGAAGTTACAGATTTTGGTAATGGCAAAACAAGACGTGAGGTTGCTTATCAACTAGGTGTAAATTTTAAAGTAGTTCCTAAGATTCCATTTGAAGATGGCATCCATGCAACCACAATGTTGCTACCTAGATGTTGGATTGATACAGACCATTGCAAAAAACTTATAGATGCGTTAAGACACTACCATAGGAAGTTTATAGATAAAAACAGAATGTTTAGATCTAAGCCTGTACATGATTGGAGTTCACACGCTTGTGATGCTATGCGTTACCTTGCAGTTGGAATCCAAGAAATAAATACTAGACAATCTGCACCGCAAAGTGTAGCAGATAGTGAATACAAGATAATATGATCTTCTTGTTTGATTTATTAAATAAACTTGAAATATTTGATAAATCAAATATAGCAGATAGTGATTATAGGATTATATAAATATGGGATTCTTATCGCCGAAAATGCCATCGTTGCCACCAGTGCAACCATTGCCAGAACCGCCTTCTACTAAATTGTCAGAAGAAGAACAGGCAAGAATTAAATCTGAACAAGACGCAATTGAAAGAAGACGTAAAGGTAGAGCAAGTACAATATTAACATCTCCATTAGTTGAAGAAGCAACGACAGAGAAAAAAACTTTATTAGGAATGTAATATGGGTGGTCCAATTCCAAATCCTTTTAACTCTCCATCTGCTCCTGCACCACAACCTGTAGCTACTGCACCAACTACTGCAGAAGTATCTCAAGCTACAGCAACTGATATGGATGCAAAAGGAATTAGAAGAAGAAGACGTGGCAGATCTCCAACGATACTTACAGGATCAGCTGGTCTTTCAGAAGGTGCAACTTTAGGCACACCAACTTTATTAGGATAAACAATGGGTGAAACGGATTTAGTAAAAGATCTCTTAAAGAGATTTGGAAAATTAGTAACACAAAGACAAACGTGGGAATCGCATTGGCAAGAAGTATCAGATTACATGATGCCAAGAAAAGCAGATGTAACTAAAAAAAGATCACAAGGAGATAAAAGATCTGAATTAATATTTGATTCATCACCACTACATGCAGTTGAATTATTATCAGCATCTCTACATGGTATGCTTACTAACCCTGCAACACCTTGGTTCTCATTAAAATTTAAAAATATAGAATTAGTAGATGAAGATGCGGCAAAGGAATGGTTAGAAGATTCAACAGAGAGAATGTATGAAGCATTTAACAGATCTAATTTCCAGCAAGAAATATTTGAACTATATCACGATCTAATTACTTTCGGTACAGCAGCAATGTATATTGAAGATGATGAAGAAGATATTGTTAGATTCTCAACAAGACACATTGGTGAAGTTTACATATCAGAAAACAATAAAGGAAAAGTAGATACAGTATTTAGAAAATTTAAATTAACAGCTCGTGCATGTATAATGCAATTTGGCGAAAAGAATGTTTCTAAAACAACTAGAGGTATTGCATTAAAAGATCCTTATGAAGAAATTACAATTCTTCACGTTGTATATCCAAGAGAGAATTACGATCCTAGAAAAAAAGATAACAAGAATATGCCATTCGCATCTTGTTATATTGAACCAGAAAACAAACACGAAATATCTCAATCAGGATTTAATGAGTTCCCTTATGTAGTACCACGTTATTTAAAAGCATCATTTGAAATTTATGGAAGATCACCTGCAATGACTGCATTGCCAGATGTAAAGATGTTAAATGAAATGTCTAAGACGACAATCAAAGCAGCTCAGAAACAAGTTGATCCTCCTTTATTAGTTCCTGACGATGGATTTATTTTACCAGTAAGAACAGTACCAGGTGGTTTAAATTTCTACAGAGCAGGAACTAGAGATAGAATTGAACCATTAAACATTGGTGCAAATAATCCATTAGGTTTAAACATGGAAGAGCAAAGAAGAAATGCTATTAGAGATACGTTTTATGTAAATCAATTAATGATGCAATCTGGTCCACAAATGACTGCAACAGAAGTTGTACAACGTAACGAAGAGAAGATGAGATTGCTTGGTCCAGTTCTAGGAAGATTACAATCAGAATTATTAAGACCACTCATTGATAGAACTTTTGCAATATTACTTAGAAAGAAATTATTTAAACCAGCACCAGATTTTTTATCAGGTGTAGATATTCAAATTGAATATGTATCACCACTTGCTAAAGCACAAAGATCTTCTGAACTACAATCTATTATGAGAGCTATAGAAATATTTGGATCACTTGCACAAGTATCACCAGTATTTGATCATATTAATATTGATAATCTAGTAACACACTTAGCTGACATCGTTGGTGTTCCTGCTAAAGTATTAAACTCTAAATCAGAAGTTAATGCGATTAGACAACAGAAACAACAACAAGCAGATCAACAAATGCAAATGCAACAAATGCAACAAATTGCACAAGCTGGTGGAGCTGTAGCACCACTTGCCAAGGCATTACCTGAGGAGGCTAGAGCTTTAGTAGCACCACAAGAATAACAAACGAAAGGAAAATAAATGGAAGATCAAGTAAATAAATTAAAAGAATATTATAAAATGGTTTTTGAATCTGATGATGGCAAGATTGTCATGCAAGATTTAGAAAAGAGATGCCACTATAATGTTACCACCAACATAAGAGGTGATAGCCATGAAAGTGCATATATGGAGGGACAACGCAGCGTTCTTCTATTTATTAAAAACATGCTGCTAAATGATAAACTAAAAGGAAAATAAAATGTTAGAACAAGTACAGACAACTGAGGGAACTCAGCCTGTTACAAGTGCAACAACACAAAGTACACAGGAAACATCACAACCAATACTAAGCTCAACACAACAACCAACTCAACCATCTTCTGGCAAGACTTGGAAAGAAGCGATCTCTGAAGAGTATAGATCAAATCCAAACATAGAAAAATTTACTGAACTAGATGCGTTAGCTAAAAGCTACATCAATGCAGTATCTATGATTGGAACTGATAAGATTCCTCTTCCAGGAAAGTCTGCAACAGATGAACAGTGGAATGAAGTGTATAATAAATTAGGAAGACCAGAAACTCCTGATAATTATAAACTAGAATTTAAAACTGATGTTGCTCCTGTTGATGAAAAAGTAATCAAAGGCTTCGCACAAAATGCTCACAAGTTAGGTTTAAATAATAAACAAGCTCAAGGCATATTAGAGTTTTATAAATCAACATTAGAAGGTTCAGCAAAAGAAATGTCAGTGAATATGGAAACTGCACAAGCTGAAGCTACTAATGCTTTAAGATCAGAATGGGGAAGAGCATACGATGACAACTTGAGAAAAGCTGCAAATGTTGCTCAAACTTATTTAGAACCAGAACTTCTTGATACTCAATTAAGAGATGGATCTAGATTAGGTGATAATCCAAAGATCATTAAAGCATTTGCTAATATTGCTAATCTATTATCTGAAGATAAAATTATCGGTACAGAATCTGATAATATACTTCAAGGTAGAGATGTTGAGAAAGAAATTGAAGAATTAACATCTGATAGACAAGGTGCTTATTGGAATAAAATGCACCCTAATCACAACAAAGTAGTTAATCAGGTGCTAGCATTAAGAGAAATGCTTACGCAATAATCTTATTGCAATCAATTCAAAATTGATGTATTGCGATTTCTAGGGAGATTTTTAATTAAATCTTCTTAGAAATTGTAAGACAATTCTATTAGAACCTTACTTGCCTGTTGGAAAGACAACCGACTAACAGTCGTTAAATGCAAGATAGCCTACCTCGGTGGTGGGGAACTTTCTGAAATAAACTTAAACTTAACTTAACAAAAGGAAATGACAATATGTCAAATCAAATAACAACTGCTTTTGTACAGCAGTACAGTTCAAACGTACAAATGCTATCTCAACAAATGGGATCGTATTTAAGAGGAGCTGTGGATGTTGAGTCAGTAGTAGGAAAGAATGCGTTCTTTGATCAAGTTGGTAAAACAACTGCTGTTCTAAGAACATCTAGACACTCTGATACTCCACAGGTAGATACACCGCACTCAAGAAGAAGAGTTTCTCTTGCTGATTATGAGTGGGCTGATCTAATAGACAATGCAGACAAAGTTAGATTATTAATTGATCCAACTTCTTCTTATGCAAAAGCTGCGGCTTCTGCAATGGGAAGAGCTATGGATGATGTGATAATCGCTGCTTTAGGTGGAACAGCATATACAGGTGAAACAGGATCTACTTCTGTTGCACTTCCTTCTGCTCAAAAACCTTATAGTTCATCACAAACTGATGGTTTAACTATAACTAAACTTTTAGAAGCAAAAAGACTTTTAGATGCTGCTGACGTTGATCCAAGCATACAAAGATACATCGTATGTGGACCAAAACAAATTAGTGATCTATTAGGAACAACTCAAGTTACATCTGCTGACTTCAATACAGTTAAAGCACTAGCACAGGGACAATTAGACTCTTTCCTAGGTTTTAAATTTATTGTGTCTAACAGATTAGTATTTGATGCAACAAACACAGACGACAGACTATGTTATGCATTCACAGCTGACGCTATTAAATTAGCAGTTGGTCAAGATGTTCTAGCAAGAATTGACGAGAGAGCTGACAAATCATACAGCACTCAAGTTTATTACGCTATGAGCATTGGTGCAGCTAGAATGGAAGAAGAAAAAGTTGTTCAAATAGCTTGCGACGAATAATAACTAACAAAAAAGGAAAACTATAATGGCTACATTATACTCGACACAAAAGACTAAATGGTCGCAAAACGTACCTTCTGAAAAGATTGATGCGAATGAGCAAAGTGGAAAACTTAGAGTTGCATTTGCGGATGTAACTTTAGCTTCTGCTTCAATAGGCGATGTTGTGGAAATGGTAAATTTACCAAATGGTGCAAGAATCATTGATGGTTATTTATCAAATGCTGCATTAGGAGCTTCTACAACTTTATCAGTTGGATATGCTGCTTATAAAAATGCTGCAGGAACAACTGTTGCTTTATCAACAGCTGGTTACTTAGCTGCTACAAGTACATCTTCTGCTGCTAGAACAGATATATTTGCTACACAAGCATTAGGATCTGGATCAGTAGTTGATGCAAACCAAGATGGATTACCAATTAGCATTACGCTAGCTGGTGGATCAGCATCTGGTCTTGTTCAATTAATCGTAAGATACGTAGTAGAATAATACTACTTTAAATGGTGGGGACTAAAAATCCCCACTGTTTATTATGAAGAAGACTGACAACGTAAAAACAATTTTACATTTACAAAATAAAGATTATATCTATCGCTATGTTCTAGTTGATAGATTTAAACATACATCAACTGCACATCATGGTTTTGATAAAGATTTAGAGCTTACAGAAGCTGAGATCTTTGCAGCAGTAAAACCTAGACAATTAAGACGTAAATATATTATAAAGAAAGTTTAATATGGCATCAGTAGTAGAAATTTGTAACGGAGCTTTAAATCAATTAGGTGCATCTACAATCTTAACACTTACAGAAGATTCTAAGAACGCAAGACTTTGTAATGCTAGATTTTTAAATGTAAGAGATGCTGTATTTAGACATCACCCTTGGAACTGTTTATTAAAAAGAGTTCAACTACCAGCTGATACAGAAGCACCAGCTTGGGGATTTACAAAACAATTTACATTACCATCAGACTGTTTAAGATTAATTAAAATTTTAGATTACGAATCTGATCACGTTGTAGAAGGCAGAAAGATTTTATCCCATTCTACTTCTATGAAAATATTATACATATCAAGAGTTGAAGATCCTAATGAATACGATCAATTACTTAGAGAAGTATTAAGTGCTGCGTTAGCTGCTGATATTGCTTATGCAGTAACTTCATCTAATCCAGTAGCTACGCAAATGTATTCACTGTATCAAGAAAAATTAAAAGATGCTAGATTTGTAGATTCAACTGAAGGATATAACACAGATCAAGAAATGGGTATGGCATCTGTAGTAGATTCAAATACGTTTATCAACTCTAGGTTTTAAAAACCATGGCTAGAGTTGCTGTTCAATTAACAAACTTTACAGGTGGAGAATTATCACCACGTTTAGATGGTAGAAATGATCTAGCTAAATACGCATCTGGTTGTAAGACTTTACAGAACATGGTTGTTTATCCTCATGGATCTGCAGCTAGAAGACCAGGTACAACATTTGTAGCTGAAGTTAAAACATCATCAGCATTTACAAGATTAATACCTTTTGAATTTTCAACAACACAAACTTACATTTTAGAATTTGGAAATGAATATATAAGATTTTATAAAGACAGTGGTTCAATATTAGAAAGCAATTTAACTATATCAGGAATTACAAAAGCTAATCCTGGTGTTGTAACAGGATCATTCTCAACATCATCTTATCCAATAGTACAAGAAACAGCAGTTTATACATCTTCAGGATCTGCTGTAACTACAGCTCCAGTAACTATGCCAATTAATATTATCACAGGTGATTTATTAATTATGGTTGCTAAATTAGGATCAACTGGAACTGCAACAACTCCAACTGGCTGGACTTTACTTTCATCAAGATCATCAACAGGATCATCTTATATCTATTATAAAATATCAGATGGATCAGAAACTACTCACATTGATTTAACAGTAACATCATCTCACGTTTCTGCTATTACTTATAGAATATCTAATTATGAAGGATTACCAGAAGCATCTTTTGCAGCTACTAACGTAAATGATCCACCATCATTAACAACATCTTGGAGTTCAACTAAAAATTTATTTATTGCCGCATGTACAACAAGACAATCTAATAATGCTTTTACCGCAGCACCAACTAACTATACTAATTTAAAAACTATTGGAGATCCATCATCTGGAACAACAACTCATGTAAGACTTGCAACAGCAACTAGAGAAGTTAATTCTAATATAGAAGATCCAGGAGCTTTTACTACAACTGGTACATTAGATAATCCTCATTCAGCAACTATTGTTGTTAAAGGATTAACAACATCAGTTAATAATGGAGATACAGTTGTAATATCTGGTGTTGGTGGAATGACACAAGTAAATGGTAAAAGATTTAAAGTTGCAAATAAAACTTTAACTACATTTGAATTACAAGATATTGATGGAAATAATGTTAATACAACTTCTTATACAACTTACACATCAGGTGGAGTATTTAATAGAGTTTATACTTTAGCAACGCCATTTGAAACAGCAGATCTAGCTGATTTAAAATTTGCACAATCAGCAGATGTTATGTACATTTGTCATCCTAAATATCACGTTCATAAATTATCAAGAACTGGTCATACAAATTGGGAATTAGATGATGTTCAATTTACAGCTGGTCCACTACAAGATCATAATATTGAACTTACAACATTAACTGCATCAGCTACAACTGGTAATGGTATTACAATTACAGCATCAGATGTTATTGGTATTAATGGTGATGAAGGATTTAAAACAACAGACGCTGGTAGATTAATTCATTTAGGAACAGGAAAAGGTTTAGCAAAAATAACAACAGTATCTAGTACACTTGTTGTAGTAGCAGATGTTATAACAGCATTATCTACAACTTCTGCGACAACCGACTGGGCATTAGGAGCTTGGTCAATAACTACAGGTTATCCTTCTTGCGTATCTTTCTTTGAACAAAGATTAGTATTTGCAGGTACAACAGAAAATCCTCAAACATTATATTTTTCTAAATCAGGTGATTATGAAAACTTTGATGAGAATTATCATGGCACAGTAGCAGACGATGATGCAATTACTTATACCATTGCTTCTAACCAAGTTAATGCAATTAGATTTTTATCTGCAACACGAACACTAATCGTTGGCACAGTAGGTGGTGAATTTTCAGTATCAGGTGGTGGTACAGATGATCCTGTAACTCCAACAAACATTCTTATTAAAAAACAATCTAATCATGGTTGTGCAAATATAGATGCAATTCCTGTTGGAAACGTAACTTTATTTTTACAACGTGCTAAAAGAAAGATTAGAGAACTAGCTTATAACTTTGATGTTGATGGTTATGTTGCACCTGACATGACTATTCTTGCTGAACATATTTCAGAATCTGGAATTAACTCTATGTCTTATCAACAAGAACCTAATCAACTTATTTGGTGTGTTAGATCAGATGGTAGATTAGTTTGTTTAACTTATCAAAGAGAACAACAAGTTGTTGCTTGGCATCAACATATATTTGGTGGTGCATTTAGTACAGGTATTGCAGTATGCGAATCCATAGCAACCATTCCTACAGATGATAAAGAATATCAATCATGGGTTATTGTTAAACGTACCATTAATGGTGTTACAAGACGTTATGTAGAATATATAAATCAATTTGATTTTGATCAAACAGATAATACAAATTTTAATTTCTTAGATTCTCAACTTTCTTATTCTGGTGCAACTACAACTCTTAACACTACAGTTAATACTTCTGTAACTTCTATTATATTAACATCAGCAACTTCTTTTACAACTACAGGTACAGTTAAAATAGATAACGAATTAATTACTTATACAGGAATATCTACAAATACATTAACAGGTTGTACAAGAGGAACTAATAGTACTACAGCAGCTACACACACAGCTGGTGCAACTGTATCTCAAGTTGTTAATTCAGTAACAGGATTAGAACATCTTGAGGGACAATCTGTATCTGTACTTGCTAATGGTGCAACACATCCTGAAAAAACTGTAGCATCAGGTGCTATATCTTTATCAAGATTTGTTAATAAAGTTAAAGTTGGTTTAGCTTATACATCATTATTACAAACTATGAGAATAGATGCTGGATCACAGAATGGTACATCACAAGCTAAAACAAAACGAATATATAATATTACAGTAAGACTTTATGAGTCAGTTGGTGTTGAAGTTGGTTCAGATTTAAACAATATGGAAACAATACCATTTAGATCCTCTGCTAATCCTATGGATCAATCTATTCCAGTATTTACAGGTGATAAGGAAGTAGAGTTTAGAGGCAACTATGAAACTGATGGTTTCATTTATGTACGTCAAACTCAACCTTTACCTTTAACAGTTTTATCGCTATACCCAGAATTGATTACAAATGATGGTTAATAAATTAATTATAATTCCTTATAAACAAGATCATGGCAAACTGATAATGCAATCACAAATGAACCATATGCTTACACAAAAAGACGCATCATTTATTATTAGTGATAACAATAAAGAATGTATGGATTTAGAACAAGAGCATTTAGCATTTACAGGATTAATTAATGATAAGGTTATTGCAGCAGCTGGTATGAAAAGAATATGGGGTAATGTAGCTGAGGGTTGGTTCATTGCTAAGAATGATGTATGGAATTATCCAATAACGATTGCAAAAGCTGTAAAGCAAAATATAGATTATCTTGCAACATCTAATAATATTAAAAGATTACAAACTGCAGTACGAACTGACTTTGGCATTGGTATAAGATTTGCTAAGTGGTTAGGATTTACTAATGAAGGATTAATGAAAAGCTACGGATTTGATGGTAGCGATCATTATAGAATGTCAAGGATATATTAATGGGACTAGAAACGGCAGCAATAGTAGCAGTAGGTGGTTTAGGTGTAGCACAATATCAACAACAAGGTGCTGCAGGTAAATATAATCAATCTATTCAAAATCGTAATGCACAAATTGCAGAGCAAGAAGCTGCACAGATTGAAAAACAAAAAGAATTTGATATAGCTAGATTTGATCAAAAGTTTCAACAACTACAGGGACAAACAACAACTAGAATTTTAAAAACTGGTGCAGATTTATCTGGAACTGGACTAAGAGTATTAAGAGCTAATGCCGAACAAGCAGAAATTGAAAAAAACATTATAGATTATAATGCTAAAGTAGGTGCAGCTAGAAAATTTGAAGAAGCAAATTTTTTTAGGATACAGGGACAAGTTGCTAGACAAGCAGCAAGAACTGCACAAATAGGAACTTTAATGAGTACAGGTACAAGTTTACTTGGAATGAGTGGGTTTGGTGCTGGATCAGCAAAACCTCAATATATTAGATCAGAACTAGGAAGCATGTAATGCAAAGAAATTATAAAAAAGAATATGAAAATTATCATTCTAGTGAAGAACAAAAGAAAGATAGAGCTGGTAGAAATGGTGCTAGAAGAATGTTAAAAAAGAAACATGGAAACAGTTTACTTGGTAAAGATGTAGATCATAAAGATAGAAATCCAAGAAATAACAGTATAAGTAATTTAAGAATACAATCTAAATCAGCAAACAGATCAAGGAATCAATAATGCCAAAGATACCTACATTTGAAGCACAAGGAAGACCAACTGCAGAAGTACCAGGAGTTAAAACTTCTTTTCAAGTTCCAGTTACTAATGATGTTTTTACTAAAGCACAATCATTAATTTCTAATTATTATATTAAAGAAAAAGAAGAAGAGGCTAAATTAAAAGCCATTGATTATGAAAACAAAGCATTACCAAAATTATATGAGGTTTATGATAAATATAAAAACAATCCATTTCCAACAGATGCAGCTGATGGTTTCCAAAGAGAAGGAAGACAAGTTATTGATAATTTTATAAACGAAAATCTTTCTAACGAAAATAGATTTGTTCAAAGAGCAGTATCTACAAAATTAGGTGCAAACTTAACACAATTAAATTTAGCTACTATAAAATCATCAAGAGATGCAATGGAAAAAAATGCAGAAAGAGTTGATAAGGATTGGGATTCTGGTTTAGTTTCAAAAATGGGTACAATACCAGATTATATAGAATCTGGACAGGCATACAATGAATCTGCAGAATATGTAAACAATAAATATATGGGTGATCCATATACTAAAAAAATTAAATTAGATGAAAAGTTTAAAATAATAGATACTTTTTCAATGGTTAAAGATTCAAAAGAACCAATTTCTTTTTTACAAAAAGTAAAAGAAAATCCAGAATTATATAAAAATGCAGATTTAAATTTAAAAAGTCAGTTAATATTACAAGCACAAGAAAACTTTTTAAAATTAGAAAATATAAAAATTAATTCTGAAACTGTTTTAGAAAGAAAAGGATTTTTACTTAATGAAAAAGAAAAGAACGAAGCAATAGATTCTTTATATTCTACAAATAAATATTCAGATTCACAAATAGCAGAATTAGCTATTCAAAATGGTGGAGTTGTAGATCAACATAAAAAATTATTAAATGTTGGCTTTTCTAATGCTGCTATTACTGGAAATACTGCTGCTGTAGGTGCTTCTATAAATCTTTATAGAAATTATAGATCACAAGGTGCATTACCTTATTTAAGGAATTCTATGAAACTTACAGAGGATCAAATGGATTTTTATGATACAGCATTATTTTTAACAGATACAATGGGTGAAACTTTACCAAATGCAGTTGCAGCATATAGTCAATATTATAAAAATAAAAATTCAACAGAAATAAAAAGTAGATTTGTTGATAGCAAAAAAATTCAATCAACAGCTAAGGATTTAACTAGTTTTTGGTTTAAAACAGATGCTAAAAATGTATCTCAAATAGAAGACTTAGTAGCAAAATACGCTAATACGTTATATAAAATATATCCAGCAGATCAGGATAAAATATTAGAATCTGTTAAACAAAGAATATCTGAAAATTTTAGAGTAGATATTTTTGATAATTTAGTTCCTATAAAAAAATATAGACCAGAATTACATGATGTATCAGTAAAAGCATATATTGATTTTCTTTACAATTCTGGAAGAATTAATAAAGATAAACATGATCTTGAAGATTTAATTGCTGTTGATATTGAATCAATGGGTAGATTTGATATTTCTGGTATTCAAATTATAAATAGAAAATATCCAACATCAATTGTTATATTTAATCCATCACCAGCAGATTTTGATAAAAACGAATTTTCAAGAGGAGTTATTACTGATAAACAATTAATAGAAAATGTTTATCCTTTAGCAAGAGATCAAAGATACCAAGATTTTCTTTTTTCACTAAGAGCAAAAAGAGAAATATTAGTAGATCCTGATACTGCATTAAATCAATATATTATAAAATGAGCAGTGAAAAATTAGAAAATATTAATCAAGATCAACCAAAAATTGATCAACAACCTACAATAAAATTTGTATCAGATGAATTAGGGTTAGGAACTCCATTATCTCAAATACCAACTGATGTAGAATATTTTTTAAATAAACAAAGAGGAGTTGGAGAAAGTACTTATGATTTTGGAAAAGCAACAGAAGAGGCTTTTAAAATTGATAATTTATTTTATAGTGGAGTAAATTTATTTACTAAAGATTCTTATACAGAAAGAGATTTTAATTATGAAATTACAAAAGATCAATTTGATATTATAGAACAATATCCTGAATTTCTTAGAGGAGCTTTTTTAGAATCAAAAAGTAATAATCATTTTTATTTTTTAAAAAATCAAGTTGATAAAAGATTAGAAGTTGAAAAAGAACTTGCTAATTATGGATGGAAAGGATTTGCAGCAAGAATGGTTGCTTCAATTGCAGATCCTGCTGCTATTGCACTTACAGTTGGAACTGGAGGTTTACTTCCTCCTCTTGTGTATGGTGGAAAAATTGCAAGATTAAAAAGAGCTGTAACTTATGGTGCATTAGTTGGAACAGAAAACGCTGTAATTGAAGCAGGGTTAGTTGCCTTAGATCCAATGAAAGATCCTAATGATATTCGTTATGCTCTTTATGGAGGATATCTTCTTGGTGGAGTAGCAGGAACTTTTTCAAGAACAACTAAATTTCCAGAAATTGATCAAGCTAATATTAAATTAGATTCTGTAGCAAGAAAAGCTATGAATAATATTGAAATTGATGAATTAAATACATTTGCTGTTAAAAACAAAACAACAATTAATGAAGACTTCTTAAGAAAAAAAAGATTACAAGATGCAAAATTAGAAGATCCTTATGATTTTACTGTAACTGATAATCCTAAAGCAGCATCTTTAATTGATGATGATAAAGATGCAATTAAAGAAATTGAAAATCAATGGAGAAAAGGAGAGGGTATATCAAAATATTTTTTAAGATTTAGTAATTCTTCTTATTTATCAAAATCAACAGATAATGAAATTCGTAAATTTTCAGAAGTTTTTTTACCAGATCCTGTTATTGGTTCTTCAAGAGGAGATACTGGTTTAGAATATAAAACAAGAAAGATAAGACAAATATTATACCCAGTAAAAGAATATAGAGATTTAGCTTATCAATCATTTTTAAAATCAAATCCAGAAGCAAATGGTATGCAGCTTAGTGCTAAAATAGAAACATTTAATAGTATTATTTCAGATTTAAGAGAATTTCCAGAGCTTGCATCAAAATATAAATATGTAACTCCACAAATGAAAACCTATGCTCAATTAGGTGGTAGAGCTTTTGATGAAACATTACAAGTTGTAGGAGATAGTGGAAGATTAGGATGGGGAGATATTAAGGCAAAAGGAGGAATTAAAAATTATTTTCCTCACATTCACAATCAAGCAAAATTAAGTTCTGCTGTTGATGAGTATGGTTTAGATCAAGTTTATAAAGTTTATAGCAATGCTTTACCAACATTAAAAACACAATTAGATTCTAAAATTTTTGATCGTATGATCAAAGGAATAGTTAAAAAAATATCAACTCCTAGATATAGAGGATCTGAATCTATATTTGCAAGAGCATTTCAAGGAACAGATGAAATAGGATTAAGAGAATTTTTAGAAGATTTAGAATTAACTAAAGAACAAATTGATGAGATCGTAAAAAAAGCATCAACAAAAGAAAATAAATTACTTGATCCAAACGCAAGAAGAAGATTAGATTTTGATATTAATACCAAAACAGATGTTAAATCTATAAAAGATGGAACTGTAAGATCTTTGTCTATTAAAGAATTAATGGATAGAAATTTTGAAACAGTTTTAGATAGATATGTAAATCAAGTTATTGGTCAAGCTGCTATGGCTAGATTTGGTGGTTTTAAAACAAATAGAGATTTTGATAATTTTTTAGCAAGAATTGAATCAAGAAACACAGATATAGAAAATGAATTAGATATATTAAAAGTTATAAATGCTTCTTTTATTGGCAGACAAAATCCTTTAGAAACAGTTATGGGTTCTAGCGACAGAACTAGAAGAGTAATGAGATTAATTGGAGATTATAACTTTTTAAGATTATTTGGTCAGGTTGGATTTGCACAAGGATCTGAATTAGGAAGTGTACTTGGAGAGGTTGGTTGGAGTACAGCTTTAAGAACAATGCCTGAATTAAAAAATATAATGAATAGATTTATTTCTGGAAAGGTTGCTTTTAATGATCCTTTATTAAAAGAATTAGATGCAGCAGGTGGATTAAATCTTGGTTTAGATAGATTTATGAACTCTCCTTCTGCAAGATTAGAAGGATCTGAAGATTTTCTTTCTTTAGATAAATCAAATGTATTAAACAATTTAGAAATTATTTCTGCAAAAGCAAAAAGATTTGTAGCAGATGTATCTTTACAAAATCCAATGACATCAACAACTCAAATAATGGGTGCTAAAGCATTAACAAGTAAGATTGCTGAAAATATGATTGTTTTATCAGATATACATAAAACAACAGATATATATAAATTTTTAAAATTAGGAGATCAAGTAAGATATAGACAATTAGGTTGGACTGAAAATCAATTTAATGAAATATCAAAAAATATTAAACAACATGCTAAATTTGAAAATAGTTATCTTAAAAGTTTAGGATTAGATGATTGGAGTGTTGAAGCAAGATCTAGTTTTACAGTTGGTCTTAATAGATGGATAGATAAAATTGCCGCTCAACAAACAGATTTAGCAACAATGAATAAATGGTTTACTACAGATTTTGCTAAATTATTAACTCAATTTAGAACATTTAGTATTCAGGCTTATGAAAAACAATTGTTAAATGGTATTTATACATTACATCAAACAAGAGGAAAAGATTTTGAAACTTGGTCAAGATTTTTTTCTTCAACACTTATGTCTGGTTTATTCTATACAACACAAGTTTATATTAATTCATTTGGTTTAAGAGATAGGGAAGAATATTTAAAAGAAAAATTATCTGCAAGCAATATAGGTAGAGTATCATTTTTAAGATCTTCTTGGTCATCATTACTTCCCCTTGGAGCATCTACAATAGCATATCCATTTACAAGTGATGATATATTTGGATATGGAAGAAATACAGAATTGTCTGCTGATTTATTATCTGGAATACCAACAGTTAATTTGTTTAGTAATATTATTGGTTCTACTAGAACATTATCTAAAACAATTACAGATCCTACTTATGAACCAAGCGAAAGAGAAATAAAAAATGGTTTATCATTATTTATATTACATAATGGTTTAGGTATTAAAAATGTAAATAATATGGTTGTTGATTACTTTGCAAAATAATATATAGGAATATAAAATATGACAATATCTTCAACTACAGTTAGAAACAGTTATAGTGGTGATAACTCTACAACTACTTTCTCATACACATTCAAGATATTCGCAGATTCAGATATTCAAGTAATTATTCGTTCAGCTAATGGAACTGAAACAACTAAAACTATTACAACTCACTATACAGTAACAGGTGCTGGTAACTCAGGTGGTGGATCAGTTATATTCACATCAGGTAATATTCCAACATCAACTCAGACAGTTGTATTAAGACGTAACATTCCACAAACACAAGCAATAGATTATATAGCTAACGATCCATTCCCTGCTGAATCTCATGAAGAAGGTTTAGACAGAGCAACAATGGCAATTCAACAATTACAAGAAGAAGTAACAAGATCTTTAAAATTATCTAAAACAAATACAATGACATCTACAGAGTTTACAGTAGGTGCATCAGATCGTGCTAATAAAATTCTAGCATTTGATACTAATGGTGAATTATCAGTTACACAAGAGCTTGGAACTAATAGAGGTAACTGGAGTTCTGGTGTTACTTTTAATGCTAGAGATATTGTAAAAGATTCATCTAACAATAACGTATATCTTTGTAATACAACTCACACATCTACTGGTACAACTCCAATCAGTTCTAATGCTGATGTAGCTAAATGGGATTTAATTGTTGATGCAGCTGCAGCTAGTACATCTGCTAATGCCGCAGCTAACTCTGCATCAAATTCATCTAATTCTGCAAACACATCTGCTAATCATGCAAGTAATTCTGCTAACCACGCATCTAACAGTTCTAATTTTGCAAACAACGCATCTAACAGTGCTAATACATCTGCAACATATTTAGCAGGTGTTGCAGCAAACGCATCTAACTCTTCTAACTTTGCAAATAATTCTAGCAACAGTGCTAACGCTTCTGCAGCAAATGCTACTCTAAGTTCTGGTCATGCTTCTAATTCATCTAATCATGCTAGTAATTCTGCTAATCATGCAAGCAATTCTAGTAATCATGCTTCTAATTCTGCTAATAGTGCGTCATCTGCATCTACAAGTGCATCTACTGCAACTACACAAGCTGGCTTTGCTTCATCAAATGCAGCAACTGCTACAACACAAGCAGGTTTTGCATCAGCTAATGCAACTTTAGCTTTAGGATATTCTAGTAACTCATCTAATTTTGCTAACAATTCTAGCAATTTTGCTAACACTGCTAGTAATGCAGCTAATGCGGCTAACGCTGCAAGAGATGCTGCTTTAACAGCTGCCGATAATTTTGATGATACATATTTAGGTGCTAAAGCTACTGCACCAACTTTAGATAATGATGGTGATCCTTTAACAGCAGGAGATCTATATTATAATACTACATCTAGTACATTACAGGTTTATTCAGGTTCTGCTTGGCAAGCTGCTGCTGTAAGTACAGCTGGATTTGCTACGTTAACTGGAGTTGAAACTTTTACTAATAAAACATTAACATTACCTACTATTGATAATATTAAAATTGGATATACAACAACTGCCACAGCAGCTGGTACAACTACATTAACAGTATCAAGTAACTATAAACAATATTTTACAGGATCAACTACACAAACTATTGTGTTACCAGTTGTAACCACATTAACACTTGGACATACTTTTGAAATTCATAATAATTCTACTGGTTCTCTTACAGTAAATTCTTCTGGTTCTAATTTAGTAGGAACTATTCAAGCAAACACAACTGCAACATGCACTTGTATTTTAGTTACTGGAACAACTGCTGCTTCTTGGGATTTTGATGTAACTGGATTTACTTCTGCTTTACCTACTACAAGAGGTGGAACAGGATTAACAGCTATTGGAACTTCATTACAAACATTAAGGGTTAATTCTGGCGCAACTGCATTAGAGTTTGCAACTGTATCTTCTGGAACATCTTGGCAATCAGTTCAGACAAGTGGTTTTACTGCTGTAAGTGGTAGAGGTTATCCTTGCAATACTACTTCATCTGCATTTACAGTAACATTACCTGCTTCTCCATCTGTTGGAGATTATGTTCAAATAGTAGATTATGCAGGAACTTTTGACACTAATGCTTTAACAATTAATCCTAATTCAAATAAAATAGAAGGTGGTACAAATAATTTACAATTAACAGGAGATAGAGAAGGAGTAACTTTAACTTATATAGATTCAACACAAGGTTGGTTAGCAGTATCAGGAATTCAAGAAGGAACAGATGCTTTATCAGGAGTTGGTTATTCAATAGATTTTTTAGTAATAGCTGGAGGAGGAGGTGGAGGATCTTTTGGTCATGGTGGTGGAGGTGGAGCTGGAGGATATAGAACATCAACTCAAACAGCAAATCAAGGAACAGTAATTACAGTAACAGTAGGAGATGGTGGAGCTGCTGTAAATACTGGTGCAGCTAATCCTGGTTCTAATTCATCAATTTCAGGTTCTGGTTTAACAACAATTACATCAGCTGGTGGTGGTAAAGGTGGAAGTGAACCTGCTGGAGGTGGAGGTAATGGTGGTTCTGGTGGAGGAGGTAGTGGATCTGGTCCAACAACTGCTGGTTCTGGTAACACACCAAGTACATCTCCAAGTCAAGGAAATAATGGTGGAGCTGGTTCTCCATCTGCTCCAAGATATGGTGGAGGAGGTGGTGGTGGAGCAGGAGCTGTCGGAGGTGCTGGTACAAGTTCAACTGGAGGAAATGGTGGAGATGGAACTGCATCTTCTATAACAGGCTCATCTGTTACAAGAGCTGGAGGTGGTGGAGGTTCTACTTATAGTGGACCAACTGCTGGATCTGGAGGAGCTGGAGGTGGAGGAGCTGGTGCAGTTGATAATGCCACAGGTACTTCAGGAACTGCAAATACAGGTGGAGGAGGTGGAGGTAATTATGGAGCTCCAGGAGGTTCAGGTTTTGGTGGAGCTGGTGGTAAAGGAGTTGTTATATTAAGTGTACCAACTGCTTTTTATTCTTCAACTACAACTGGTTCGCCAACAGTTACAACATCTGGTAGTAATACAATTTTACAATTTAATGGTTCAGGGAGTTACACAGCATAATGGCTAGTTTTGCAAAAATAGGATTAAACAATAAAGTAATAGAAGTTCAATCAGTAGTTAATGAAGTTTTACATGACAGTAATGGAGTTGAACAAGAAGCAATAGGTATAGATTTTTTAACAAAATTAACAGGTTATCCAGTATGGAAACAAACATCTTACAATACTCATGGTGGAGTACATAATAACAATGGAACACCTTTAAGAAAAAATCATGCAGGAATAGGTTATACTTATGATGAAGATAGAGATGCTTTTATACCTAAAAAACCTTATAACTCTTGGATATTAAATGAAGATACTTGCCTTTGGAATGCACCAGTTGCTTATCCACAAGACAATAATAGATATACTTGGAACGAATCAACATTGACTTGGGATATAGTAGAAGTATAGTATTTTAAAAAAAACAAAAGGGAATAATATGTCAGAAGTAATAAAACTTCACGAACCTAAATTTGAAAATTCATCTTGGAATTTTGAAGTAGATCAAACTAATCTTTACGCATTTTGGAACAACGCATTTTCTAAAGAAGAGTGTCAAACAATTATTAATATTGCAAAAGATAAAGGTTTAATTAAAGGAAAGACTAAAGGTGAATCTGATGTTAGAGATTCTAAAATATCTTGGTTATATCCAGTTGATGGTATTGATTGGGTATTTCGTAGAGTAACTGATATGACATTAAATCTTAATGAAAGATTTTTTAAATTTGATTTATTTGGAATAAATGAAGGATTTCAATTTACTAATTACGAAGCACCATCTGGTAAATATGGTAAGCACGTTGATAGATCAATAAATATGCCAGTTAGAAAATTATCTATTTCTGTTCAACTTACAAATCCTGATGAATATGAAGGTGGAGAACTTAAACTTTATGATGGAGATGATGATGAAGCAAATATTATGGATAAAGCACAAGGGACATTAATTATATTTCCTTCTTATGTATTGCATGAAGTTATGCCAGTAACTAAAGGTGAAAGAAATTCATTAGTTACTTGGGTTACAGGTAAGCAATTCAAATAACAAATGAACATCTTAATAGCCATTCCATGCTATGGTGGTAACATCAGCAATCTAACATTTCATTCATTATTTAATTGCATCAAACCTTTAAATGATATGGGACACAATCTTAGGATTGAAACACTACCAACTGAGTCCCTAATCAATCGTGCTAGAAATAAGTTTGTAACTAAGTTCTTAGATAATAAAGAATTTAATGGAACACACCTATTATTTATTGATGCTGACATTGGTTTCACATTACAGAATCTTTTAAGAGTTATAGAGTTTAATAAAGAAGTTGTTACATGCACCTATCCTGTAAAAGGATTTTACTGGCAGCAGTTACTAGATCGTATCAAAGAAAATAATAATATAGATGAACAAACAATGCGTGATTATCTTTTGCAATTCAATGTTAATCTATATCCTAACACAGAATTTAAACAGGGATTTGCAAGAGTAAAGGAAAGTGCCACAGGTTTCATGATGATTAAACGTGAAGTATTTACTTCAATCATGGATAAGAATCCTCAGCTTAAATATAAACCAGATCTAAGAACAGGGATAGAAAACTCACAGAATGCGTTTGATTTTTTTCCTGTCGGAATTTATAGAGAGAAAGATGGTGTTAATAGATTCTTATCTGAAGACTATTACTTCTGTAGATTATGGGAAGAATGCGGTGGCGAAATCTGGACAGATCTGAGTACACCTATAACTCACCTTGGCTCAACAGAATACCATGGCAGTTTTATTAGCCAATTAAATAAGAAATAAATTACAATTATAAATGCCATATAAAAATAAAGAAGATCGTAAACCAAGTAGTAAAAAATATTATTTAAATAATAGAGAAAAAATAAAAGAAAGATGTAGAATATTTTATTTAGAAAATAAAAATAGAATAAACCAATTAAGTAAATTATATCGTCTAAATAATAAAGAAAAATTACAAGAAAAAAACAAATTATATTATTTAAAAAATAAAGAAAAGTTTAACGAATTAAATAGATTACATTATATAAATAACAAAGATGAAATAAAAAAATATCGTTTAAAAAATAAAGATAAGACAAAAAAATATAACGCAGAATATCGTGTAAATAATAAAGATAAGATAAAAGAATATCGTTTAAAAAATAAAGAATATAGAAAACAATATCTTTTAAATAATCGTCATTTAGTAAAAGCACTTGATGCTAAAAGAAGAGCAACTAAATTAAGAGCTACTCCTAAATTTGCTAATCTTGAAAAGATAAAAGAGATCTATAAGAACTGTCCCAAAGGTTATCATGTAGATCACATAGTTCCTTTGAACAGTAAATTAGTATGTGGATTACATGTAGAATGGAACTTGCAATACTTAACACCATCTGCTAATCTTTCTAAATCAAACAAGTTAATAATATGATTACACTTATTATTGGTTTAATAGCTGGAGGTTTCATTGGTTACGCTTATAAAGATGAAATCAGTAAAGCTATTGAATCTATCAAAGCCATATTGAAAATATAATAATTTAACCTATATAGACTTCATTAACCAATGGAGAATATAATGTTAAACTATACTGATATTAAAAACTACTGGACTAAGTTCTATGCAGATGCTTTTGAAGATGCAAAATCATTCTGGAAGAACTACGTAGATACAGTAGAAAAATTATATAAAAAATAAATAAATAATAGTTATAAAACAATAAGTTATAAAAAATAATTTTATTTACTTATTATTCAATTAACTCTATTTCCGCACTGCCAAACCAACTATAGGAGTTAGCATGGCAAAGAAACAAAAATCAGCTTCTGACATCATCTATGAGATTAAAGATCTCCTTGATGATTTGGAATTGAAACTGAACCCAGAAGATAATTGGGATGAAGAAGAAGATCTAGATGAGGATGAGCTAGATCTTGAAGACGAAGACTCTGACGAAGAGTAGATAATACCTGTGTGGATAGTGAATACCTAGCTATCCACATACATCTTATAATTGACTTTTTATCCACAACCACTATAGGTAGTGCATGAAGAGAAAGAAGCAACCTATATCTGCTACAGCTATAAGATTATCTTCTTATGAGAAGTATTCAAAAGAAAGAATGGATACAATCATTAAGAGATTAGATGATCTAACAGTTGAAGTTAAAGATCTTAGAATTGACATGAGCAAAGGCAAAGGCGTTATAGCTTTCCTAATTATTGTTGGTGCTTTGGTTGGTTCTATTCTTTCTATTCTAAAGTTCGTTAAATAAACAACACAGGGTTTTACATTGTTAAAGGCAGACAAAGGATTAGTATCTGAAGCATTAGCTCAAGCACACTTTGCTAAAGATCCAAACTTAATTGTATTCACAGCACTAGGTGGTGTTGGTCCAATAGATATTATAACTTATAACACTAAGACAAAAGAGTATCACAACTATGACGTTAAGACTGTATCATACAGAAAGTCAGCTACTAAATACGCACACAAAAAGAATGATCGTATCAATAGATCTCCATCTAAAAAACAAAAGTCTTTAAATGTAAAGATTGTTTATGTATATGAAGATGGTAAAGTAGTAATCAAATGAATTACGAAGACGTTAAAAGCAGAATAAAGAAGCACGAAGGTTTTGTAGCTAAGGTTTACCTTGACTCATTAGGTAAAGCTACCATTGGCTATGGTCATCTACTTACTGAAGATGATGATTTTGTTGAAGGTGTTATCTATGACAAAGATATATTAGAAGAATTATTTGATAAAGACTTTGATAAAGCTAAGCAAGGTATGGAAGAATTAGTAGGTACATCACCATTACCTATGCTTGTTAAAGGTGTTATCATTGAAATGGTATTTCAATTAGGAAAGACTGGTGTATCTAAGTTTAAGAATATGTTTGCAGCCTTAAACGAATTTGATTATACACGAGCTGCTGCAGAGATGATAAACTCAGCATGGTATAGACAAACACCAAGCAGATGCGAAGAGTTGTCTAACTTAGTTAGAAAGTGTCAGGTTTAAATGTTACAAATGTTAGGAGCAGTTGCACCTCTTGCTAAGATACTATTTAATACAATAGAAAAATCAGTACCTGATAAAGATTTACAAGCAAAGTTAAAAGCAGATTTACAAACACAATTACTACAATCAAGCACACAAGAATTAAAAGCTGCAGCGTCTATCGTAGAAGCTGAAGCAAAAGCAGGATGGTTCACTGCATCATGGCGACCACTATTAATGTATGTTCTTATATTTATTTTAATATGGAACTATATACTTGGTCCAATAGTTAAGTTCTTCTTTGGAGCAGCTATTACTATTGATCTTCCTGGCGATGTCTGGACATTATTACAAATAGGATTAGGTGGATATGTTGTTGGAAGATCTGGTGAAAGCATTGCCAAATCTTTAGCCAATAAATCTACAACAACTAAACAAGAGTAATGAGTAGCGAGTTTAAACTAAGTGATCAAACACAAGTATCACTACCAATTAAAAATATTGTAGCCATTGTATCTGCTATCGTTGTTGCAGTCTGGACTTACTTTGGAATAGTTGAAAGACTTAATAGACTTGAAACTAATGAGAAGTTAATGTCGCAAGATCTTTTAAAGAAGGCTGAACAAACTCCTAAGAACCAAGAGATGTATATGTTGATTGAATATCAAGCTAAAGCAATAGACAAGCACTCAAAACAATTAGAAGAAAACGTACACACTAAAGTAATCATTAGTCAATTAGAAAAGAAAATAGATAAGCTAGAAAAAGAATTAGATACATTAAGAGGTAAGTAATGGGTGAAATAGTATTTGCTCTATTAATGTTTCTTAATGGTAAGTTAGAAAACTACTCACCTAAAATTAATCTTGCTGATTGCTTAGAACAGAAACGTAAAGTAGAACGTGATGGCAGTACAGATACTGTAAGAATGGAATGCAAAGAAGTTGAAGCAGTTGTTGAAACTGATAAGCATGGTATTAGAAGAATTAAAGAAATTAAAGGAATTAAATGAGTGATCAAATAATGACTGCGTCTGGTCAGATGTATAGCAAGAAAGTATCATTGCTTTCTCAACAAGGTTCTAATGTTAAAATAAAGGTAAAGAAAAAGAATGGCAAAAAAGCACTTAGAAAATAAACATATAAGAAAGCCACCAAAGAAACGAAGAGGCAGACACACTAAGCGTGTGAATAAACACAAGACTTACAAACCATACGTTGGTCAAGGTAGAGGATGATACAATTATTATTAATCAAGTTAAGCAACTGGTTAGTTGGTGAGCCTGTGGTAAAAAGAAAACGAATAGTAAAATTTAAAAAGGTTATAAAAAAATCAAAGAAGTTTATATGATTGGAAATAGAATTAGCAAATGTATTTTTTGGTTAAGCAAAGGATTCTGTTCTTTACTGAATCAATGTAAGTGTGTTAAAATCAACGAGGATGATTACAACCCTTTTAGAGAGAAATTATAATGGTTAAAAAAATGTATCAAAATCCAAGCGGTGGATTAAATGAAGCTGGTCGTAAATACTTTAATCGTACTGAAGGATCTAATCTTAAAGCTCCTGTAAAGACAGGCACTAATCCAAGACGAGTTTCTTTTGCTGCAAGATTTGGTGGTATGAAAGGATCTCTATTATCTAAGTCAGGCAAACCAACAAGATTAAAGCTAGCACTCAAAGCATGGGGATTTAGTTCTAAAGAAGCTGCTAGAAACTTCGCTGCAAGACATAAGAAGAAATAACAATGGCTAAACGAAAGGTAATACTTAAATCATGTGGCTTCTGTCATATGTGTGGCAAAGAACACATGAGTAACGAAGGTGGCTGGGTTATAAACGCTGAGAAACTTAACTTCTGCCATAGCCTTGATCATAGTTGCTATGATATTTATTTTAATAATGTAAGAACATCAGAGAAACAAAAGGTTGTCATCAATACAGAAAATGATAAGCGTATGAATATGTACATTGAGTACTTAAAGAAACTAAAGTGCAAACATAAATATGCAGGAGAATAAATGCCACTGAATAAAAAAGGTAAAAAGATTTTAGCAGAAATGCAAAAGGAATATGGTAAAGAAAAAGGTAAGACAGTTTTCTACGCATCAGAGAATAAAGGAACTATTAAAGGTGTAAAGAAAAAAGGCAAATCATTAATGGCAATGTAATATGGAAGACGAAAGAAAAGAATCTAAATACCACGAAACAAAAGAAGGTAAGATGGCACGCAAAGGTTTATACTATAATATAAATCAAAGAAAGAAAGCTGGTACATCAAGATCTAAATCCGATTCTACAATTTCTAAGAAGTCTTATAAGAGTTTATTAGCTGGATTTAAAAAGTAGTCACTTAATATTATCCATCACATATTTATATCTGTTCCAGATAATATGATCTGGTTTCCAGAAATGTTCCTTATTCATTTTCATTCTAACATGATGGATCATAGTTGTATGATCACGATTGCCAAGTAGCACACCTATCTTTGTAAATGGCATTGCGTACTTATCTCTAAGAACATTAATTAAAATGGATCGTGCAATCACAGCTGATTGTATTCTAGTCTTAGTAAGTATTTCATTAACATCTATGCTAAGTTGATTGGCAACAATAGATAACATTTCTTTTACATTCTCAGGCACTACAACATCATTGATTGTTACATACTTAACAACTTCTTTAAAAACTGTATTCTGTTTAGTAACAACATGCTTTTTAAAAAACTCTCTGGCTAATTTATATCCAGTCTTAAAACCTAAACGATAAAGTTTACGTTCTTTATCTGTTAAGTTTGCATACACATTAGTAGTGTATCTTAATTTAATTTGTTCCTTTAGCTGCTTTATGTTCATCATATTTATCTTCTTTCTGTCTTATACTTACTGAGTTTACTCTTATTGCTCCAACCTTAACTTTAATAAACAAACCTCGTTTATCAGGATCAATGGCATGTTCTGCTGTGTCAAATTCTTCTACATAAGTAAAATAACATTCACACTTTTTTAATCTTACAACCTTCATTATTTTTTATTCTGTCTAACTTGCTTAGTCATCTTACAATAGATAGATAGATCATCATAACTATCTGCTTTATATTTCTTAGTGCAGCGATATAATTTAAGTGCCATCATTATATGACCAACATCTTCTGGTTGTAATGCTACTTTAATTTTATTAAATAGAACTATAGAGAACAGTTCAGCAAGTAATGCAAAGTTCTCTTGGTAATCTCCATACTCTTGATTACGTTCTTCTATAATTCTTTTCTGAATTTTTTCTTCAATATCAATGAAGTCTGACTTGCTTACCATGTATATCCTTTTCTGTTTTTTACTCTACCCCTAGGGAAACAATGAAAGGGTAGGCATGACTGCCTGATGAAAACCCTAGGGATAGAGGTAATAGTTACTTACGTAGCTATTAGTATTGTCTATTACCGAAAGACTTATTGCTTGTAAATGGTTTCTTTTGAAATCCACTAGCTTTAAATCCAGGTTGTTTATTTGCTCCTGCTGTTGCTTGTGCTGCATCTTTTTTGGTTAAGATAATTGTGTATCCACCTGTTGGATTACCTTCAATATCTGTTCCATCAAATCCGCAAAAATCAAACCATGATCCACCAATATTCACATTCATCTTCCAATTCTTTCCTTCTGGAGCTTTTGGAGAATTAGGTGCTACTAATACTGGTTGGTTATCACCTGGTTTTTTATTTACGTTTGGGACAAGATTTAAATATATCTTGTCTTTGATCGGCTCGTTCATTTATACCTCATTTTGAGTTGTGATCTCATCACGCTTACTATTAAATCTTTGCAAGATAGAATTGTAAGTTGCGAGATCTTTTATTTTTATCTGATTAAGAAGATCTTTGTTTGCTCTCCAAAGGAAATCTAGTTTCGCTGTGTGATGAGCAAATGCTATCTTCTTCGTCAGTTCATTAATTATACTATCATCATAATTTATATTGTTTGATGTAGTATCTTTTCCATTCATAGGCTGTATTGGAATATCTAATTCCTCATACTCTTCCTTTGAAGTTATATCTTCAAGAAGAATACCCATGAATGATAAAGCTCGTGTGATTGCAAATGTTTCAGCAATCTCTAAGTAGCCTGGTTTATCTCGGTATTGTTTTGAGTAACCAGTTGCTACAATATGTTCAGGATCTGATTTAGTTATAATACATTTCATTATAACATAACGATCTGAGTGTTCTTGTATTACACAATTTATTCCATATTCAGTACCAAACAATTCTCTAAAGTATTTAATCTTACTCCAAGCTGATACTGTTTTCTTTCCATGTTGATTTAAGTATGAGCCATTGGCTGCACACAAATCATTAACTTGTTTTATTTTTTCTTTCATTGTTTCCTTTAGTTGTTTTATCTATTGTGCAAGAGTGAGCATACTCGTATTTCTCAATCATGCTTTTTTCTCGTATGAACAAGAGTGAGCAAATACTTCCTTACCTTTATAGAAAGTACCATACTTATTCTTGCCACTTGCCTTACCTATGTAAGTTACTTTATCAAATAACTTATCACATATTCTTGCAGAATAAGAATCAATTTCATAGCCTAAATTATAGACTGTGCCATTCATTAGTATTATTGTAAGAATTACTTTCATTTATTAAAATACTACTGTTACTAACAGTACGATTGCAATTATAATTGAAGATATTTTTATAAATAATTTTCTAAATTCTTTATCTTCTCTCTCTTTAATTTTACGCATCATAATATCATGCCTATAACTTTCCATAATCTTATAATGAGTTTTTTTATAAAAATTTATATCCATGATTCTACACATTGTCCCAGAGGCTAGCTGCTTTTTTTATTAGCTCTGGCTGTACATCTCGCCAAATATAACTTGAAAAGTCTGGTGGAGGAATTAATTTACTCATATCTTTTGCCGAGCCACGACATAAGTACACAATGTTCTGACGAATTTTATCAACTAATAAATCTTGTTGAATTAAAAATTCCATATACTCAGGCGTAAGCAAATCACAAGTGTCAGGAGTAAACACATTAAAGTTATCTTGATTAACATAAAGTAAGTGAGGGATTTTTTTTGTAGCATACCAATAGAAAGCACACTGGCGTACATGATTTATATCTGGTTGTTTTGGTAAGTATGCTTTGATCCAACTAAACCCTGCTTTAGTATCTGACTTTCTTTTTGATCTATGCTTGGTCTTTAACTCTACAAGTTTAGTTCCATTCATTTGTTCGTAATCTATTCTGCCAATCTTATCTAAAACTAATTCTTTAAATTTATGCGTGCAGTATCTTTCACTTGCTACTTCATCTCCAAGTTTAAGATCATCTAATGCTTTGCAAGTAATCTTAATCATATCCATAAGATAATTTTTTGTATCTTCGTGCTGTTCTTTATCTAATTCATTATGAGGTTGATACTTGTCGTATTCGGCAATTTCTTCTTTGATGATAGTATCTATATTTTTTTTCTCAATGAGCATTTTCTTTTCTGCTTCATACATATATTTAGAAACATATTTTTGTGATGCTCTGCCGATAGATACGCCAGCATTCATTCGGAACGATATGTTTTTGTTCCGCCTGTCAGTTTGATCAAACCAACAGTAGTTTACCAACCAATCTGCATTTGACTGTGCTGTCTGACTTGGAGATCCATGATCAAGATTAAGTTTTTCATAATACTTAATACAAATATCAGGATCAAAATTATTTAGTGCTGCTGTAGAATTGTTCTTTGTTAAATCAATAACCATTTTACGCCTTTCATTTTTTAACCTACATTAGTCTTAATAACCTTTATGTCAATAATAATAATTGACACTAAACCATATTGGTTTATAAGGGTTTAAAACAGAAAGGTAAATATGAATAAGAATAAATCACAATTAATTAAATTATTAAAGAGGTATCACAGAATGTTTGATTGCTTTGGTAATAGAATAAAAAGGAAAACTAAATGAAACACAAACTAACGCAGTATCAAGAAGATCATAAGCTCAGCAATAAAGAACTGGCAAAGCTATTTGGATTAACAGGAACAAATCCAACAGTAACTATTTTAAGATGGAAAAATTGTCAGCGTATTCCACACCCTAAGTTTATGAAAGTTATAACTGAAAGAACTAAAGGATCAATTCAACCTAATAATTTTTATGAAAGCTGGTATGAAACCCATAAACTTTGATAAAGTTATTATAAGTTGGCTGGATATAAACAGTTGCGACAACGCATGGAATACTGAGGAAGATTTAAAAGACTTAGTTCCTGCTATGTGTACTACAATAGGTTATCTTTATGAAGAGAATAAAGATTGGGTAAAAACTTTTGCAACATATAGTTTTAATTCAGACAGCTTAGACGTAGGCGACTGCGTTGTAATCCCTCGTGGCGTAATTTTATCTATTAAAAAATTGGAGAACTAAATGATTGATCAAGAGCTGCACGTTGAGGATGTAATAGAAATTTATGATGAGAAGATTGTATTACTTAAAAAAGAAATAGATAGATTAAATGAAGAGATACAAGTTCTTAACATTGAATTAATGAAACTGAGAGCTAATGTCATTTCTTAATCATAACATTCCAGTATGGAAAGCCAAAGTTAGATTAGAATATTTATACAATAAAGAAAAACATATTGGAGAAGAAGAGGTATGTCTTATCCATAGTATAACTACCTTAGAAGGAAGAACACCATTGTTTAATATCATGCTGCCAAATGGTGCTAACTATGCAAGGCTACCAATCACAGCTTTTTTTTCTGATCAATACAATAGAAAAGATGTAGTTGATTTAGAATTAAAACAAACTGTGTATTGGGATTGCTTATCTTATTACGCTAATGTTATTGAGTATAATGCTCTAGCCACAGCACAGTGTAAGTTTATTGATCGTAATAATAAATTACACAGAGCTAATTACATATTTAGTATTGACTATGCTCAACCTGATATGAACTTATTAAACATAACTTATAGTGAAGTAAGTGCTGAACATAAGCATCATCATATATTAGAATTAAACAAAGGGGATAAGTGGCAAGGTAATTATGCACTCATGCCAAACAATAAAATACTATTTAATTTACCTAACTTTACAGTTAAAGATCAGATACCAGATTATAAAACTAATATGGATTATCCAAGTGTTGAAACAGATAGTTGGAGTACATCAGATGACGATAGTTTTTATTATAAGATTAAAAATTAATGGATAACATTCAAAGCGGAGCTTATCATGGCTAGATATAATTATTTCGTAGGTGGATTTGGAGATTACTATTCAGAGTGGTTTCGTAACAACATTTCTGGAGCAGGTTATATTGATGTGGATCAAGTATCTATTTGTATCAACAAACCTTGTTGGCAACCTCTAGCAATAGTTGAAACTGTCTATGATACAGGAAAATATAATAAATATACCACAGTTGTTGAATATATCGCTGAAAAACTAGGTATTCCTGCATATCTTGTCTATTATAAACCAACAGCTATGGACACGAACTCGTTAGAGTTAAAGATCATGCGTCTAAAGCCTTTAAAATCGGAATTAGAGGGTGTTTATGAGGGGGACTGGGCTATGGAGATGATACAGTTGCAAGAAAAACATGATAAGACATGTAAGCATAAGAAATAATGGCAAAATACACAAGTCATATACGAGTGCCTGTAAGTCTATTTAAAAACGATATATTCTTAGGCTTGGCAGGTAGGAATAAAGCCGATTGCCTAGCGATACTTGTTGTGCTTTTAAGGTACTCAAATCAGAAGACTGGCGAGTGCTACCCACGTCTTGCTCTTATGCACAGCCTTCTTGGAATATCTAAGGCTACAATTTACCGAAGAATTAAATTAATGGTGTCGCTTGGATTGCTAAAAAAGAAGCGTCTTTCTTCTACTAATTTATATAAACTTAACCCTGTTTTAATGGTAGGTAGCAGTCAGGGGGACATGAGTGATACGTCAGGGGGACTGATTGGTGCAGTCAGGCTGACTGGTATTAATAAAGATAACTTTAATATATATCTTAATAGAAATAATTCTAATAATAAAATGGATAATGATAAAAGAGTAGATGATATAATAAACAAGTATAAGAACGATAAAGATGTATTGATTAGTACATTGTATAGGTTTCTAAATGGTCTATCCCCTGCCGATACTAACAATCTATTAAATAACCCAACTTATAAATGGTATATGAAGTTAGTGTTGGATTATAAACAGCAAGAGCTACGCCAAAAAAATTTACTGCCTGAAGTTGTTGCTAAACAAAAGATAACAGAAGCTCTTCAATCCAATGGTAAGCAGAGAAGTGAAAGGTACGTTGCTCGTGTAAAGTATAACAAGGCTAATGGTATCAAGCCATGGGAGATGAAGAAGAATAAATTTTAATGGGAGGAAGACCAAGCCGAAAGATATTTTGTATGGGTGTGTCTAAGCATAGTGGTAAGCCATGTCTTGCTAAAGGTTATCCAACAGGTAAGTTTGATAAGTCTGGAAAAAATATTTTTAAATGTAGATTTCATGGTGCAGGAAACTGTGATCAATTTGGCTTTAAAGATAGAGCAGGTAAGGGTGGTTTCAAAAAGTCTGGATATGATGATGAAAGTAGGATAACAGTTCTCCAAAAACTAAAGCAATTTAACAATGACAGAAACAAAGCCGAGCAATATTACTACGGAACAATCAAGCCAAAACTTATTGAGCAATCCTACACTAGCAGATACATTCATAGAGCAAATCTACGCAGGAGTTCAGGTATCAGAGCTATTAAAGCCAAACAATATTTATCAGATCAGCTTGATGTCATTTTACAGTCAGTTAAGAAAGCCAGAGAATAAAGAATTAAAAGAAAGATTTGAAGAAGCCAGAAAGATAGGAGTTCAAACACTCGTTGAAAAATTAATTAATATCTATTCATCAACTGATAACATCCCAGATCCTCAAACAATTATGTTTCTTCGTGAGAAAACCAAGTTTTTAATGTGGCTCGGAGAAAAAATAACAGACATATACGGAAGCAAAGGCAAAGACATGGTAAACAAAGGAACAGTTAATAACATAGTCGTTTCGTGGCTAGATTCACCTACCCTTGAGGCTCAATATAATAAATACGAAGAGATAAACCAAGCCAAGCCAGATATAATAGATCAGTAATTATTTATATTCTATTTGATCTTGCGTACTAAAGTTATAATCAATTAAGCTAGTTAATACGTCTTGTTTTACTTCTAAGTTATCATTAAATATTTTTTCTATATCGTAATTATTATCCTCAATATATTTACTTATTAACTTATCTATTAACTTAGTTATTGTTATGTCTTCATGTCTTGAGCAGCTAATTAACTTCTTCCATACAGGAAGTTTAATGCTGATCATTTTCCTATTGGTTAAAACATCCAAGCCATTTAATATTATTGTTTTCTTATTGTGCATATTCGTAATCATCCTCCATTAATTTATGAGTTAATAGTCTTCTATTTTCTAGTTCACACTCAATTAAACGATAATAAACAACCTCTTTAATATCTTTAACTTGATACGTATTGTAAAGATCATATTGGTTAAGTAGCTTCTCATCGTTCAATCTTTTTATATGCTCTTGTAGTTGTTGTATTGATGTCATGTTAATAATAGTTAATGTTAGTTTTATAACGCTTTGATAACTTATCAGCATATTTATATGCTTGATCTTCAGCATTTTCTAATGACTTGTATTCATCAATATGAAAGTCTTTCTCAGCAATCATATCAATCTCACCATCTTTATATCCTACGTCATACCAAACACACACGTTAGTTGCTTCTTTTTTGTTGTCTGTGTAGGTTAAGCCATCCATTCCATCCCTTTTAATAGTGGCTGGTCTAGACATGTGCATTCTTACTTCTTTACTTTCTATTTTTAACTTAGTCATTATGCTACCCCCTCCTCTTTTCTTATCCATCCACATTCAAGCAAATAATCTCTTGATCTAGACAAATATTCATTTGTTATATTTTCAAGTGCCAGTTCGTATAGTTCGCTATAATTTAAATCACGAACAAATTCTTCAGCACTTTGCATAACTTGACTTTGTTCTTCTCTAGTTAGTTTTTGTTGTTTAGTTGTCATTATTTTCCCTTCTGTTAGTTAATAAATTGACAGTTTATAATATCCATCTAAGAATATAAGCAGGTGCATTACGCCATAACCTAGACCAATAATTATAACTGTTGCTAGTAAAGCGTTTAGATCGGATCTATTAAACATAAGCAACCTTTCTGTTATCATTTGTATTTAAATGATGAATTGGATTTCCATATAAATCAAATAAATATTCATTAGCTTGACAATGATCTAAAATTACATCTTCATCCCAACTAGAAACAAATTCTTGTTCATCATTTTCGTAACTAATTGGATGTTCATCAAGCCAAAATTTAACTTTTAATTTAGCTTGATCGTTTAGTTCATTGTACTGATAAGCATGTACTTGTATTGTGTTCATAGTTATTTAACCTCCATTAAATTACTTTTTATTTCTTCAACCTCATCATCTGAAACAGTTTCAGCTATATGAGAGCAATCAACCCAGTCTTTAAAAGTATATAATTTTGGATTGCCATTTTTGTCGCAAACTTCATCTCCATTGTTATCGTATTTTGTAAATACAATTTTATTTATTGTGTAGTCAGTCATATTATAACCCTTTCATTAGTTGATTTTTACATACTGTAAGTTTTATCTTTTAAATTAGATATTGCTGCATTGTAACCAATTACAAAGCCAAGAAGCTCTGTTTTAGTTTCAAATCTTTTAAGATCCTCGCAATACGTACTGTAACCAAAATTTATTGAATGATCATTAAAAGAAATTCCTGATTTTTTTATTTCATCAGAAGTTTTTCTACCATAACCAAACTTTAAAAGGTTTTCAGTAAATGTTCTACAGTGTGTTGCATAATAATATTTATTCCTACCTTTAAGAACAAAATTAATATTTGCTTTATTTAATTTATGTTGCAGCTCACTACGTTCACCAAACAAAGCAGACATTTGATTAAGATCCATTTTGTTTTGATCAAGAACAGATTGAATAACATTTAATCTGTTTTGTATTTTTTCTTGCTTTTGTGTGTTCATATTATAACCCTTTCAGTTGTTATTTGTTTTATACTATCATAACCATTAAAGTTATGTCAATAGTATGATCTTATATTTTAAGATCCTGTAACCCTGTATAATACAAGGTTACAAGTTATTAAAATTAAGCTGCTCTTCTATGTCTTGATATATATTTACCAATAAAAACTATATCAATTCCATGAACTTTCATTCTATCAATATATTCAAGAGCTTGTTTTTTTGTTTTATGTAAAGACTGTTCACCTGATTTATACTGTTTTTCAATTTCAGTAATTTTATCAGTGTTCCATTCTACTTTATGAATAACAGTTTTATCAGTTTTGCATTCAGTTAAGTATTGGATCATTTATGCAACCTCCTCAATTTCTTCTATTCTAACATTCTCATAATTTAATGAGATCCATTTATGATAAAGTTTTTTTGCATCTTCATAACTTGCAACATTTCTTCCAACTTTATCTAACCAAACTATGTATCGTTTTTTTGTCATTGTATTATCT
>Ga0247723_1000245_pt1 | contig 35778 bp, 57 predicted proteins | sample MSEWelMarce5H_FC_FD_189079 | JGI IMG/M metagenome (GOLD analysis project Ga0247723, IMG submission 189079) | Subsurface sediment microbial communities from gas well in West Virginia, United States - MSEEL Well Study Marcellus 5H_FC | ecosystem: Environmental > Terrestrial > Deep subsurface >... | reverse complement strand
CACAGATGGCTACTCAAGGCCAGGATGCTTCGGAAGTAGTGCGTAAAATTGCTGCTGTCATAAAGGCACGCCAAAAGGGACAGGCACTTGAGGATGCAATTGAAGCAACCTTTGCCCCTCAGCAGCAAGCGGTTCCTCCTGCTGGAGCACCACAAGCGGTTGAGCAACCGTCCCCTGCTCCCGTTGGCGCACCAGTAGGAGGCCCATCTCCTATGGAACCAGGAGCACAAGCAGAACCACAACCAGATATTATGAGCTTACTATCAGGTATAACTGGTGGTGGAGTTCCAACAGCAAGCGTAAGAACAAGCCGAAAACTTTAAAACTAGGAGGGGACAATGACGACAATTATTGGTATTGAACTAGAAGATAGTTGTTATCTAGTCGCTGATAGTCAGACAACAGATGATAATGGTTTTATCTATAATCATCCAGATGTAAAAAAGTTATCAGAACGTGGCTCATTTATAATTGGTGGTAGTGGTGAGGTTCTACCTTGCGATGTAGCACAACATATATGGGACCCACCAAAGCCTTCAGTTAAAGATAAACTTAATCTTTATCATTTCATGATTACAAAGGCAATGCCTTCACTTCGTAAGTGTCTATCTGAAAATGGATATAACTTTGATGAAGCTAAAACTGAAACTAGATTTCAATTTATAATTGCAGTATGTGGTGAGGTCTTTGACATTGACCACGAACTATCAGTAAGTAAAAATAAAAGTGGTATATATGCAGCAGGTTCTGGAGCAGCATATGCACTAGGCGCATTACACGCAGGTGTTGATGCATATGAAGCAATGGAAATTGCAGCTAAACTTACAGCATTTACAGCTGGACCATACTATTCGAAATCGCAACCCAAACATATTAAGTAGGAGATACTGTGGCAATTACTGAAAATAGAGGCGGAGAACGCCCTTTAGCCCCACAAAACAATCCTAATAATATTGGTGCTGGTGGAGGAAATACTCAAAGTGGCAAAGCTTCAGGGTTTGCTTATGGCATGAATAAAGCTATTAACGAGCAAAGTTCTCAAGGTAATGCTGCAGTCAGTTCAATCCAGGCTAGCGGTGGGACAACTCCATTTACTCAAGTTCCATTAGAGGCCCTTCCTAATATTACAGATCCAACAGCCCAGCCCGATACTCCTGTTACCGACGGAGCAAGAGTTGGCCCTGGATTAAATACTGTCCCTGGCTTACCAACTCCAACACAACCAACAGACGCTCAATATAATCAAGCAATTTTAAACTATGCTCCTGTATTAAAGTTTATAGCATCTCGTCCAACTACATCTTTAGCTTCGGTTCAAGTAATTAATTCTCTGATTGAAGCAGCTCAAAACGCAGCAAATGAAACTCCAACTGTATGAATGTATGGAATCGCTTAGGTGACCTTGCAGAAGGAACCAAAGACTGGCTAGGTGATGTAGCTCTAGGAGCTGTATCCCTTACTGGAGCAAAGTTTGCTTGGGATATGACTCAATCATTATGGAATGATAATGAAGAGTATAATGGTTTTGCTCAAAGCTTAAGAACAGCTGGCATGGAAACTGCTAAAGCTGTTGGCCGTCCTATCGGCGGAGCTATCATGGCTGTTGAAAATATAAATAGAAACATAATCCGCGAACCATTAAGTGCGGCTATGTTGTATTTAAATAATACTGATAAGGGCTGGGATCAAGCCTGGAAAAGTAGAAATCGCATTTCCTTTGGTCAGTCTGTTATCGGTGGATATATTGGAGCCGTAAATTCTGACTTTGACATCTATGACAAGCAAGATAGAAAAGCAGCTTTTGAAAATAGCATTTATGGAAGAGTAGCCTCTGGCTTAGTAGATACAACAGCTCAAATCTTTGGCGATGTTTCTATTGTCGGTGGCAAAGCAATCATGGCATACAAAGCTGTAGATAAAATTCCAGATGCAATGAAAGCAATTGAATATGCACGTGATGGAATTTCTGGAACAAGCAAAAAAGAAACTGTTTTAATTAATAAATACAGTATACTTGCAGATGACTTTGCAAAGAATGATAGTAACTGGGCTAGAGGGCACAAATGGGTTAAAGATAGCGCAGACCCATCAACAGTTTCTTACGTTCTTGGTGCAACAAAGAGTAAAGAAGAAGCTCTTAATGCTATGCTTGCTTTGATGGGAGACGGTAAAGCTGCAAAAGCTTTGAGCGACTTGAGCCGACCTGACCTAGCCGTGCCATTAAAACTTGCAAATGGTGATATCAGTAAAGCTGATGTATCTATCTTGGAATCAAATACCTGGGAAGGTCAGATTGCTCGTAGAGAAGCTAGAAGCACAATTAAAGAACTTGATACATTTGGCAAAGAGAAAAAATTTACAGATGATATATACCAAGACTCTCTTTTCAAAGTAGACACTGACCCTGATGAGTTAAAAGAAGTAGCAGACTATCTAAATGCTTGGGCAAAGCATGATGCTATTGCTGGAAGATTATTAAATGGTGCTAAAGGCACAGATGATATGGCTTTGGCAGCAGCTGCTCCACTTACAGAAGGATTTGGTAGAGCAACTCGTCGCGCTGCAGAGATTGCAACTGCAAGAAATGTGCCATTTCAAAAATTAACTCCTGGTAGTCCTAAGATTGAAGCGTATCAACCAACTAAATTCCACAAACTTTACTACAAAGCAAGTTGGGGACTACGTGAAAGAGGAAGCGGACAGCTTAATCTTAACGAATCAGATTCAATTGAAGAAATTAAAGCAGGAGTTCAGCGTTTAATTCAAGTTAGCAAGCCACTTGCTGGAAAAGTTAAGGTTGCTGGTAGGTCAATATCTATTCCTACTGCAGCACGTCCAACAGTTGCTATGCTTAGAAGAGCCTTACCAGGTGAAGGTGGATTTACAGCCGAAGAAGGCGCAACTTTTATGGAAAAATACGCTGGCGCTCAAACAACCGAACAACGTCAGGCTGTATTGCATGAGCTTGAAACAAGAGGCTACCAAGTTCTTGCAGCAAAGCATGGTTTGTCACCAGAAGATGCTGTAGTTCTAGCAAATACACACATTAAGAAACGTGCTGGCTACCTAAAGGATCAAAGAGAACAAGGATTCATGATTGATTCCTTTGACCCTGAAACAATTTTAGATGTTCCGCAATTTGAATCACAATTTGCAAACATCGTTCCGATGGCTGACTTTGACATGATTGATAATGTGTTGAATAGATCTTCAAACTCTTTGCTTGCAGCATATGGTGGAACATTAGATCTTCTTAGCACTACAAGTGACTTGTGGAAAGCTGGAGTCCTTCTCCGTATAGGTTATCCTATTAGAAACGGTATTGATTCTCAACTACGTATCTGGGCAACCGTTGGAGCCTTGACTTCCTTACGTCACACAGCTGGTGGAATCAGAAGACTGACTCAAAATACTAGAGCAAAAGGACAACGCCTAGTAGACAAGGTTGATTCAGTTGGCAAAGCTGACTATGTTTCAATTAAAAAAGAATTGCAAACTCAAGGTGCTGCTAAAGCAAAATTAGAAAAAGAAATTTCTCAACTAAATAAAGATACAGCTAAGAACCCAGACGATATAGATTTAGCAAGTCAATTGGTATTCAAGCAACAATCTTTAGCAGAAGTTACAGAGGCTTATAATCTTAATAGTGCCACTATGGCTAAAAGAGAAGCGGCTGTCAAAGGTATAGATAAGAAAACCTTAGGACAAGAAGATATAGTTATTAAATCTTCAATTGAAGGTGTAGACGATACCTATCGAGCAGCTGGAGCTTTCGGTGGTAACAATGGTCCTTTGTATATGTCTATTAACTCTGCATCTAAAACTAATACTAACATACTAGATAGCTCAGCTAAACTATTTGATTCAAGTTACTCATCAAAGATTGGCACAGTAAAGCCAGGAGATGACAACTACTATACAGCATGGTCAGACGCTCTCAATAAGGTATTCGCTAACGCTAAAGTAGCACGTAGACTTATGGATAATGAAGACCCAGAGAAGATAGTTCTAGATATTTGGCAGAATGATTCTGCATATAGAAAAGGTTTCGCTCTAAAGACACAGCAAGATGTTAGAGAACACGTATATAGGTCAAAGCAATTTGTTGAAGACTACGCTCCACAAGGAACTGGTATACGCGAAGCTGTATTATCAGATGTCCCTGTATCTGAGAAGTTTTTACGTGATGCAGTAACTGACCCAGAGAAGCTTCCAGTTGTGCATGGAAACCTTCTTATTGAGGGAATAGAAAATGTCAGTGGTCGCGTATCACAACGTGCTATCTCTAGTGTGTTTAAGTTCTTGGCTACTATGCCTGAAGATGCTTGGGCACGTCATCCTTTATTCAATAGAATATATCAAGAATCAATACAAAAGCGTTTCGCTCAAGCTGAGTTTGTAAAGGGCCAACGATTCACACAGGATGAATTCCAAGAGATACAGTATGCTCTTGAAAAAGCAGCTCGTGACGATGCACTTAAGTTTGTAAAGAAGACTCTTTATAACGTAGAACGTAGAAGTAACGCAGCTCACATGCTACGCTTTATATCTCCATTCTTCTCAGCTCAAGAGAACTCAGTTAAAACTTGGTTAAGAATTGCTTCAGAGAAGCCAGTCATAATTAGCAGAGCTAATATCATCTACAATGCGCCTGAAAGAATGGGTCTTGTAACAGATGAGAACGGTGATCCAATTGCACCTAATGAACGACCACTAAACGGTAACGATTCATTATGGTTGCCAGTGCCAAAGCAGCTTAAAAACCTTCCTTGGATTGGCAAAGGAATGGAATCTTTAAATCAAGTATCCATTAGCAAGCGAAGCCTAGATGTTGTATTCCAAGGTAACCCATTTGAAGTAAGCATTGGGCCTATCACTGCTGTTCCATTAGCACAGGTCTTAAAGTTAAAGCCAGAACTAGGAAAATCTCTAGAGTGGGCTATGCCTTACGGCCCAAATAGTGAAGTTAAATCTGTTCTTCCTACATGGCTTAGAGGTGTTGTTGAAAGAAACTCAGGCATGAATGATGACAATTATGCTAGAGCTTATCAACTAATATGGTTAACGGAACAACACAAGGCTCGTGATGAGGGACGTAAATACTTAACAGAGAAAGAAGTTCGTAAGTTAACCGATAACTTCTATAATCTAAAGTTAGTATCTTCTCTTGTCTTGCCATTCTCTCCACAGTTCCAGAGTCCTTATCGTTATTACATGGACAGATGGAGCGAGTATAGCCAGAAATATGGCCTAGAAGCCGATAGTAGATTCCTTGATGACTACCCTGACTTCTTTGAGTTTGCTACAAAGCTAACCAAGAACCCAGCTAACGTTGATGCATCTTATGATAACATAGCTTTGGCTAAGAAGAACAAAGGCTTAATTGACAAAGTATACAATGACAACCCTGCTCTTGTGGGATTGATTACAGATACAGGACCTGACTCTAAGTATAGCGCAACTGCTTCTTGGTGGCAAAAACAAACTAATATTAGTTCTGGTTCTCCAGATAAGTTCCGCGCTAGCATATCCCCAGTTGAAGCTCAAAGGGAAAATGAAGCACGCAAGGGCTGGGCTATATACCGAAAAGGTATGGCTATCATAGATGAGAACCTTATTAAAAGAGGCTTAACATCTATCAATCAGTCTGGTGCAGAAGACTTACTAGAAGCAAAGAATGCAATGATACGTAGTCTTTCTTCAGAAGTTGACCCAGTTACAAACAAAAGAACAGCAACTGTTAGTGCATGGTATACCGACTATAGAGATATGGACGGAACTAAAGCAGCACGCACAGTAGAGGGATTGAAGAAGATTGTAGCTGACGATGACTTCATGGCCGACAAGGCGGATGACCCTACTTGGAAATCAATTGGCATATACGTTAAAGTCAGAGAAGATATGGCTAAGATGCTAGTAGGCAGACCATCTAAATCTATTGATGCAGAAGAGAACAAAGACTTAAGGATGATTATGGATTATTATATCAGTCAGCTTAAAGCTGGAGATCTAGAATTTGCTCAAATATACGATAGGTTTTTATCACAAGATAGCGTGTATGATTCTAATGTTGGGAGATACTAATAATGGTAAGTAACGCACCTAAGCCTGACGAAGATCTCTCAACAGATTCTAACCAAAAAAAGATTAAGAACAATACTAGAAAATTACAACAGGACAAAGACGATCTTCTTTACAAGATTGCTAATCTTAGAAAAGAAATATCTAAGGCTGATGCGCCTAAAGGAACCTCGTCTTCTTCATACAATACCTACCAAAGCAATCTAACAGCATCTGAAAAATATGCAATAGAAATACTTAAGCGTGATAAAGAGTATGAGATTGCCGCTCTAGAAGAAAAGATTCAAGCTTTAGATGTAGCTATATCAGACCCTCAAAAAGCCTTTGAATATGAGCAGGCTGGCAAAGATAGATATGGAAAGTTTAAGGTATCTAAAGAAGCACCCTATCTTACAGAAGATGTAAAGCAACAATTCATTGGTGCTGGGATTCCAATCGGAGATGATGCTGCTTGGTATAATGGTGGATTAGGAAATGTTTCTTCTGTATATATGGGCCCAGGGAAAACCATTGAAACAAAAAGAAAAGGAACCAAGGGTGTTGGCTACCGCAAAATGGTAGAAGAGACAGATGATGTCGGATACAAAGCTAATATCCAAAGAGAGTTCTGGACTAATGATAGTATTAAAAACCAAATCATGGGAGCTTACGCTTCTGTAGGAAAAACCCTAACTCAATGGGATGCCTCACAACTATGGGATACATATGTTGAAAGAGCAGCTATAGTTTATCAAGGTGGTAAGGGTAAGAAGCTTACTCCGTATGACTTGATGCAAGATGACCTAGCTAATATGAAGAAGAACGCAGCTCCTAAAGATAGTTTAACAAAAACAAAGTTAGACTACGCTGAGGTCCGCGACCTATTGAGAGAAGTAGCTTTGAATACATCTGGGTTTGTTCCTGGAGAAAAAGTATTAAAGAAAGCATTTGAAGACTTTGAGAAGAAGAACCGTGGTGTCTACAGCCAGAACTCAATAGTTAATGCAGGTGGCGGCAAGGCTATAGATAAGAGTGTTGTCGACAAAGGTCTTACCCAAGCTGAAATGCGTAGACAGTTTGAAAAACAAATGGAAAAAAAGAATCCTTTGGAAACAGAGCGCCAGAATAACCTTAGCTTTAATGATGCTTTAATGAAGAAGATTGGTGGAGGTGCTATATAATGGCTGAGCCAAAAGATAAAGCAAACCAAGGATATTTTTCTGACCCTCAAGTAATAGCTCAAATCAATATGATTAAAGCAATGCGAAGTCTTGACCCTAAACTAGAAGAAGCATATCAAGCATTTATTGCTGATGACATTGGTGGCTTTAACGCTGCTGTTGAAACTAGTGATTTCTTCAAGAACAACCTAGAAACTGCACGCACCCGTAAGACCGCACAAATTAATCAACCTGGTGCGTTTGAACAAGACTTTCAAAACTTTGCATCACAAGTAAAGACAGCCCTGTCTGACATACAATGGTCTCCAGAGGTTGAAGCACAGGTTAAGCTATCATTCCTATCTGGTTCTAATATTTATGATACAAAAGCTAATATATTAAAGGCTGACTCTATAGGTAAATTAGACCTTGGAGATCTTGGCGGCACAAGCCTAGGCAGTATCACATCTTTGCAGGCATATGCAAATCAATATTGGGTAGATGGACTATTAAGTTCTTCATACTGGGATACAAAACAAAAGGCTTTGTTTGCTGGGGACATCACTGTCGAGGGCATACAGAAAGAGATAAGAGATCTTTCTATGTCATACTACCCAGCTTACGCTGACCAAATTAAGGCTAATAGTGCTATGGATGCCAATGGCTCCGATGCTATCAAGGGTGTAGCTAACTGGCTAGAAGTAGATGAGAACGTAGCAAGAACTAAATATGGCTCACTAGTAAATAAACTTACTCAGTATGTAGACCCAACCACAGGCAAGCCAGGAGTTATGCCAGGCTGGATGAAAGAAAAGCTTATCAAGTCTGACCCTGATTGGGGCAAGACTAAGAACGGCACAGAGACGGTAAACAAACTCATGAATGTAGTAGCTAATGATTTCTTTGGGGGTGTCGTCTAATGGCAAAATCTTTAGAACAACAAATGGCTGATGCAATGGCTAAAGGATTTCAGACCTCTGTAAAAGATACTGCTAATACTATGGCTGCAGAGAAGTTAGTTGACATAGGCTTTCAGAACGCTGCTAAGAATGCCGCTGCACAAAAAGCTGCTTCTCCAGCTCAAAAACTTGAAGCTGATCTTGCTGCTATGGAAGAAAAAACAAACCAAGAATTTGCTCGAATGGATGAAGAAGCTGCTCAAGTTCAAGCTGCAATGGATGAACTGAATAGACTTTATATTGAGGGAATACAAGCAAAAAGCGAAGCAGATAAATTACGCCTTCAGCAAGAAGCAGATACCCTTAGAAATCAATTACGGTTATCTCAAATAGCTTTAGGACAAAAGACTCCAACTGCTACAGCAGATGAATTGAAAGCTTCTAAGGAAGCTAATGATATTATGGCAGCTCTTACGGCTAAGTTTACAACTTATGGACTTGCTAGTTTAATTCCTAAGATTAAAGAATTAGCCGTCAGTGGTGTCGGAGAAGAAACAATTAAGGCTGAATTAGCCAACACGGAAGAATATAAATTAAGATTTTCTGCTAATCAAGATAGGCTTAAAAAGAATTTATCCATCCTTTCCCCTGCTGAATACCTAGCAGTTGAAGATGCCTACCGCCAGACTCTTAGATCATATGGGCTTACACAGTTCGATAACGATGCTTATGTTAAGCAGTTCATTGCCAATGATGTATCTCCTACGGAGCTATCTAACCGAGTAGTAACGGCAGTGCAAAGGGTTCGTAACGCTGACCCAGCAGTGCAATCACAACTTAAAGATTATTACGGCATAGGCGATACCGACCTAGTAGCATACGTATTAGACCCAGCACAACAGTTCCAGAAGATTCAACGTCAAGTTGCTGCCGCTGAAATTGGTGTAGCTGCTGGACGCCAAGGACTAAAGGCTGGTGTGAATGTAGCTGAGCAACTAGCAGCACAAGGAGTCACCCAAGCAGAAGCCCAAAAGGGATACGCCACTATAGCAGACATCTTGCCTACAGCTGAAAAGCTTAGCAGCATCTATGGAACAACTATGGAAGGCTACGACCAGTCAAAGGCAGAACAAGAAGTCTTTAATTCTCTTGCCTCTGCGCAACGTGCCCGTCAGAAATTGACAGCCCGAGAGGTTGCACAATTCTCTGGTTCATCTGGTATGAGTAAAGTATCCTTGTCTGAAGGAAAGACAGCAGGACAAATATAGAATCCTGACACGGACCTATCGGCCCTGTGCAGCGTATAAGACCGAGAGTAGGAGCCAGCCAGTTTCCCCGAACTGAACTGAGGCCTGCGACTAACAACGAATAGAAGGGTGGGTTGCTATGAGCAACAACTACTGGGATGAAGACGAAGACGACTTAGATACTGAGTCAGACGCACCGATGGACGGAAGTGACTTACTTAAAAAGTTACGCAAAGCCAAGCGTGCAGATGAAAAGCGTATCAAAGAACTCACTGAGCAACTTGAGAGTTTTTCCAAGGAGCAGCGTGAGCGGACCGTTAAAGAAGTCCTAGAAAAGAAGGGTGTAAATCCTAAAGCAGTTAGACTAATCCTTAAAGACTTAGATACTGTTAACGAAGAATCAGTTAATAACTGGCTCGATGATAACGGAGATTTGTTTGGATTAACCCAATCGCAGGAAGCATCTAAGGTAAGTGACGTTGACCGTGCTGCATTACGTCAGCAAGATAACGTTACACAGGGTGCACTTACACCTGACAAATCAGAAGATTTGAATATGAAACTTGATAACGCTCAATCGGCGGATGAGATTCTTTCACTTCTTCGTTCACAATAATAATCATAGTTTAACTTAATCACCTTGGAGGTGACGCAATGGCTACAGTAGCCTATACCACAACAGGTTCTTCTTCACTAGGAGGAACAGCTGGTGCTGCTGGTCTGGTCCAGAAGGCGTATGACCGTCTTCTAGAATTCGCTTTGCGCTCAGAACCCCTAATTCGTTCTGTCGCAGATAAGCGCCCAACCAACCAATCAACACCTGGCTCAACAGTCGTTCTACAACGCTATGTTGACCTATCAACCGCAACAACAGCACTAACTGAAAACGATGATGTTGACTCAGTAGCAATGTCTACACCAACATCAGTAACCATTACTCTTGCAGAGTATGGTAACTCAGTTCTTGTTACACGTGCGTTGGAACTCTTCAGCCTTGCTGATGTAGACCCAGCAATCGCTAACATTATTGCTTTCAACCTTGCAGATTCTATTGACTCAATCGCGATGACTGAACTTCGCCAAGGATCAAACGTAATCTACTCAGGTTCAACAGCAACATCTACAGCAACAATTACTGCTGCTGCAACAATTTCTTCTGCTAACATCCGTAAGGCTGTTGCGAAGCTACGTGCTAACAAGTCAGTTGCTCGTAAGGGCAGCCTATACTGGGCTGGTATCCACCCAGAAGTTTCACACGACCTTCGTGCTGAGACAGGTTCTGCTGGCTGGTTGCTTCCAAACCAATACGGTTCTGCACAAGACCGCATCTGGGCTGGAGAAATCGGACAATACGAAGGTGCATACTTCGTAGAATCTCCACGTCTTTACAACGCAACAGATGGTTCTTCATCTGCACGCGTTTACCGCACAATTCTTGCTGGCCAACAAGCACTTGCAGAAGCAGTTGCTGAAGAGCCACACGTAGTTATCGGACCAGTAGTTGACCGTTTGATGCGTCACCGCCCAATGGGTTGGTATGGCGTTCTTGGGTTCAAGCGCTACCGCGAAGAAGCACTATACCGAATCGAATCAGGTTCATCAATCGCTTAGTTGATTGAAGGTAGGCCAGGGGCTTCGGCTCCTGGTTTACATTGAGTTCACTAAGGAGAACTAATGGCAGATTATATTTTTACTACACCAAGGGTTCAAGAAGGACCTACTGGCAATCATCGTCTATTTTATTTCTATAAGAGAAACGTAGGAACTACAGTAGTAAAGCAAAATGGGACATACAGAATTAATCGTTATCCATTAGACCCAAGCGTAGAAACATACGAAGAGTTTTATATTGGTGGTCACAAGCATACGGTTGATGATACAATTAAAGCAGCATTGATTGCAGCTGGCATAGGAATAACAGAGGCAAACTTTACAGCAGCGTAAGGGGACAAATGACATACGATTGCAAAACAAGAGGGCACATAGGCAAGGTATTGAAGACTGATTACTGGGTAGAAGAAGGACAGTTTAAAGAAAGTGTATCCTTATGGGGCTGCACTAACTGCGAAGAAACATCTTCTACCGTATGGGAAGGCTATGGCCAATACACCATACAAGTAGAAGACTGCACTGAAGACTGTAATTGTTTTGGCTGTAAAGTTAAAACATTACAAATGAATGCAGGAGATGCAACAAGAGATATTCCAGATAAGAAATGGAATGCTGAATTGCAAGCTTATAGAGATGCCAAGTCTCAAGGTATGCAACCAGCGGGAACGTCGATGAGACATATCAAGGAAGCACACGAAGCTTCTGAGACCTTAAATAAGGCTTATAACTCTGAGACTATGCCCAAAGCAAAAGATATAAATAAAAAATCCGCAGCAATTCTTAAAGAGATTGGACAAGTATAATGCCAAAAGTAGGAGACAAGAAATTCCCATACACAGCAAAAGGTAAGAAGGCTGCCAAGGCTTACGCCAAGGGTGAGAAGATGGAATCTAAAGCTGAGAAAATGATGGAAATGAAAAAGGGTATGAAGAAGATGGGCAAGAAGAAGTAAATGCCAAACCAACCTAATACTCCTAGACTGAATCCAAAAAAGATTCAGGATATGCTTACTGGTAAGACCAAGGTGTCTCCACTTGATACTAAGGCACGCAAGAAGCAGCTATCTGATTTTGAAAAAGGTCTAGCCCTTAAAGAAGCCATCCGCAAAAAGACTGGCTCATATCCAAATACGGCTCAATAATGCAAGACCCAAGATTAAAGCGAGCAGGGGTGTCAGGGTTTAATAAACCTAAGCGCACCCCTAATCACCCAGAGAAATCACACGTAGTTGTGGCCAAAGAGGGTAGCAAAATAAAGACTATCCGCTTCGGGCAACAAGGCGTAACTGGTGACAAGAAGCCAACTGCTAGACAGGCTTCATTCAAAGCACGTCACGCAAAGAATATAGCCAAAGGAAAAATGTCTGCAGCCTATTGGGCTGATAAAGTCAAGTGGTAAGAAAGTAGGGGACAATGCAAGAATCAGTAGCAATCGCCTGGTGCGATAATGGTATGGTTGATGGCAAGTTTATGCAAGGTGTTACAGATGTATTACTTAAGTCTGGTATTACATTTAGCACTTCTTTGCGGAGCCAAGGCAACCAGATTGCAAGACAACGACAGACAGTAATTGAATACTGGTATGACAAGACTGACCACGAATGGCTACTATGGGTAGATTCAGATGTAGTGATTAGTCCAGATACATTCAAGTTACTATGGGACAACAAGGATGCTAAAGAGCGTCCAATGGTTACAGGTGTTTACTTCACAACAGATAACCCAGAAGAGCCACTAATGGTTCCAATGCCTACCGTATTTAGTTTTACTAATACTGGTGAGGGCGGATTTGGATTGGCAAGAGTTCATCCACTTCCAGAGAACAAGTTAATTAAAGTAGATGCAGCAGGTATGGGATATATCTTGATGCACCGTAGTGTGGTTGAGAAGGTCCGCACTGTAGCCCCAGAGGGGCAGATGTTTATGGAGATGGGCAGAGGCACTAAGTTCATAGGTGAAGATATATTCTTCTTCGCCCTATGCGATAAGGCTGAAGTTCCACTCTACTGCCATACGGCAGCCACTGCTCCACATATGAAACGCTTCTCACTGGATGAGCATTACTACAAAGCATTCTTTGGTAAACCTAAAGAAGCACCTAAGTCAAAACTTATTACTCCAGAAAAGAAAATCATTACACCTAGATAGGACAACAAATGGCACTTGGCAAAGCAGGAAGCAGTCTTACCGCAGAACTTAATCGTCTTGCTGGTATTACTGATGTAACAAAATACCTTGATGAACAAGGCGCTGCTAATGCTTGGGCTGGAACTACTGGTATGCCTACTGTTGGTGCTCTTAATATCAAAGCACAGGCTGGACGCACAAGAGATAAGTTTAAAGACTTAGATGGCATCTGTAATGAACTTGCTGGAACAACTGGCTTAGCAGCCCCTGCAGCCTTAAGGAGCATCAACGCGTGACAACTACACTAACCAACATCATTGATGAAGTCCAACTTAACCTTTCAGGTTATACCTTTAACCAGGACAGAGCAACCTATCTTCGCACTGCTGTATCTACAACAACATCATCTAGCGCTTCACCTACAGTATTGGACCTAGGTTCTACTGAGAACATTGGCAAGGGTGTAGTAGAGGTTGATGAAGAGTTAATGTGGATTGATTCATTTGACCGTATCTCTAACACAGCAACTGTCGCTCCTTGGGGTAGAGGATACTTGGGAACTGCAGCAGCAACTCATACACTAGATTCTAAGGTTACTATCTCACCTACATTCCCACGTTATGTGATTAAAAAGGCAATCAACGATACAATTCGTGCAGTTGGTTCTTCTATCTTTGCTGCTAAGGTAACTACTTTTACATTCAACGCTGCTAAGACAACTTATGATTTTAATGATTTGAACATCCAAAATATCTTAACCATTATGTGGCAGTCAGTAGGTCCATCTGAAGAATGGATTCCTGTCCGCCGTTGGTCTTGGGATTCAGTAGCAGATTCTACAACCTTTGGAGCGAATGCTCAAACCATAACCATTGGTGACTATATTACCCCTGGAAGAACCGTAAAAGTTATCTACGCTACAGACCCAGAAGCGTTTACAACTAACAGTCAAGACTTCTCAACACAAACTGGTTTACCAGAATCTTGTAAGGATGTAATTACTCTAGGTTCTGCATATCGTTTGCTTACCTATCTTGACCCAGCACGTGCTGCTCAGGTCAGCCCACAGGCTGATGAGACAGATGCTAAACGCCCATACGGTTCATCTCAGTCTGCTACCAAGCAACTTTATGCTCTATATACACAACGCTTGAACGAAGAAACACAAAGACAACAAACGCTCTATCCAATCCGCGTCCACTACAGCCGATAGGTAAAAAATGACAACTAGAAAATATTCCTCACGTTCACAACAGACAACGCTAAGTAGCGCATTGAACTCAACTGATACAAGTATGACTGTTGTGTCTGCATCAACACTTCTTGGTGGTGTAAGCCCATCGGCTGGTCAAACTTTTACGGTGGTGATTGACCCTGATACTGCCCTTGAAGAAATTGTAGATATATCCAATTATACTTCTGGCAACACAGTAACTATTACTCGTGGTGTTGAGAATGCTGGCACTGGTTCTGCTCACTCTGCTGGTGCAGTTGTTCGCCATATGGCAGTAGGTAGAGATTTCAGAGAAGCCAACCTTCACATTGAAGCATCTGCTGCTTACAATGATGGAACAGGAACTCACACAGTTCACGGAGTAAGCGGTTCCGTAGTGGGAACTACTGATACTCAGACCCTGACTAACAAGACTTTAACTAGCCCAACCATTACTGGAACAGGTGCAATTGCTGGAACCTTTACTGGTAACTTAACTGGTAACGTCACTGGCAGCGTATCTGGAAATGCTGGCACAGTAACCAATGGTGTTTATACCACTGATACTGGAACAGTAACTTCTACAATGATTGCCAACGGCACTATCGTAGATGCCGATATTAATTCATCTGCAGCAATTGCTAAGACTAAGATTTCAGGAACTGCTATTACAGCAGCCGATACTGGCACAGTAACAAGCACTATGATTCTTGACGGAACCATAGTCAATGCTGACATCAACTCATCAGCCGCTATTGACAAGACAAAGATTTCTGGCACAGCAATTACTGCTGGTGATACAGGCACAGTTACATCAACAATGATTGCCGATGGCACAATTGTTAACGCAGACGTATCGGCAACTGCCGCTATCGCTAAGACTAAGTTAGACCTTGGTGGAACTATTACATCTGCTGACTTGGTAGATGGCACTATTGTTAACGCTGACATAAATGCTTCTGCTGGTATTGCTCTTAGCAAGTTAGCAACTGACCCACTAGCCCGTGCTAACCACACTGGCACACAGGCTGCATCAACTATCTCAGACTTTGATACACAAGTAAGAACATCTAAGGTAACAGACCTTGCTGCACCTACAGGTTCATTCTCAATGAACAGCCAAAAGATTACTAACCTTGGTTTGGCTACATCTGGAACAGATGCTGTAAGCATTAACTACATTGCTTCTGTTGCTGGCTATGCTAATGGTCTTGCGCCACTTGATGGTTCAGGTAAGGTTCCTACAGACCATCTTCCAGCGCTTGCTATATCTGAAACATCAGTAGTTAACTCACAGGCTAATATGCTTGCGCTGACTGCTCAAGTTGGTGACGTTGCGGTTCGCACAGATGTTAACAAATCATTTATTCTTACAGCAACACCTGCATCAACACTAGGTAACTGGCAAGAATTACTCACCCCAACAGATGCAGTTTTATCTGTTGATGGTTTAACTGGCGCAGTTGATTTGTCTGGTTCATACCTTAACAGAACTACTGGTCAACTACTAGGCGACTTAGATGCTAATACAAGTTACACAGTCAAGAATCTAAAAACTCCAGTTAATGCTAAAGACGCAGCACCTAAAGATTATGTAGATGCTGTTGCTGGTTCTGCAACCGCTGCTGCAGCCTCTGCGTCTGCTGCTGCTGCTTCATATGATTCATTTGATGACCGTTATCTTGGAGCCAAGGCTTCTGCTCCTAGCGTAGACAACGATGGCAATGCTCTTATTGAAGGTGCTTTGTATTGGAACTCAACATCTAATGCAATGCTTGCGTGGGATGGTTCTGCTTGGGCATCTATTTCATCTACCTCTGATATCTATCGTTATCGTTATACAGCAACTGGTGGAGAAACATCTAAGTCAGGTGCTGATGATAATGGATTAACTCTTTCATACATTGCTGGTAAAGAGCAAGTATATCTCAATGGTGTTCTTTTAGTTCGCACAACAGATTATGTAGCAACTAATGGAACAAGCATTACTTCTCTTGCAGCCTTGGCTGCTGGTGACATTCTTGAAATCATCACCTTTACTGCTTTTGAACTAGCCAATGTTCTTAGTCCTACATTGTTTGATGCTAAAGGTGATTTACTTGCTGGCACTGGTGCAGATACTGTAGGCAAGTTAACGGTAGGAACTAATGGATATTTCTTAAAGGCTGACTCATCTACTGCTACAGGTTTAACTTGGGCTGCAGTTGATTTATCATCTTACGCAACAACAACAAGTGTTCAGACTGCAAATGAAGAACAAAATATTATGCAAATTATGGGAGCATACTAATGAGCAAAGCAAGAGATTTAGCAACCTTGGCTGGTTCAGCCACAGTTTTAGCAACTGATTCAGAAGTAACTGCAGCAGTTGCTGCAGCCGATTCAACCCCGACAGCACTAATGACAATGGGAGCATAACCAATGGCAACTACATACAAAGTCTTAGGGCAAGTAAACCCTTCGGCAACAACAGCAACAACTCTATACACAGTAGGGTCTGGCAAATCTGCGGTAGTATCTACTATTTCAGTGGCTAATCAAGCATCATCTTCTGCTACTTTTCGTATTGCTATTCGCCCTGCTGGCGAAGCATTAGCAGCAAAGCATTATATTGCTTATGACTCTACAGTATCAGCAAATGACAGCACTATGTTAACCATTGGTGTAACTCTTGCTGCAACTGATGTCATTACAGTATACGCATCATCTGCAACTGTATCCTTCAATGCTTTCGGAAGCGAGATTTCCTAATGGCTGTATCAAAACTTAACCCTGCTGCTGGGGCTAAAACTCGCAAAATAGAAACGCTTACTTCTGGAACTTCTTGGACTGTTCCTACTGGAGTTACTTATGTTAATGTTAAATTATTTGGTGGTGGCGCTGGTAGTGAAGCAACCGCTGGTCAAAATGGTTATGGTGGTCAAGTAATTGAATCAACTGTAACTACTACTCCAGGAGCATCTATTTCTTATTCAATCGGTGCTGGCGGAGGCTTAGCCACTGCTGGTGGTTCAACTACTTTTACTGGTGCAACAACTGCGGCTGGTGGTGTTCGTGGTGTTGGTTATGTCACAGCAACAAAAGGCGAAGGCGCAGGAAACGGTGCTGGTGGTGTTAGTGGTCAAGGTGCTACTGGTGGCGATGGCAAAATTGAAATTGAATATTGGGTATAAGGAGTAATATGAAAAAATTTGCCGTTATAGAAAACAATAAAGTAGTAAACATTATTGTTGGCGTAGAAGATGAAGTAGTAGCAGCAAATCCAGGCAAGTATATTGATTATACAGATAGCTGGAATTATAACAATGGCATTGACGGCGGGGATTTTTTTCCTGTAGCAGTCACAGAATAAGAAACGGAAGGTAGTAACTAATGGCTACAACAACTAAAGCGCTGGCTAGAACAGCAGCAGCAACATCAAGCACAACCCTATACACAGTTCCATCATCTACGACTACTGTCGTAACTAACATAGTAGTAACCAACTCAGCATCATCTGCTGCTACATTTACTATTACTTTGGATTCTGTTGACTTGTTCAAGGATGTAGCATTGGCTGCAAATACAACAGCAATGTTTGACCTTAAGCAAGTTCTTGCAACAACTAAAATTATTGCTGGTCTTGCATCAGCAACAACAGTTAGATTTCACATCAGCGGAGTGGAGATAGCATAATGGGTCAATCAGTATTTCCCGTTCCAGCAAGTGCAGTATCTTCTGGATATGCACCTAAAGATTTAACATTACAACAAACCATTACATCTGGCACTTCTGTAACAATACCTGCTGGTGTTACTTGGGTCTACGCCATTCTTATTGGCGGCGGCGGTGGAGGACAGTATTATAACTCAAGCCCTGGTGGCGGTGGCGCGGGTGGTGTAACTCAAGGTTGGACTCGCGTCATTCCTAACGCATCAACTACTCCTGTAACAATTGGTGGCGGCGGTGCAGGTAACGCTTCTGGCGGAACTACTCATTTTGGTGGAATGTTTGCAGGAGGTGGTGGTCGTGGTGATGCAACTACAGGTGCTGCTGGTGTTGTAGGTGGTGCTGGTGGTGGCGGTGGCACTACTGGTGGCGCTGCTGGACTTTCGTATTATGGTTCACCCGCTATAATTACTGGTAACAGCGGTAATGGATATGCTGGTAATGGTGGCGGTAACGGTGGCGTTGGCGGCAGAGGAAACTCTGGCGGCGGTGGTGGCGGTTCTGGTGGTGGCACTGGTGGTAACGGTGGATTTGGTGTATTTGCTGGCGGCGGTGGTGGCGGTTCTGGTTCTAACGCAGCAGGAGGAACAGGTGGAGCCTCATCAACTTATTCTGGTGGTGCTGCTGGTTCATACTCTTCTGGTAACGGAACTGGTGGAGGTGGCGGAGCAGGTTACTTAGCCGCTGGTAACAACGCAGGAACTGGCAATGGTGGAAGTGGTGGTTCTGGTGGAGGTGGGGGCGGAGCCTCTCCTTCAAACGACATAGGTTCTGCTTATGGTGGCAGCGGTTGTGTCCTTCTATATTACTAATTCTTAGGAGAATAAAATGACAGTTAAATATGAATATAAATCTGATTGCTGTGGACACGAATATATAGAAATCCGTGCTGCAGATGAACCTTTGTTTTTCCCTACTTGCAATAAATGCAAAACTGGTAACTATGAATTAGTTACTGAAACAGTTATTGCTAATGAAGTAGAACGAGAACCAGGTCAAGAAATATCTGCTGAATAACTAAAGCAATTATCCCTGAGCACGGATTCAAACTGCTCATTTTATTTTTTCTATTTTAAGGAGCATCAGTGGCAAGAGATATTACCGAAGGTCGTGCTACGCGTGCGATTGCGGTTGATGTTGGTGTCGTATCTTCTGGAACTGTCTGGCAGAATACAAACGAATCATATGATGTTGCAGTAGGTGGCTTGCCATTCTTCTATGCCATCAATGACTCACGTCCTTACATTAGGCAAACTGCTCCATTCCGTAAGGAGCAGTTTGATAATCAGACTGAGCCAGGAGAACAATCTCTAACTGGCTGGTGGATTAGAAGTCAGATGTCTTTCCACTCTGGAACAGGCATTAAGTTCTATGACCCTGCTACTACTGATGAAATAGGACACTATCGTTTCTCAGATAGCAAAGGTTTAGATATCTGGACTAAGGGACAAGTTACCCTACTTAAGTCTTGCACTTCTGGTCACATTACTACTGGACCTATTGCAAGTAATGGCACACCTCAACAACACTTACGCTCTATCAAGTGGAGCACTAATCAAGGCGTATTGCTACACGATGAGTATGATGTTGACAAGATTGATAGTAGTGGAACCGTAACCCACTTCATTGACTACTTAACTGCTGGCGCTGAACCAGTGCGTGCTATCTGTGATGATGGAACAAATGCCTATTGGGTTGCTAACGCAGTAGCAGGTGGTGCTAATAAACTTCATATGTTTAAGAAACCATTGACTGGTTCTTCAGCAAGCACAGCAGACGAAACAACTATGTTTACAGCAACAGGCGTTGTTATCTCTAATGCGGTAATGGAGTATGTCAAAGAACGTATTGTAATGGCTGTCAATAACTCTATCTATGAACTATCTAGTTCCGCATCAGCCTTGCCTACAGCCATATATACCCACCCAGCAACTGGATATGTGTATACATCTGTAGCAGCATCGGGTCCTGCTATATACATTGCTGGATACAATGGCATTCAATCAACTATTCAAAAATTCACACTATCAACATCAGGTGTAATGCCTACGCTAACATCAGCAGTTGTGGCAGCAGAACTACCTGTTGGCGAGATAGTCCACAAGATTTACTACTACCTTGGTTATATGATGATAGGAACCAGTAAAGGCATCCGCATTGCTGCAGTATCAGACCAAGATGGTTCACTTAATTATGGTCCACTCATTGTAGAAACTACCCAGCCTTGCTATGACTTTGCATCCCGTGACCACTACATATGGTGTGCAACTGGTGTTGCTGGTGAGCCTGGTGTTATCCGTATTGACCTAAGCAACGAACTAGAAACACTACGCTTTGCCTACGCTAATGATATTTACTACCCAGGTGTAACTGGAAAAACAACTACAGCCTGTGCATTTATTGGTGACACTAGCCGATTAGCCTTCACTACCGCTTATTCAAATTCAACTGATGGAGCAAACTATATTGAAGATGCTTCAACTCTCATAACATCAGGCTATCTAACTACAGGTAACATTCGTTATGGCACATTAGAACCTAAGAACTTTAAGCGTCTTCTTGGACGTGGAGACTTTTCTAAGGGTTCTATGACTCTTGAAACAGTAGATAAAGACGGAACCGAGTATGACCATATCACATACGATTCTGGAATTACTCCAGTTGAAGTAACTACATCATCCCCAAACGTAGCCCAAGAGTATGTAGCCTATAAATTCATCCTTAACCGTGATGCAACAACTACGTCTACTGGTCCTATCTTTAAGGGATACCAGGCTAAAGCAACAATCGCTACACCACGTCAACGCATTATGAAGTTCCCAGTCTATTGCTTTGATGTTGAAACAGATAGATACAATGTTCAAGTTGGCTATGAAGGCAGAGCACAATCTCGCCTATTAGCCCTTGAGGAATTAGAAGAGAACGGCGATGTTCTCACCTGGCAAGACTTAACCACTGGAGAATCACGTCAAGTTATTATTGAACAAATCTCCTTCACCCGTATGACACCACCTGATAAGCGATTTGATGGATTTGGTGGCATCCTTGAAATAACCATTAGGACAGTATAATGACAGGAACAGAATGGGCTGGCTTTGCCGTAGCCCTTATGACATTAGCAGCAGGGTTTGCTGGATTCACTAGATGGTTAGTTAAACATTATCTATATGAATTAAGACCAAATGGGGGCGGTTCCGTTAAAGATCAAGTGAACCGATTGGAAGAACGAGTTGACCAAATTTACATCTTGCTTTGCGAAGGTAAGAAATAGTCTAGCAATACTAGCAGTAATCCTTGGAACATCTTTATTTTATGCACCATCCGCTGATGCGGTTAATACTGGTCAGGTTCAAGTAACTTGTAGCAACGGAACATTTACTACAGGTTGGAATAACTCAAACCAATACTTTGCCAACAAAGGAAATATTGCTGCACACTTTTGTGAACTTATACATCAGTCAACTTATGTATCTGACAACCTTACTGACGAATCATTACGTTGGTATAACGGAGTTGCGCCAGAACCAGAGCCAGAACCTGAAGCACCTCCAGTAGAGGATACTTCTACTGCAGTTGTAGACACACCTACGGTGGTAGTAGATACACCAACTGTGGTCGTAGATACTCCTACTGTAATTGTGGACACATCTACAATAATTGTGGACACAATCACGGTGGTTGATACATCTACTGCAACACAGGAAACTGTAACTGTAATAGTTGAATCAGTCCCTGTTGCCCCTACCCCACAACCTGAGCCGCCTGTTGTTATTCCAGACCCACCCCCTGCGGTCATACCTGACCCACCTCCTGCGGTAGAACCTGAACCGCCAGTAGTGGAACCAGAACCTCCTATTGAAGAGCCAGAGCCACCAGTCGTAGAACCTGAGCCACCAACACCTGTTGAAGAACCACCTACGGAAGCAGAAGAACCTCCAGTAGAGGCTGAAGAGCCACCACCAGTAGAGGAAGAACCTCCAGCGGTGGAAGAAGAACCACCTGCAATAGAAGAAGAGCCACCTTTAGTAGCAGATGAGAACTCTACTGAAGAAGAAAAAGAATTAGTCGCTGAGGCTTTGATAGAAGCAGCAGAAGGTGAAGCAGTAACTGCAGAAGCAATAGCAGAAGCAGGTCTTACTTACGCTGACTTACCACCTCAGACACCAGTTGAAGTTCGTCAAGATGAGAATGGAAACGAAGTGGTTATTACTGCCGAAGTGGCAGCAGCACTTGTAGTGCTAGAGAATCCAGCAGCATTAGTAAGCGCAATCTTTGATGACCCAGCTCAAGCACTCCTAGCATTAGGAAGTATTGGTGCTGATATGTCAGCAGAAGAACGCAAGGAATCAGAAGAAACAATCGTTGCAGCAGTAATCGTAGGTGGCATAGCCACACAGTCTGCGGTAACAGCAGCAGCAGCATCAGCGGGGGCCGTAGCATATAGGAGAAAACCATAATGAAACATTGGTTATCAGACTTCTTAAGTCAGGCTTGGACCTTACTGGGAATGTTCGTCGCTTGGGTTGTCCTTGACGGTTCAGCTAAGACAGTAGTTGGCTATGCCATTGTATTCACAATGGTTATGTGGTCAGCAACTTATTGGTTACGTAACCCAAAGGATAAAGAATGAAAAACATTAACAACATCTTTATGAGAATAGTGGCAGTCTTCGCTGCCTCTGGTCTATCAGTTATCGGTGCTGGTGCGGTTGTTGGAATCAGCACAATCCAAGCAGTAATCCTAGCAGGAACTCTAGGCGTAGCAACGGTAGTTGAAAAACTAGCCCGTGCTTTCCTTGATGATGGCAAACTAACAACAGCAGAAATCAATGAAGCATTTGCTTCTGTAGACAAACGAGCAAAGAAGGAATAACTATGAGCCAAGTAGCAAAATTCTTAGAGGTAGCACAAGCCGAAGTAGGCACTGCCGAAGGACCAAAAGAAAATGAAACTAAGTATGGCAAGTTCACTAAGATGGACTTCCAACCTTGGTGTGGTTCATTTGTTATGTGGGTAGCAAAGCAAGTAAAATTAAAGATTCCTAACTGCGTATATACCCCAGCAGGAAAGTCAGGTTTCCAAGGCTTAGGCACTTGGAGTAATGCAGCAACTGCTAAACCAAAACCAGGAGACATTGTGTTCTTTGACTTTGCTCCAGGCGGAGCAGCGGTTGAACACGTTGGCATTGTTGTCAAAGACAATGGCGATGGAACTGTAACCACAATCGAAGGTAACACTTCTTCCGAGAAAAAGAAAACTGGCTCACAAGCCAACGGCGGAGAAGTTGCTATCAGAATTAGGGCGTTCAAGGAAAAGAATAAGCGTGGACTTTCTCCGTTTATTGTTGGCTTTGGCACTCCTAAATTCAAAGACTAAAGGAGAAATAATGAACAAGGATAAACTAAAGGCTATCGCATCCACATACCTACGTGCTGCTATTGCCTCAGTGATTGCTCTCTACCTAGCGGGCGAGACTAATCCGAAGAATCTACTTGTGGCTTTTGTGGCTGCAGTGGCAGGTCCAGTCCTAAAGGCTATCGACCCTAAAGAAACAGCATTCGGAGCGGGCTCTAAGTAGCCCTTTAATCGGGCTTAAACGCCCCATATAACGACAAAACCCCCTTACCTTAGTATCTCTACTAGGGCGAGGGGGTCTTTTGTCATTTACTAGGGATTAACTTCGTCTAAGAAATCTTCCCATTCCTCATCGTTAGCGAAGGCCCACCTTCGGCTATTGTCAATAGCACGTCGGTATCGCCAGGCTTGAATCCAGTTGACTACTTCATAGAATATATCACGAACTGCTAATGCTAGTAAGACTAGCAAGAAGGTTTGCAACATTGTATTTTCTCCTATATAATATATATTATAGTTATATATATATAATATAGAACCCCTTCGGGGTTCTTATATAGTATATATTATATCTAAGTATACACAGGATTTTTATACTTGCAAACTAAATTCGACTTGACAATATGGAGAAACCCTGTATACTTACACCCATGAGCATACAACTAGGAGACTATACATTACCTGAGCATATAAGTTACTCAGCCTTTACTACTTACGTTGACTGTGGGTATCAATACTACCTTGGTCGACTGATGCAATTACCCGAGGAACCATCGGTCTGGTCAGTCGGAGGGTCAGCCTTCCACCGAGCAACAGAATTGTGGGACTTAGAAAATGCAGGATGACCTATGGCTTAAAGCCTGGACCGAGGAGCTTGGTGATAAAGATTTAACCAATGCAAGAGTTGCTGGCAAGAAGACAAAAGAGAATCCCAACAAGGAAGACGTAACCTTTTGGCATAAGACTGGACCTCGATGGGTCCAAGCCTATGTTGACTGGCGTCTAGCTAATCCTGATTGGAAAATATGGAAGACACCTGAAGGTGCTCCTGCTATTGAACTTGCCATGATGCCCGATTTTGCTGGCGTGCCTGTCAAGATGATACTTGACCGAGTGTTTGAAGTCAACGGTGAGTTGGTCATAGTTGATTTGAAAACCTCTCAACAAACACCTGCCAATACACTACAACTTGGCTTCTATAAAGTTGGCTTGCAAAAAGTCTTCGGCATAGATGTTAAGTGGGGGACATATTGGATGGCACGTCAGTCTGGTGTATCAGACCTAGTAAGTCTTGAATCATACACTGAAGAGAAGTTAGAATACCTTGTGAGTGGCTTTGAGAAAGCACGCAGGGCTGGAATATTTTTACCGAATACAAACAACTGCCAATATAAATGTGGATTGACAGCACACTGTCAGTTCTCAACAAAGATAGGATAACAAATGGAAGAATGGAAACTACAGGTATCATACAAGACTCCGTCTGGTGATATGATTAACGTCAGAGCACAGACGGCTGATGAACTTAGCGTCCTGCTTGAAGGAGTAGGCGACTATTCTGTGCAGATTGCAGCAGTGCAACGGTTGGTTACTGGTGCATACAACGCGGCCCCTTTGGGGACAGCGACTTCAACTCCAAGCACAGCGCCCTCTGGATACTCCGCTCCCAGCCAGGGGCAGGGTCCGTCCCCTTCAACACCGCCAAGCGCGATAACACCAACGGGGCAAGCGAGCCCTACCTGCGTTCACGGAGCAAGGATCTTCCGAAGCGGAACGAGCAAGACAACTGGAAAGCCTTACGCTTTCTGGGCATGTCCGACTCCGCAAGGCACGCCTGACCAATGCAAACCAGTAAACTAAATTAACCGTGAGAGTGCGTAGTCATCTATCACCTGCTGAAAGGTGGCTACGTTCTTTCTTTAGAGAAGGGAATGAATCAGGATGCGCACACTTGTCCGCTCAGTTGGTCGTCCCAGTATTGGTGGAGAACCGCTACCTAGTTGTTTCAAAGCATTCGAAGCAAACAAGATCATCATTAGACGGTCTGAAGTTTCGATGTTTGCAGCAGCACCAGGAGTAGGAAAGTCAACACTAGCACTTGCATTAGCCTTGAAGATGAAAGTTCCAACACTATACATCTCGGCCGACACCAACGCACATACTATGGCTATGCGTTTAGCCTCAATGATATCAGGTAAATCACAAACAGACGTAGAACAATTATTAATAACAGACCCAGGTTGGACCAAGGCTACACTCGCAAGAGGAAGTCATATTGTTTGGTCATTCGAATCAGCACCATCACTTCAAGATATAGATGAAGAAGTCCAAGCATTCGAAGAACAATGGGGATGCTCACCGACAATGATTATTGTAGATAACTTAATGGATGTAGCCACTGATGGTGGCGAAGAGTTCGCATCAATGCGTGCGATTATGAAGGAGCTGAAGTATCTTGCCCGTGCTACGAATGCTGCCGTTGTTGTCCTTCACCACACAAGCGAAGCGGTCCAAGGCACGCCGTGCCAACCGCGCTCAGCGATTCAAGGTAAGGTCGCTCAACTACCTGCTCTTATTTGCACCCTTGGTGTTGTGGGCACTTCTATGGGTGTCGCGCCAGTTAAAAACAGATACGGTAGAGCCGACGCAAACGGAACGCTTATGACTTGGGTAGCATTTAACCCTGAGTATATGTTTATCGACGACATACCAGAGAACTCCTAATGGAATTTCCGAATTGGTTTGAAGGTCAGAAGTATAACTTCGAAGAGCATCTTGAAAGATTCAAGGGCTTACCTAATCTAAGATTTTTACAACTTGGTGCGTATACAGGTGATGCTAGCGTATGGTTGTGTGACAATATACTTACAGGTAAGAATAGTTTTCTGCGTGATGTTGATACCTGGAAAGGTAGTGATGAACGGGAACATGAGAACATAAACTTTAATGAAGTTTTTAATGTATATAGCGTTAAGATACAAGAGAAGCCTTGTGTCCCTTACATAATGACAACTAAAGAATTCTTTACCAATGTTCCACTTGGCAAGTATGATTTTATTTATATAGATGCTAACCATACAGCCGATGCTGTAGCATTTGATGCTGAGTATTCTTGGGAACTATTAAAGAAGGATGGTATCCTTGCCTTTGATGACTATATGTGGGGCCAGGACATGAAGCCTGAACTTACACCTAGACCAGCCATTGATAACTTCCTTGAGTTTCATGAAGGTGAGTATACTATTTTAACCAAAGACTACCAAGTATGGGTGCAGAAAATATGACAACTAGAAAATCACACAAGCAAAGGGGTGCTAGTTTTGAAACAGACATCAGAGATTGGTTTAGAACAAATGGATACGATGCTGAACGACTTGCAAGAACTGGTGCAAGAGACGAAGGAGATGTTGCAGTCCGTAGCGATTTCCTTGGAAGCATTGGTGTCATCGAGTGCAAAGCTCCTGGCGCAGGAAACGCCATCGACCTCAGCGGTTGGACCAAGGAAGCGAACATCGAAGCCAACCATTACGCAACAGCAAGAGGACTACCACAAGAAGCGGTCCTCGCAGCCCTCATCATCAAAGCCAGAGGCAAACCTATTTCAGAATCGTATGTGGTCTTCAGGCTAGGGGATATATTCTAATGACTGAAGGATTCTATAAGACCGACACGTTCAAGACATCTAGTGATGACACTTGGACAACACCGCGTAACTTTTACGATAGGTTAAATGAAGAGTTTAGTTTCTCTCTTGACGCAGCAGCAATGAAGTCATCAGCCCTATGTGACAATTGGTTTGGGCCAGACCATGATGACTCTAACCTTACAGATGCTTTTGTTATGGACTGGTCACAATATGCACCATCTAAAACTGTTTGGTTGAACCCACCTTATGGTAGATCAATTAAGAACTGGCTTAACAAAGCGAACTATGAAGCCACTAAGCGTGGACTAACTGTTGTTTGTTTAGTGCCAGCACGAACTGACACTAAGTGGTGGCATGACTATTGTATTCAACATGAAGTTAGATTTATTAAAGGAAGATTAAAATTTGGTAATCAAAAAAACTCTGCGCCATTTCCATCAGCGGTTGTGGTGATGAAGGGTGAGTGATTTACCACCAATCAAAGAAGTGCTTGAACATTACGGCGGTATTATACGCCGAGACCACGGTCAAGTAAATCTAAAGTGTCCGTTCCACGGTGATAGTCACCAGTCAGGAACAGCAAACTTAGATAAGAACTTGTTCGTTTGCTTTGCGTGTGGAGTGCAAGGGAATAGCTTACAAATTATTGCTCAACAAGAAAGGTGTGACATACGTGAAGCAGCGAGATTCGCAGAAGGATTTGCTGGAGTCAGCAGTTCGCAAGTATCAGGAAAACATTTATCAGGCAGAAGATTACCTGAAAAGCAGGGGTATAACAATAGAAGTAGCACGTCTGGCTCGATTAGGCGTAGTCGCGGAGCCTGAAGTTGGACACGAACAATTCCTCGGACGATTATCCATACCGTATATTACCAAGACTGGCGTGGTCGATCTGCGTTTTCGCAGTCTTAATCCTGCTGTTGAACCGAAGTATATGGGTATGACTGGTGCTGAAACCAAGATGTATAACGTGTTAGATATTGATAGAGCAGGCGATTGGATTGGAGTATGTGAAGGTGAACTTGATACCCTTACTATGTCTCGTTGTGTTGGTGTTCCTTGTGTCGGTGTTCCTGGTGCGAACTCGTGGAAAAAACACTACACAAGATTGCTCGCAGATTTTGAACGAGTATTCGTATTTGCTGACGGCGACCAACCAGGGAAAGAATTCGCTAACTCTTTGGCGCGGGAGCTACCAGTTACTATCGTCAGTTTCCCAGATGGAGAAGATGTAAACTCAGCATACACAAAGTATGGAGCTGAGTTCATTAGAGATAAGATAGGATTGGGTAATGAATAAAGATGAGAATAAGTGCCCAGATTGTGGCGAAGTATTTGAAGATGTCTTTGAATCAATAGACCATATGCTCGAGGATGATGAAGAGTTTGACCCAGCATTGATTCTGCCTAATGGTTATAGATTATTAGTTGGTTCTTTATTGCGTTGTATATATAGATACGCAGACGAACCTGATATGGTTAAAAGTGTAGCGCAATCAACTTATCTTACGCTATTCACAGCAGAAACATCACCTGAAACATTAGGTGCAGTAGTTCACGATATGATTGTTGGCTCTAGTATGGTAGGAATAGATGAAGAACTCAAACAACTCTTGGAAGATGGAGAATGAAGAGATATGGCAAGTAATGAACCACTTAACGGACCAAGGATTCCAAGTTACCTCGTTGAAAAAGATGGAGAATACTTTAATCGTCACGCTAGAGATACCTTTGCTTCTAGGGAAGACGGCTTAAGCTTATCTTTATATCAAATCTCTAACGAGTTAACTGAATTATTACTCAGTAAGCATAGAGACTATGGCCCAAGGAACATCTCAGATGCACCTGGGGGTGCACTTAACGGCCTTCGAGTAAGAATGCATGACAAGTTAGCTCGCATAAATAACTTAGTAGATAGTGGCGCAAGCCCTGAGCACGAGAGTTTGGAAGATTCATTCAAGGACATGGCTAACTATGCAATCATAGGGTTGCTAGTTCTAAGAGAACAGTGGGATATCTAATGAAAACTATTGTATGCATTTCTGATCTTCAAGTTCCGTATCACGATGTAGAAGCAACCAAAGCTGTCGCTAAATTCATTAAGGCATACCAACCTGATACTGTTGTATCGTGTGGTGATGAGATGGATATGCAAACAATCTCGAAGTGGAGTAAGGGAACTGAGTTGGAGTTTGAACGCTCTATTGGGCGTGACCGTGACTTGACTCGTCAGGTTCTATATGATTTAACTGTTGAGCATATGGTGAGAAGTAACCATACTGACCGCTTGTTTAACACGGTTGCTATGCGTGCCCCTGGATTACTAGGGCTACCTGAATTACAATTAGAAAACTTCTTGGGACTTAAAGAACTTGAGATTAAGTATCACACTGACCCATATGAATTAGCACCAGGCTGGTTACTTATGCATGGTGATGAAGGTAATGTCCAGCCTACTGCTGGTGCTACTGCACTTGGTTTAGCCAAGCGTTCAGGCATGAGCGTGGTATGTGGACACACGCATAGAATGGGGTTGACACACCAGACACAGACATATCGTGGCGGTAAGCCTAAGACTGTGTGGGGTATGGAGTTGGGTAACCTAATGGATTATCGCAACGCTAAGTATATTAAGGCTGGCTTGTTTACATGGCAACAAGGCTTCGGTATCTTAAAGGTAGACGGCAAGACTGTTATACCACAACTTGTTCCTATTGTAAACAATTCATTTACGGTAGATGGAAAGACTTGGAAGTGGTAGCATTGGATTGGGAACGCATTGAGAAGTGGGATTATATTGCTACCGCAGTAGCGTCTGAGTATCACCGTAAGTTTGACATGGTTGAACTCGAAGATATAAAGCAAACCTTATATGAATGGTTTGCTACTCACCCTAATAAACTTGATGACTGGGAAAGTATCGGAGAAAAAGACGCAAAGAATTTAATCTATCGTTCGCTTCGCAATCAAGCATTAGATTATTGTCAGCGTTGGAAGGCCAAGAGTATAGGTTATGATTACTCTGATCTATATTATTATGAGGCAGAAGTTGTAGAAGCACTGCTCCCTGCTGTGTTGCGTAATGAGTATGGTGTTACAAATAAGCTTGATCTAGGTGGACTTCGAGGCCATAGTGTGCCATCAGAAGGTGGTAACCTAGCGGTGATGATGATGGAAATAGACTCGGCATATTGGAAGTTGAGTAAAGAGGATAGAAAGATACTCTTCTTCCGTTATGCTGAGTCTATGGACTACAAAGAGATAGCAAATTATCTATCTCTAGGTAGCGATGATGCTGCCCGAATGAGAGGTGGTCGAGCAGTCAAAAGATTAATCATTAAGCTTGGTGGTTACAGACCTTACAGAGACCCAGACAATCCTAGTATCTCGGAAGAAGAAAATCAAATAGAAGAAGAATCCCAAGAAGAGAATATATAATACCAAAGTAAAGTGCCACTACCACTATAATAAATAGCGGAATAGGTGGCACTTTTTTTGTTACCTTTAGTAGCAATCTTATAAGCCAAATCAAATCTCTTCAGACACCTGTTCGTAATCTATATCTAAAGCGATTAGTTCTTCTACAATCTTTACAACTTCTTCATCGGTGATATCTGCCACAAAATCTTCAGGCATATCTTCCCAACCTTCGTCATATATAATATCCATTCTCACCCCCCTGTGGAATAGAAACCTGAACCCTTGAATTGGATTCCAGGTGTGTTGTATACGCGATTCATTTGCTCACCGCATACGCAGATAACTTCTTGATCTCTATCATCTACGCTACGGCTTAGAACTTGTAGTGCTAGGCACTTGTTACATCTATATTCATATGTCGGCATTAGTATGGGCCTCCACTATAATGGACATTGTGTTCTGTTGTATCTGGTGTTCGGAGTTGCTCGGCTGCGGCAGCTAACCAGTCCACGGCTATCTGAGTTAAGCCTATGTCAGACCACGGTTCTTGTGTCGAGGATAAGAAGTCGTCCCAATCATTATTGTTGTTGCGCATATAGGTATCTAGATTCTGTTTGCGAACTACATCGTGTAAGAATTCAGTCACAATCTTCTCCGTCATCTATCGGTGTTGGTGCTGTTGCAAGAGTGCCACAATCAGCGCACTCCATGTCAAGGAAATACATTTCGATCTCCCCTGTGTCAGGTTCGAATAAAGTTTTTAAGTTCCATATGTTACATCCGCAAGGGCATACTGTGGTTGGTTTACCACGGATATCCATAGCCTTAGTGTAATCAGGTTTAAGTTCTGTAATATGTTTAGCCATTAGTGCCACCCTTTCTTTAGGAAGTGTCGCCACGCATTACAAGGCGTGTCGTATCGGTAGTAAATATATGATAAGCCACGCTCTATCTGTAATGGTGGTGGCGTGTTAGGGCTAAGCCCTAGTAGTTGCGGTATACCGCCAGCGTTCCTGCCCATTACTTTAATCTTATTGTAAGCCTTGGGATTCCATGCTGACTCTTTACCCCATAATCTACTAAGGCATAGCCATTGTTTATCTTGCCACTTGTGTAGCATATCACGGGCGTATGCCCTGCTATCTGCTTCACTCCACGAAGTCTGAACTTCTGCTTTTTTATTTTGCGGTCCGCTTGTTGGAGTGTCAAATAGAACTAATGATACCGACACAAACAGTAAGAATAGTAGTGATCTCATTTCATATTCGCCCTTATCTTCTCGGAGAATTTTACCTTACGTTCTCGGACGACATCAGCACCAACGGCATTGGCACGGGATAATCTTTCGCCTGACGTAAGCCCACCCCATATACCCCACTCTAAATTCTCAGGGCGCATACCTTCAGCAAGGCAAGCGGGTTGAGACGGACATCTATTGCATATAGACAACGCGAAACTTGAGTCATCAATACACTTCTTAACTTCTGCTCGGGTTGCCTTGTATCCTGTATCTGTATCTGGCGTATCATGCCACCATAGGTCAGGGTCGAACTCATTACTAGAGCATGTCCCTACAATATTAATTGCTGGTATCTCTAGCCTAGGTTTTTTATTAGGTATACCTGCTCGTCTACCCATAGTTAATACCTCTCATTCATAGAGTCGTATAGGTTATCGGGATCATCGACACTAGCACCACAATCATCTTCTTCGTGGCGTTCATCGCACCTATCACATCGAGGATAGATTCCTCTAGCGATGTCATCTCCCATTACCCATTGTGGTTCATTAGCCATATCATATCCTCTCTATAATAGTAGAGCAGTTTATTCGCGACATGCTCAGGTCGAGCTAGTTATCCCTGAAAGATAACTTCGGTGTAGCCTTCAAGGCGTGAGTGAGTAGCGGTTAAACCCTTGCTACCTGTAAGGTGCTTGTAAGTTCCGTCACCTAGTGATACCCACATAGACTTAGGCTTGAAGCGTGTCTGTGTAGGTAGTGCCTTGACGATAGTTCCACGTGGGTGGAAGTCTGATGATACATCATACGCATTGTATGAGATTTCGTCAGCGATAATCCGCAGTTCATCTGCGAGATTTAGTATTGTATTGTTGGTCATTATTGCCTCTCTATTATTGGTTAATCCACAAGCATTTTACTTGTGGAATTCTAGTTGTAGAAGTCATGCAGACTTCTCTCGCTACGCCACATACCCTTAGGAGTATAGCATAGGCAGTCTACTAACACCGACTCGCAATCGAAGCAGGTGTCGCATAGTTCGCAGAAGAACTCACTCTCATTAAGATCTATTAAGGCTTGGCAGAAGGGGCAGAAGTCTAATGACTCCGTAGTCTCATCTACTACATCTAACACGGGGTAATCTTTATATTCTCTAACCCAATACTCGTTATCGTATAGACTAGCGGTGGGTGCGACATAGTTACTGCGCTTGTGGGAACTATTACTCCACCATACGCCGTTGCTATCCCAACTACCTAATTCCTCGTTGATAATATACATCTGACTACCCGCACTAGGGTCAAGATTAAGCACCGCTATCTTGCTACCACTAGCCCACTTGCTAAGCATACTCCATATAGTATCATCATCTAGCGAAGCAACACCACCTATCTTCGGTAGTATATCTTCGGCTAGGATACGGGTATCGCTACGCTTATCTCCTGCTGGTATTGCTACATCTAACACACCATTGTGCGCTAGGTAAGTCAGATCACTACCACCTACCTTGAACGGGTGGCAGTTCGCTTCGTTCTTTACTCCATGCGTGGCGTATCTTGCGTGCCATATAGCATAGTCATTAGGGTATTGCTCGCGCAATTCTAAGAAGCGTTTAATAGACTTCTTAGCCGACATGCTACGCTCTGATATAATCTTATCACCTGCTACAATAGCGAAGCCGTAGCCGTGTGGATTACTACAAGCACCTGCGTGTAGTTCTTCTTGTTTAGGTATGCCGTTAGGCTCACACACTACAAGTAGACACATACTTTCACCCCCTCTTAGGCGTTTAGTTCTGCTGGTCGGTTGATATCTACGCCACTTATTTTATTAAGTCGCATATATAGGTCGGGATATAGTCCGTTATTCTGAACTACATAGTCGGCGAACCAATCCCATGATAACGCACCACGCTTGACATCATCTAAGCGCAGATCACGGGTGTATTCTACCATTGCTTGCGCTAAGTCTAGGGCAGATAGAACACCGCTTGTGTTCATAGTTCCCTTGAAGAAGCGCAACTCTAGTGTGTCGCGGTTATTAGTATTGACCGCGGTGTATCTCTCCGTCTGCTCACCTAACTTTAACTTGTGCTTGAGTGAGAACACGGGCTTGTCATACTCATCGAAGGTATAGACATCGTTGAACCTAGCGTAACGGGACTTGCGACCCGCAAATTTCATCATCATCTCGGAGTTCTTATAGACTAGAGATAAGAAGCGGTGCGTGTGTGCCCCGCCACTAAACCCTGCCCGTGAGATATGGATATGAAGTCCGCAACTCTCGGTATCCCAACTCCTAGCACCATGCTCGGTGCGTAGTGTGTCTATGGTATCCCATAGTATCTTACTATTCTCTCGGTATTCTGAGTGAGAGTGTGGTTCGGTTACTATCTCGAAGCCGTTAGCACCTATGCTTCCGTCATGCTTGAGCATGGCGATACCTTGTAGGTTGGTCGAAGCATAGTTAGAGGCGTTGGAATAATCTCCGTTGATTACTGTTTCCAACTCGAAGCCTAGATAGACACCATGTCTAGAAGCACCCTTGAAAGTAACGGGTGGCTTGCAGTTGTAGTCATGCACTACGGCACGGCAACGGCATGGGCGACCACTAATACCTAGTTGGCACTCACACGGATCATCATCGTAGTAGTTCTCGTTGCAATCATCGCAGTAGTAGCAGTTATCGGAATAACAACTCTCGCAGACAGTATCATCGCCAACGCTAGAGTAATCATAGTGATTATCGTAACTTGTTTCGCAACTGCTACAATAGAAGGTATTATACTCATAGCAACTCTGACACCATTCTTCGCCATCTACGCTATAAGTATCATCTCTATCTACACCGCTATCGCAACGCTGGCACTCGGTAGAACACTCTTCACACCATAGTTCATCTCCGACACACCGAAGTCTATCGGTGGCGTGAACGCCTCTACAATTACCGCAAGCATTAGCGCAATCTTCGCAGTAGTAGTCGCCGTTCATCTCTAAGTTCATGTCGGCGATATTACTGCAATCGTGGCACTCTACTTCTTCCATATTCTCACCCCCTCTCTTTCATAGTTGTAGTATAGCATATCTCTATGCCCTTGTCAAGTTCCGTTGGCTATCTATTACTGCGTCAGATATATAAGATCGAAACTCTTGCGCTTCTATCTCTAATACCTTGAAGCCGTTGCGCTTGTGCGCTTCTTCTTGTAGCCGTAGTGCTTGTCGCACTACCTCTACTTGCCGAGGTGTCAAGTCTAGTAATAGGTTATCACTCATTAGCGACCACCTAACCGCCTAACCCGTTGCTCTAGGACATAGACTCTACGGAACGCTAAGATTAGCGTGGTGTTGCCTAGCACTAGGGCTATCATTAAGGCGAACAAGTCGCCATTAGATAATAGCATTACTCTATCCTCTCTAACTTGTGGCGTAAGTATAGCATACCTACGGCGTGAAGTCAAGTTGCCCTAACTTCAGCGTGTCGCGTGTCGGACTCGCACCGACCACTCTCGTGCCACTATGGGCGCGACTACTACTACTTATTATGGATATTGTTATTGACTTGTGCCACACCCTTGTCAGAGTTCAGATCAGACATAAGCCTATTCATCGCTAGTTCTGCTTGTTCATCGCTAAGGGTAGGGAGTATCCTATCACCCGCGCTGGCGATAGCGTTACGCTTACGGCGCACCGCCTTGCCATGCGTAGTGTCGGTTAGTCGCCAACCGCGTGAGCCTAGCCGTGTGCTTGTGCCACGAACTTGACGCGGTGGAACTACGATACTGCCCGAACCCCCGTAGGGGCTATACATAATCTAACCTTCTCTCTCTTAGTTCTTGCCCGTATCTTACACTATTAAATTCTGCTTGTCAAGTTAGGCGAGAAGGTTAGAGTCGTGATACCCACGGGCGACCCGCTTCTACTAGGTAACTAATCAAGCCTAACCTTCTCTATTAACTTGTAACCGAAGGATACCACACCCGACAAGTTCTTGTCAAGTTACCGATTCTTCGGTGTGTCGCTCTTTCGGGATTAACCCCTATTCAATTAACACCGCAAGGATACCACTCTTGAATACCCTTGTCAAGTCGTGTCGGTG
>Ga0247723_1000244_pt1 | contig 35827 bp, 55 predicted proteins | sample MSEWelMarce5H_FC_FD_189079 | JGI IMG/M metagenome (GOLD analysis project Ga0247723, IMG submission 189079) | Subsurface sediment microbial communities from gas well in West Virginia, United States - MSEEL Well Study Marcellus 5H_FC | ecosystem: Environmental > Terrestrial > Deep subsurface >... | reverse complement strand
TCAGCAAGACTAGAGATCCGGCCTTCTTGCGTTGCTACCCATCCGCCCACGGCAGCGGCACCACTTAAAAGTCCAATGACGCCACCAATGAGCCATCGGATGGTTTTGCGAAGTTCGTCAATGGCGAGAGATTCGTCGTGGCTCATGGTTTGTGAATTAGTTTTGTTCCTCAAGCAACCCTGAGGCAACCATTTGCTCGTAGGTCTTGCCCATGTCTTTGAAAAGCTGCGGGAAAGCGTCGTAAACGACCAGACGTTGACCGCGCTTGGAATCAAGGATCGCGGCTAGTTGCGCGTTCGTGTCACTTGGCAAATCACCAGCGTCGATCCACGGTTGAAGGATGTCAGCGATGCCGCCAAGCTCAGCGTCTGGATGAATGATGATTGAGAAGTCGTCATGCACCTCAATCCACCGCTGACCAACGACATCATCAATCCATCCGAACATGAACTCGGTGTCACCCGGCTGGCTAATAGTGCTCGGACGCGACAATGCCCAAAGCTCTCGGCTTAATGCTTCAGCGGCAGAAGATGGAACGTAAATGATCATTATGAATAGCGTGCCAATTGGTTAGCTTGAAAGGCGCTCCATCCAGCAAGGCCCGTTGGGTCCATTGAGAATATGACCATTTCAAAAATAGCCGTGTTTGCTGTGTTTAGCCACCGGCTAAAATTGTCTGATCCGATACGGCCACTAATCATGGATGTCTGAGTTGTTCCTGGGTTGCCGGTTAAAAGCAACGCCCCATCCAAAAAGTGTTTTGATGACGCACTATTGGCTAAATATCCCAAAACGTGAAGACCATCGGCCACTTCTAATGCAGTGCCGCTCATGGATGTCCCACCCCAATTTTGCTGCATGGCACCGCCACTAGTTCTCATGAAGCGATTTGAAGATGATGCAGAGGTTCCTAATAGCGGTCTTGTGCCAAGGACACTGGTCCTAACCACCGCAGAAACATAAAAAGGAAAACTGATAGTTCCCAAATTAAGATCCATCCAAGTAGCGGCTGGCACGCCATCTCCCCATCCGCCATTGGCATTCATGGCGGTGCTAAACTTCATGCGGCTAGCCGCTGCCGCTTGCGTTGCATTTCTTCCGCCAGCTTGACCATACCAAGTCACGCCAAACGCTGCTGTTCCGCCAGATTGCGCTGCAATATCTGCCACTGCTGATAGGTCGATTTTGCCATTGGCTAGATACCCAATATCAGCCTCTGGACTTCCGGTTCCGTTGCCTTGCAACCTGCAAAGTGGCCCAGTGTAACTGGTTAACAGCCGCTGGCTTGATCCGACATATAAAAATGTCGCTCCTTGCGATACCAAAGCATCAAGCGGTCCCACAAATGGCGCATTTCCACCGCCAATAATCTGCAAATAGGTATTGTAAAGCATCGTTTGAATGCTCACAGGTGGTGGTATCTGCAATGTCTGTGGAACGCCAGCCATAATTAGGATTGAATTTCTCCTCCTGCTGCATTGTAGATGGCGTAGTAAAGCGTCTGCTCGCTCACTGGAGGCGGCGGAACAGCCAGTGGATCATAAGTGATCGTTCCTGGATTATTAAGGTTTACCAATCCCACACGAATAGCATTCAGCAGCGTTGGAACGCTAACAGGAGGCGGAACCGACAGTGTTTGTAATTGTCCAGGCATTGTTGATACCTTGTAGCGTTTGATTCACAAATCAATCAAAATTCAATTCTCACTGAGAAGCCAATGCCGATGCGAAAATGGCATCCAACTGCTCAGGTGTTTGACCGATAGCAGCACCAAGCTCAATCACAAATGGATGATCGCGATGGACTGTAGTGCTTTGCGCCGTGTTCCACCAAATTTCTCCTTCTGGAGTTGCTAAAGCGGCAGTTTTGACTTGCTCGTAAAGTCCAGTTTGCAGAAGTGCAAATGCCAAAGAGCGGAATGAAACGACAACCGGCTCTGCTGGCTTTAAATCCCACGCTGACTGCAATTCAGCCAAGGTTGGTTTTTCTCCAGGGCCGTGCCAAATAAGCGTGTCGTAGTCGTTGCCAGACAGGCTCCATTCGGCTGAAGGGTATGCGTAAGCAATTGCTAGGCTAAGGTCCATATTTAGAAAGATTGAAGAAACAGGGTTGATGCAGTTCGAGGATACAAATTGCTATCTACATCAGCTGAGGTTCGATTGATATAAACATTTCCAGAGCCAGACCTAAACCACTGAACTTTGTAATTTCTTAAGGAGATAGTTCCAGGTGTAAATACCACCTCAAAAGTGACTGGTGTAGTAATTGAGGCTGCTGTTCCGTAAACAAATGCGTGACATTGCAAACGAGATCCAGAAGCAGCGCCCTGAAGAAGAACACCATCTTCATTTACTAATCTAAAACCAATAATTGCCGTAGTTGGATTTCCAGCGTTTAAACACGCTCTAACTGAGATTTTTTGCGTGATATTTAAAGCCTGAAATGCAATGCTTAGACCGGTAATATCTGTCCAAGCCGCTGCGGCTAGAGTCTCAGTGTCAGTTTTGGAGGCAAATAATGGGGCAATTCCACCACTTGCCGCAGCCCATTTGATTCCACTTGCCTCGGCGCTATCTACCGTAAGCACATGGCCGTTAGTAGCACCTACAGCAACTCGGATATTATCGGTGCCATTGTGAGCAATAAGATCGCCTTTTGTCGTGGTTGGCGCGAGTGCATCAAATGCAGCGACTGCGGTTGTTTGACCTGTGCCGCCGCCAGCAATGGGCAATCCTGTGCAATTCGTAAGTGTTCCACTAGATGGAGTTCCAAGTGCGCCATTCTGTAAGAGTAAAGTTCCAGAGGCGTCTGGTAGAGATATGGTTTGGTTTGATGTGGCTGTTCCGTTGAGAGTTGTGCGAGTAGATGGTCCACCAAACCCAATTGAACCTGTGCCTGTTGTTATAATTGATCCTCCGTTAATACTGGTATCAATATTTCCTCCGCCATTGCTCGTATTAATATAGCCACCTGGATTACCATTTAATCCATCTGTTGCGTCTCCTCCATATGTGTGAATGTAACCGCCGGTACCTCCACTGTAGTCACCTCCAGGCTCGCCACTTGTAAAACCGTTTCCGCCATACGTTCTAATTTCTCCACCAGCGCCGCCAGAACCACCTCCTGGACTTTGTGGTGTCGATCCACCGTCGCCACCGTATGTTAGTAAATTTCCAGCGTTAGCTGTATAAGAGCCATTATCGGCTCCAGACTGCATTCCAATTTTTGCCCTTGTCGCAACGGTTCCATCAATTGGCATCTCCAGATATGGATCAACCCAACGAATATCCGCACCTCCAAAGGCTCCTGAGTTGTTGAATTGCAACTCGGTGTTAACTCCTCCAGGTGTTCCGCCTCCTCCTGGCAAATCACCAACGTCAAACTTGCGAATGCCGCCTCCTGATTCCCAGCCTAACAAGAAATCTCCTGCTGCCGGTGCCGTTTCTTCGGTTAGCGAAGCTGGCGTAATATCTTCAGGAGCGCCTGTTGATGCGGTAACACGACCTTTGATCGTGTTAGCAGCCATGTTGGCCAACCTTGCGTTAGTTATTGATCCATTTGCTATTCTAGCCTGAGAATTAACAACAATGATGCCAGTGGAAGCATGAGCGCGAGAAACAACAGCGATTGATTGGGCTTCTCCCGTTGTTGGCAGTGCTCCAAGCAGTCCGGATGTTCCAACAAAAAGCTCTTGATTGATTGCGTAGCTGTTAGTTGCTAGTCCTGTGACTTCGCCAACTATGACGGCGTTACCCTCTGCGTTTGCGATTAATTGGGTATCAGTGATCCCGATAGCTGGCATCTTAGCTGAGTTGGTATAATCAGCCGCCGATACTTCAATTCTTCCACTAACTCCAACGCTGCCTGTCGCATAAACTGGCGTTCCTTTTGCTATGGTAACTCCACTGGTATTTTTGACATGGACGTAAAGATTTCCAGCAATAGAGCCATGAATATGAGCCAATGTCGAAAGACCGCTAACCGTCAGATTTGTCGCTGAAAGCGTGTCTGTCGTTTTGTCGTACGTCAGTCCTGAATCACCACCGAAATTACCGCCATCGTTAAACTGAACTTGAGTATCTAATCCGCCGGGTGTTCCTCCGCCAGATGCAGTGCTGTTAATGGTGATGCTGTCAGTAGCATCATTAGTGGTAATTGTGATGTTGGTCCCAGCTACCAATGTCAACGTGTCGCTCGTAGAATCAGCCACTACATTGCTTTGACCTGCAACAGCGAACGTGCCAAAAATGTTTTGATCTCCGGTATTTGTGCCAGCCAGATTTAGCGTGGTCTTCATTGTGGCAGCATCAACACCAAGCTGAATGTCTCCAGATGTCGTTACTGGCGATCCTGAATCAACTTGGATGCCATCTGTTCCAGTGATGCCAACACTTGTAACGGTTCCAGCAGACCCATTGGCAGCAGATGTGATGCGCCCTTTGCTATCCACCGTTATGTTTGCCAGTGTGTATGCTCCTGGAGTTACAGCCGTTGAAGCAAGTGTGGCAGCAGCAGAACCAGGGCCAGATGCAGTGACATCTCCGGTTAGTGCCGTGATGTAATTTCCAGCAGGCTGCTTGCTGTTGAACGTGCTCCAATCGGTGGATGTCAATGCGCCCGTGGTTGATGCGGAGGAGGTTCCAAGGCTCAATGCCTGACCAGCAATGGACAAGCCGTTTGCCGTTCCAATTGTTACGTCACCTGTATTCGTTCCTGATAATGCGCCTGATACTCCATCAGCAATCGTGATTCCAGAGTTCTGAATGATTCTTCCACTTATGCCATTGAAGCGGACAATCTGGTTATCCGCAGAAGAGCTTGAACCAGTCACATCTCCAGTTCCACTGACAGGAGTGGCAACATTGATTACAATGCCTCCGTCACTCAGAACTTCAATTGTTGGACCAAGCGTGGAATTAACGGAAATATTTGTCTGGCTCATCAGGTTGTGGTCGTGTAGTTGGATAGCACTTCTCCGATGCCTTCCATCAATGTTTCGACATAAGCTGATGGAGTGCTGTCGTCAGTCGTTTCAATCTGCCAGACATATTGCCCAATTGGCAATTCGTATCGACCTGGATTGATGGTGAATACCCAATTCACCGGATCACTAATGGTGATGTCTGCATTGCCACTGGTGAGTTCCAGCGTTGGCATTGTGCTCTTTGGGTTGAGCTTGAATGCCATCTTAACTGAGGCCAGATCTCCAGGCGCAATACGATTGGACACGGTGATGGACGGAAATCCATTCCATGTGTCTCCGGCAACGAAGACAACCATTGCGTTTACTTCATCAGAAAATGCTGGCCTCATAAGATGAGATGTTTATTTGAAGACGCCCATTTTCTTAGCGCGATCCATCATGTCTTCTTCTTCAGACATTTCTTTTTCAGGCATCGTTACTTCGACTTCAACTCCTTCATCTTCCATCTCCATCTCGTCGTCTTCCATCATTGGAATTTCGGTTCCATCAATGGCTGTCAGAGTGAGATTGCCATCTTCATCGGCGAGGAATGTTCCAACAGCTTGAAAAGGCTGTCCAGGTGTTGCGTCTTCTGGCATTTGCCAGCCTTCAGGTGAGGTAAAAGAGAGTTTCATAAGCAATTAGCTATTAGCAGAGTTTTGGTGTGTATGCAAGAAAGGCGGGGCTAGTTTTTTAGACTAACCCCGCCTCAAGTGGTTCTACTCGATTAAGAGCAGGCGGTGTTCACAACCCAGTTGGTTGGGCAGCGACGGAAGCGGAGGATTGCACCGTATTCAGGAATCACTGGCTGAGCACCGTAGGCGAACTTGCCACGGAAGAAGCCAATGTTTTCGTCCACGTTGCAAGTGCGGTCATACTTGTTGATCCAGTTGAATCGGCCAAGGTAGTCCTGAGGAGCGAATTTCATTTCCCCAGCGGAAAGCTGAGAATCAGGAATCGCAAACTTCACAACCTGCTTGGTGGCGATGATCGCATCTTCGTATTGAGCCGTGAAGTAGGCTGGATTGACGTTCGCAGGATCACCCTTGTTGGTAGCAGGGAGCATGAAGGGAACGCGCACCCAAGCACCACCGACAAGATTCCAGCGAGCAGCAGCGATGTCGATGGTCATCTTGAAGCCGTTGAGGCTGTCAAAGGAACCAGGGGCATTGTTGAGCGCACGGACCTTTTCGGAGTCCCAGCGGATGTTCTGGATGGTCACGCCATCGGTAGCGAGAGTCTGCTGAGCTTCATCGGAGAGGACGAGTGGCAGAAGAGGCTGACCCATCTTGTTGACGGAGAGGCCGTTCTGAATGTCTGCTCCATTACGGATGAGGCTGTAGCGGATGTAATCAAGCATCTCGCGCTTCAGGGTGCCAATCGTTCCAGTGGCGAACGAAGCGGAGTTGACCGTAAGGCCAGCGTCAGCGACGTACTTGTTGGAGCAGATGGACGTGAACTGATCGCGGCGTTGATTTTCCCACAGGTAGCGGGAGTATCCACGAAGGTTACGGATGAAGGCAGCAGCCTGCTGAACGATGTTGTAGCTCATACGAGCATCTTCGATACAGAAGGGAGGGCTTTCGACAGCCGCAATCTTGAGTTCCATCGAGCGACGAGTCTGCGAAGGATAGATTGTGGACACAGGAGGCTGGCAAGAACCGCCTTCGTCACCGCTACCGCCGTCATTGAAGCCGTAGGTGGTGAACGAGACATCGGAGCCGTACGGCATCGCACGCTCAAAGGTCAGGAAGTTCGGGGTATCGCCCATACCATTGGGCCAGCGGGAACGCGGAACGATAGAGTCGTTCTGCCAAGGATTGCTGATGAATTGCTTCTCGGAAGGATCATCGACGATTCTTTGGCTCTCAGACTCCAGAAATTGATTAATATCTGTACATGCCATAGTCTTAGGTGAGTTTAGTTGTTTTGCCTATTAGGCGGGTGTTGGAACGGGTTGTTTGTTTGAACAAGAGGATGCCATTGGCTGAATGCCATGACGCTTGTTCTACTTCCATTCTTGAGCCTGGAATGCCCCATTGCTGGGTTTGCCCCGTGTAGGGCGCTCAGTCACCATTTCACCTAGAGAGCCTCCTAGGAGCGTTGATACACGCTTTTTAGCTCATGGCGATGATGGCACCATAAGCTCAACAGTCAAGATTATTTTACTGAAATTATGCGGAGTGCGGCATTTTATCCCTTTTCTCCCTATTCTCCCACCACCACATAGGTCGAAGGTTCGTGTGGTGTGAAAGCTTTATCACATCTTCCTCTGTCTTGGCAGAAGAGATTGGAATAATATGATCAATCTCAACCATGGATGTTCCAATATGGTTCTTTTGCTGAAATGACTCCCACGTCATTTCTCCATAAAACTGAGATTCAATATGTTGTTTGAATGTTTCCCAATCACACCCAAGCAACTCTGCTGTTTTTGTGGTCTTCTTAAATCCTAGACGATTAAATGCATAGCGCATCAATCCACGGGCCTTGATAATCAAAGCGTATTTTGGATCAGAGGCATATTTGGACTTCACCCATTCCCTTAAATTCTTCCGATTACGCTCCCTGTTGGCCTTATTATATGCTTGCAGGTGTTCTTTATTTTGCTCTCTCCAATCACGAGTGGCTTGATAACGCTTCTCCTTGTATTTTTCTCTGCTGGCTCGATGAGACGCCTTAAATTTTTCAGGATTCTCCTCCTGCCATTTCTTTGCTCTCAACCTCTCAGCCTCTACATTATCCTTGGCGTACCTCTTTCTAGCCTGAGTCTGTTTATCACAACGTCGCTTAAACTCGTTAGTAGTCACCCAAACCTCACTGCCGACATTGGAATACGAGAAAAAGATCATTCCATCATCCCGCGTCTCCCCACGTTTCCGAGGATTCTCCGGTTTAACAGCTTTTGCCAACTTGCGCTTTCTGTACTCGTCATTGCGACGATCTGAATCTGCCTGCCGCTTCTTGGCGGTTTCCATGGGTAGCCATATTTCACGGCCATCTCCTCTCATTCCCCAGAAGACCTTACCATCTTCGCGGGTGTCCCAACGCTTCTTCTTGACCTTATCGGCCCCATCAGTGATAATAATTTCATTCTGCATGACTAGTTCTTTTAGTTGTGTTGATAGATGCCGCTCGGAACGCCAATTCCAGCGGCATTGCTTTTTTAACCCAGGATCGCTCTCTCTTCAAGAGGTTCTTGACGAATCCAAATCCATCTGCGATGTTTTCTCACGCACAAGGTTTTGTTTTCATGTGTCCCTTAGTGCCAGACGCCGTGGCGAGTTGGTTGCTCCCACGGCGTTGCCCATTTCAATCCTATATGACAACCCCATCCATCTACATCCGCATCGACCAACTGCCAGTCGGCTCAAACTCCCGTTTTGAGGCACAACTCGTTATTGGAAACGACGAAACAGGTCAAGTGGCAGGCTTCAAATCTCCCGTATTTGAGTCAGAAGACGAGCATGAGCCATTCGTTGGCATGATGCAGCGAATCACGCAGGCGCTTCTTCAGGTGCGCGACTTCAAGAAAAGGGCAACTGTTGAAGACCTTCATATTCTCAACAAGCAAAATCAGGAAGTTAAACCTGACGATGCGCCGTTGATTATTATGCCGTAAGCATCACCCTTGCCGCTGGTGCGCTTGGAATCGAGCCATAATCGAATCCATGTCGTAGCCAGTAGGCAGGTTATCGCTCGTGCTCGCAGGCGTAGAAGTGCTAGAAGGACGCGGTGAAGCTGCAATGCGCGACTTCAGCGAAGTCTCAAGCTCAGAAATCTTGGCATTCCGTTCGTCAAGCTGACGCAACAAATGTGGAAGAATCACGCTTGCACGCGCTGCTACAGCCATGCTAGCAGGGTCTTTTCTGATCTCAGCCTTTGAGACTGCCTCCATGAGATCTTTGTTATCCTTGAGGAATGGAATCTTCTCTTGGAGCAGCTTATTTGCAGCTTCGGTAGCAGACGAGAATTGTTTGTCTTCATCCTCTTTAGCTCTGCGAGCTTTCTCTTGCTCCATGAATGAAAGCTCTTGCTTAGCCCTGTCAGCATTCTCAAGCATCTCGGACGACTTCCTGAGAAGCGTTTGAGTATTGCGAGCATGCTCCATGAGTTCAGCAGCATCTGTTGGGTGCCAGCCTTCAGTCACTTCGCGCAGCTTTTTACGCTGCTCAATAGGATCACTAATCTCCAAAACGCCTTGAAGCGTCTTTGCATCAACGTCATTTGCGCCTGCCAGCACTTCAATTGCCTGACCAATAGCGGCAGCAGGTTCGAGGATGGACTCATAGTAGGCGGTGGAGTTCTGAACATCATGGATAGAGCGGAACTGCTCATGCTCACCAAGTTTAGATTCCATCTCAGAAATGCGTCTCTCGTATGCGGAAATATCCTTGCCCTCAAACTCGGCAATTTTTTTCCGCATCTCTTCGATTTCGATCATCTTCTCCTGAACAGTCTTGTCCTTTTCAGGAAGCGTGTTCCTCAAGCTGTCGCGTTCTTCACGAAGCTGTTTCAACTCAGCCTTCATGTCCTTCCATGTGGAAATGGCTTCAGGAGTAGCTTTAGATCCTTTTGGAAGATCGTTTTCAGTGACTTCCTCGATCTTTTCCCCTGGCTCATCACGCTTCACATCTTCCTTGGATGGCTCTGGATCAGTGGGTGCAACTTTCTCCTCAACCTTGGCGCTTTCTTCCTCTTTTGGAAGGAACGATTGGGCGCGATCCCACATGGCTTGAGCTTCTGCTGTTGCGTCGTATTCTGGTGGCTGTGTGTTTTCGGTGTCCATATATTTTACTGATGAGTCTGTTCGAGATATTTTTCGTCAATGTGGCTGTACGCTTCAAGAGTGAATGCGTCCATGTGTTGGTTGTCAGCTTGAGGTCTAAATGCCAACGCTTTCAACAATCGCAACGTGCGACGAATACCAGCCTGTCCGGCGTGGATCATAGAGATAACCATAGGAGCTTCCGCCTTGTAATCGCGCACAAGGCCAGTCAGAATCGAGTCGTTAGGCTCAGTTTTTTCTTCAATAATCGCTAGAGCTTCAACCATCACTGGGTCTTTGAGCAGTGCAGAAAGACGTGCGGGGCCATCTCCATCTCTGAATTTTTCAAGTCGCGTTTTTTGTGTATTTGCTGGTATCATAGAGAACTTCTAATGGATGCCTGTTGCGCTTGATATGAAGCGCCCTTCAAGGCAATAGCGGCAGCGGCAGCGGTATCTTTGAGAGCGCGAGCTTGAGCAGCATCGGCTTGGCGTTGTTCCATTTTCATACGGAACTCTTCGGCTCGTTGATCCATTTTTGCACGCCACTCCGCCATCTTCATTTCAATCTCAGACGGCCCTTGATTTTCTTGAGGTTGACCAGATGCCTCCGCCTCCATCGCCTGCTGTTTCTGTAGGTGTCGCGAGCCGTTGACAATGATCTCATTGAACTGTTGAAGTTGCTGACGGAATTGAGGAGCTTCTGGACCAGTGAACTGCTCAAGAGTCTGAGCAGCATGATCAAAGATGTTTGACATTGGCGGAACAATCTGAGCATACATCTCAGGATTCTGACCCGCTTGGTCAAACTGCTGATAAAACTCAGTCAGCTTGGCAATATGAACCTGCAAGTGAACGCTCTTGTTTTCGTTTGGCAGAATTGCCTGAGTGGCACCCTGAGCAAGAATTGCATTCTGAGCATCTGCAATTGCAGCATCAATCGGTGGGCGCTGGTTGGCTCCAGCAGGAGTTGTAAGCTCATCAGCCATCTGCCAGCCAGCGATAGCACCAGTGAAGTTGCGGATGAGAGTCTGCTTGCCGTATTCATCGTAATACGGGTACATTGGCATCAGGTTCTCGTATGCCAAACGACGTGCAGAAGGACTACCAAAGCCAATGGAACGACTGGCTCGCGTATAGCGCAAATCCATGTTCTTCAATGCTTCTTCTGGAATACCATCTTCAAGGCACATTTGGCGGAACTGCCAAACTTCCTCACCTCCAGGCTCACTACGTTGGTATCCTGGACGGAAGAAACGACGACCAACTTCGTTCATCAGTCGATCAAACGGCTGCATGAACAGGTTGATGGAAGTCACAGAAAGCTGAGACGCCATTTCCATTCGAGACATCGCCTCAAACTTGGAAAGCTCCCTGCCGGTATCGAGCGTTTTGCTGCTCGTGTATTGAGCAATGTTGTTGTAGAAAGTCTGACGCAGACTTTGAACGGCTGGCTCAATGTTCTGGATAATATTTGGCTGCTGAACCTGGACGAAGTTTGCTCCAGGAGTCACAAGATAGCCAGCGCCATACGGAACGATGCGGAAGTTCTCGACTGCCTCTTCGCTTTCGACCTGCCAGTGTGGGCCAGCGGTTTGTGCGACATCAACCTTCTTGTTTTCCAAGCGCATCAACTGCTGGAAAGCATTGAACATATCAGAACCAAGGCCGCGAATGCCGTGATAATTACCATTGGTGCCGATACCGCGAGTGAAGAAGGTAAATGCTTCGCTAGCATTGCGATAAAGGTGACGACGCTTAAAGAGGAAGTTCTCAGGAACTCCATCGGTAATCGGGTAGCCATTCTCAGCAAAAGCATACATAGAGTAGCTTCCATCAAGCTCCTGCACCCACATGTAAATCACAGAGATAGACGGACTCGTCTCGCCATAGGTGATGTCATTGTCTTTCCAGCGAGCTTCCCATTCCATCCAGTTGAGCATGTCTGGAATCTGCTCAGAGGCGTTCATAATCGCCTTCTTGAGTTGATCGCGATCCCATCCTTGCTCATCAGCAATATCGCCCATATTGATGTACTTCATCAAGTCAGCGGGATTCTCTAGCTTCTTGAGGCAGGCGTATTGGATTTCAGCTTCGTTGGCGCGTGTCTGACGAGGAATCTTGAAGTAGGCGAGATTCGTCACATCCCATTCCCAATTGAGAGGGTCTTGGAAGTAAGCAATACCAACACCGTGGAGAACCATGTAGTGTGGGATATAGCTGTACTTGAAGTTGAACTGAGGCCAGCGACGAATAACGCGGCTCATATTCAAGCTCATCTTCTGCGACCATTCTTGACGTTCCTGTTCAGAGCCAAACTTGGTGCGAAGGTCAATCAGGCTTTCGGTGCCAGAGATAAGGTCATAGAACGCAGCAAGAGAAGTATCCAGAACAGCTTTGGCATCGCCTGGATTGAAGTTGGACATGTATGCCAGACCCTGCTTAGCAAGCTGCATTTGGTCCAATGGAGGAGCGCCATCAACCATTGCCTGAACCTTTGCCATCTGCTGATTCGATTTCAAATCAGCCTGTTGAAGTCGGAACCAAAGGCTTCGAGCAGCGCCAACATCCTTGATTCGCTCGTCAAGGAATTTGCCCCGGTCATCTACGACGGGAGGATTATAAGACTCAAGGGTATTTGTGGCGTCTGACATAATTAAACGAGGCTAACCCATTTAGGCGGTCCCGCAACCTTCAATCCACTTCCAGTTTCGGAACATGCGGAAACGATCTCATCAATCTTAACGCCAAGTTGCTCTGCAATCTTCTTGGCTGTCAGGCGATCCTTACTAGCCTCCACAACTCCTTTAATTCGGAAGGCAAGGAACCCTACAGATGGAAGCTGGCCTTCTTGTCCAGTCAGGCTTTTTGGTTCTTCAACCACCGTTTTTGGTTCAACCTTATTAGTGTCGGAAGCCTTAGTTGTGATCTTGTCAGCCAAAACCAGTTTCGCGAGACTTCCATCTTTGCAACCGTGAACGACTACTGCGTGGCCGTCATAAGGCTTAGCGTGACTCAGGTTCACGTCACCAGAAAGATCATCACAGACAATTTGTCCATTTTCTACGCGGTAGTTGCCAGTGTTCCAGTTGTGCTGGATGAGAATCGTATTGTGAGCGTGTGGAACAACCTCATAGCGAAGTCGGATGTCAAAAGGCTCAAGTGGGCCAGCCCAAGGCATGGAACGGTCAAGTTGACCAATGTTTGGCGAAAGAGCGCCCATCGCATGATGGTAGATGCCAGTGCCAACCATGTGAGGATCGCCAAATGACGGCTTGAGTGATCCGTCTGGCATGATAGAAAATCCACGAGTTGGAACGATTGCTCCCATGTGGGCCTTGCCAGATTCGTGATGCTCACGTTGGAGCTTACTCAGCCAGCCAATTTGAATTGGGGTATTGTCCAACTCATAGAAATACCAAGGTCCAGCGGTATATTTCTCACTTACCGTCTGAGCAACAGCGCGGAAATGCTTAGCGGCAGCTTCCGTAGCTCCATTGGAGTGGAAATCGATAATGTGAATGTCTAGGTTGGAGAATAAAGGCTTAATCTGCTCAGCAAATACGCGAGCTTCATTCTCAATTTCTAAACGGGCAAAGATTGCACACTGGAAACCAGCATAAGGACCGAACTTCTTGAAGATTTCCGCCGTATGGGGCAGGTTTTTGGCGTCACTGGCACTAACAGGAATAGCTAAGAGCATAAGATTTCTTGGTTATAAGGGTTTGATTGAAAGTGGTCAAATAGAATTTCAAAGCAAATCTCCAATATTTCCACTCGTGAGAGTAAAGATTGGATGATCTGTGTAGCCATTCTCACGAAGGGCATCCATTGCAGCAGTCATGTTTGACATGCGTAGATTGCCACTAAAAGAGTTTGGCGCGGCTTTAACGGTAGCCTTAACAACTTCTGCTTCGGCTTGCTCATGGCTAATTCCAAGCAGCTTGGATACCTTGAATGCTGTTTTTCTCACGGTGCCCTCTTGAATCCGAATGCTGCCATGGTCATAGATCCAACCATATCCACGTCCAACTTTTGGCACAATCGTTGTGTCGAAGTTTGACCAATGAATAGCATTAGACTTGAGGCTTTTTACTGGAACATGAGCGACGGATGGAAGAGTCACCGTTCCATCAAAGACATACTGAGCGTTATGCGCTTTGGGATAAATGCAGTCTGGAATGATGAGTGATCCCTCAAGGATTCGAGGGTGTTTCAATCCTTCGGCAATTGTCATGCACGAGCTTTGGTTGCCAATAAACAACTCACTTCCGGCAATCGCCTGTGCAACTTCCAGCATATCGTGTGTGACGATGTAGCGAACCTTGCCAAAATGATACTCAAAATCAGCGTGCTCCTGCGGCAATCCAATGAAGCACAAAAGATTTCCATAGTGTTCAACTACCTCTCTCCATGGAAAATGTGGATTATTGTAGCGAGGACTGCGATTGATGACTATGAGGCCGTTGAACTTCTTGTTTTGCTCAACTGTCAGCCACGGCTTGCTCATGTCTGGTAGCGTGTCGATGAAGTGCGTGTCAAGAGCATGCTGAGCATGGCAGGTAGCAAGATTGCGTCTTCTGTCATGCCAACTTGGTCGGAAGCCTTCTGATGCCCAAGCAATAGGCTCTCGCTTCCAGATTTTTACAGAGTTGATGTATGGCTGTGATTCGATCAGTGGCCTGATTAGCGGCAGTCTTGCAACAAATCCCTTGGTTGATCCATTATCGCGGGCGTAATAATCGAACATGCCGCCGTGGTGTTTGAGTGTTGCTAAGCTTACCACCGCATCCCCCAAATCACCAACTCCAGAAACTCCAATAATCTCATCACGCTTCATGGATGGCATGATGTGGTCGATTAAACTCTGAGCGTTATCTTTGTGGAAGATCACAGAATCATCTCGCAGAATATGCAAATCACGCGGGAACTCGTGGAGTGTGACATCACCCCTAGAATCATAGAAGCCATACGAGTGTTGAATCAAATCAGTGAGTCCAATTTGATCTGGAAAATTGGTAGAAATCCACTCATCAAATCCGCCCGTAGTATATCCAACTGGAGCTTGCTCGTATGCGTCCGGTCCTTGCACACCAATGCCTGTAAAGTTATCAAACGGCGGATTGCGAGTCTTTGGATAAAGATACGGCTTGCCCTGTTTAACATACTCATCAGTGATCGCTTTAAGCCATCCCTTCTTGATCGGAATAGAGTCACACTCAATCCACATAAAAGCCTTACCACGCATTGCTTTAGCGCACTGCTTGAACGCTAAATTTGCCACCTCTGGATAACGCATGCCAGGAGGGTCTTGAAACGACATCGTAATTACCTCGGTGCCATCTAGCTCTTTCAGGTATTGCGCCAAGCGTTCAGCCTGACGTTTTTCGTGAGGCGCTATGTTGAGGACTACCGGGAGTAAATTCATAATACTAAATCTTATTGAACACAATGCACAACTGAGCTAGCCCACCGTGCATAGTCGAGTCAAAATCAGGATCGTTCCACTTGTCCCAATGGAAGCCGTCTAGTTCCATACGCAGATCAACAAGGTGCAATCCAGCATCCTTGCCCATTTGAACGATGCGCTTGTAGTCGTAGTGATCGTGGTTCATCGGCTTGTCCACGCTAACAATATCCCACGATGTTTTGTGATCTGGATTAAAGCGTGCTTGATGCGAACTGCCAAAACGGAAGTCGCGGAACTTCTCATAAGCACTATAGAGCGGAACTAGAATGTACACATATCCGCCCTCTTTGAGAACTCGGCTCCAGTTTTGAAGAGCTACTTCTGGATCGTTCATGTGTTCCAGGCAATGGGCGCTCACTACACAATCAAACGACTTGTCATTAACGCCGGTCAGATATTGCGCGTCTCCATCAGGCAAGTCCCAACCTCGAACGGTTGATGGTGGATTAAGTTTGATGGCGTCTGGACCACAGCCAATATCAAGGACTGATCCTTTAATAAACTGATAGTCTCCATGCCTGACTCGGCACTTGTGGGATTTTGTCATTTCGTCCATATTGATATATTGAAATTAGCTGCCCGCCGCCGCAAGAGTCTCGATCCGAGGCTGAGCCTCTTCACATAAGTTGTGTGCTCTCTTGCGCTTTTCGACCACTACTTTCTCGTCGGTAATTACCAATCCAATTTGGCGAGGTACTTCGGCTAGCACAGGCACGGCGGGCAAATTGTTACTTAGCTGCACTGACTTTAGCACCCATGCCAACACGGGATTTCTCGCGCATCTTGGTCTGAACCTTATTGCGCCCTAATTCGCTAGCTGTTTTAGGCGTATCGGATGAAACTCGCTTCGTTGGTCGGCAATACTCGTTATCGCCACCTGATCCGCAAGGCTTACCAGTACGTTGGTCTTTCCAGTTCTCCTTCTCCCATCGCTTGAGATTGGAGCCAGCTTCAGTCTTGCGAACATTGCCGCTTTCCTTGCGGCACTTAGCAATGGCTTGAGAAGCGCGAGCCGATGGAAACACGTCGTAGCTTGCTTTGACCTTTTTGTAGCATGAGTCTTTCATGGTAGATTGAGATTATGTTTTCCGATTTCAGTCAGGCATTTGACCAGGAAAATGCAAAGTAGAATGACTGACATCCAGACTGTTTCAGTATTCATGGCGTTACTTCTTCTTCACGCTTTTAGCACCTGAGCATCCCCATTTTTTACGCGACAGGGAATTGGGCGAATTTGGATCAGAGCGCCAGTCGCCTGCAATATTGTTGCTGCGAGCACAATACGCATCAGCACGCTTGCTGCCAATAGGGCCAATTTTGCTGCCTTTTTGGCCGTATTTCACCGTCTTTTCACGGCCAGTATCAGGATTCTTGATTGTTTTAGAGAACTTCTTTTCCATATAATTGATAGCTTATGGCTTTTTGCGATAGGTTGCAAGAGTGATTTTCACTCGTTCTTGTGGTGTTGTGTGTATTCTGGCAAATTTACCTCGCATCATATCCATCCAGTTTCGCCACTCAACCCTGTCGAGTTTCCACTCTTCCTCGGAAATCTCATTGATGATCTTTTGGCGCTGGCTGTCGTCTGTTATCCCAGTTAGTCTTCTAGCAGCCATGGCTTCTGCTGGTAACCTGAATGTTTCTGGAATATTCATCGGTAGAGCGAGTTAAAGCGCGGCGAACGGTAGCCACTGATGGCCGTGTTGCGCAGTTTAGCAGCTATCTCTGCTGGCGTCAGGGTGATGAGTGCCACGCGGGTTTCGTCAAAAAGGGCTTTTGCCATGGAGGCAGAGAAACGAACTCGATCCTGCTTACGCTTTGGTGCTGTCGCTAGCTCATAACGCATATTGAGAAAGTCGATTATTGCAGCCTCGACTGAGGCATCAAACTCACCAGGTATTGGAAGCGTCATAGCGTCGTCAGCCTCCATCTTGTAAACCTCCTCCCACGAAAGGTTATCCTTTTTCTGCTTGCGATACTTTTTCATGTAATCGCGCATGTAGGCATTTTTTTGTTCTGGAGTCCTTATATCTCGATACTGAAAATAATTCAGGATTTTGAATCCACCGCTGACTCGCTCGATACGTCTCCCTTCATTATCTGGGGTGCGTGATTTTGGGTCTGGCGATGTAAAAGCTAGAATGGCGTCATCCGCTTCCTCCTTGGTAATATTTGCCACCCGGTAAAGAGACGCCTCGGTGATTGGGCTGATGCCGTTAGTTTTACAAGTTACCATCAGGGCCATCCACGCAATCCTCTGGTGATACGGACCTTCCCATACTGAGGAAGTGACTAATTCGCAGTGTGCCTTGATGAATGACATGGCTCATAATGCGTTAGTTCTAGTTAAGAGTCAACATGAACTATCTTGAATTGTGTTAACCACTTGTCTATTCTATTATGTTAGCTTTACGCGCTTTTCTCATTGATCATCAATGGTTTACAGCCTGTTTTCTGCATGTGCTCGACTTTTACACTTTTTCACATTTTCCCCTCCCAAAGTCTGGCATCAGGACCGCATAGCCCAAATATTATTCAACTTTGTTAAGTTTCGCTGCGCACTCGGCATATCCAATGATGTCAACCAAGGTGTCTCGCTTCTTGCTCGTCTTGGCTCGGCTGACTTTCAGAAGAATCATCATTTGTGCCACATCCCAAGGCTCAATGGTAGAACCTGTGTAGGCGCTCCACAGATTTGCAATGCGAGCAAAAGATTCGTTCGCATCGCCGTAGTCGGCTTGACGTTCTCCAGCGACGATTGCTGCGGCCTCCTCGGAAATGGATTGCTGTGTATCCGGGGTCGCATACCATGAGCAAAAGTCTGCATGGAGCATTGCTCTATTTGAACCTGCATAAACAGATTCATCCCATGTGTCTTCATCGGTAAACACGAGCAATCTGGTATCAAATGGAGCTTTTAATTCAGCCCCCTTAACAAGTTTGAATCCTGGAGGAGGCGTTGGTTTGTCGTGTTCTGTATTCATAGTCATTACTTGGATTGTTTCTTGGAGCCAATCTTCCTTCCCTTGGGTAAGCAGCCACAGGACTGCACACTTCCAGAGGTGAGATTTTGATAATATACCTCGGTCTTGTTTCCGCACTCGCATTGGCACAGCCAGCGGCTATTGCCATGAGTGTTGCGAGATACCAGTTCGACAACGATCAAGCTGCCGAAGGTTTCGTTGATGAGTGATTTTGGTGAGCGTCCCATTAAGGTGTTAGGTTGAGATGATTGTTGTCTGGCTCAATGAGGAACTCGCACTCGAAAGCGACAATCGCAGGCGGATGGATGAACGATATGAGCATCATGTCTCCACGTGGAGCAGTGCGGCGTAAACACGTCTCACAGCCTTCGCGCCAGTCCCAACTGCCGTTTTCATCGAATCCTACGCCATCGCAACGGGCCACGTCATTAGGAAGCCGAATCAAGGCCATATTGGTCTTCATTTCAGGTTATTCATTTTTGTTACCTCAATACGCCCACTTGGCATCACCAAGGATTTCATCCGAATCAGACCACCACTCATCCCACTGAGCGTTAGTAGCCACGTTCCAACCAGGAATAGTCGAGGCTGCATCTTTGCCAGTCAATGAAACTGGCATCCACTTGATGCGGTTGTTCGGGTAGATTGCGATCTGCCCATTGCTGAGCTTGATGACGTTGCCTTCTTTGTGCTCTTCAAGAAGCTCTGCATCACCCACGTCAAGGATACCGCTTGGCTGACCCTCTGGTAGATAGTCGAGAGTGAACCAGTAGTGGCCTGAGATAGGCGGCAATCCCTTGCCCAGGTTCACCAGCACCGGCACGTCGCTCAACTGATCCTTGCGCCAGAGTTCGATGGAGCCTGAAAGGCATTCCCACATCTGAACTTTGTGTAGCGGGAGTGCTTTGTGATCGTCTTCCGGCTCGAACCAATAGACGCATTGAGGTGGAATTTTGTCGAAACAGGCGGCGTATTTCTCCACCCATGCCTGGAAGCAGAATGGACGGTTACGCATCGCTCGAACAGATACAAGCCAAGCTGTTTCAAATTCGTTTTCTGGACCACCGAAGGCGTCACAGCGGATGTAGATTTTAGTTTTGGGGAGGTTTATGTTTCGCATATTTTACCAGAGATTGAGGACTAGGCCGAGAGATTCGGCACGTTGGGCTGCGGTTGCGTTGGCAAACGCAAACAAAACAACCTCCCTATAGCTTGCTGGCGAACTTAACGGAACAAGCTCAAGAACATCGTTTAAATGATAAACAAATTCAAACTGCTGATCATTCGTCAACTTATCTTGAAGTTCTTGCACCGCGTTGATGTCGTTGAAGTAGTCTGGTGGATTGAGAGGGTCAGGCAAAATAAATCCGTTATTACTCCATTTGCCCGACGGCGACTCATCCCACCCGCCAGCCTCAGCCAGCTTGATTCGTTTTTCTTGTTCTGTTAGTTTCATATCGTCATCAACCATCGCGCACCGATTCTGTCGATGCAACAAATACAATAAGATATTTATCCTCTCAGCCAAATCGCAAGCTCATCCTTCTGTGCCAGCTTGACGTAGAAATCCGTTGGCTTCTGACCCTTGTAGGTGAGTCCTTTGACTCGACAACGAGCAATGCAGCGCCACAGACGTTGATCGTTAAGGATGAGTTTTTTAGCCTCTGATGCCACAGGCTTCTTGGAATCAACCAGCATCGCCTCAAGCTCAGCCAAATCACCAATAGGCTCTTCAGCAGCAGTTGGGCTTTCCGGCTTCACATCCACTGCTTTACCGCGCAGTAGATCGGTTCTAAGGCATCCACAGGAGAGAGACTTGCCCGTTGTTAAAGCGGTGTAGAACACGTTCTCCTTGATGCGTCCACAGTCGCACTGGCATTTCCATACGGTAGAGCCTTTCTTGCCCGTTGGAACGTGAGCTAAGACCGTCCAGCGACCAAAGCGTTTGCCCGTGAGGTTCTTGAAGTTAAAATGGAAGGATTGCATTCCCAACTGTAACCACACAAACGTACAGGATCAAATGATATAAGATATAATTTAGAGGGAGAAATTTTGGGATCATTTTTCAACAGGTTTAATCCTGCATCCACATGACTCACTTTTTCCCGTGGTGAGGTGCTGATACCAAACGGGAAGTTCTTTCCCGCAGTCGCAGCGACACAGCCAACGTGAGTTGCCATGCTTGTTTCGGTCAATCATTGAGAGAACAACGAGGGAGCCTCTGCGCTGACCCTGGAGAGATTTGGATGGACGTGGCATATTTGTGTAAGTTTTATTTGTCTTCAGCAAAAGATAGTGTAAGGAATGTGAATGAAAAGAGAAATCGTCAACTGGTGCCATTCGCACAAAATGCTATTTGAAGAATGTCCTGGAAGATGTGGGTATGCCTTTCACTATTTCTATGCCGTAGAATGTCGCCTCAAGAGGGAGGCTAGAGAACTTCTACAAAGTCAAAGGCCCAAGAGGGTGAAGAAAATCAAGCCTGAAAAGATCGCGCTATTCTGCCAGGAGTGCTCATGTGAGATTGTTGGTTATAGGCGCAAATACTGTACCATCAAGTGCCGAGCCGGTTCGGCAAAGAAAAGGAAATCTGAAAAACCAAAGATAAAAACCGAATGGATTCCAAAGATAAAGGCATGTCGCAAATGTAAGGCGGAATTTTTAGCCAAACATCCATCTTCCTCACTTTGCAGTGATTCTTGCAGATGGAATCGGGCATACGTCATTCCCAATAGGCCACAGAAGCATTGCGTCGAGTGCCATCAGCCAATGGAATACAGGAAGCATTCATTCTGTGGCGATGCCTGCCGTAAAATCAATAATAACAAGGTCGAGCGAGAGAAAAGAAAGGCGAATAAAAAGCCAACCATTATTTACTCTCATTGTGAGCACTGTAAGAAAGAGACAGGTCATTCCAGGAGATATTGCGACGACAAATGCCTATCTGTTGCTGGAAGAATCAGGCTGCATCAAAAATGGAGAGAGGAGAATCCAATCAAACCGGCAGTTGAGGTGAATCGCACATGTCATGTTTGCCAGTCTGAATTTACAACCATCCACCCAACAAAGAAGTTTTGTGGCAAGAGGTGTAAGTTAAAAGATGCCAGAAAGAAGCGGCGGGTTAGAGAAAAAGGAAAGCCAAAGTCAAATCATGTGAGAATCAAAAACAGATTGAGCAATAGGTTGCGTGAATTACTTCAAAGGAGGGGTTTACAGAAAACCAGTTCAATCACCAAATACATGGGATGTTCTCCCAAAGAGATGCTGGCCCATGTGGAAAAGCAGTTGGATGGAACCGATATGAACTGGAGCAACTATGGCGTGTTTGGATGGCATCTGGATCACATCATTCCATGTAGCTACTTCGACATGACTAATGAGGAGCATTTAGTGGTCTGTTTCAATTGGAGGAATATCAGACCACTGTGGGGCAAAGATAATCAAGAACGGCAGGATAATGTAAGTTTGTTTGATGCCATGGATATACCAAAGGAGCTGTTTGAGATGGCTACTAGAGTTGGTATTAAACTGTGGGTGTAAGATTCAAGTGGGAGTGCTCCTGCGAGGAGAATGGATACGCTATACACGAGCCGGGCTGGCCAGCGACTACCATACCCACCCGACCCGTGGCCTGCGCTGCCCCACTGCCCCGGCCACCGCTCCGCACCGCTACCGCTGTCAGCCTACGCGCTCGATGGAGTACCAGCATCACCTTTGCATGCCGGAATCAGGACGAAAACGGGAAGTAAGTTTATAGGCTTGAACAATCCACATATATACAAGTTGGACCTTGTTGGCGATCAGTGGTTTACACCTCATGCACCTTATCAGTCTCAACAAGCGGCTCGAAGTGGGGGGAAAAATCCATAGGCTGCGATGACAGGACGTTAACCTGGACGGCTTGGGCTTGTGTATCTCCGCCCCACGCAATCTTGGCAATGTCTGCCAGCGTTTTGAGATCCTGCAAATTAGCCGGTTTTATCTCGCCCGAGTCCATCAACTCCAGTGCTGTTTCTATGCCCTTTCCTGCGGCTCTAGCGAGTCCTAATTTGTTGGCAGTATGGAAGGCAAGGAGGCGCTTTTCTATGCTGCCAGACGAAGAAAGAGAGCTATCGAGGACTTTCGGGGACTTTTCACTATTTTCTGAAAGTTTAGCCTCTTTCTCTTTCGTCTCCGCCAGCATTCTCTCCAGCTTAAAAATGGTTAGCCAGTTCTCACGCTGCGCTTTCTTTTTAACTGCCTCATATTCAATGCCGAAATCTTCCGCCACCTCTTTCAAGGTCATGCCTATTTCAGCGCATCGCCTCGCTTCCTGCCATTGCTCGTCTGTTAAAACCGGAGTGTTCGCCATAGATTCATTTATTCACTTTGTTGGACAAAGCATTCCTTCATCCACCGGGCTTTATCAACTTCATTTTCAAACTGTCCGCTTTTGTGCTTGCTAACTGTCCGCTTTCTGTTATCCTTTGCGGGTTAGGAAATCCCACCACAAAACTAACTCAACTCACAAAACTATATGAAACTAATCGAACGCATGGAAAAAGACAGCAAAGGGTGCAACGACGGATGGCGGCGCAAGCTGCTTGCCGAGGTGCCACATGGCTATTTTGGCAGCATTGGTGGCCCAAATGGTCAACGTGGTGTGTACGCCAGCATCGGCTCGCTTCAAATCGAGGGAACCAACGAAGAAATGGAAGAATTTGCACAAGCCATTCTGCGCAAGGTGGAGAGGAACAAAGAATGGGAGAATGACGAGCGAATCGAAAAGGTGGCGGCGCAACTTGCGCATAATTACTTGGTTACCTTTGGTGACGCCATCCACAAAGGCGAATCACCTGAGAGGTACCCCGTACTTGAGCGTGATTTCTCAACCTTGAGCGCGGGCCTTGCCTTTAAAGCTGACGACGTTGCCACGCTACAAGATAAGGCAAAGAAGATCATTCGTAACCGGCTAACGCTCCCCGGATATGAGAAAATAGCGGAAGCGGTGAAAGCTAGGAAATAACCAAACCAAAAAGGGGCCGCGCATCTTACACGCGGAAACAAAAACAAAGCACAAAACCGATATGATCACTCTAACCAATACCTTCACGGACTCAATTATCAGCCGCCATCGCAGCGTGCAAGCCGCCGTCGCAGCACGCATCAAGCATGCCAAGGCCATTCGCAAACGCAGCCCGAATAGCTATACTACATACAGCATCACAGATATCGATGGCAATAGCGTAGATCGAGACTCAATTGAGCGTGCTGAAGCGAACATCCATGGATGGAAATAATACACAAAACAAAACAAAGCACGCACACGCATATGACAATCCTAGATCAATCCATTGATAAGCTCCGTGAGCACTTCGCGAACAGCGAGCATCATCACCACGTTTTTTCATCCGGCGAAAACTATCGTGCCCTTTTTGACATCGCTCGCGAATCACTTGGAGCGATGTTTGAGAGCCAAGAGAATCAAGCCAGACTTGCGGCTTTCATCACTGCAAACGGTGAAGAGAAAGCTGTGAATTCCATCACGAACCAAGGCAAAGCACTGATTTTACAAGGTCTTCTTGTAATCGCAAAAGCATAATCCCATGACACCCCACGAAACACCAGACGCCATGTTCGCCATGCTTGGCGCATGGATACTTGGCACAATCGCCTTGATCTCAATCGCTCTCATTCTTTGGCACTAACCTCAAACCAAAAACACATGACACTACCACCACCGAACGACTGGCGAGATGGAACGCCAGAACAGCAAGCAGCTTACCAAGGCTTCAAGGACGGCAGAAACGCGAACGGCTACAATTTTCAGGACTGGCGAGACATTGGCTTCAAGTGCTTGGTTTTATATAACTCATATTTTGATGCCGGATACAGCATCCGAAAACAGGATGCCATACGCCGGGCAGGCCATTTTGCATGATAAAAGAATAGCCCGCGCCAGCGCCCTTTCCGCAAAGGAGAGGGCGTAAGCGTGCGCTAACTGCCACGAACAAACCAAAACCAAAAACACATGAAAACCGAACCGAATAACCTACGCCTTCACTACCTCGCCGCCTCGCGACATCGCCAGCGTCAACAGTTTCACCGCCAATGCATTCTCTGGCTATGGCTTTTCGCCGTAGCTGGCATCTTGGCGGGATGCGCCGCTTCTGCGCTGTGAAGATCAAGAAACCAAAACCAAAAACGAAAGAAAACAAAACATGAAAACCACACAAGCAAAACTTATCAAATCATCAAACATTCCAGCCTCTTTAATTCGCGCCGTCGTGCGTCAATTGGGCGGATGGGGCAGCTTCATCGAAAAAGCCGCAGACATTACTAACCATGGTATCAACGGCGGATTCTCCGGTTTCATTTATTACACCGACACCGAAAAATTCGCCAAGGCTAACAAGGAAGCAATTCTGGAACTCGCTTCATCGCAAGCGCAGGAGGTAGGCTTTGATTCAACCCTTGCCATGATTCGCGGCTTTGGTTGCTTCAAGGGTGATACCTTGACGGATTGCGAGCTAATGAATGCCCTGTGCAAGGGCAGGAATCCGAAAGATGGGCCGAACATCTTGAACGGCTTGGCATGGTACGCTGGCGAAGAAGTAGCGCGGGCCTATTGCGATATGGAACAGAACGCCTAAAACTTGCCTCCTTGTCTCCCCTTGCCACAAGCGAGGGGAGCAAAGGGCGCAAACCCTAGCAAAGCAACCAAAACAAAAACACATGAAACTAACTCTAAAACCAGTAAACGGTGGCGCTTTCAATTGCCTCCCATCGCGAGAAGTCGAACTCAAAGAAGAAGAAGTTCTTTGCAACGACGTGATCCTTCCTTGGGAATTCAATCCGCATCAAGTCGTCCTCTACGTTATCGGCCACGAATTCGGCGCAGTTGGCGCTGTCTGGGCATCGCACGAGCAAGAGGCGCTTGACGAGTTGATTGATTCTGGACTGGGGGAATCCTTCCTTGTATCGGAAGAAGATCAATCAAACGCAACGGAAGACGAGCGCGAAGATTGGACTCACCTAGGCAACGCAGGTGAGCCATGCGATTTGACCAACGCATGGATTCAAGAGGTGCGACTTGATCCTGCGCAAGATTTCCGGCTTCTCTGCGCTTTTGCAGAGGCGCGGGGAGCCTGCCAAGATAACCTCTGGAAATAGTCGAAACTGGCCTTGTGCCAGTCTGTAAAGGCTAGCCTCCTTTGCACTGAAGAGACAGGCTAACGCATAACCAAAAACGAAAACGATATGATACTGAACCACAGCGCCGCAGAATTCTGCTCCGTAAACTGCATTATCGGCCTCGCCATCGACCGCCTGCCATCCGGCAAGGTAATTGCATGCGAGGTCCGAAAGGATGAAGCTGGCGAGCTTCGCGTTCCAATTGCGCAAATGAGCCTGGAAGACCTCTACGCACTGGCCGCTCGCTTGCACTTGGAAATCCTCCCTTCCAAGTTCGCTAGCCGTCAGGAAATGGACAGCCACCGCGCACACGTTCGCAGACTGGCTGAAAGGTCAAACGAGGCGCGAGAAATGCGAGGTGTACGCGAGACGCCAGCATGGGCGGTTCCAGATAAAGCCTAAATCTCGCCCGCCTGCTATCTCTGCGGCATCGCTAGCCGCCAAGATGGTAGTGGGGCGCGATTATGCGCCGAGAAAAAAAGAAACAAAAACTATGGCACGCGAACCAATAGAAGAAGAAATGCCCAAAACACTCCGCCGCTTATACTTGCGACTACGCAGGAACGGCACGCGGGAAGATAGAGCAATTACAATGGCTGAAATCTGGAACCAAGCCACAAATCCGGCCATTTTGCGACTCGATAGAGAGCACAAGCAATGCTCTCGTGTTGCTCGCGCATGCAAGGCCACAATTCGCCGCTTTGGATTGCCAGTGCGAGAATTGAGCAATGGAACCCTACTTGCTATCATCTGAGCGCAGATCAGCAACCCGACAAGCTCACCGCCTTCTTCGCTCTCCTGGCACAACGCCAGCGGGCGGAGGAGGAGCGGCAGGCACAGGCGCGCAAAGACGCGGAGGAGCGCAAGCTCGCACGGCTCAAACCCTGGTGGCAGGAGCCGTGAAAATCATCTACTAGGGCCGAAAAACCATTTGCACAAAACGGACGATTGAACCACAGTTAGAAACTATATGAAAAACAGAAGCATAAGCGCCGCCGAGCTAAAAACACTCACAAATCAAAAGTCTCTTCCAAGGGCGATTACAGATATTGCCATTAGGATGCAGAAAAGAACTTGGGCAATCGCCGGAAAACTGGTTCAATGGAGCGGTATAAATTGGGAAAAGGATTATGTGTCTTTTTCCCTGATTGAATCCGCTGGAGAAAATGCAGCAAGCTATCGTTTCTGGCGCGTCTCAATTGAGGATGCGCTAGATTGCATCAGCGGAAAACTAGACGGCACAAATAGCCTAGAAAGGACGGCTTGAGCCATGAATGACAAATTTAACGATCCTCGATTCGCATCAGGGAAAAACGATGTGATTCACTTTGAGGAGCTATCGAAAAGCAATACTCAGTGGCAACCGTTCAGCGCAACCATTCACATGCCTGATGGAAAACCTTTGAGCCTCATAGAGAAATCAATAGTTGGCGAGGCGCTTGTGAATATAGCTCATCGCATCTTGGAAAAACGAGGGCTTGAGCCAGGAGAACCATTTTGGAATGAATAATATGACAACCGAAGCAGACCCAGAACTGGTGACGACATTCACCCAACGATATGAACGAGCCGAAAAACTGCTCGAAACCATTCTCGAAAGTGCCGCAAAACAATACAAGGACGGCGCTTCCCGAAGAGTTGCCAAAATCGGCACCATGAAAGCTATCATCATGCGCTGGGCCGCTCGCGAGCCTGATTGCATGGAATCCCTTGAATATCTCGCAACACACTAAAAAATATGAACCTAGCATCACTACTCAAAAAACATCTCGATGAAGGTCCACACGGATCTGCAACTAAAATGGCTCGACTAATCGGCACTGATCGCCAGCGTCTCTACGAATGGGCCAGTGGCAAAGTGAAGCCGCGCAAAGAAACGGTGCCAACGATTGTGGAATACTTGCAATCTTTGAAAGCGCCGAAAAAGCAACTGGACAAAGCGGACAAATCAGACTAACATTACAACTCAACCCGATAAAATATGAATACAATAGAAGCACTAAATGAACTGGCCGATGCAGCCTATAAAAACGCATCAGACAAGGGATTCCATGACGCGGATTACGAATACTCTTCCGTCGAACTCTACTCCAAATGGACAGCAAATCTTCACGGAGAAATCAGCGAACTTTGGGAGGCAGCACGCAAAGGCCACCTTGAAAGCCAGTGCGACAAAGATTGCCCGCTTACCTGCGAAGAAGAGGAATTCGCAGACATTATTATCCGTGTTTTGGATTCGTCTAAAGCTCGTGGCATCGACATCGGAAGAGCCGTCGAAGTGAAGATGGCTTACAACGCAGGTCGCGAATATATGCACGGAAAGCTGGCATGAATGTAGATCGCACTCCTGGCGTCATCGCCGCACTTGATTACCTTGGCATTGATGTTGGCACTATGCCAGTCATTGGCCGCACTAACCATCCATTTCCAAAGCGGAAACCGGATAACTGGAAAAGCATTATCGCGGCATTCAAACTTAGGTTCAGTTAATTTCTCACCCACACAAAACACATGAGCGACAACAACACAGAAACAAAACCAACGATTAAGCAGCCGACTCTCAAAGAGATGATCGGCGGAGAAAAGTTCCGTGAGCAAGTAGCATTGGCGCTGCCAAAGCACATGACTCCTGAGCGGTTCTCACGCATTGCTCTCACAGCATTGCAGCGCACACCAAAGTTGCAGGATTGCACTCAGGCAAGTCTATTCAAATGCTTACTAGACCTTTCAGCCGCAGGTCTTGAACCAGATGGCCGTCGCGCTTATCTGATTCCATACGGATCTGAATGCACTCTGATTTTGTCATATATGGGCATGATCGAGCTTGTCCGTCGCTCCGGTGATGTTGTCAGCATTCGCTCTGAACTCGTGTGCGAGAATGATGAGTTCGTATGGGAGAATGGCAAAATCACGCACAAGGTAGAATGGCGTAAACCTCGTGGAGAAATCCAAGCTGTGTATGCAGAAGCCGTTCTCAAGTCTGGCGAGACTCAAACCGCTACCATGACCAAGGATGAGGTTGATGCTATCCGCAAGCGTTCACGTTCTGGCAACTCCGGTCCATGGGTTACGGATTATGGTGAAATGGCGAAGAAGACAAGTTTGCGCCGACTGTGCAAACTGCTGCCGCTTGCTAGTGAAATCGCAGAGCACATCGAGAAAGATGGCGATGTCGTTCTTGAACGTGACATAACCCCAAAACCAACCGCAAGCCTTGCGCTGCCATCAATGCAGGAGGTGGCGGAATGATCATCTTAGACGAACAAACATACCGCTCTCATCCGGCTGCTAATTTCAGCAGCTTGAAGACCATCCTCAAATCGCCAAAGCATTATCAGTCATCGCTCAAGAAATCCTTTGAGCCAACGATTGAGATGACCATGGGGACGATTATTCACGAAGCTATTCTCGAAGGCAAACCATACAGCCACACCGTTAAGCCTGTTGACATTGATCTTCGGACTAAAGAAGGAAAGGCATGGCGCGATAAACACGCTGGCATGACCATTCTTTCTCTGGCTGAGCATGCAACAGTTGTTCGCACTGTTGAGGCTGTCCGCAATAGCCCAGATGCTCAATACATGCTCAACCTGTGCAAGCAGCGTGAGGTGGGTATTGTGAGCAATTACAAGGGCGTTGAGATCAAGGGGCGGCTTGACGCATACGGCCAAGATGAAAGTGGTAAGCCTATGATACTGGACCTAAAAACTACATCATCAGCCGACCCAGATGATTTTGGTCGAAAGGTATTTGGACTAAAATATACGGCTCAATGCGCTTGGTATCAAACTCTTCTAGCATTAGAACTGGGTTTAGAGGAGCCACCATTATGGCTATGGATGGTTGTAGAGACACAAGAGCCTCACGATGTTGTTTTTTATCAACCACCGGAAGAGGCTTTAGAAATTGGAAGGGCGCAGATGAATCGCTGCATTGACACATACTCGACTTGTCTTGCTACTGGAAATTGGCCTGGATATTCTAAGGGAGTACTCAGTTTGGATATTCCTGTATGGGAGAAAAAGAAATGGCTTGCAACGTAAGCGGCTTACGTTTATTGGTAGTCAATTATGAATTTAAATGAATCAAGAAATCAAAAAATACTTGGCGTCAATGGGTTCGATTGGTGGGAAGAAATCCAAAAGAACTCTGACAACCGAGCAAGCAAAGAAGATGGCTATCGCAAAAAAGGAGAGGCATGCCCAATTAGAAATTGCCAAAGAAAAGTAGCTAATCGTGGATTGTGCGGACCTCATTACCAACGACTAAAGAATAATGGAAACTTGCAAGCAGATAGGCCAATTAACTGCAAAACTGGATCTTATAATCCAAAGTGGAAAGGTGGAGAAATTAAAATACATGATAACAGAACGCTGATTTATACTCCAAACCATCCATATCCATCTCACTCTGGAGGATCGCATGTATTGCGATACAGATTAGTTATGGAGAATCATCTTGGTAGGTATTTATTGCCGAATGAGATCATTCATCATAAAAACGGAGATTGCACTGACGATAGGATAGAGAATCTTGAAGTTATGACGCAATCTCAGCACGCAACACTTCACAAAACATGTGGACAGTGGTCAAGAAAACACAAAAATTGCATCCAATGCGGAACCACATCTTGTAAGCACGTTGGTCATGGATTATGCGACAACTGCTCACACAGAAAAAGAGCTAAATGTAAATCAAAATAACAAAAACAATATGGCAAATAGCACAATCAATATCAGTTTTGATCTTCTCGCTCTTCAAGGCGCAAAGAAAATTACGGGCAAGGACGGCAAAGAGTATGTCGCGATCTGCATCCCAGAGAGCCGCATCAACGCACATGCAAATGGCAAGTGTTACCTATCTCTGGATGTGAAAAGCAACCGTGATGGCGAAGATAAGTTTGGCAAAACTCACAGTGTATCTGAGAGCACCACCAAGGAAGAACGCCAAGCCAAGAAGTACACTCCATTTATTGGCAACGGAAAGGAGTTCATCTTCGATGGTGGATCTCGTTCTGCGCCAAAAACAGCAACACCAGCGAGAGAGCATCCACTGATGAAGGACGAAGATACCACTGATATCCCCTGGTAATCTAAATCAACAAGCCCGTTGGCCGAGGGTTATATCGGCCACACTTTTTATATGAAACTTACTATTGAACCAACAATCAATCCTCCGCGAGAAGGCATACCATCACCAACGATCTCAATCGAGATTCCAGATGATGACATGACATGCCGAGCCACAATTATGGACTTGGTGTTTCCGCTTCTTAACGCTGCATACCCAAGTAGCAACGTGCGTAATTATTTCAATACAGACGAGATCGACCTATGAATCCAAACAAAGAAAAGATCGCACTGTTTGACGACGCAATCGTCTATCACTCGTGCAAAGAGGAAATCAGCAAGGCTGAATCCGAGTGGATTGAGTGGGCTAGGATTCGCGTGATGGAATTAGAAATGGAGGGATAATGTGACTCTAAATTACCATGGAATCTTGCGACATTTCCCAAATGCCAGTCCCGATCTGCTCGCTTACAATTCCAAGCAAGTTACCATCATGGAACGAGATTCTAGGGATGCACCATTGGGCAAGAAAAAAGTTCAAGGATCAACTAGCCAAAGAATTCTTGTCCGTGTTACGAGCGTCCGCAAACGACTTATCGACGAAGACAATTTGTGCGAAAAATACCATGTCGATTTATGCAGATACGCTGGAATCATATCTGGCGACGAAGCAAGCAAAACAAAAATTGAGACAATCCAACGCAAGGCAGAAAAAGGCGAAGAAGAGCAAGTGATCATCGAGGTTTATCAATAATGCCAAACTCAAAACAACCATCCGCAGAATGTCGCCTTCACAATCAATTGGCTCGCACACTTAATGGAACGAAGGCATCAAAAGATGAGACAACTCAAGTTCTCATCCACCTGTTAGCCATTCAGATCGCCAGCTACGACCCATTGATGCGCGATGCAGTCTGGGAATGCGCTGTCGATACGTTGGACGACATGGTTGAGGACATTGCAGCAGAGATCGACGTACACTTTATCAATAGCTGAATATGAATACACCAGAAACAGATGCGGCTGAGAAAATGGCTTTTGCCCAAGAGTACATGGTTCCTACAGACTTCGCCCGTCAACTTGAGCGAGAGCGCGACGAGGCCCGTCGAGAGGCTGCCAAATGGAAGGCCAACCACGACAACCAAGTCGCGATCAAGTCTGTGCTTATCCAACGGCCAGACCTCGGTGATAGAGCGCAGCGGATCGAGGCTTTGATAAAGGAGAATAAAGCAATGCGCGAAACTCGCACTGAACTAAACCAGCGCCTTCAAGAACGCCAGGAGAGCTTCCAGGCTCAACTGATCCGCATTGAGGAGATATGGCGTGGGAAGCTGTCCGAATCGCGCAAGGATGCAAACAGGCTTTACAATTGTCTGATTGAATCTGGATTTTGTGAATCTTTGGACCATTCCTATGTGCAGAATGTGCTGGCTCAACACGAAGAACTGGCAGAACTGGCGTAGTTTCGTGTCTATATCCGTAATATTATAATAATATTCTATTGCTTACTTCAAATTATTCACCATTATGGCATTCATGTACTGCAAACTTTTCGCTTCTCTTTATCAAGGAACTCTGCGTGGCAAGCCTCACGAAATCCTTGTTTTCACCAACATGCTAGCTCACGCCGATGCCGAGGGTTATGTGGACAAGCACTTTCGAGCCATAGCCGATGAGGTTGGCTTGAGTGTTGATGAGGTTAAAATTGCTATCGCTTGCCTTGAAAGTCCAGACGATGAAAGTCGATCTCCAGAGATGGAAGGCAGGCGCATTGTGCGCGTCAATGACTCTAGGGCATGGGGTTGGCATGTGGTAAATTATGGAAAATACAGAGCAATCAAAAATGACGAAGACCGCCGAGAGTCTAATCGTAAGGCTCAAGAGAAATGGAGAGAGAAACAAAAGCTTCTAAAACTTGGAATAAGCAATAATAAGCAGTGCGTAAGCACGGATAATCACGAATCATCACCGTCAGCCCAAGGAGAAGAAGAAGCAGATGGAGAAGGAAAAGAAGAAGTATATGAAAAGCGGTCTAAAAAGAAGACCTTCACCATTGAGTTTCCTGAAGGACTCCAATTGGAGTATTTGGAGTCTTTGACAGAATGGTGGAACTATAAAAAAGAGAAAGGAGATAAATACACAAAAAGCGGATGGCTTAAGCTCATTGAAAATCAGTGTTCATTCACGCCTCTTGAAGTTAAAGCATCAGTAAATAAATCCATGTCGAATAACTGGAAGGGATTATTCACAGACAAAATCACATCTGAAGAAATAGATTTAATTACGCCAAAACCGTTGCCAAGAAATGAAGAGCCAGACATCGACCTTATGGCCCTTATGCTTGAGAATCGAGCCAAAGCTATCGCCAAGGAAGCCGAGGCATCAGAAGAGCCATCTCTCACCGAGGAGTCCACATGGAGCTAAGCGTTGCTCAAATCAGCGAGCGATTAGCCGCTCAAACACTCACGGTATGCTCAATGCTGCTCCCTGGTGGTAAACTGGTGCATGGTAAGGAGTGGGTCTGCGGAGACATCACTGGCAAGCCAGGAGAAAGCCTCAAGGTTTGCGTTTACGGGCAGTTCATGGGTCAGTGGCAGGATTGGAGCAACGACACCGATAAGGGCGATCTAATCGACCTGTGGCGCTGCGTGAAGGGTTGCACGCAGGCTGAAGCCATCAAGCAGGCCAAGCAGTGGCTTGGAATCGTTGATGCAGTAAAAATCCAGGAGCAGAAGAGCTACGCAAAACCTCCAATTATCAAATCTGAGATTCTCCATAATGATGGAGGAGCGATGAAATATCTGCGAGAAAAGAGGGGTTTGAGTCCAGAAATTATAAAGGCGCTCAAAATAGAAGGTAGCCGAGAAAAGCAGGCGATTGTTTTTCCATCATATTCTCCCGGTGGCGAATTGATCAATCGTTCATACCGAACGCTTGGTGCCGATAAGAAGGTTTGGCAGGACAAAGAATGCGCCCCATCGTTATTTGGCTGGCAATGCCTCTCACAAGCGTCCTACACGAATCGGGTAGTCTTACTCTCAGAGGGGCAGATAGACTGCGCTACATGGCTGCAATGGGGCATTCCAGCCCTTTCTATACCAAATGGCACTGGATGCTCATGGATTGACTACGAATGGGATAATCTAGCTCCATTTGACACGTTTTATCTGGCTTTTGATCAAGATGAAGCTGGAATGAAAATAACCGAGACTGTGATGGGCAGATTGGGCAAGCACCGTTGTCTGATTGTGGCAATGCCCAAAAAAGACGCCAACGATTGCCTTCAAGCTGGATACACATCGGAGGATGCTCAGTCTTGGATCAAAGCTGCAAAAGCTCCCAAAATCAAAAGGTTGGTAACCGCCGCTGAGATGGAGACGCGGCTTCTTGCGGAAATCCAGTACAAGGATGAAGCGTTCACGCTGCCGATGTTTGCTGGAAACTGGCCTCACACTGGCTTCTATTTCAGGCCAGGAGAGGTAACTCTTTGGGGTGGATTCTCACATGCTGGTAAATCAACGATGCTCAACTTTGTCAAATCATCGCTGCTTGCCAACCAGACGAGAATTTTTGAAGCCTCCATGGAAATGAAGGTTGAAACGATGCTTAGAAAGCTGGCTAAAATCTTCCTGAATGAACGGCTGACAGACGAGACGGCCAAGCAGTTTGTGCGAGGCGTTGGTGAAAACCTTGTCTATGCAGATGTGGTTGGCTCCATGAAACAGGCTGAGTTGATGGAAATGATGTGGTTCTCATTTCGGCGCTATGGATGCACGCATTTCCTTATCGACTCGCTGATGCGAATCCAAGACCTTGAGGAAGATTATCCGGCGCAAGGCGAGTTCTGTAATCGTCTGCAAGACTTTGCCAAAGAAACTGGCGGGCATGTGCATTTAGTTGCTCATCTTGGCAAGCCGTCACAGGCCATAGATCGCCCATCCATGTACTCCATCAAAGGGTCTAGCCTACTGGTAAACAATGCAGACAATGTTTTGCTCGTATGCAGAAATCCTGACAAAGAGAAGCTGCGAAAAGCAAACAAGCTGTCGGAAGAACAAGATAAAAACATGCACGACACAGAAATCATCGTTGAGAAGCAGCGAGAAACTGGATGGCTTAACACATTCAAACTCAAGTTTGATCCGATCAGATTCACATATAAGAAGTTTTAAATCTAATGAAAAAACCATTCTATACACCAAACAGAAATGAGGAATTAGCTGCCAATATGGGATTCCGTATCACACCTGATGGAAAAACTATCACAAATCCAGACGGTTCGATTGTTGGTCAATCACTAAGTAATGGTTATCGAGTGTTTTCATTCGGCCCAAAAACAAAGCGTTATAAGTGCCTTGTTCACCGCTTCAATGCTTGGTTTAAATTTGGCGATGAAATCTACCAGCCTAATATCGTATGCCGCCACCTAGATGGAAACTCATTGAATAATCACATTGATAATATCATACCTGGAACATCATCACAAAACATGATGGATCGACCTGCTGAAGCTAGACATGCTCACGCATTTGCAACTTCTAGGCATGCCATGAAACACGATCATGTAAAAATTATTGAATACTATAAAGAGAATGGATTCAATAAAACCATGATTGAGTTTGGATTGAGCAGCAGAGGGACACTTTCATTTATTATAAATAAGACACAAACAGCAGTTCCTGTTCCTGTGAGTGAAAGACCAAAAAGAAAAATCCCCCTTGCATCTCAACTAAAAACGGACGTATAGTTAAATACCGAATATGAAAACCATTGATGAACTGCAAAAGATGTTGATCGAACTCTCATGGGTTCTAGTTGATGATCGCCTGCCAACCAAAGAAGACGCCAACAAATACGGCGATGTAGATTGGTCCGATGGCGATGACATCTGGGAAGGTGCGTATGACCGTGGTTATGATCACGCCACGCATTGGAGAAAGATTGTGCTGCCGAATGCTAAAGTGTAGACTCACCACGAATGAATACCGAATCCAAAAACAATGTTGTCAGCGTTTCATCGGAAACCTTGTTGGGCCGTATGCTTTTTGTATATGCGCTTAACGGAGTGATTAAATGCTTATCCGCTGACGAAATCCGCCAGTTTAAATCTGCGATGTTGGACATTGGATGGAAGCACACAGCAACCATTGACCCTGCACGCTGGATTGAAGCGATGGCAAACGGGAAGGCCGAACCTTCTGATATGCTAGATGAACTTCAATTTTGTCCACCTGACAATCAAGCGTAGGCTCAAGCAGAAGTTCTGCTACTTCATCCAACAGTGATCAGGCCACTTTTCACGAAGCTCAGGCTCGTCCATATCCTCTTTTCTTATCCATATTTTCATTGGCAGTAGGCAATGGCACACGGCGCAGTTCTTCAACAGCGGATCGCTAGGCGT